>Ga0172380_10001716_pt1 | contig 37230 bp, 36 predicted proteins | sample Leawe162metaG_FD_119747 | JGI IMG/M metagenome (GOLD analysis project Ga0172380, IMG submission 119747) | Leachate microbial communities from a municipal landfill in Southern Ontario, Canada - Leachate well 162 metaG | ecosystem: Engineered > Solid waste > Landfill > Unclassified | place...
ACCGGCTGGAAGCGACGAGCCAGGGCCGCGTCCTTCTCCACATGCTTGCGGTACTCATCCAGCGTGGTGGCGCCGACGCAGTGCAGCTCGCCACGCGCCAGGGCGGGCTTCAGCAGGTTGGAGGCGTCCATCGCCCCGTCGCCCTTGCCGGCCCCGACCAGGGTGTGCATCTCGTCGATGAACAGGATGATGCTGCCTTCGGCGGCGGTGACTTCGCCGAGCACGGCCTTCAGCCGCTCCTCGAACTCGCCGCGATACTTCGCGCCGGCTATGAGGCTGCCCATGTCGAGGGAAAGGAGCTTCTTGTCCTTCAGGCTCTCGGGCACGTCGCCATTGACGATGCGCAGGGCCAGGCCCTCGACGATGGCGGTCTTGCCCACGCCCGGCTCGCCGATCAGCACGGGGTTGTTCTTGGTCCGGCGGCTCAGCACCTGGATGGTGCGGCGGATCTCCTCGTCGCGGCCGATCACGGGGTCCAGCTTGTCGTCGCGGGCGGCCTGGGTCAGGTCGCGGGCGTAGCGCTTGAGGGCGTCATAGCCCTCCTCGGCGCTGGCGCTGTCGGCCGTGCGGCCCTTGCGCACGTCGGCGGCGGCGGTTTCGAGGGACTTCTCGGTCGCGCCCGCGTCCTTCAGCGCCCTGGCCGCGTCGCCGCCCTCGGCGGCCAGGGCGATCAGCAGGCGCTCGGTGGTGACGAAGGCGTCACCGGCCTTCTTGGCGTCCTCCTCGGCCCGGGCGAACACCCGGGCGGATTCGGGTTTCAGATAGAGCTGGCCGGAGCCGCCCTCGACCTTGGGCATCTTGCCCAGCAGCGCCTCGACCGCCGCGTCCACCGCGTCCGGCCGTCCGCCGCCGCTCTGGATCAGGGCGCGGCTCAGGCCGTCCTTTTCCTCCAGCAGCACCTTGAGAATGTGCTCGGGCGTCAGGTTCTGGTGGCGGCGCGCGAGCGCCAGCGACTGGGCCGACTGGATCGCCTGTTTGGCGCGGTCGGAATAGAGGTCGATGTTCATGCTGTCCCCGTTACGGCGGAATGGCCCCGGTCGCCTTGATCAAGCGCAACCGGACATGGCCGATGTAGGTGTGGCCGGATGGACACACAAGGGGGTGCGCAAGGCCGCTTTCCTCTCCCGGAGGGAGAGGTGGCCCGGCGAAGCCGGGTCGGAGAGGGATGAACCGCTGATCGGGTTTCCGCCACGACCATCGGCGCACCCCTCTCCACCATGCTCCGCATGGTCCCCCTCTCCCTCCGGGAGAGGAGTGGTCGCTTATTTCTTCAGCTCCAGCACCTCCAGCTTGGCCTCCTGTTTCGGCCAGGGCAGGACCAGCCGCCAGCGCTCGATGCCGATGCGTTCGAAGACGCCGACCTGGTCGCGCTCGGCCCGCTGGCCATAGGCGGGGAAGGTCGTCTCGTCGGCGCCCCAGGCCTGAGCGCCGACGAACACCAGCCGCCGGTCGGTGTCCGGGTAGAGGAGCCCGCGCGAACGCTGGCTGCCGCTGGCCTTGGTCAGGATCAGGTCGCCGCCCGGCGTGAGCTCGACCGTGCAGGTGAACCAGCCATAGGCGACATAGTCGAGATTGCCCTCGCCCTTCGCGCCGATCTTGATCGTGCGGCAGCGGTATTTGCCGGGCGCGGGTTGCAGGGCGCCGGCGCGGCCGCCGTCGGGGGCGCCCAGCAGGCCCAGGGCGTCGATCTCGGCCCCGTGGTCCTGCTCGGCCTCGGCCAGGGCGGCTTCCCAGGCGGCGGGCAGCCGGGCGATGCGGTCCTGGTCCTCGGCCGTGGCGACGGTCTTCCACAGCGCGGTCCCGCCCTGCTCGCCGGCGGCGGGGGGCGCGGACGGCGACGCGGACGGCGTCGTGACGGGCGGCGGGTTGGCCGCCGGTCCGGAGGTCTCCTTGGCCGGCTCCTGCGAACAGGCGGCGAGGGCGAGAACGGCGGCAAGAGGCAGGGCGCGTTTGATCATGAGGCGACCCTACCTGCCTTCGCCCGACGGGAGAAGCCGCCGGCAGGGAGGGGACCCGCACCGCCAGGCGCCGGTCCCCCAGGCCCTCCCCGACGGGCAGGGCTGGCCGCCGGCGCACAACCCACGGTATAGTCCGCGCCATCGGGGAGCACACCCATGCGCTACTGGTGGGTCAGTCACCGTCGGACGGCGGGCGAGGAGATCGCCGGGCGGTTCCTCTGGGCGCCGCGCCGCGAGGGCCTCGCGCGCAACCAGACCCGCGAGAGCCTGCGCATCGCCGCGCCCGGCGACCTGATCCTCAGCTATGCGGGCGGGCTGATCGGCGCCGTCGGCCGGGTCGCCGATCACGCCTTTCCGGCCCCCAGGCCCGCCGGGTTCGGCCATGCGCACGCCCCGCAGGGCGAGGACGGCTGGCGCCTGCCGGTGGTCTGGACGCCGATCGACCCGCCGGTGCGGCCGGCGGCCTTTTTCGCCGGGGACCTGGCGCCGCTGCTGCCGGCCCGCCATTCGCCGCTCAACCGGCTCGGCCGCGGCGAGCAGAAGGCCTATCTGAGCGAGATCGGCGAGGCCGCCTTCCGCCGGCTGCTGCGCGACACCACGGTCGACCTGGCCGCCCTCGACCGGACCGACCTCGCCCCGCCGGCCTTCGCCGTCCAGCGCGAGGCGATCGACGACGCCATCGCCGGCGCCATCCTCGCCGACCCCGGCCTGACCGCGACGCAGAAGCAGCAGCTGGTCACGGCGCGCAAGGGCCAGGGCGTCTTCCGCGAGCGCGTCCTCGCCCTCGAGCCGCGCTGCCGCGTCACGGGCGTGACCAACCCCTGGCTGCTCATCGCCAGCCACATCAAGCCCTGGCGGTCCTGCGCCACCGCCGCCGAACGCCTCGATGGCGCCAACGGCCTGATGCTGACGCCGGACGTCGATCGCCTGTTCGACCGGGGCATGATCGGGTTCGGGGACGAGGGGACGGTGCTGGTCTCCCCCGCGCTGGCGCGGGAGGACCTCGCGGCGATGGGGCTGGAAGGGCTGGCCGGGCGGAACGTTGGGCCGTTCACGGAGAGGCAGGCGGGGTATCTGGACTGGCACCGGCGGTGGGTGTTGGTGGGGGGCGACCCGGTCTGAATTGGCCCGGGTGTCTTCCTGAGATTGAGCGAAACGTTGAGAGGCGGACGGTGTCGCGGCAGGCGCCCGGCGCGCGGCATCGCGCGGCGCCCGGCCCTCAGGCGCGCATGACGTGCGGCCGTAGGTCAGGCGCCTTGCCAGACAAGGGATTGCGGGGCGCGCCCGCGATGTAAGATCGCGTCTCATACCATCAAGGATACACCCACCTGAAGGGGGTGAGCGCAAATCGCGGGCGAGGCCGGATCGGCGCGGCGGGAGTCCCGGAAATGTCCCGCCTTGTCCCGGGATTATGCGTCCCGCGAGTCCCGGTTGCTCAGGACAGGACGCGGCATTCGCCCTGAAGCCCTTGATGGAATGATCCGCTCCGGTCCGCCGGCCTCGTCAAGGACCGCTTCGCGGCCGCGCAGCGGCGGGCCCGCCGGGCCCGTCCTTGACCAGGCCGACGGCAGGAGCAAGCTGACCTTCAAGGCGTCAGGAAAGCTGTGCTGAGGGCCTGGTCGAAGTAGCGGTTGTAGGCCATCGTCCTTTCCGTGGCGGGCAGTGACGACATCGCGGGGAGCGACTGGTCTGACAATGAGCAGGATCTCATTGTCGCCGACTACTTCTCCATGCTGCAGACAGAACTGGCGGGCGATCGGGTCAACAAGGCCGAGCGCAACCGCGCCCTACAGGTTCTGACTGGCCGCAGCAAGGGATCGATCGAGTTCAAGCATATGAACGTCTCGGCGGCGCTGCTCGAACTCGGCCTGCCGATCATCCCCGGCTATAAGCCCTACGCCAACTTTCAGGACTCGCTGCTCGACGCCATCGACCGCTACCTCACCCGCCGCCCCGAGCTGCTCATGCAGCCTGCCGCCCAGCCGCTCAGGGGTGTCGCCGAGGCGTCCGTCCTGTTCAGTGAGCCGCCACCGGTTCGCCGCGACCGTGAGCCGCCGAAGCGGCGGCGCCTTGAAGCCCTCATCCGCAAGTTCGACCCGGTCGAGCGCGATGATCGCAATCGCACGCTGGGCAAGGCCGGTGAGCGGCTGGTGGTCGAATTTGAGCGCCGCCGGCTGGCCGACGCGGGCAAGCCCGAACTGGCGGAGAAGGTGCGCTGGGTGGCCGACATCGAGGGTGACGGCCACGGTTACGACATCCTGTCGTTCAGCGCGGCGGGCGAGAAACGCCTGATCGAGGTGAAGACCACCAACGGCGGCCAGACCACGCCCTTCTTCCTGTCGCGCAACGAGAAGCGCGTGTCCGACGAGCGCAAGGACGAATTCCGCCTCTACCGCCTCTACGACTTCGCCCGCACGCCCCGCCTGTTCAAGCTGAAGCCCCCCGCTCAGCGAGAGCGTGGTGCTGGAGACGGAGGTCTGGCGGGCGGGGTTCGGGTAAGTGAAGGCATAGATCAACGTGCTTCGCAGCGGGCTAAACTCGCAATGAAGTGCCGCGCTTCGCTCACATTCAAATCTGGCACCCAATCGCTCAGCTTCAGTGGCCGACAATCATCCCGTTGGCCGGCATCTAGTCATTGCCCCCAGATCGGAAATCGGCACACTTAGCCATCCTCAACCCTACCGAGATTGCCGTGGGCCAAGATAACAATCAGGAATTAGCTTCGGCTTTGGAAGATGTGAGGCGAGCGGCTGGCCAGTTGCTCGATGCCGCCTCCGCTGTAAACGACCTCCCAGAAAAATCTGACATTGCCTCTATTTCTCGATTTGCCAAAATAGCACTGGAGGTAACCGGATCGGCTATCGACGATTTGCGGGAGAATTTGATATCGACATATGCGCTCTATTCTAGACCAGTGATTGATGTCGAAAATCCAAACTATTCTCATCTCTTACTTGATAAACGTATAAACGATCTCAGAGATGCCCTCCTTGTCGCAGAGAAAGTAGCCGAGGCGGCAGGTGCCCTCTCGCCAAACATCGCTCCTCAAGCGCCGCAGCAAGTGTTGTTTTCGCCTACTGATGAGCGAGTCAGTTTGGAGGAATTGCGGCGCGAGGTTACTGCAATAACGTCAGAAGTATATGGAATAAAGACATCCGCAAACCAAATCGGAATTGTAAATATAAATATAGAAGCGATTGAACTTAAGGTTGATTTGGCTTCTGCGATAATTGCCATGAGAGAATTTGTGGATGCCCTCAATCTTCAGAGGGTCTTCCTCGGAATCAAGCGGAATGCGGCGCGGTTTGCCGAGAGCGTTGCAAGTTTGACGGGGGCGTTTCTTCCGGGAATCCGGGAGGGAATTGAACGTATATCAACTGCATCGGTGCGGGCGCTTAATGTCGTAATGGGAATTCTTGGCAGGCGTGATCATGCCCGGTCAGCTGAAGAAATTTGGAGCGAGAGTGACGTGGCCGAGATGTTGAAATCCGGGCGTGAGGTGCCGCCTCAGGCTGCGCCCTACATTAGGAATTTATCTTTTAATTCTCGCATCGGTCGGCTCGAAGACTTTAGACATCTTACCGAACTTAGAACACTGGTGTTGGATGTTCAAGGAAACGAAGAGAAAGTCTATAGTCTATCCAACATGAAAAAATTGAGGTCATTAAAGATCACTATTTCGGCAAATGCGGACTTTTCATGGATAAATGAATTGTCCAGTCTAGAAGAACTAGAGATTGTCGGTAGCTACGTAAAATTTTCAAATATATCGCTTCCAAAGTTTCTATCCTTGGAAAACGTGAGACTAATCAAAATATCTCGTGTTGAAATAGACGAAATTCCAAATTTTGAAAACTGCAAGAATCTAAAGACAATCTCACTAAGGGGGGTACTAACGAACAATACAAGAGGAATTTCGTCGGCGAAAAGCATTATAAGGTTAGATTTTACTAATGTTGCTGTTTCAAATCTGCAATTTGTAATTGGCCTCGACGAGCTCGAAGTTATCGATATTAGAAATAGTGACGTAGAGTCAATTTCCGCGCTCAGAAATCTCCCATCGTTACGAAATATATATATTTCTAGACAGAAGGCTAGTCGATTGAATTTAAACGAAATTCCCAGACGTGTAATCATATTGGGCGATCAGGGCGGAATAATACGCTCTGCCAGATAGCTGGCGGGGCAATCAACGATGCCTACTGCCCCGCCCTCTGCAGCAGCTCCACCAGATACCCGTCCGGGTCCTTGGCGAAGCCCACCACCGGCCCGTCCGGCGATCCGTACGGGGTCGGCTCCCGCACGATCTCCAGGCCCTCGGCGCGGATCGCGTCCGCCGCCGCCTGCGGGTCGGGGACGTACAGCACCACCTTGACCGGCAAATCCGCGTAGTTCCGCGCCGACCCGTCGGTCCAGTGCATCAGCACGATGGCCGAGCCGCGGCCTTCGTAGCCGAGGACGATCTCGTCCATGTGGGGCAGCTTGAGGGTCTGCAGCACCTTCATGCCCAGCACCCGCTCGTAGAAGTCGCCGGAGCGGGCCAAGTCGCTGACGCCGATGCTGACGGCGCCGACGTAGGCGCCTGCGTTGTTGGCCATGGTGTGGGGTCCCCTCTTTGGCGGAGAGGGTGGGGCAGTCGAGCCGGCTATTGAGCCCGCAGCCGGAAGATCCCCGGACGAACCCTACTCCGCCGCCTCCACCGCCCTCGGCCCCGGCAGCCGTGCGCTGGACCACTCACCCGGCGCCAGCACCTTCGAGGCGCCGAGCACCTCGATGCCCACGACGCGGTCTTCGGCGTCGTAGTCGAGCACGATGCCGGGGGCGACTTCCTCGCTCTCGATGATCGGGCCGTCGCCCAGGTAGATGTAGGCGGCGTCGGCCTCGGGGTCATAGGTCATGTCAGGCATGGCGGCGCCTCGCGCGACGGTCGAAGTGGACACTTATAACCCGAATGTGGGTTTCCGTCTCCACGCAGGCCACCCGCAACACCCGGCCGCCGTACTCCGGAATGGCCCGGAAACGCCGTTCGACCGTGGGATCACCACGGTCCGGCTCGACCCATTCAGGGTCGCGCACCGTCCGCTCCAGCCATTCGGCGGCAATCGACCGCTCGCGCATGCGGTCCGGCGCATGGTGCGTGAAGAGCAGCGGCCTCATGCTGCATCCTGACGAGATTATGTTAGAAAAGCAACCGGAAATAGTAAAAGATGAGGCACGGTCGCGGCGTCAGGGCTTTGCCTGCAAGGTCCCTAATCCCTCATCCGTCGGGCTCCGCCCGACACCTTCTCCCTCCGGGAGAAGGGCGTCAGGCCTCAATTATCGTCCATCTTCAGCGCGGCGATGAAGGCTTCCTGCGGGATCTCGACCTTGCCGAACTGGCGCATGCGTTTCTTGCCGGCCTTCTGCTTGTCGAGCAGCTTGCGCTTCCGCGAGGCGTCGCCGCCGTAGCATTTGGCCGTCACGTCCTTGCGCAGGGCGCGCACGGTTTCGCGCGCGATGATCCGGCCGCCGATGGCCGCCTGGATCGGGATGACGAACATGTGCTGGGGGATCAGGTCCTTCATCTTCTCGACCATGCCCCGGCCGCGGCTCTCGGCGCGGTCGCGGTGGACCAGCATGGAGAGGGCGTCGACGGGCTCGGCGTTGACCAGGATGGACATCTTGACCAGGTCGCCGGCGCGATAGTCCTCGATCTGGTAGTCGAACGACGCGTAGCCCTTGGAGATCGATTTCAGCCGGTCGTAGAAGTCAAAGACGACCTCGTTCAGCGGCAGGTCGTAGACCAGCATGGCGCGGTTGCCGACGTAGCTGAGCTCGCGCTGCTGGCCGCGGCGGTCCTGGCACAGCTTGATCACCCCGCCCAGATAGTCGTCGGGGGTGAAGATGGTCGCCTTGATCCACGGCTCCTCGATGCTCTCGATGGCCATCGGGTCGGGCATGTCGGCCGGATTGTGCAGATCGACATGGCTGCCGTCGCGCAGGTTGATCTTGTAGACCACGCTGGGCGCCGTCGCGATCAGGTCGAGGTCGAACTCGCGGCTGAGGCGCTCCTGGATGATCTCCAGGTGCAGCAGGCCGAGGAAGCCGCAGCGGAAGCCGAAGCCGAGCGCGGCGCTCGATTCCATCTCGTAGGTGAAGCTGCCGTCGTTGAGGCGCAGGCGGCCGACGGCCGCGCGCAGGTCCTCGAAGTCGGCCGCGTCGACCGGGAACAGGCCGCAGAAGACGACGGGCTGGACGTCCTTGAAGCCCGGCAGCGCCTGGGCGGTCGGCTTCTTCTCGTCGGTGATGGTGTCGCCGACGGCGGCGTCGGCCACCTCCTTGATCTGGGCGGTGATGAAGCCGATCTCGCCGGGGCCGAGGCTGTCGACCGGGGTGTTCTTGGGCTTGAACACGCCGACGCGGTCGATCAGGTGGGTCGAGCCGTGCTGCATCATCTTGATGCGCTGGCCCGCGCGCAGGCTGCCGTCGATCACCCGCACCAGCACGACCACGCCGAGATAGGCGTCGTACCAGGCGTCGACCAGCAGGGCCTTGAGCGGCGCGTCCGCGTCGCCCCTGGGCGGCGGCAGGCGGGCGACGATCGCCTCCAGCACGTCGTGGATGCCGACGCCCGACTTGGCGCTGCAGAGGACGGCGTCGCTGGCGTCCAGGCCGATCAGGTCCTCGATCTGGGCCCGCACGCGCTCGGGCTCGGCGGCCGGCAGGTCGATCTTGTTGAGGACCGGGACGATCTCGTGGTTGTTGTCGATGGCCGAATAGACGTTGGCCAGGGTCTGGGCCTCGACGCCCTGGGAGGCGTCGACGACGAGGATCGAGCCCTCGCAGGCGGCCAGGCTGCGGCTGACCTCATAGGCGAAGTCGACGTGGCCGGGCGTGTCCATCAGGTTCAGAACATAGGTCTCGCCGTCGTCGGCGCGGTATTCCAGGCGCACGGTCTGGGCCTTGATGGTGATGCCGCGCTCCTTCTCGATCTCCATCGAGTCGAGCACCTGGGCGGTCATCTCCCGCGCGGTCAGCCCGCCGGTCTCCTGGATCAGCCGGTCCGACAGCGTCGACTTGCCGTGGTCGATGTGTGCGACGATGCTGAAATTGCGGATATGGGACAAAGAGGTCGTCATGGTGCGTGCGTCTAGCACATTGCCGCGCCAACGCGAGGGCCGGGGGCCACTGGCGGCCGGAAACCGCCATTTCGCACTTGCGAAGAACGCTGTCGGACATAGATAGCAGGGGACGTTCGCCGGCCGCCGACGGGCGCCTGAACGTATGCCTTGAGGGGACGACCAGGTGGGACACAGAACTGAACGGCCCGGCCGGCGCATGGCGCTCCTCGCGGTGGCCGTGCTGGCCCTCGCCGGCTGCGACAAGGCGAAGGAAACGCCCAAGGGCCCGCAGGCCAGCCAGACCGTCACGGTGCAGCCGGTGGCGGTGGTCAATGTGGCGCGGCGGGTGACCGCCAGCGGCGACATCGTCGCCTGGAACGAGGTCGTGGTCGGCGCCGAGACCGGCGGTCTGACCGCCGTGCGCGTGCTGGTCGATGAGGGCGCCTGGGTGCGCCAGGGCCAGCCGCTGCTGCAGATGAACGACGACCTGCTGCGCGCCCAGGTCCGCCAGCAGGACGCCAGTCTGGCCGCCGCCCGGGCCAGCCTGGCCCAGGCCGAGGCGGCGCTGGCGCGGGCGCGGGAGCTGCGCGAACGCGGCTATCTGGCCCAGGCCGGTCTCGACACGGCGATCGCCAACCAGGCCACCGCCGCCGCCCAGGTCTCGGCCGCCGAGGCGGCGCTGTCGGAAATCCGCACCCGGCTGGGCCAGACCGTGGTCCGCGCGCCAGTCTCGGGCCTGGTCGCCTCGCGCAAGGTCGTGCAGGGCCAGATCGTCGGCGCCGGCGCCGAGCTGTTCCGCATCGTCCGCGATGGCCGGCTGGAGCTCAACGCCGAGGTGCCCGAGACGCAGCTGGCCCAGGTGCGGGCCGGCATGCCGGCGACGGTCGCCTCCGACCAGCTGGGCGAGGTGCGCGGAACGGTGCGGATCATCACCTCCCAGGTCGATGTGCAGAGCCGGGTCGGGGTGGCGCGCATCGCGCTGTCGACCGCCGGCGGCTTCCGCCCGGGGATGTTCGCGCGCGGCGTGATCAATGTCGGCGACCAGCCGGCGCTGACCGCGCCGGCGCTGGCCGTGGTCTATCGCGACAACAAGCCGGGCGTGTTCGTGCTGGGGGCCCAGTCGGTGGTCCGTTTCCGGCCGATCGTGATCGGCGCGCGCACCAAGGACATGGTCGAGGTGGCCGAGGGGCTGACGGCCGGCGAGCGGATCGTCGTCCAGGGCGCGGGCTTCCTCGCCGACGGCGACCGCGTCCGCGTCGTGGCGCGGTAGCGGGCCATGCGCAACATCTCCTCCTGGTCGATCCGCAATCCCATTCCGGTCATCATGCTGTTCATCATGCTGACGCTGGCCGGCTCCGCCGGTTTCAGCGCCATGCGGATCAACAACAATCCCGACATCGACTTCCCGCTGATCTACGTCAACGCCGGCCGTCCCGGGGCGGCGCCGACCGAGATGGAGACCCAGGTCACCCGGCTGATCGAGGACAAGATCGCGGGCTTGAGCGGCGTGCGCCACATGCGCTCGACGGTGACCGACGGCGTGTCGGTGACGGTGATCGAGTTCGAGCTGTCGACCGACGTCGAGCGCGCCACCAACGATGTGCGCAACGCCATGGGCGGCCTGATGGGCAACCTGCCCCAGGACATGCAGGAACCGATCGTCCAGCGCATCGACATCACCGGCGACCCGCTGATCACCTGGGTGGTCCGGTCAGGCTCGATGACGCCCGAGCAGCTGTCGTGGTTCGTCGATAACGAGGTCAGCCGCGCGCTGCTGGCCGTTCCGGGGGTCGGCGAGGTCAACCGGCTGGGCGGGGTCGATCGCGAGATCCGCATCGACCTGGATCCCGACCGCCTGGCCTCGTTTGGCGTCACCGCCGCGACGGTCAGCCAGGCGCTGGTCAATGTGAACAACGACATGCCCGGCGGGCGGGTGACAGTGAACGGCTCCGAACGCTCGATCCGCACCCTGGGCGCGGCGCGGTCGGTGCAGGAATTGGCCGACATGCGCGTGCCGGTGGGCGGCGCCAGCGTGCGGCTGGGCGATCTGGGCCGCATCCAGGACGGCTGGACCGAACCCCGGTCCCGCGCCCGCTACGACGGCCAGGAGGTGATCACCTTCAACTTCCTGCGCTCGCGCGAGGCCAGCGAGGTGAAGACCGCCGAACGGGTTCGAGCCGAAATCGCCAAGATCGACGCGGCCCATCCGGAACTGCGGATCGAACAGATCAACGCGTTCGTCGAGTTCGCCGAGGAGAGCTACATCGCCTCGCTGGAGGCCGTCGGCCTGGGCGCGTTGCTGGCGGTCATCGTGGTGTGGCTGTTCCTGCGCGACTGGCGCGCGACCCTGATCGCGGCGGTGGCCATGCCGCTGTCGCTGATCCCGACCTTCGCGGTGCTCGAGCCGCTCGGCCAGTCGCTCAACATGATCACCCTGCTGGCCCTGTCGCTGACCATCGGCATCCTGGTCGATGACGCCATCGTCGAGATCGAGAACATCGTCCGGCACATGCGGGGCGGCAAGGCGCCCTATCCGGCGGCGATGGAGGCGGCCGACGAGATCGGCCTGGCCGTCGTGGCGACGACCCTGACCATCGTAGCCGTGTTCGCCCCGGTCGGCTTCATGCCCGGGATCATCGGCCAGTTCTTCAAGGCCTTCGCGCTGGCCGCCTGCGTCTCGGTGCTGTTCTCGCTGGTCGTGGCCCGGACCCTGACGCCGCTGATGGGCGCCTATCTGCTCAAGCACAAGCCGCACGAGGACGCCGATCCGCCGTGGATGACCTGGTATCTGGGCCTGCTCGGCTGGGCGCTGAAGAACCGCTGGAAGGTCTTCGCCATGGGCGCGGTGGTGTTCGTCCTGACCGCCATGGTCACGCCGCTCGTGCCCGTCGAGGTGCAGCCGGCGGTCGACTTCAGCCGCGCCACCTTCTCGGTCGAGCTGCCGCCCGGATCGACGCTGAACCAGACCGACGAGGTGGTCGCCCGCGTGACCCGCGAACTGCGCAAACGGCCGGAGGTCACCAACGTCTACGCCTCGGTCGGCGGCAGCGAAGTCAATTCGGCCACCGTCACGGCCGAGTTGGTGGACAAGGGCGAGCGCGGGCTGACGCAGCAGCAGTTTGTCCGCGAGATGGTCGATCAGATGGTGACCGTGCCCGGCGCGCGCATCGGCGTGCCCTCGCAGCTCGGCGGCGGTCCCACGGACGGCAGCGTCTATTCCTTCTCCATCCTCAGCGACGACGGGGCCAAGCTCGAGGCGGCCGCCCGGGCCATCGAGAGCCAGATGCGCGGCGTCAAGGGCCTGGCCAATGTGGTCAACACCGCCGCCATCGCCCGGCCGGAAATCCTGATCACGCCGCGGCCCGACGAGGCCGCGCGCCTCGGCGTTTCGGCCGGAGTGCTGTCGCAGGCGATCCGCGTGGCCACCATCGGCGACATCGACCAGCTACTGCCCAAGTACAACCTCGGCGACCGGCAGGTGCCGATCCGCCTGCGGCTCAGCGAGGACGGCCGCGAGGACATCGCCGTGCTGGAGAACCTGCGGGTGCCGACGGTCTCCGGCGGCTCGGTTCCCCTCAGCGCGGTGGCCGCCATCTCCTACGGCGCCGGCCCTTCGCAGATCAGCCGCCAAGACCGGTCGCGGATCGCCACCATCACCGCCGAGCTGAGCGGCGTCACGTCCGGCGAGGCGTCGCTGGCGGTCCAGCAGCTGCCGTCGGTCAAGACCCTGCCCGATGGGGTCCGCCAGGCTCATTCGGGCGACGCGCAGTTCATTCAGGAGATGGTCGGCGGCTTCGCCGGCGCCTTCATCACCGGCCTGCTGCTGATGTACGCGGTGCTGGCGCTGCTGTTCAAAAGCTTCACCCACCCGGTGACCATCATGGCCGCCCTGCCGCTGGCCATCGGCGGCGCCTTTGTCGGGCTGCTGCTCATGGGCAGCACCTTCTCGATCGCCTCGCTGATCGGCATCCTGATGCTGATGGGCATCGCGGCGAAGAACTCGATCCTGCTGGTCGAGTACGCGCTGGAGGCCATCAAGGGCGGGATGAGCCGCCACGAGGCGCTGATGGACGCGGCCCACAAACGGGCCCGGCCGATCCTGATGACCACCGTGGCCATGGGCGCGGGCATGGCGCCCACGGCGCTGGGCTGGGGCGCGGACGTGGAGTTCCGCCAGCCGATGGCCGTGGCGGTCGTCGGCGGCCTGATCACCTCGACCCTGCTGTCGCTGCTGTACATCCCCGCGATCTTCACGATCATCGACGACGTCCGGGGTTGGGGCCATCGCCGGCTCGACCGGATGTTCGCCGGCCAGAAGGTTCTCAAGCCATCGGTAAGACCGGGGTCGGAGGCCGTCGAAACCGACGGACCGGGTTAACCTCGCGATAACTTTCGCGCCCCAAACCCGTCGTATTGGAATGGGACCCTGACCGGGCTTCCAATCGACTCGGAGTCACGCCCATGGACCGCCGCACGCTCATCCTCTCCGGACTCGCCGCCGGTGTCGGAGGGATCGCCACGGGCGCCCCCGCGTTCGCCCAGCGCAGCGACGACCCGGCCGACGGCCCGCGCACCTACAGCGCCGACGAGATCGTCGGCGCCACGTCCGACTTCCTGGGCGTGACGGCCGAGGCCGCGGGCGCGGCCATCGAACGCATCTTCCGCGAAAACGGCCGGCCCACGGCCTACATCGCCGGCGAGGAAGGCTCGGCGGCGATCACCATCGGGGCCCGCTACGGCCGCGGCATGATGTACATGAAGGAACAGCCGACCCAGGAAGTGTTCTGGCAGGGGCCGTCGATCGGCTTCGACGTCGGCGGCAACGCCAGCCGGGTGTTCACCCTGTGCTACAATTTGCACTACCCGGACATGATCTATCGCCGGTTCCCCGGGGTGGAGGGCTCGGCCTACTTCATCGCCGGCCTCGGCGTGAACTACCAGCGCGCCGACGGCATCACCCTGGCCCCGATCCGCGCCGGCGTCGGCCTGCGGCTGGGCGCCAACGTCGGCTATCTGTCGTACAGTCGCAAACGCCACTACATCCCGTTCTAGGGAGGTCTGGCCGTTGGTCCGCGGGTGGGTGGACCTGGTCAGCCGGCGCCGAGCGCGTCCGCCTCGTCGTCCGGACGGTGCAGCACGGCGGCCACGGCCAGGTCGCCGGTGACGTTGCCGATGGTGCGGAAGATGTCTGGCGCCACCTCCACCGCCAGCAGGATCGGCAGCAGATCGACGGGCACGCCCAGGGCGATGCAGATCGGCACGATGCTGGCCATGAAGGACACCTGGCCCGGCAGGCCGACCGAACCGACACTGATGGCCCAGGCGATGAACACCGCCCCGATCATCTGCGGCATGCCGGGATGAACGCCGTAGATGTGGGCGCAGAAGAAGGCCACCGAGAGGTTGGCCGTCGGGCCGGTCAGGCGGAACACCGCCACGGCCAGGGGCAGCACCAGGCCCGTGACCCGCGGCGGTATCTTCAGGTCGTCCTGGGCCCGCTCCAGCATGGCCGGCAGGCAGGCCAGCGACGACTGGGTGCTGAAGGCGAGCGCCTGAACCGGGGCGACGGCTCGCGCGAAGGCGCCCAGGGCCGGGCCGCGAGCCACGGCCACGACCAGATAAGGCAGGATGCTGATGCCGGCGGTGATCAGCGAGACGATGACCACATACTGCAGGATCGCGCCGGCGGCTCCCAGACCCGCCCGCAAACCGACGCCGAGGCTGAGGGCGAAGACCCCCAGCGGCGCGGCCCACAGAACCCAGCGGACGATGACGATCATCGTGTCGGCGACGGCGCCGAACAGGTCCGTCACGACGACCTTGCGCGCCGGCGACAGGCGCGTCGCCGCCAGGCCGAAGAACATCCCGAACACCACCAGCGGCAGCATGGCCCCCTCGGCGGCGGCCTGGACGGGGTTGGAGGGGGCGATCGATTTCAGCCAGTCGGCCAGGCTGGCGACAGGCACCTGGGCCAGGTCCACCCCGCCCGCGCCGGCGCGCAGGGCGGCCGCGCCGTCCGCACTGACCGGCCAGAGCGCCAGAAATCCCTGCGACGCCAGGGTGCCGTAGACCGCCGCGACCAGCATGCCCACCGAGAACAGTACGATGGCCCGCGCCGCCAGCTTGCCGGTGGCCGCCGCGTCGGCCACCGAGACGATGCCGGTGACCAGCAGGCAGAACACCAGCGGTACGATGGTCATCCGCAGAAGGTTCAGCCACAGGCCCCCGACCGCCTCGACGGCGCCGGCCGCGCCGGTCAGGGCGTCATTGTCGATCGCCCCGCAGGCGGCGCCGAGCCCCAGCCCAAGGGCAAGGGCGACGAGCACGCGCGCGGCAAGTGAACGGAACATGGTCTGGCCCCCGATTTCTCCGCGATCCTAGAAGGCGGGCCGGGATTTGGAAGGGGCTGTTCGAGTGATTGCCCGAGTGCTTCGGCGCGCCTTAGGCTGGTGTCATGCAACAGATTCCCGACCTCCCCCGCCCGCTGCTCGACGACGAGACCATCACCGGCCGCGCTATCGACCTGGAACAGGCCAACCTGCTGCGCCACGGCGGGGATCTGTGGCGCGCGATCGGCTCGCGCGACGAGCTGTGGGGCGGCATCCCGTCGGGGCCGTTCGCGACTGAGGCCGACTTCTATCACTGGCTGGGTGGGCGGCTCGGCCGTGACGACCAGCGCGCCTTCGCCATCATCGACAAGACCGGCGACAGGCGCGTCGCGGTCGGACTGTTCTTCCTGCTGCAACTCAAGCCGGACATGGGAACCACCGAGCTGGGCCTTGTCTATGGCCCGACCCTGATGCGCACCGTGGCGGGGACGGAAGCCGTCTATCGGCTGATCCAGTACGTCATGGGGACCAGCGGCTATCGCCGGCTGGAATGGCGCTGCGGTCCCGACAACCTGGCCTCGGTGCGGGCGGCGTCGCGCTACGGCTTCACCTACGAGGGCACGCTGCGCCAGACCTACTGGCTCAAGGGCCATAACTGGGACACGCGGATCTATTCGATCCTCGACAGCGAATGGCCGGCCGTCGGCGCGCGGTTCGAGGCCTGGCTGGCGCCGGAGAACTTCGACACGGAAGGCCGGCAGGTCCGGGCGCTGGGCGAGATCAGCTGAAGGCGGCGAACAGCGCCGCCGCCTCGTCCCAGTGGCCGACCAGGCGATGCGCGCCGGCCTCGATCAGCCGGTCCGCCGCCGCGCCGTCCATGTGACCGCCACCGGCGAAGCCCCAGACGGTCATGCCCGCCGCCCTGGCCGAGGTCACGCCGTTGACGCTGTCCTCGATGGCCAGACATCCATCCGGCTCGACGGCCAGCGCCCCGGCCGCATGCAGGAAGATGTCCGGGTGCGGCTTGGCCCGGGCCACCAGATCGGCGGAATAGACGTGCGGGTCAAAGGCCGGCAGCAGGCCGGTCAGGCGCAGCTTCTCGCGCAGGAACGCGGCGCCCGACGAACTGGCCACGGCCTTGGGCAGGGACAGCGCCGCCACGGCTGCGCCGCAGCCGGCCACCTCGGTCAGGCGGGTCTGGCAAGCCGCCCAGCGCTCGTCCCGCGCCCGGCGCAGGAAGTCCATCGGCAGTGGGCCGCCGGTCCGCTCGCGACAATCGAGGTCGAGCGCCGCATGGTAGGCCGTGTCGTTCAGGCCGAGAAAGCGGTGATGGTAGACGTCGGGCTCATAGACGAGGCCGCATTCGGCCAGCAGGACGATCTCGACCTCGATGGCGAGAATCTCGGAGTCCACCAGGACCCCGTCGCAGTCGAAGATCACGGCGGCCGGCGTTCGCATGGTCCCGCATAACAAAAGGGCCTCCCGATGCGGAAGGCCTTTGTCGGTCAACTATGGTTTCGTTCTGTACCGCTGTGCTCCGCCGGGCCGGCTGCGGGGGAGGAGTCAGGCCCGGCGGAGCTGTGCGGCGCGGATCACAGGCCCGCGACGCCAACGACGCCGAGGTTCACGGCGGCGAGGATGATGACCAGCGGAAGGACGGCGAGGGCCAGGCTGGCGAAGTTGCTGAACTGATGAACGAACTTGGTCGACATGTTGAATTCCCCTTTGGATCGGTGTGGCGCGGAAGTCCGCGTCCGGTGATCAGGGGTATAGGCAGGTGTTCGTCCGAACACCCGTTAAGTGTGGGTCATGACTTCGATTTAAGCATGTGACAGTAGTGTAAGGTGATTACATGGCTGTAATGGTCATGGAGAAGGGTCTAGGGGTTAGGGACTAGGGATTAGTCGAGCGGGGTGGTGGCGGCGGCGCCGGCCTACTAACCCCTAGTCCCTAACCCCTGGACCCGTTCCGTCGGCGCCACGAGGAAGTGGCCGCGCAGGGCGGCGATGGGCGCGGCGCGCTGGTCCTGCCAGGCCTCGACATGGACGTTGGCGATGCGGCGGCCAACCTTCTTGATCTCGGCGCGAGCGTAGGTCGTCAGCGGCCGGCCCGAGCGCAGGTATTCGATCGACACGTCGATGACCCGCGGCTGGCGCGCCTGACCCTCCTTGACCAGCAGCTGGGCCAGAGCGGTCATCTCCATGAAGGCGCCCAGCACCCCGCCGTGGATCGCCGGCAGGGTCGGGTTGCCGATCAGGTGCTGGCCGAACGGCAGGATGGCGGTCATCTCGTCCCCGGCCAGCTCGATCCGCAGACCGAGAAACCGGGCGTAGGGAATGCGCGCCAGCATGGCGTCGATGGTTTCGGCCGGATCGCTCATTTGCTCTTGCGGTCCTTGAGGTTGGCGCCGAAGCCACGGCCGCCGCTGGAATCGAGCATGAAGGCCGCCTGCGCCGCCGCCACGGGATCGGACGGATCGACGTCATAGGCCACGGCCCGCACGAAGGCGACCGAGCGGGTCACCTTGTAGCAGCTGGCTTTGGCGAAGATGTCCTTGCCCGGTTCCGCCGGCCGCATGTAGTCGATGCGCAGATCGAGGGTGGCGATGGTCTTGAACTCGGTCAGCCCCGTGTGCACGGCCTGGCCGCAGGCGTGGTCGAGCAGGGCCGTGACCACGCCGCCGGCGATGACCCCGGTGTCGGGATCGCCGATCAGCTTCTCGTCATAGGGCACGCGCAGGACCGCCCCGTCGGCATCGAGCGAGAGGGTCTCCATCTTCAGGGCGATGGCGTGCGGGCTGCCCTGGTTCATGGCGTTGACGAAGTTGCGCATGGCGTCGAGATGATCACTCATGGCCCGGGTTTAGACGCCACTCGGCTCCATATCCAGATGCCGAGGTCGAGAACCCGCCACGAACGCGGACCTCGCGGCCCGCGGGCGCCCCCTCCGGACTTTTCCACAGATCGGGTAGGCGCGACCTGTTCTCCCTGCCGAAAAGCTGAATACCGTCGGTCTCGTTGGGGTGGCGTAGCCGGCATAACCGGCGCGTCTGATTGGCGGCAGTTCCGGATTTCGCGTGTTCCCGCCCGGGGGTTTTCCGGGTGCGCGCCCGCATGCCCGGAGCATCGCGGGGACGTGGCGTCGATATCGACGCCAGAGAACACATGGGGATTTCGATGAAGAAGCTGTTTTTCGTTTCGACGGCGCTCATCCTGGCGTCGGCGCCGTTCGCGGCGCATGCGCAGGACTGGAAGGTCGACGGTTCGCTCGGCGGCTCGCTGGGCACGACCAGCAACGTGCTGGCCGCGCCCTCGAACGAGACGAGCGACACGGTCTACGGCGGCTCGGGCAAGGTCACCCTGAGCACCGAAAGCGAGGCCGGGAGCTTCTCGGTCTACGGCAGCTTTGACCTGACGCACTACGCCGACGCCGAGGATGAGAACGCCGACGACTATGCATTCGGCGCCGACGGGTCACTGAAGTTCGAGGGCGGCGACCTGTTCGCCGGCGCCAGCCATGCGCTGAACACCGAGGACCGCCGCAAGGTCACGGCCCGCCGCGACACTCGCAGCCCGACCGAAAGCACCGACGACAGCTTCGACATCGGCTTCAACGCCCGGCTCGGCGGCGTCGGTCTGATGGCCCGCGCGGACTATGTCACCAGCGACTTCGAGGACGCCCGCCACCGCATCACCAACGCCGTCGTCGATCATGACTTCCGCGACCGCGGGACCTGGACCGAGACCGTCCGCGTCACCGGCTCGCCGGACGCCGACGTGTCGCTGTTCGCCCAGGTGGTCTTCACCCAGGTCGACTATGACCTCAAGCCGCCGGCCTCGCTGCACGACCGTGACTCCGAGGGCTACACCGCCAGCCTTGGCGCGACCTTCGACATCACCGACCAGCTGTCGGGCGAGGTCAGCGTCGGCTGGAGCGGCCGGTCGTTCGACGAGCCGGCCTTCGACGATGCGTCGGACGTGGTGGTCGATGCCGACCTGACCTGGACCGTCACCAGCGACACGACGATCACGCTGGCCGCGGCCCGGGGCTTCGAGGAGTCCACCGCGCCGCTCTCGCCGATCTATGTGGCCACGGCGGTCGGCGCGAGCATCACCCACAGCTACTCGCCCGACTTCAAGGTCAAGGCCTACATCGGCCAGGAATGGGACGATCACGAGAACCGCGACCGCCAGGACACCACCGGCGCGGCCGGCGTGTCGGCGGCCTGGAAGGTCGCTTCCAACGCCGAGCTGAGCGCCGCCTACGACTTCTCGACCCAGGACTCGGACGGCGTTCACGCCATCCCCGGCTATGACGACGGTCGCTGGACGGTCGGCTTCAAGGTTGGCTTCTAGGGGCCGTCCTTCGGGGCCGTCCCGGAACGCGTCGCCGGGCGCGGGCCGCGCCACCCTGCTTTCCGCGCCCGGCGATGGACCTTCCACCGTCAGGCGCAGGGGATGGCGCGGTCCGCCCGTGCATGATCTCATCACCTGAAACCGCCGCCATCGGCGGCCGGGACCGGGGGGATCTCATGGGCAGGACGGCGCGGCGCGACTACCGGACGCTCAGTTCGGCCGAGATCGTCACGACGGTCGGCCGGCTCGCCGACCGCATCGCCGAGCGTTTTCCGAACTCCGGCCTGACCGGCGCGGCGGGCCAGCTGCTGGCCATCGCCACGGACACCGCGCGGCGGGCCCGCGGCCTGTCGCGGCCCTATCTGCTCCTGCGCACCCTGGTGCTGCTGGTGGCCGCCGCGGGGGTGACCGTCTTTGTCCTGATCCTGAAGGACGTCGACTGGGCCGGCATCGCCGCCCGGCGCGACGACCTGGCCCTGTCGGAGACGCTGGAATCGAGCGTCAACCTGGTCGTCCTGATGGGCGCGGGCCTGTGGTTCCTGCTGACCCTCGAGGAGCGCTGGAAACGGGCCCGCACCCAGACGGCGCTGCACGAGCTGCGCGCGTTCGGCCATGTGGTCGATATGCACCAGCTGACCAAGGACCCCACGGTGCTGCTCGGCGGCGGGGCCCGCACCCCGTCCTCGCCCGAGCGGCGCATGACCCGCTTCGAGTTGACCCGCTATCTCGAATACTGCGCCGAGATGCTGGCCCTGACCGGCAAGCTGTCGGCCCTCTACGCGGGCGAGAGCCACGACCATGTGGTCATCGCCGCCGCCAGCGACGTCGAAAACCTCTGCACCGACCTCGGCCGCAAGATCTGGCAGAAGATCACCATCCTCGGCGATCTGGCCGAGGGGTGAGCTGATGTCCTTCTCCCGCAAGGAAGAAGGGTCATTCTCACCCTTCGTCGAACGGCGGCGGCAGTCTTCCGCTTTTAAACAGGATCGTCGGGGTTTCGTCGAAATCGCCCATCTCCGCGTCGCCGGTGGCGGAGAACGCCACCACGCCCAGCCGCAGCGGGGCCAGGCGTTCGGCGCGGCGCAGGGCTTCCTCCGGGGTCTTGCAGACCACGGCCTGCTCCGACTTCAACGCCTTGCCGCGGCCGGCGATGAAGGCCTGGACGAGGTGGACGGTCTGAACGGCCATGACGCGGCTCCGGGGCGCGGACGCCCGGTGCGGTCGCGGCCCGCTGCGTAGCACCCGCGGCCGAGTCGGACGGCATCCTATCGGAGCTCCTGTTCCCGAGGGGATGCCCACGAGCGCCCATTGCGGGCAATCTATCACAGCGCTGCCGCGGGAAGTGTTCGACGCCCTGGTCGGCGGCGCTCCGGCTACGCCAGCGTCTTCCCCATCCTCAGCAGCGGCACCGGCGTCCCGCCGCGGTCGTCGGTGAGGCGCTCGAGCACCCCGTAGCCGCAGGCATGGTAGAGCGGCTGGCCGGCCAGGGTCGCGGCCAGCTCGACCCGGGCAAACCCCTCCCCCTTCGCCGCCGCCTCGCACAGCGACAGGATCAGCCGGCCGACGCCGCGCCGGGCGAAGTCGGGGTGGGTGTACATGGCCCGCACGCGGGCGGCGTCCGTCGATGGGTTCAGCCCATGGGCGTCGCGGCCCGGGCTGTGGTCGCCGCCGTAGAGCGTCGCCCGCCGGCTCCAGCCGCCGCAGCCGGCGGTCCTTCCGTCCTCCTCGACGACGAAATAGGTGCGGTCGGCGATCAGCTGGCTGTCCAGGCCCATCAGCCGGCGCGAGGCGACGATCTGGTCGGGCGTCAGGAACGGCGCCTGCAGGTCGCCGATGGCGGCGTCCATAAGGGCGGTCAGGGCCGGAATGTCGTCCGGCGCGGCGAGGCGGTGGGTCAGGGTCATGGGCGGAGGTTAACGCGGAGGTGACATTCCGTCCCCGTTTTCGCCCGATCCGTGTTACACAGTCTCAACGAACGCGCGCGGATGGCGCGCTGGCCGCCGACGCGTCTGGCGGCAGATTGGAGACTCCATGATCGAGGAAGGTTTCGTGCGGATGTACGCGCACGACTTCGCGGCGCTGGCGGCCCGGGCCGAAGGTGGGTCCGACGTCGAGGCGCTGGTGCGCAAGCGTATCGACGAGGCGCGGTCGCACGCCGCCCTGATGGACGCCCGCAAGGGTGACGGCCACCTGCCCGCGGTCGCCGACCGCGTCGCCCACGAAGCCGAGCGCGAGGACGTTCGTTTCGTCCGCGCTGGCCAGGACGTGCCCGGCGCCCTGGCGCGCCGCAGGGAATTCCTGCTGCAGATCGTCGACCTGCTGCGCTCCCCGCCGGCCCCGGCCGGACGGATGTCGATCGCCGTGCGCGGGTAGCCCCGCGCGCCGTCTTGCCTGACCGGCGAAAAAGTGCGACGAAATCGCCGTCGAAATTTCGCTTAGGTTCGGTCGCCATCCACCGCACGTCTTGAAGTCTTGCGCCGGACCTGCTCCTCGATCCTTCCGAAATACCGATGCGACCGCGCCTTTCGGGGCGCAACCTGACTGTTGAAAGAGGTTACATCCATGGCTACCGGAACCGTGAAGTGGTTCAACGCCACCAAGGGCTACGGCTTCATCCAGCCGGACGACGGCGGCGCCGACGTCTTCGTGCACATCTCGGCCGTTGAGCGCGCCGGCATGCGTTCGCTGAACGAAGGCCAGAAGCTGAGCTACGAACTCGAGCGCGACCAGCGCTCGGGCAAGACCTCGGCGGGCCAGCTGCAAGCCTCCTAAGGGCTGACGGCATCAAAGTATGACGGGCCGGTCTCCTGACGGAGGCCGGCCCGTTTTCGTTGGGGCTCGTGGATTGATCGGGACTTGAGAATCCGGGCGGGGATTCCCCAGGGCGTGCGTCGTGCGAGTCTGCCGCATGCGTACCGGCGTCACCGCGCCGAATGTCCGCCCTTCGGTGGATCATAGATCTTGCTGCGGTTCATACCCGGATCCGTCAGCCGAGAGGGGCTGCTGCCACATCGCTGTCAGCAACCTCGGGATACGCTGTCGCAATCAACTGGAGCCGACCGTGTCCAATCTCGTCTTCTACACCAACCCTATGTCGCGCGGCCGCATCATCCGCTGGATGCTCGAAGAGGTCGGTCAGCCCTATGAGACCAGAATCCTGCGCTGGGAGACTGGAGAAGCGAAGGCTGCCGGCTACCTCGCCATCAATCCCATGGGCAAGGTGCCCGCCATAGTTCATGATGGGGTGATCGTTACCGAGTGTGCCGCCATCTGCGCATACCTCGCCGACGTCTTCCCCGAGGCCGGTCTCGCTCCCCCCGCACACGGTCCGCTACGCGGTCCCTATTATCGCTGGCTGTTCTTCGGGGCTGGCCCGATCGAGCAGGCCGTGGGCGCCAAGGCGGTGAACCTGGAACCTACGATCGAGCAACGCAGCTCGCTGGGTTTCGGCTGCATCGAGGACGTTCTGTGCGCCGTCGAGGCGGCGGTCAAAGACCGTCCCTATCTCGTGGGAGACGGGTTCACGGCCGCCGACCTCTATCTCGCCTCCCACCTGTCCTGGGGGATGAACTTCGGCACGATCGAAAGGCGCCCGGCGTTCGAGACCTATGTGGAGCGCCACCTGCAGCGCCCCGCCGCCCGGCGCGCCGACGAGATCGACGACGCACTCATCGCCGCCGAAGCACAGCCGACATCCTGAACCACGGCGCAAGCGACTACTGGCAAAGCTGCATCGCCCGCCGACACGGGCGACGGGCGCCAAGTGTCAGATTCCAACCGCTAGAAGTTCAGGAAAATCCCGCCGGTGACCGAGGACTCCGCGCCTGGGCCGTCGCTGTCGGCGTAGGTCACGCTCAGGCTTATCGGCCCGACATCTTTCGCCAGTCCGAACTGCCAGTCCAGCTTGCCGTCGGCGAAGGCGCCGTCCTCATGGCCGATCTGGCCGTTGACGCTGACCGGCCAGTGCTCGGGCGCATAGTCGCCGCCGACATAGACGTAGCGGTTATCCTCGTCGCCAAGGTTGGCCTGTGACGGGGCGTATTCGAAGCCAATCGTGGTGGTGAAGGCGCCGGTGGTCTTGGACGCCGAGATCGGGACCTCGAAATAGTCCAGGTCGTCGCCGTCCGGATAGCCGTAGTGCAGCAGGGCCACGTCCCAGTCCCAGCCGTGGGCGGAGAACGCGCGGCCCACCGACAGATCGACCTCGATCAGGGCTCCGTCGCCATCGGCCCCGATGCCGACTTCCTCGATCCGCGAGCCCCAGATCCCGAAATAGAAGCCGTGCGGCGCGTCGAGGGTCAGGCCGCCCTGGATCGCCGCATCGCCCCCCGACAGGGAATAGCCGCGATACTGATAATCGGTCACCGCGCCGATCTCGCCCGACAGGCCCCAGCCCTCGCTTTCGGCGTCCTGCGCCCGGGCCGCGCCCGCGACCGTCAACGCCGCGCAGGCCACGCAGGCCGCCAGACTCGCCAGATTTCTGAACATGATCGCCCCCGTCATCCAGGGCCCCAGCCTCGCTGTTCGTGATTAACGAGACGCCAATGCCGGACCGGGTTCTGGCGACAGATCGGCCCATTCCGGGTTCAAGCGACGTTAGCCATTATTCCGCCATGGTGGCCACCATGCCTGATGTCGCCAATCGAAGCCGCGGGGAACTGCGCCGGATCCTGCTTCTGGGTCTGCTGGTCATCGCCATCGTCCTGGCCGCCGGCCTGGGCGGCATCGCCTTCGCCGCGCTCGCGGTCGATCGGGCCGTGGCGGGCGAAGAGCGGGGCCTGGTGATCCGCACCCTGCAACGCCGCCAGAACAAACTGGTCGAGGACATCACCTCGGCCACCGTCTGGGACGACGCCTACGTCAAGACCGTGCAGGCCTTCGACGCCCAGTGGGCCGACGAGAACTACGGCGTCTATTACGCCACCTACATGCATCATGACCGGACCCTGGTGTTCGACCCCGGCGACACGGTGATCTATGCGTCCGAGGCCGGCGAAGCGGCCCCGCCCCCATCCCTGGGGACCTTCGCGGGCGACATCACCCCCCTGCTGACGGCCCTTCGCCGCGACGAGGCCCTCAAGCGGTCCAGCCGGGCTCCAACGCATGGCCTCAAGGGTGCGACCACCAGCGCCGCGATCGTGCGATCGGGCGGTGAGCTTTGGCTGGTCGCGCTATCGACGGTGATCCCCGAGACGACCGAGGTCGTCCAGGCCGGCGGCCCGTCCGCGGTGATCGCGTCCGGACGCCGGCTGGACGCCGCCTTCCTGGGTGAGTTGCAGAACGACCTGGGCATTGAAGACGCCCATCTGCTCAAGGCCGGCGAGGCGCCGCGCGGCCCGGTCGCGCCACTGTACAGCCCGCGGGGCGGCCAGCTGGGTCGCCTGACCTGGACGCCCTGCCAGCCCGGCGCCGGCATCCTGAAGGATGCCCTGGTTCCCATCCTGCTGATTATCGCCGCGTTCGCGGGCGCCACCGTCGCCCTGTCGCGGCGCGTCCTGAGAGCATTGCGGGCCCTGGCCGCCAACGACGCCAGACTCGAAACGGTCATGGAGGACCTGACCGAGGCGCGCGACCGCGCCGAGGCCGCCAGCGTCGCCAAGTCCCAGTTCCTGGCCAACATCAGCCACGAGATCCGCACGCCGCTGAATGGCGTCCTGGGCATGGCCCAGATCATGGATCGCGGCGAGCTGGTCCCCGCCCAGCGCCAGCATCTGGCGATCATCCGGGAATCGGGCGTGACCCTGCTGGCCCTGCTCAACGATGTCCTCGACCTGGCCAAGATCGAGGCCGGCAAGCTGGAGATTCACCGCGAGGACGTCGATCTGCGGGGCGTCGTGGCCAGCGCCAGCGGCGCGTTCTCGGGAATGGCCGCCGACAAGCTGCTCAGGCTGACCTACGCCATCGAGCCGGACGCGGCCGATGTCTGGCGGCTGGACGCCATGCGGCTGGGCCAGGTGCTCGCGAACCTCGTCTCGAACGCGGTCAAGTTCACGGCCAGGGGCGAGGTCTCCCTGCGCGCCTGGGTCAGCCCGCGGGGCCTGGAGTTCGCCGTGAGCGACACCGGCGAGGGCATCGCGCCCGACCGCCTGGCCGACCTGTTCGGCAAGTTCAACCAGCTGGACGCCTCGACCACCCGCCAGTTCGGCGGCTCGGGCCTGGGCCTGGCTATCTGCCGCGAGCTGGTCGAGCTGATGGGCGGCGAGATGGCCGTCGAGAGCACGGTCGGGCGAGGATCGACGTTCAGCTTCCACCTGCCCGCCGAACGAGGCCGCGGCCGCGTCGCCGCCTGAGGCCGCGGGCTGGACCGTCCCGCCCGGAGAACGGTCGCCGCAGAACAACCGACATGATGCGAACCATGCCGCTCGCCCTGGCGTTTTCGTCGGTTTCGTCCGTCAATAGGCGGACCGCCGGCCGCGACCGCCTTCCATTCCGCTGCGGCGCCGGAGTAAGACGGTTTCCATGGCCAGCAAGCCCGAAAGCCCGACCGAGCCCTTCAAGCGCGCCCTGGCGCACGCCGCCCGCTCGCTCGCCGAGACGCCGGACCTGGAGGTGGTCTTTTCGGGCGACGGGCCGTCCCTGTCGGGCAACCGCGCCGTGCTGCCCCATCCGCCGCGCGACCTGACCAGCAAGGATGCCTCGCGCATTCGCGGCATGGCCGACCAGATGGCGCTGCGGCTGGCGCACCACGACCCGGTGGCGCACGCGAAGGCCCGTCCGGCCTCGCCGCAGGGGCAGGCGATCTTCGAAGCCATCGAGCAGTCGCGCATCGAGTCCATCGGCGCCAACGCCCTGGGCGGCGTGCGGGCCAACCTGACCGCCGTGCTGGAGCAGACCATCGAGCGCAAGGGCCTGGCGCGCCTGTCGGATCGGGCCAACGCCCCGATCGCCGACGTCCTGGCCCTGCTGGTTCGCGAGCGGTTGACCGGCGACGCCCCGCCCGAGGGCGCGAGGGCCGTGGTCGATCTGTTCCGCGAGGAGGTGGAGGCCAAGGCCGGCCCCGACCTCGACCGTCTGATCGCCAACCTCAACGACCAGGCCGCCTTCGGCAGGGTGACGCGGGCGATCCTGCGCGACCTGGACCTGGGCGACGCGGATATCGACCAGAACGACTCCGGCGACGAGGACGAAGGCGACGAGGACCAGTCCCAGACCAGCGAGAGCGACGACGGGGACGGCGAAGGCCAGACCCCCGACGGCGCCTCGATGGAGGAGACCGACGGCTCCGACAGCGACTCGCAGGACGGCGAGGAGCAGATGGTCGAGTCCGAGGACGACGCGACCGAGATGAGCGAGGACGCGCCCGAGATGGGCGACGGCGCCAAGCCCGCCCGGCCCGACGTCAAGGACGATGGCCGCGCCGAGCCGCCTTACAAGGTGTTCACCACCGCCCACGACGAGGTGGTCGGGGCCGAGGAGCTGTGCGACGCCGAGGAACTGACCCGCCTGCGGGCCTATCTCGACCAGCAGCTGGCCAGCCTGTCGAGCGTCGTCTCGCGCCTGGCCAACAAGCTGCAGCGGCGGCTGATGGCGCAGCAGAACCGCTCCTGGAGCTTCGATCTCGAGGAGGGCATGCTCGACGTCGCCCGGCTGCCGCGGATCATCATCGACCCGACCGCGCCGCTGTCGTTCAAGCAGGAAGAAGACACCGAATTCCGCGACACGGTGGTCACCCTGCTGATCGACAATTCCGGCTCGATGCGCGGGCGGCCGATCATGGTCGCCGCCGTCTGCGCCGACATCCTGGCCCGCACGCTGGAGCGCTGCGCGGTCAAGACCGAGATCCTTGGCTTCACCACCAGGGCCTGGAAGGGCGGCGTCAGCCGCGACGACTGGATCAAGGCCGGCAAGCCCGCCGCCCCCGGCCGCCTGAACGACCTGCGCCACATCGTCTACAAGAGCGCCGACGCGCCCTGGCGGCGGGCAAGGCGCAACCTCGGCCTGATGATGCGCGAGGGGCTGCTGAAGGAGAACATCGACGGCGAGGCCCTGATGTGGGCCCACCAGCGGTTGATCACCCGCACCGAACAGCGGCGCATCCTGATGGTCATCAGCGACGGGGCGCCGGTCGATGACTCGACCCTGTCGGTCAACAGCGGCCACTACCTGGAACGCCACCTGCGCAGCGTGATCACCGAGATCGAGACCAGGAGCCCGGTCGAACTGCTGGCCATCGGCATCGGCCACGACGTGACGCGCTACTATCGCAAGGCCGTGACCATCGTGGACGTCGAGCAGCTGGGCGGGGCCCTGGTCGAGCAGCTGGCCGGACTGTTCGAGGACGAGCCCAGGCGGGTGGCCAACATCCGCGGACTGCTGGCCGCGCCGCCGGTGACCCAGCCGCCGCCGCCGAAGACCGTGACCTTCAAACAGGTGCGCGAGGCGGTCGGCTGATGCGGCGACGCTGGACGGCGATCCCGGGAGCCCTGGCGGCCGTCGCCCTGACGCTGGCCGCCTGCGTCACGAGCCAGGTCAGGCTGCCGCCGACGCCCCTGGCGGCCGGCCCCGTGATCGCCATCCAAGCCAGTCCGGTCGCGCTGGACCCCGCCGACCCGGCGCGGACCGCCGTGGGGGACTTCACCTTCGCCGGCGGCGTCGCCCTGACCAGCGACCAGACCAGCCGCCTGCACGGACTGTCGGACCTGACGGTCGATGCCGACGGCGACCTGTTGTCGGTTTCCGATGACGGCGATCTGCTGACGGCCCGCCTGGCGCTGGACGCGGCCGGGCGGCTGATCGGGTTGACCGGCGGCGCCATCCGGCCCCTGACGGGCCTGGTCGGCGAGCCCCTGCAGGGCAAGGACTGGGGCGACGCCGAGGGGGTGGCCCGCCTTGCCGGCGGCGAGCTTCTGGTCAGCTTCGAACGCAATCACCGCATCTGGCTCTATCCCGCCGGCCGCGATGGACGCCCCGAGACCGTGGCGGCGCCCCGGATCGCCATGTCCGAGAACGACGGCATGGAGGGGCTGGCCGCCGCCCCCGCCCAAGGGCGCGACGCCTACTGGGTCGGCGTCGAGCCGGGCAGCCTGTGGCTGTGCCATGTGAGGGCCGCCTGCGCCGAGGTCACGGGCCTGCCGACGCCGCCCCTCGCCTATCGCCTGTCGGGACTGACCACCGGCCCGAATGGCGAGCTGGTCATCCTGCACCACAGCTATGTCCCGGCCATCGGCTCGCGGCTCATCGTCACCATCGTGCGCGATCCCACGCGGACGAAGGTGATCGTCGGCAGCTTCGCCCTGACTCCGCCCCTGGCGGTGGACAATTTCGAGGGGGCCGCGGTGGTCGCCCGGCCCGATGGCCGTTGGCGCCTCTACCTGCTGTCGGACGACAATTTCAGCGCCACGCAGCGCACGCTGCTGCTGGCCTTCGACTGGACGCCGCCCCGATGAGACCCGCCTGCGTCACTGACTATCGAGAGCTGGCCAAACGCCGCCTGCCGCGCGTGCTGTTCGATTACCTCGACGGCGGCTCCTATGCCGAGGCGACCCTGCGGCGGAACGTCGAGGACTTCGAGGCCCTGGCCCTGCGCCAGCGCGTGATGCGCGACGTCTCGAACATCTCGCTGGAGACCGAGCTGTTCGGCCAGACGCTGTCGATGCCGATGGTCCTCTCGCCGATCGGCATGGGCGGCATGTACGCCCGGCGCGGCGAGGTCCAGGCGATGAAGGCGGCCCGCAAGGCGGGGCTCAACATGTGCCTGTCGTCGCTGTCGATCTGCGATGTCGAGGAGGTCACGAGGGACGGCGGCCAGGCCCCCTGGTACCAGCTCTACATCATCAAGGACCGGGGCTACATGAAGGAGCTGCTGGCCCGGGTGACCGAGCTGGGCTGCCCCGTGCTGGCCTTCACCGTCGATCTGCCGGTGCCCGGCGCGCGCTATCGCGACGTGCGCTCGGGCCTGTTCGGGGCGCAGTCGCCGTTCGTGCCGCTGCAGCGGTTGTGGGACGGCGTGACGCATCTGGACTGGGCGCTGGACGTAATGGTCGGCGGCGGCCCGCACACCTTCGGCAATCTTGCCCCGGCCATCCCCGAGGCCAAGGGCGTGATGGAGTTCTGGCCCTGGGTGACGAAGAACTTCGACCCGACCCTGACCTGGAAGGATCTCGACTGGATCCGCGAGAACTGGAAGGGCCCGCTGGTCATCAAGGGCGTGCTGGACGCCGACGACGCGCGCGAATGCCAACGCTACGGCGCCGACGGCCTGATCGTCTCCAACCACGGCGGCCGACAGCTGGACGGGGTGCAGAGCGGCATCCGCGCCCTGCCCGCCATCGCCGACGCGGTCGGCGACGACCTGACCGTGCTGATGGACGGCGGGGTCCGCTCGGGCCTGGACGTGGTCAAGGCACTGGCCAGCGGGGCCAGAGGCTGTTTCATCGGCAGAGCCTGGGCCTGGGCTCTCGCCGGCGCCGGCCAGACGGGCGTCGAGCATGTGCTGCAGATCATGCGCCAGGAGATGCTGATGGCCATGGCCCTGACCGGCTGCACGGATGTGCGGGATGCCGGGCGGGAGTTGTTGGCTTAGATACAAATAGCGAGAGTGTTTTTTAAATACAATCTTTACGGCTGCGTTTGATTTGCTACGGTCCAAGCATGGACGCTACATTGGACGAGCACCCGGGTCCTGCCCCGCCTGCGGGAAGCAAGGCTGGCCGCAACGAACGCCGCAAGCTGCTGGCCACGCTCGTCAACAACCTCTGCGCGGCGTCTCTGATTGCGGGGGTCCTGCAACCGGCCCTGACTCTCGTTCGGCAAGAGCGGCCGCTCGTCATCAGCGATGTCATCGCGGCGTTGGTTTTCGGCCTGGCCGGGCTTACATTACATCTCGTGGGCCGGGCGTTCGTCGTGACGCTGGAGGACTAAAATGCTGTTGGCTGCTCTGACGATTCTCGGCGTGTTGGCCATCGGGGTCGGCATTCCGATCTGGCTCGCCTGGAAAGACGGCCTGCTTAAGAAATAGCCCGGCGCCCTGACGCCCCAACGCAAACGGCCCGCGAGTCTCCCCGCGGGCCGTCTGTCGTCTTGAAGCTCGTGGCCGTCAGGCGGCGGCGGATTGCTCGGCCAGCTTGGCCTTGATCTGACGCTTGATCTTGAGGGCGCGGGGCGAGAGCAGCTCGTCCTTGGCCTTGACCATGAAGGTGTCCAGGCCGCCGCGGAAGTCCAGCGTGCGCAGGGCCGCGTTGGTGATCCGCAGCCGGAAGCTCTGACCCAGCACTTCCGACTGGAGCGTGGCGGGCGACAGGGCCGGCAGGAAGCGGCGCTTGGTCTTGATGTTGGAGTGGCTCACGTTGTGTCCGACCATCGGACCAACACCAGTGAGTTCGCAGCGGCGCGACATGTAAGCGACCTTCGCAAAAGAATTTCGGGCGCGCGGAAGAGCCTCCCGCACGAGAGCGGCGGGTATAGGGAAGAGAGCGCAAGGCGTCAAGGATTGGAGTCGGGGGCAACGCGGTCCTTCTCCCCTTGCGGGAGCAAGGTGGCCTGCGGAGCAGGTCGGATGAGGGGTCGCACCGGATCGTCCGATCAAACTAGTAATAGAGATCGAGCCGGATTCGGCGGCTCGACCTCTCATCCGTCGGGCTCCGCCCGACACCTTCTCCCGCAAGGGCAGAAGGATCAGGATCGAACTTTCGAATTGTGGTTAATCGGCGTTAAGATACAATATGTTGCGGTGAACAAATGCCGAATTGGACGAAGTCGCCGATTCGGTCATGATTCGTTTCACCCCTGTTCGCCACCATGGCCCAGGGGCGTTAACCTCCCAGGCAAAGGCCAGCCCGTGACCCGTCTCGTCTCCCTGCTGATCGCGCTCCTGACCCTCGCCGCCGTGCCGGCCGCCCGGGCGGCGGAGGACGGTTTCCTGATGTTCGGCGGCCCGATCCATGTCGGGGCGGTCGGCGGCCAGGCCAACCGGCCGGAAGCGCTGGTCGTGCGCGGCGCCCGGATCGTGTTCACCGGCTCCCTGACCTTGGCCCGGGCCAAGGCCGCGGGCCTGCCCGAGATCGACCTGAAGGGCGCCGCGGCCTATCCGGGCTTCATCGATTCGCACGTGCACCTGACCGGCGTCGGCCTGCGGGAGATGACGCTGAACCTCGACCAGGTCACCTCGGTGGCCGGACTGGTCGAAGCCGTCATGGCCTGGGCCGCGGCCCACCCCGGCGACGGCCCGATCGTCGGCCGCGGCTGGATCGAGACCCACTGGCCAGAGGGCCGCTTCCCCACCCGCGCCGACCTCGACGCCGTCGCGCCGGACCGGCCGGTGGTGCTGGAACGGGCCGACGGCCACGCCGTGGTGCTGAACACGGCCGCCCTGAGACTGGCCGGCGTCACCCGCGCCACCCCCGACCCGGGCGGCGGCCGCATCGAGCGTGACGCGGCCGGCGAGGCCACCGGCATGCTGATCGACAACGCCATGGGCCTGATCGCCCCCAAGCTGCCGCCGCTGTCGTTCGCCCTGCGCAAGGAGGCCCTGGCCCGGGGAACGGCGCTGTACGCCGCCCGGGGCTGGACCCACGGGGTCAACATGTCGACCGAGGCGGCCGATCTGAAGGCGCTTGAGGACCTGGCCGCCGAGGGCCGCCTGCCGATCCGCGTCGATGTGTTCATGACGCCCGAGGACGCTGGCGAGGTGCTGCGGCGCGGTCCCTATCAGGACGCCACCGGCCTGGTGCGGGTTCGCGGGGTGAAGCTCTATATGGACGGCGCGCTGGGTTCGCGCGGCGCGGCCCTGCTCAGGCCCTACGCCGACCGGCCCGACACGTCAGGCCTGCTGATCGCCGAACACGACGCGACCCTGGCGATCCTGAAACAGGCGCTGAAGGTGCGGGCCCAGGTCGCCATCCACGCCATCGGCGACCGCGGCAACCGGCTGGCGCTGGACTGGATCGCCGAGGCCTTCGCCAGCGCCCCGGCGGCGGCGGCCGAGGTGCGGCTGAAGGCGCCCTGGCGCATCGAGCACGCGCAGATTCTCGACCCGGCGGACATTCCCCGTTTCGCCGATATCGGCGTGGTCGCCTCGATGCAGCCCTCGCACGCCATCGGCGACCTCTATTTCGCCCCGGCCCGGCTCGGCCCCGATCGCCTGGCCGGGGCCTATGCCTGGAACAGCCTGTACGACGCCGAAGCCCTGCTGGTCGGCGGCACCGACGCCCCGGTCGAGGTCGGCGACCCACGCATCGAATTCTACGCCGCCGTGGCCCGCAAGGACCTGCAGGGCCGCTCCGGCCCCGACTGGCATCCCGAGCAGGCCATCGACCGCCCCTCGGCCCTCAGCGCCTTCACCCTGACGCCGACCCTCGTCGAGGGCGGCGACTGCGGCGTGCTGGTCAAGGCCTGCCCGGCCGACATCACCGTCTTCTCGGCCGACATCATGACCATTCCCGAGGCCGACATCCTGACGGTCAAGCCGGTGCTCACCGTGGTCGGCGGAAAGATCGTGCACGACGGGCGGTGAACTCTCTCTCCTTGATCGTCATGGCAGGACGGGACCGGCTTTCCTGTCCCTTGGGACTGGATAGCCCGCCCCTGATTGCATCGGGACAGGACAAGCAGTCCCAAGGGACAGCCAGTTCTGCCCCCTCCGTCCGCGCCATGCGGGGATAGCCCCGGACAGGCCGGGCCACGACGGGTTGAAGGGGAGCGCCGACTCCCCCACCTTCGCTCCATGAGTGACCGCTCCACAGGCCAGGCGGCGCACCGGCTCGTGGCGGTGCTTGGCCCGACCAACACCGGCAAGACCCACCTCGCCGTCGAGCGGATGCTGGGTCACCACAGCGGCATGATCGGCCTGCCGCTGCGGCTGCTGGCGCGTGAAATCTATGATCGCGTCGTGCGGCTCAAGGGCCCGCGCGAGGTGGCGCTGATCACCGGCGAGGAAAAGATCGTCCCGCCCCGGCCGAACTATTTCGTCTGCACGGTCGAAGCCATGCCGCTGGGCCGCGAGGTCGATTTCCTGGCGATCGACGAGATCCAGCTGTGCGCCGATCCCGAGCGTGGCCATGTGTTCACCCACCGGCTGCTGCACGCGCGCGGGAAACACGAGACCATGCTGCTGGGCGCCGGGACCATGGCCCCGCTGGTCCGGCGGCTGCTGCCCGGCGTCGAGATCGTCGAGCGGGAGCGGTTCTCGAGCCTGCGCTACACGGGCAGCAAGAAGCTGACCCGCCTGCCCCGCCGCAGCGCCGTGGTCGCCTTCAGCGCCGACAATGTCTACGCCATCGCCGAACTGATCCGCCGCCAGCGCGGCGGCGCGGCCGTGGTCATGGGGAGCTTGAGCCCGCGCACCCGCAACGCCCAGGTGGCGCTCTACCAGTCCGGCGAGGTCGATTTCCTCGTGGCCACCGACGCCATCGGCATGGGGCTGAACATGGATGTCGACCATGTCGCCTTCGCGGGCTTGCGCAAGTTCGACGGCCGGAAGACCCGCTTCCTCCATCCACAGGAGGTCGGCCAGATCGCTGGCCGGGCCGGGCGGCACGTCAGGGACGGCACGTTCGGCGTGACCGGCGAGGCCGAGGAAATGGACGAGGATCTCGTCGCGGCCGTCGAGGAACACGCCTTCCAGCCCGTGGCCTCGGCCGAGTGGCGCAACCACCGGCTGGATTTCACGACCCTGCCGTCGCTGATCCGCTCGCTGGAGGCGACGCCGCCGCGCGAGGGCCTGATGCTGTCGGCCCCGGCCATCGACGAGCTGGCGCTCAAACGTCTGGCCGAGGACGCCGACGTGGCCCACCGCGTGCGCGACCGGGTGGCGCTGGAGCGGCTGTGGGAGGTCTGCCAGACGCCCGACTTCCGCAAACAGACCAGCGACGAGCACCTGCGGCTGATCCGCGCCCTGTTCGACAACCTGACCACGGGCCGGCGGCGCATGCCGGAAGACTGGATGCAGGGCCAGTTCAAGGGGCTGGATCGCACCGACGGCGAGATCGACACCCTGGCCACGCGTCTGGCCGGCGTGCGCACCCTGGCCTATGTCGCCAACCGCCCCGACTGGCTGGTCGATCCCGGACACTGGCAGGGCGTCACGCGCGGCCTGGAAGAGCGGCTGTCCGACGCGCTGCACGAGAAGCTGATGGCCCGCTTCATCGACCGGCGGACCAGCGTGCTGATGCGCCAGCTGGGCGACCGGGCCGAGATGCTGGCGGGGGTGGCCGAGGACGGCGCCGTGACCGTCGAGGGCCATTTTGTCGGTCGCCTGACCGGCCTGACCTTCGAGGCGCCGAAGGCCGCGTCCTCGCTGGAGGAGAAGGCCCTGCGCGGCGCGGCCCAGCGGGCCGTCGGGCCGGAGGTCGCGCGGCGGCTGGGCCGGCTGGCCGGCGAGCCGGACGAGGCCTTCGGCGTCACGCCCGACGGCGCGGTGCTGTGGAACGGCGAAGCGGCCGGCCAGCTCGCCGATGGCGGCAAGGTCCGGCTGCTCGGCGAGCTGGGCCCCGAGACGGCGCGGGAGCGGGCGCGGCAGCGGCTGCAGGCCTGGCTGTCGGCCGAGCGCGAGCGCCGGCTGGAACCCCTGACGCGGCTCGAACGGGCGATGGCCGAGGGCCGGGTCAAGGGTCTGCCGCGCGGCATCGCCCATCGGCTGGTCGAGGCCGGCGGCCTGCTCGACCGCCGGCTGGTCGAAGCCGACCTCAAGGCCCTTAGCCAGGCCGAGCGGCGGTCGCTGCGCATGCTCGGCGGGCGTATCGGCGCCTTCAGCCTGTTCATGCCCGGCCTGCTGGAGCCTCAGGCCCTGGCCTTCGCCCAGGCCCTGGCCGGCGGGTCTTGGCGGCCGCCGACAGACAGCCTCTCGCGGTTGCCGACGCCGCCGCCCCCGGCGCGCGCGCTGGCGGCCCGGGGCCTGCGCGCCGTCGGCGCCTTCGCGGTTCCGGCGACAACGCTGGAACAGCTCGACGAACACCTGCGGGCGGGGTTCAAGCCGGGCGTCGGCATCGTCCTCGCCGACGCGGCGCGCGAGGGCCTTGGCTGGACCGCCGCCGAGGCCGGGGCGATCCTGCGGGCGCTGGGCTTCACGCCGGTCAGCCGGACCGAGCCGATCGCCTGGCGTCGCCGAAGCGAGAAGCCGGCCGAGACGGCCCCGCCACCGCCCGCCCACTCGCCGTTCGCCGCCCTGGCCGGGCTGAAGGTCCCGCCGACGCGCCGGCGCCGGCCCAAACGCCGCAAGCCCGCCGCGTCATGAGCGAACAGTCCTGCCGCGCGGATGTCTGGCTGTGGCGCGCGCGCTTCTTCAAGACGCGCTCGCTGGCCGCCCGTTTTGTCGATGAGGGGCGGATCCGCTTCACCCGCGCGGGCGCGGAGGGCCGGCTGGACAAGGCCTCGCGGGCGCTGAGGCGAGGCGACGAACTGGTGTTCGCGCTGGGCGGCCGCGTCGTCGCCGTGCGGCTGGAGGCGTTCGGCGAGCGTCGCGGTCCGCCGGGCGAGGCGCGCGCCCTCTACGCGCCGCTGGAGGCCCCGCCATGACCGGTCCGCGCGGACGGACCGGGGTCAGATCAATTCTGCCCGGACGCCTTGAGTTTTCCTGTCGCTGCTGAGAGACCTCGCCGCATTGACAAGCCGCCCCTCGCCTTTGAAAAGGCGCGCGCCACCAACCGACTGGACCATCAAGTTCCCCGATGACCTACATCGTCACCGACGCCTGCATCAAATGTAAGTTCATGGACTGCGTGGAGGTCTGTCCCGTCGACTGCTTCTACGAAGGCGAGAACTTCCTGGCCATCAGCCCGGACGAATGCATCGACTGCGGCGTCTGCGAGCCGGAATGCCCGGTCGATGCCATCAAGCCGGACACCGAGGACGAGCCCGACGGCAAGTGGCTGAAGGTCAATTCCGAGTACGCGAAGATCTGGCCCAACATCACCCTCAAGGGTGTGCCGCCGGCCGACGCCGCGGACTTCGAGCGCGAGACCGGCAAGTTCGAGAAGTACTTCAGCGACAAGCCCGGCAAGGGCTCCTGACCGGCCCCCGCTGAATCCCCAGGACATCACCGGGATTTCGCAACCCTTTCTTTAGGCTCGATTTTGTGATACGGTCCCGCCTGACGTGACGGGTCCGCCGTCGCGCCTTGGTTCAAGAACAGCCGCATGCGAACGGCGCGCCTTATTGAAGGCGAGGGTGTCCTAGAGGTCTGTCCAATCTGAAACGAAATCCACCGCGGTTCCGCCGCGGTCGGAGAAGTTTTCGTCTCAGGTAGGCCGTCTCCGGGCTGCGGCCCGCGGGGAGGACCCCCGCGGACAGGGTGCAAGAGAAGGACGAACATATGAGCAAGTCTGGTCTGGCGTTTTCGGTCAACGACCACGTCGTCTACCCCGCGCATGGCGTGGGCACGATCCGTGCGGTCGAGACCCAGGAAGTCGCCGGCATGTCGCTCGAGGTCTATGTCATCACCTTCGACCACGAAAAGATGACGCTGCGCGTTCCGACCAAGAAGGCGGTCACCTCCGGCCTGCGTCCGCTGGCCGAAGGCCTGGTCGTGACCAAGGCCCTGACGACCCTCAAGGGC
>Ga0172380_10001717_pt1 | contig 37212 bp, 32 predicted proteins | sample Leawe162metaG_FD_119747 | JGI IMG/M metagenome (GOLD analysis project Ga0172380, IMG submission 119747) | Leachate microbial communities from a municipal landfill in Southern Ontario, Canada - Leachate well 162 metaG | ecosystem: Engineered > Solid waste > Landfill > Unclassified | place...
CTCGATCTTTGTTTTGCCGTGCTTCTTATCGGAAAACCGGTTCCCACTTTTCCGGAAGCACTCGATCTTTGTTTTGCCGTGCTTCTTATCGGAAAACCGGTTCCCACTTTTCCGGAAGCACTCTCTAGAGCGAGCGATCGATCATCGAGCACAGGTTCTCCGCGCTCGACTTTTCGGCGACCGGCGGACTGTCCTCGATATTCAAGACTTTGACGACGCCGTTATCGACGAGCATGGCGTAGCGCTTCGAACGCAGCCCGAGTCCGAAGCCCGAAAGATCGATTTCGAGGCCTATGGCCTTGGCGAAATCGCCGGAGCCGTCCGCCAACATTTCAATTTTACCCGAAGCGCCGGTATCTTTCGCCCAGTTGGTCAGCACGAAGACATCGTTGACGGCGGTGCATACTATCGCATCGATGCCTTTCGCTTTGAGTTCATCAACGCGACCGACGAAGCCCGGCATGTGCTTGTTCGAGCAGGTGGGTGTATAGGCGCCCGGCACCGCGAACAGCGCGACTTTCTTGCCCGCGAAGACTTCGCTGACTGTCTTAGGCTTCGGACCATCCGGACCCATCACCGTAAATTTCGCATCAGGCAGCGTGTCGCCAACTTTGATCGCCATTCATTCCTCTTGTCTTGATTGCCGCGATGAACTCGTGCGGACCCATGCCTATTTCAGCGTGATCGTCGTCTCGGACTGACCCTTGCCGTCGACCATCGTGACGGTCAGCGGTTTCCCTTTGAGGTTCTTGATGTCGACGTCGTCCGACAGATCGACCTCAAAGACGGCTTTTCCAGACTCGTTCGCGACGCGCTTCGGTAATGGCACGTAAATGCCGCCCGGCGCCACGACGAAGGCATCGACCTTGTCCGGAAACGCTGTTTCGACATTCAACACAAGCTTAGGCTTCGGCGATGATTCAACGAAGTGCCATGTGTCGAGCTTCGGATCGACGCCCGAACGCGGATTCTTTTGGGGAACGCGGGCCAACGTGTCGGTCAGTTCGGCGGAGGCGCCGACGTTCGGCGGAATGACGACCTTTAAATCGGCTTCCGCCGGAATGCAGATATCCTTGCATAGGCCGTACTCAATCTTGCCGTGAAGGATGACCGGCTTCGTCGCATCCTTCGGAATGAGGCGGACCGGGAAAATCACTCCGCCCTTGTAACCGACGGCATCGCCAGTCTTGTCGCTCAGCCTGTGAGGCGCGGGATAGAGAACATCGGCCGATGCCAAATTCTCGGACGCCTGCCAATCGAAGTCGGGCGGAACGCCGCCAGCATCGCCGGGCGCGCGCCAGTATGTTTTCCAGCCTTCCGGCATCGCGACTTCGACGCCGGCATAGAGCCCGGTCTCGCCGTCGCGAACGGCTTGCCCAGCCACCAGGCGCGCCTGGTTATCGAAACCCTTAACCCAATCCGACGCCACGGATGCGGCGGGTTCGCTCAGCGCTGCTGCCGCGTTCAGAGACAGGCATGCGAAAGCCATACCGATCGTCAGTCGCAGATTTCCGTTCACAAGCGATCACCTTTCGCGGCAAGCGGCTGCGGGCATCCGGCCGCCTTCCCTTTTCAATATATGGCCCAAAAGCCCGCGCTGTTACATAGGTAGTCATTTTATTGCTTTCCGACCATCTTCACGCCGCCTTCCTTCCGGATTACTTTGGCTGTCATGAAGTCCGTACGCCAGAGGGGCCTCATCGAAGGCTCCGACATCAAGCTCGAGGGGCAACTTCTTATTGCCATGCCGGCGATGTCCGACCGCCGGTTCCAGCGCTCGGTCATTTACATGTGCGCGCATTCGTCCGAGGGCGCGATGGGCTTGGTTATCAACCAGCGGGCCAATCACATCACCGCTCCCGATCTGCTCGAGAAGCTTGGCATCTCACCGCGCAATCGCGACGAGGAGATCACGAGCGAGGTTTTGTCGCTGTCCATTCAGGTCGGTGGTCCCGTCGAAACCGGGCGCGGGTTCGTGCTTCACAGCTCGGATTACTTTTCTGAAGATTCAACGCTCGCGATCGAGAATGATGTCTGCCTTACCGCTACGATCGATATCCTGAAAGCGATTGCGCAGGGGAATGGTCCGGCGCGCGCGCTGCTTGCGCTCGGCTATGCCGGCTGGTCACCCGGCCAGCTCGAAACCGAAATCCAGGCCAACGGCTGGCTGCATTGCCCCGCCGATCCCGATCTGATTTTCGATGACGATCTCGACAACAAATATTCGCGAGCCCTCGCGAAAATCGGGATCGATCTGTCGCATCTCGTCAGCGACGCCGGACACGCCTGAGCCGGCTCACCCCTTCGAGGCGATCTTCTGCTCATTCCTCGGAGTCGCGCCGGTATCCGGCTCGCCTGTCGAGGACGCATTGCCCGCAAGACGCGCAAGGCTTGCCGCGATCGAGGGTGGCAACGTCGAGAAATCGGGCTGCGAGGGTGACACGTTGACCGGAGGAGGAGGCGGCGGCGGCGGTGGCGGCGGCGCTTCAGTGCGTCTCGGCTGCTGCGGCTCGCTCGGCGGCGCGGACGCCATGCCATTGGCCGGGGAACGTTGCGGAGCAGGTCTCGCGGTCGTCGGATCGGACGCCGTCGCGCGCGCCAATGCTTCCGACAACGGCGCTAAGATTGCCTGACGCGGCGCTGCGGCTGGGGCCTGCTCGGCCGGACGGAACGGCGGCGCGACGGGCGCGGCGTGTCCGTTTGCTGGAGCGCGCGGTTTTTGCGGGGGCGCCGTCATGCGCTCCATGGTTTGCAGCAATTCCGGCGGCAATGAGGGCGCTGCGGCTGGCGGCAACGGCGGACCGGAACTCGCGACCGCGACACGCAACGCATCGGCAGGTTTCTTCGATGGCGCGCCGGGTATGCTCGCGCTTGGGATTGGGCTTGGACTTGCGCCATTGACCGCCGTCTTCGGATCGGGTTTGTGCCGGTGCCGCACAACCGATCCGGCGGGCAGCGCCGCAGCCTTCGCAGCGCCTTGGGGCAACGCGGTCGTCGCCTCCCCATTAGCAACTGATTTCGCAATGGCTGCCACCGGGCGGCCCGCTTGTGCCGCGACCGTCTTCGCAGCGCTCTTGAACTTCGGCCGGAAGAAGCCGCGCGGCTGCATCTTGCGCTCTGAACGGCGCACCATCTTCAAGAGCTGCGCGACGGCGCGTTCGGGGATCGGCTCACCGAAATGGTAGCCTTGCGCGTATTCGCAACCGATTGAGCGCAGGAACGTCGCTTCATCCGCGCGCTCGACACCTTCGGCGACGACAGTCTTGGAAAGCTCGTGCGCCAGCGCCACCATCGAACGCATGATCGCGGCTCCGTTCGCGGTACCGCTGCCGCGCACCAGCCCGCGACAGACCTTAATGGTGTCGAACGGGAAACGGTTCAGGTAGGCAAGAGACGAGTATCCGGTTCCGAATTCGTCCAGCGAGAGTTCGGCGCCCGAGCCGCGAAGCACCTTCAGCACCTCGATGGCTTGCTCCGGATTGCCCATCACAAGATTTTCGGCGATCTCCAGGCGCAACGTGCCCGGCGGGACGATGCTGCGTCCGAGGATGTGGCGGATTTCCTGGATCGATTCCGGCTTGAATATCTGCGGGCTCGAGATGTTGACGGTCACGAACAGCGGCCGCTCGGGACGCGGCAGCTCCGCCAGCCAGCGCGCGGCGTCTTTCGCGGCCCGCAGCAGAAGGTAAGCGCTGACCTTGACCATCGCGCCCGGCTCGTTTGCCTCGTCGATGAGCGATGCCGGATTGACGAGGCCGAGTTTCGGATGCTCCCAGCGCGCGAAAGCCTCGAAGCCCGCAAGCTCTTTCGTCGGCAGATAAACGATCGGCTGATAGACGACCTTCAGCTGGCCTTTTTCAATCGCCTTGGCGAGTTCGGCGGCGATGGTGGGTTCACGGTCGCGCCGCATCGAGGCGTCAAACACTTCGATGCGATCGGCACCACTGCGCTTGGCGCGATACATCGCGAGTTCGGCATCCTTCAGCAGATCGCCTTCGGCGGCCTGGTTCTCGTCCCAGGCGGCGATACCTATGGAGCCCGTCAGGATGACTTCCTGGTTGGCGAGGGGGATCGGCGCACGCAGCGAGCGGCGCACGCGCTCGGCAAGCGCCGGAAGGTTGCGCGCTTCACGCTCGCCGACGAATAGCATCGCGAACTGATCGCCGCCGACCCTTGCGACGGTGTCGTGCGGACCGAGGTGGCGTTGCAAGCGGCGCGCGACGGTCAGAAGCAGGCTATCGCCGCGCACGAGGCCGAACGACGAATTGATGCTCTTGAATTTGTCCAGATCGATAAAGATCACGGCGGGGCGAATGCCGCCCTCGGTCTTGGCGCGAACGACCGCGCCCTTCAGCCGATCCAAAAACAGCTCGCGATTGGGAAGGCCCGTCAAACTGCAATTAACTGCATCGTGGAGCAGCCGCTCGTGGGCGCGCTTCATGTCGGAGACGTCGCGCAGCAGGCCGACGCAACGAAGCGTCCGGCCATCGGAATTCGGAACGCTCGCGGCCTCAAGTTCGAACCAGCGCCAGCTATTGTCGGAATGGCGGAGGCGGAAGTCCGTTCTGATGCGGACGCCGGAACGTTCCTGCGCCGACATCATCATGACGCGAAAGCGCTCTTTGTCGGTCGGATGGACGTGGCGCAGAAAGTCCTCGACCTTTGTCGATAGTTCACCGGGCATCAGCGAAAGGGCGATTTCGACCTCGGGGCTGACCTTGATCTCGTCACGGCGGATGTTCCATTCCCAGACCGTCGAGCCGGACGCCGCGAGCGCGAGAGACCGGCCCTGAAGCTCGGTCGGCGCACCGGCGTATGCCGCATCGGACGATCTGAAGGCGTACTGCGTGACGGTGAAGCCCATCAGAATCACGACCAGCACGAGGCCCGCGATCAGGCTTGAGACGACGACGTCGCCCGACATACGGCCGCTGAGCGTCATTCCGGTCGCCAGGATCCAGACGAGCAGCAACAGCCATGTCGGCACGAGCGATAGTGCGCGATCCTGACCTTTGAGCGCCAGGAAAAGCGTGAACATTCCGCCGACGACGCCGATCATCAGGAACGACAAGCGCGCAAACGTTGCGGCAAGGCGCGGGTCGATGACGGCGACGGCGATGAGCGTCAGCTGCGCCACCATCCACACGCCGATCATCATGCGCACCATTCCGTGCCAAAGCCCGAGGCGAAGGAATGTCGACAGGAAGATCACGAAGCTCGACGCCATCGCGGCTTCGCCGGCGGCGCGATAGACCGCGTTGTCCTCGGGGCGCAAATTGAACAGCTTGTGAAAGAAACCGAAGTCGACGCACAGGTAACTTAGCACGCTCCAGGAGACGAGCGCCGCGGCCGGAAAGATCAGCTTGTGGTTGGCGGCGAAAATCGCGGTCAGGAAGATTGCAAGCAGGCCCGTCAGGCCAAGCATCGCGCCGTTGAAAAGCTGGCGGTCGCGGCTTTTGATTTCGTAGTCGATCGGCTTCCAAAGGTGGAGGCGCGAGAAGTGCTCGCCCGCAAGCTCGGCAACATAGGTAATCGTCTGTCCCGGCTCGAGCGTTATGCGGAAGACGTCCGCCTTGTCGCTCTTGATGCGCTCCGGCACGAAGCCGACGGACGGCGTGACGCTTTCGATGCGGCGGGCATCGAGATCGGGCCAGACGGTCCCCGATCCGACGATGGAATAACGATCGGCCGCGAGCAGGCGCTCAAGCGATTTGTCGGTTTTGTTGGTGAGCGCAAAGACCATCCAGTTCGGGCTGGTTCCGGGAACGGAGGCGCGAACCGTCATGCGACCCGACACGCCGTCCTGTCCGGCCGACGTCTCGACTTGCAGGCTATCGCCGCGGCCTTCGTAGGCTTCGCCGAGATTGGTGATTTCGATGCGATCCTGATCGTCCTGAATCGGAATCGGGGTCAGCGCGACGGCGTGGCCCGCGAGGCCGAGAGTCCAGAGAATTGCAACGGCCAGCACTGCGAGCCATGACAATTCCGGATTTTCTTTCCCCCGTCCCCCCTTGCGCATTACGTCCCTCCACCCTGGTGTGGAACCTCGGACAAAGTCGCGCCGGCAACGCGCGCGTAGAGAATATGATCTTCCCAGCGCCCGTTGATCTTCAGGTACGAGCGGGCGATGCCCTCGCGCTCAAAGCCGCACACCTCGAGCACGCGAATGGAGGCGGCGTTGTTCAGCATCGACGCGGCTTCGATACGGTGCAGGCGAAGCGCTCCGAATGCGACGGGCAAAAGCGTCGACACCGCTTCGCGCATGTATCCGCGACCCGCATACGTCACGCCCATCCAGTAGCCGAGAGAGGCCGTCTGCGCCGAGCCGCGCCGCACGTTGGACAGCGTCATGCCACCGACAAGCGCTCCTGACGACGTATCGAAAATGAAATAGGGGTAGGAGGAATCCTCGCGCACGTCTTTCGCGTAGGCGCGTAGGCGCCGGCGATACATGCCGTGGGACAGATCGTCTTGCGCCCAGGACGGCTCCCAGGGCGTCAGATGGCTGCGGCTCCGCGCCCGAAGCTCGGCCCATTCCGCGTAGTCACCGGCCGCAGGCTGCCGAAGGAGCATCGCACGGCCGCGTATGATCTCGAAATCTTCTTCCGGACGGGTTGAGCGGAGAAAAGCCACGGTGTCCTCACCTCGATCCCTGGCTGATCATAGTGTCGGCGCCGGCCGGGTTGAACAAGGCGGCAACGCGTGTGGCCTGAGCCGCCGACTTCTTACCCGAACCGATCACAACAACGGAGGCCGCCTCGCCGCGCAAGCGGGCCGCAAAGTCCTTGATGCGATGGTGGTCGACCGCCTCGACTTCAGCGATCAATTCCGAAATTGCGACGAAGCGATCCTGGGCCAGAAGTTGCCGCGCCATCTGCTCCGCATTCACAGACGAACTTTCGAGCGCCATCAGAAGCCCGGCCTTCAACTGCGCCTTGGAGCGCAACAACTCTGCGTCGGTAGGACCGGCGTCCGCCAGCGAAGCAAGCTCGTCGGCGACCACGGCTGCGAGCTCGTCGACCATTTCCGGCCCCGTTGCTGCATGAACGGCCAGCATTCCGGTGTCTTTAACTCCCCAAACCGTCGAGTAGATCGAATAGCAAAGGCCTCGATCTTCGCGGATTTCCTGAAACAGACGAGAAGACATTCCTCCACCGAACAGGCCGGAAAAGACCTGAGCAGTGTAAAACGCAGGTTCGAGGCATGATGGCGACGGCAGGCCAATCAGAACGTGGCTCTGTTCAAACGGCTTGGCCGAAGCTGTCGATCCACCCCGATAGCGCGCTACCGATTCAGTTCCACGACGGCGCTGAGTGAGCCCCCCGAATAGGGCCTCAACGTGGCGGACGATCTCGTCGTGGTGGACAGCGCCTGCGGCTGAAACCACAATTGCATCAGGGAGATAATGTTCGTCGAGATAGCCTCGGAGATCGGCGGCGCGAAATCGGCCAACGCTCGCCTTGGTTCCGAGAATGGGGCGGCCAATCGCCTGAGCAGGGAAGGCCTCGCTTTGCATCAGGTCGAATATAATGTCGTCGGGGCTGTCGTCGGTCGAGGCGATTTCCTGCTGGATGACGACGCGCTCGCGGTCGAGGTCTTCGGGCGCAAACTTCGAGTTGAGCAGGATATCAGCGATCAATTCGAGCGCGACGCCCTCGTCGCCCTTCAGCACGCGCGCATAATAAGCGGTGGTGTCGAGACCCGTCGCTGCGTTGAGATCGCCGCCGACGCTTTCGATCGCCTCGGCGATCATGCGCGCCGAACGGGATTTCGTACCCTTGAACGCCATGTGCTCGAGGAAATGCGACAGGCCGTGCTGGTCGTCGCGCTCGTGACGAGAGCCGACCGCAACCCAGACGCCAAGCGATACCGTTTCCAGATTGGGCATTCGGTGCGTCGCGACGCGGATGCCGTTCGCAAGCGTCGTCAACTCGGTGGTCATTGAGGTGTTCCCGTTGCCACGCGGCAATGATTCAAGACGAAATTTTGCACGGAGGAAAGACTGTTCGGCAGGATATCAAACTTTTCGGCATCGGTCATAAGATGCGCCTGATGCGCCGGCAAAGCCGGCCGCGCGCCCGTGATGGCTTCGATTGCATCCGGAAATTTGGCGGGATGCGCCGTCGAGAGAATGACCGTCTTGCCTCTTGGTGCAACGCGCTCCGCCGCCACGAACGCGCACGCGGTGTGCGGATCGAGAACATAGCCATACGCAGCTTTCGTCCGGCGGATCGCATCTGAGACGTCGGCTTCCGATGCCGATACCGCCGCGAAGTCCTCCTTGAGGCGCGGGCCTATGCGGCCAAGCTCGAAACGTCCCGTGGCGATCAGCGAGGTCATCGAGCTGCGAACGAGATCGGCATCGCGGTCGGATGCCTCGAAGAGATAGCGCTCGAAATTCGACGAGATCTGAATGTCCATCGAGGGCGAGGTCGTGGCGACGACGTCCTGCATCGCATAGACGCCCGTTGCGACGGCACGCGGCAGGATGTCGTTCTCGTTCGATGCAATGATGAGTTTGTCGATGGGCAGGCCCATGCGCTTGGCGACGTAGCTCGCGAAAATGTCGCCGAAGTTGCCGGTTGGTACGGAAAACGACAACGGCTCGCCGGTCCCGATGCGTGACGCCGCCCAGAAATAGTATGTCACCTGCGCGACGATCCGCGCCCAATTGATCGAGTTGACGCCGGAAAGCTCAACGCCATCGCGAAACGCATGATCGTTGAACATCGCTTTGACGAGCGCCTGGCAGTCGTCGAACGTGCCTTCGATCGCGACGGCGTGAACGTTCGGTTCGGTCGGCGTCGTCATCATCCGGCGCTGGACGTCGGACACGCGTCCCTTGGGAAACAGGATCACGACGTCGACGCGCTTCGAGGACCGGAATGCCTCGATTGCGGCGCCGCCGGTATCGCCCGACGTCGCGCCAACGATTGTCGCGCGCGCGTTCCGCTTTTCGAGCACGTGATCCATGAGGCGCGCGAGGAGTTGCATCGCAACGTCCTTGAAGGCGAGCGTCGGGCCGTGGAACAATTCGAGGATCGTCAGGCCGGGTCTGATTTCGACGAGCGGCGTCACCTCGGGCGTGTCGAAGGTTGCGTAGGCGTCGGATGCCATGCGCCGCAGCTCATCGCGCGAGATCTCGTCGCCCGTGAAGGGATGAATGACGTCGACCGCGATCTCGACGAACGGCTTCTCGCGAAACGATGCGATCGTGTCAGGCGTCAGCGTTGGCCAGACTTCGGGGACGTAAAGACCGCCGTCGCGCGCCAATCCCGCGAGCAGGACGTCTTCAAATCCGAGCGCTTCCGCCCCGCCCCGCGTAGAAATGTATTTCAATGATGCGATCTCACAGCCGACGTGTTGAGGAGCCTTGCCAAACTAGTGGTCTCGATGGTGCGGAACAAGGCATGACCCTGTCCGTCACCCGAATTCCCGGTCATTCAGCCCGGTCATTAAGAGTGTCGGGGGTCGTTTTCCAGCGCTTTCAGGCGTTGGCGGGCAAATACCGCGAAGATGCAGAGCAGCGTCAGGGCCAGGCCGTACCACGTCACCACATATTGCAAATGTGAATTGGGGATATTGATCAGCGTCGTCCCGCCCTTCGGCCAGCCGCCCGGGTTTTCAGGCAAGGGGTCGGTATCGATCGAAAACGGCGCATAGGCCTGTTGGTTTTCGACCGAGAACAGGAGCGGCGACGGTTGACCCTGCGCTCCCCAGCGCATGGCGTCGACGTCGCGCCAGAACCATTGATTTGCGGCGTAGTTGTTATCCGGCGTGAACCAGCCCTTGTGCTCGGGCAGGCGAACGAGGCCCGTGATCGTCACCGGTCCCTGGAGCTGGCCTTCAGTCCGTTTCGAGGGGTCCTTGAGAGTATCGGGAACCCAGCCGCGATTGACGAACACGGGCGGCAGTCCGCCCTCGGGCTTCAGCGGTGTGTAGACGTGCCAGCCCTGGCTTTCGGCTTCGGGCGCGTAGAGATGGCGCTCCTGGCTGTGGTCGAAGGTGCCTGTGACGCGGACGTGCAGATATTCAACGTCGCCGTCCTTGACATACTTGGCGAGCGCGGCGGGATAAGAGACCGGCTCGGCCGTTCGCCGTGTGTCGATCTTTGCAATCAGGTCTTCCTTCCACGCCTTGCGATGCCACTGCCAGTTGCCGAGGCCAATCAGCACGGGCAGCAAAGCGAGCGTCAGAAGCGACGGCAGAATGAGACCAGCGGCACGCCAGCGCGCAAACATCTTCACTCCTTGGCGATGCGACCTTCCTCGGCCTTATTGCTAAACTGCAGGGCGATCAAGATCGCCTTTAGGAAGCGCAGCAGGAAGACAGTGAAGACCGGCGTCAGGATACCCCAGAGCACGATATGCATCCACCAGGGAACGCCGAATTTGAACTCGGCGATCAGCGCTCCACCGACGCAAAGAACGCCGAGAATGAAAATTCCGAAAACGGCCGGGCCATCGCCGGTGTCGACGAATTTGTAATCCAGACCGCACGCGTCGCACTTGTCGCGCATGGCGAGCGGATTGAGAGGACCCAAAAACAACGGCCCTTTGCCGCAGCGCGGGCAAGCGCATTTCAGCCCTGAAAGGAACGGGGACGGCGATGTGCTTGAGCTGGACACCAAGGACCTCGATGTTTCTTCTGCTGCCGAGCGGCGCGAGCGTGCGAACTCGGTTTTGACGGAGTACCCGAAACGCAAGAGGCGGCTCCGGGGCCGCCTCTTACAGTATCATGTTGTCCACTTCGACCGATGAAATCGAGGCCTATTCGGCTCCCGGCACGGTCGGACCTGCGCCCCAGACATAAATGCAGGCGAACAGGAACAGCCAGATGACGTCGACGAAGTGCCAATACCAAGCCGCAGCCTCGAACCCGAAGTGCTGCTTTGGCGTGAAAGCGCCTCTGATTGCACGGACCAGGCAGACGAACAGGAAGATCGTGCCCATGATCACGTGCGCGCCGTGGAAGCCGGTCGCCATGAAGAACGTCGAACCGTAGCTGTGGCCAGCGAAGCTGAAGCCGGCATGGCTGTATTCGATCGCCTGGCAGATCGTGAACGTGATGCCCAGGAGCACCGTCAGAAGGAGGCCGATCACGAGACCGCGACGGTCATTCTTCAGCAGCGAGTGATGCGCCCACGTCACCGTGCAGCCCGAGGTCAACAGGATGAGCGTGTTGACCAGCGGCAAGCCCCAAGGATTGAACGTGTGCTTGAAGTATCCGGGAATTGCAGCAGCCGTCTCGGCAACAGCTGCCGGCGGCCATTTTCCGCCGTAGAGCTCGTCGCGCGAGGTCAGGCCGACAAGATGTCCGGCGTTGTTCATCAATTCATGGACGCCGGCGGGGAACAGGGCGCTGTCGAAGTAGGCCCAGAACCAGGCGACGAAGAACATGGCCTCCGAGGCGATGAACATGATCATGCCGTAGCGGAGGTGAAGCTGCACGACCGGCGTCTGATAGCCTTCGTTGGCTTCGCGGATGATGTCGAGCCACCACGCCCATGCCGTCGCAACGAGCGCGGTGAAGCCGATCGCGAACAGGTACCAACCTTTGATGCCGAGCACGCCTTCGCCGTCGACGTGCGTGCGCATCCAGGCAATGGCGCCGATCGCGGTGATCAACGCCGCAGCGGACGCGACGAGCGGCCAAGGACTGGGATTTACCAGATGATAGTCGTGATGTTTCACATGCGTATCTGCCATTTCGGTCTCCGTCGTCCCCGTTCGCGCTCCCGGATCGAACTCTGATCTGCTGGGCTTGCGCCCATGAGGTCAATTTTCGATCGCGTTTCTTTTCCTATTTCGCTTCGCTGTCAGTCGTGTTGAGTTTGCTTTTTGCTATCCGCCCGATTTCGCAGGTTGAGCGGCGTTTTGCGCCGTCGCGTGCTCGACTGGATAGAAGATGTAGGACAAGGTCACTTCCGACAAAATTTTGGTGTCGCTGTCGTCGACCATTTTCGGATCGACGAAGAACGTCACCGGCATTTCGACGGTCTCGTGCGGCTTCAAAGTTTGCTCGGTGAAGCAGAAGCACGCGAGCTTGTTGAAATAGATGCCCATGACCTCGGGCGTCACGTTGAACGCCGCCTGCCCGGTCACCGGCTTGTCGGAAAGATTGGTCACCCGGAAATACGCCATCGAGGTCTCGCCGAGCTTCACGTCCATCTTGTTGACGTCAGGCTCGAACTTCCAGGCGAGATGCGGCGCGATATTGCTGTCGAAGCGCACGGTGATTGTGCGGTCGAGGATCTTGTCGCTATGCGCCTCGGCGCGTTGCGTGGTGCCGCCGTAACCCGTCAGGCTGCAGAACATGCGATAGAGCGTCGGGGAATAGGCGGTTATCCCGCCCATGACGGCGAGCGCGGTCAGGCAGCCGAAAACAACCGTGCGGTTGTTCCTCGAAGCTTTGCTGGAAATTTTGCTGCCGGGCTGCACGTTTCGGGCTTTCTCGCGTTAATGCATGCCGCTTGCAGCGTTGCTGCCGAGGCGAATGAAGGTTGCGATGTAGAATGCGAGAACCATGAAGCCCAGCGTCAGCCCGATCGCAATCGACCGGCGCCGGCGGATTTTTTCCGCCGCTGGATCGAGTTTGCCGTTGTTGGGGTTTTCGCTCATCGGGTTACGCCTCAAGCCATCAGGCGGTTAAACAGCGCTTCGACGAAAAGCGTCGCGAAGAGGCCGTAGAGATACAGGATCGAAAACAGGAACAGCCGGCGCGCCTCGGTGTCGGCTTCGCGACCTTCCCTCGTCACGTAGACGCGGAACGCGAGCGCAAGGAACACCACGCCCAGCGCGATCGACAGCACGAGATAGGCGAGACCGCCCAATCCAACGAAATACGGTACGACGGCGAGCGGCACGAGCAGGATCGAATAGATCAGAATCTGGCGACGGGTCGCATCCGGTCCGGCGACGACGGGGAGCATCGGTACGCCAACGCGCTCATAGTCGCGGCAGCGATAGAGCGCCAGCGCCCAAAAATGCGGCGGCGTCCACATGAAGATGATGAGAAACAGAAGCAGGCTCTGAAGGCCGATGTCGCCGGTCACGACCGACCAACCGATCATCGGAGGAAAGGCGCCTGCCGCGCCGCCAATCACGATGTTCTGCGGCGTGCGGCGCTTCAACCACATCGTGTAAATGAAGATATAATAGGCGATCGTCAGGGCCAGCAGCGCGCCGGCCGTCCAATTGACGAGCACGCCGAGCGTCACCACCGAACCGACGGACAGCACGCCGCCGAAGCTCAACGCTTCATCGGCCGTTACGCGGCCACGCGGCAACGGCCGCGCGGCGGTACGAGCCATACGCGCATCGATGTCCGCGTCGTACCACATGTTGAGGGCGCCCGAGGCGCCGGCGCCAACAGCAATACAAACGATGCCGATCATGCCGAGCACGGGATTGATATGTCCCGGCGCGGCCAGCATCGCGGCCAACGCCGTGAAAACCACAAGCGCCATCACACGCGGCTTCATCAGCTGGATGAAATCGCCGACACTCGGCTCCATAACCAGGTCGGCCTGACCAATTTCGCTTTGAATGCTCATCGCCGGTGCGTCGCCTACATCAACCGTTCAGCTTGAGTTTGCGAGAGCGGCGGGCTGGCTGATTGCTGACCCGCCGCTCGATGCCTTTGGTTCGACCGATCAGTGATGATCCGTCGCCGCAATCCGCGGCAGCGTTTCATACGAGTGGAATGCGGGCGGCGACGGCAGCGTCCATTCGAGCGTCGTCGCGCCGATACCCCACGGATTGCTCGCAGCCTTCTCCTTGCGGATGAAGTAGGCGTAGATCATCGAGAGCAGGAATACGACCAGACCAGCGGTCGTGATGTACGATCCGATCGACGAGATACGGTTCCAGAAAGCGAACGCCTCGGGATAGTCGGCGTAGTGGCGCGGCATGCCCGACAGACCCAGGAAGTGCTGCGGGAAGAACAGCACGTTGGCGCCGATGAACGTCATCCAGAAGTGCACTTTGCCCCAGAACTCGCTGTACATGTAACCCGACATTTTCGGGAACCAGTAGTACCAGCCGGCGAAGATCGAGAACACCGCGCCGAGCGACAGCACGTAGTGGAAGTGCGCGACGACGTAGTAGGTGTTGTGGATCGAGCGGTCGATGCCGGCGTTGGCGCACATCACGCCCGTAACACCGCCGACGGTGAAGAGGAAGATGAAGCCGAGGGCCCAGATCATCGGCACCCGGAACTGGATCGAGCCGCCCCACATCGTTGCGATCCACGAGAAGATCTTCACGCCGGTTGGAACGGCGATGACCATGGTCGCGAACATGAAGTAGGCCTGCGTGTCGACGCTGAGACCGGCGGTATACATGTGGTGCGCCCACACGACGAAGCCGACAAGGCCGATCGCGACCATCGCGTACGCCATGCCGAGGTAACCGAAAATCGGCTTGCGCGAGAACGTCGAGACGATGTGGCTGATCATGCCGAAGCCGGGCAGGATGAGAATGTAGACTTCGGGGTGACCAAAGAACCAGAACAAGTGCGCATAGAGCAGCGGGTCGCCGCCGCCTGCGGGATCATAGAACGTGGTGCCGAAGTTACGGTCGGTCAGCAGCATCGTGATCGCGCCAGCGAGAACCGGCAGCGACAGAAGAAGCAGGAAGGCCGTAACCAGCACGGACCAGGCAAACAACGGCATCTTGTGCAGCGTCATGCCCGGAGCACGCATATTGAAAATCGTCGTGATGAAGTTGATGGCGCCGAGGATCGAGGACGCACCGGCGACATGCAGGAACAAAATCGCAAAGTCGACGGACGCGCCGGGATGGCCGATCTTGGACGACAGCGGAGCCACGAGAATCCAGCCCGTACCGACACCGTCAGCATCGGCCGTTCCGGGAACGAAGAGCGAGATGAGCAGCAGGATCATCGCGACCGGCAGCAGCCAGAACGAGATGTTGTTCATGCGCGGGAAGGCCATGTCGGGTGCGCCGATCATCAGCGGCACGAACCAGTTGCCGAAGCCGCCCATCATGGCCGGCATGACCATCAGGAACACCATGAACAGGCCGTGGCCGGTAACCAGGACGTTGTAGGTGCCGGGATTGGCGAAGTACTGGAGGCCGGGCTCCTGAAGCTCAAGCCGCATCATCACCGACAGCACGGTACCGATGATGCCCGCGAGGATCGCGAACAGGAAGTACATCGTGCCGATGTCTTTGTGGTTTGTCGAACAGAACCAACGCCTGAAGAACCCTGGAGCGTGGTCGTGACTGTCTCCAGCTGCGTATGCTGTGCTTCCCATAATTCCTAGAGCCCTTGTCCCGGAAGTTTCTTTGATCGTGTATTTCGGCGCCGGGCACGGCGGGCGCGACGCCCACCGGCTGGCAAATCATCGCCTACTGAGCTGCCGCCACCGCCTGGTTGGCGTGAGCCGCGGCGTCGTCATTCAAGATCTGCTGGGCCTTCTTCTTGTCCTTGGCCTTCACCGCGGCCATCCAAGAGTCATAAACCGGCTGGTCGACGACGCGGACGACGATCGGCATCGCGGAGTGCAGCTTGCCGCAAAGAACGGAGCATTGACCGGCGAAGGTGCCAAGCTTGGTCGCCTTGAACCAAACGGCTGATGTACGGCCCGGCACCGCCTGCATTTTCACGCCAAACGACGGAATCGTCCACGAATGGATGACGTCGGCGGACGTAATCAGCATCGTCACAACCTTGTTCACCGGAACCGCGATTTCCTGATCGACGGCCAGCCGGCGCAGTTTGTGATCCTCGGCCCAGATCGGGGCTGAATCCTTGTACTGAGCCTCGGTCAGAGCGGTGCCTTCGAGCGCGCCATATTTCTGGTCATAGGCTTCGTCGCCGAGTTTGGCGCGCAGCACGTCTTCATCGTTGACCATGTTGGACGTGAGCGTGACCTTGTCGTCCAGATACTCGTGTTCCCAGAACCAGGCGTTGCCGGTCGCCTTGATCGTTACATCGGGCTTGGGAAAGGAATATTGGTTGAAGAGCAGATGGAAGGAGGGGATCGCCATGCCGACGAGAATGAGGATCGGCACGATCGTCCAGGCAACTTCGAGCATCGTATTGTGGGTCGTGCGCGAGGGGACCGGGTTTCTCTTCTCGTTGAAGCGGAACATCACCCACAGCATCAAAACGAGAACGAACAGGGTGATCACGATGATGATCGTGTTCACGATATGGAAGAGAGAGGAAATCTGATCCATGATAGGGCTGGCGGAAGCCTGAAGGCCGAGCTCACCGCTCGTCGGCTGCCCGAGGCCCGCGAAAGCCGGGTCCAACCCACCAAAAGCTAACGTCATGCAGGCGATCGCCAAAACGGCGATCATGCCGAACATCCTCTTAGACATTCCTTCGCTCCCAATATGTCGACCGGCGAAAGCTCTGGGCCGACAATCTCCCATTGTTCCGGTATGCCGCCGCGGCGTACCGTCCCCGCTGATTATTGCCCGGCTTTTTTCTTACCGGGAACGCCTTCGTCCAAGCGCCGAACCATCGTTCATCTGCTAAGGCAGGTTGATACAGAGCACAAGCGCTACGATTGACTCAAGTCAAGTCCATGCGTCATTTGTTCGCGAAAAAACCGCATATCCAGAACGCGAATCATCTTAGCGAACAATCGGGATTTGTTTGCTGAAAGGGACAGAATTCGGCCGAAATCCTGGCCGACGAAGCGGCCTCGCGTTCAAACAGCGGCTCCGTCCAATGGCCAATGCCCGCCATACCAGGGAAATGCTCTTGCCAATTCTCAAGCGATGCGTTCTCGGTCACGTTTCGATTTCACATCGGTGGCGTGGCGGAATGCGAGCCCTGCGCCAGTGCTCATCAGCGGTTGCTCTGGGGATCATCTTCACAGTCGCACTTGCGATGCCGTCGCCCATCGTCTCGAATGCCGCCTCAGCCGTCGAAGCTCCGGAAGGGTCTGTCAAATCGCAGCACGGCGACTGGCAGGTCGTCTGCAAGGACCCGCCGCCGGGCTCAAAAAGCCCGGTCTGCGCCCTCGTCCAAAGCGTCACCGCCGAAGACAAGAACAACATCGGGCTTACCGTCTACTTTCAGAAATTTTCGAATGGCACGCGCGTGCTTCGAGTCTTTGCTCCGCTGGGCGTGCTGCTGCCGCCGGGCATCGGGCTCAAGATCGACGACAAGGACGTCGGACATGCGCCATTCCTGCGTTGCCACAGCTTCGCGTGCTATGCCCAGGTCGTCGTTGACGATCCGCTCATCGAACGCCTGAAGACCGGTAAGACGGCGATTTTCATCATTTTCCAGACCGAAGAAGCCGGCATCGGCATTCCGATTTCCCTCAAGGGCTTCGGTGACGCGATGGGCGAGCTTCGGTAATCGCATCGTCATGGCGACGCGCAATCATGACGACGCGCAAAACGCGTCGTCTGACAGAACAACACTAGCGGAAGCGCTTGGTCAGGCGACCTTACGTTCGTAGCTCTCGGTTTCCGCTTTCTCACGATCCAGAAGGATCAGCGTGTCTCGCGCGTGCTTAGCCGACGGGGGTAGCACGATCGGAGCAACGGACTGCGTCGCCGTGCTTGCGGCCGCGAGCATGCGCGGGGCGACGTCGGCGCAATTTCCCATCATCGTCCGCCAAAGGTCGGTATTTACCTTCATGGCATCCGCGGGGGACGACGTCCGCACGATCTGATGGCTCCAACGCACAAGCGCCTGCGCCTGCCGGGCTTGAAGCCCCGCCAACTCAAGCTGACTGCCCCCGATAGCTTTCAGATAAGGCTGCCAAAAGAAAGATGCCGTATCGACGGTGTCGAATAAAGTTTGATAAAACGAATAGTAGGGTGAAGTATTCCTCGGAGCTTGCTCCGCAAAACCCGCCATCTTTGCGTCCTCCCAGACACAAACTACTTTACAGAATACTGATAGACGACCTGTGTCTCAACCCGTTTCATTACGCGAGGCTTCAGGCGCGCGATGCTTTAGTTAGCACGCCTCTACGACGATAGCATTTCACAGCTACGTGCTTCGCATACAAACGGATGCCCGTCCTTGATCTGCATCTGGGGTCTCTTGGCGGCAAAGCAATGGCGCGCCGTCAAAGAATGAAACCTCTTCCACACTGGCGAAGAAGATGCACGGACATCCTTTGTTCACGTTGACGATCCGATCCGCATGCTGCGGATATAGTCACGTTATTGAATAGAGTTTTGTTTCGCATTTTGAGTTGTGTAAATGCGGCCGCGTTCGGGGATCGGAGAACGATGGCGTAGTACTGTGATCGTGGGCGCAAGCGCCGCGGCATCGCTGTTTTTTTTGCCGACACATCCCGTTTTTTCACAGCCAATCGATCCGCCCGCTGACAATATTCAATCCGGATCTGGGTGGCGGGAAACCTGGGCCGGGGTCGATGCCACGCGCGACCAATGGCTGGCCTATTCCGGCATTACATTCGCTCCGTGGAGCCGGGATATTTACAGCGACGGGCTGCGTCTGCGCCTCGGCGGCGGATATGGGCAGTATGGATATGACGGCTTGGCGCCACGAAGTCCTTGCGGAGATGCGACCGAGAACGATGCTTGCACCGAAGCGGATCGCGAACAACGCCGATATAGAGTTCAGCACGCTTACGCCGAAATGCTCATCGGCTACTATCTGCGCCTCGGCGCGCTAACGGCAAAAGCGTTTGCCGGCGCGTCGATGTCGTCGGAGCAGCATCTTGTGAAAGATCCGGCAGTCGATCGCGACGGCACGAAATACGGCTTCAAAGGCGCGATCGAGCTTTGGCTCGACATGAATAGCCGGACATGGACATCGCTCGACATCAGTTACGCGACGGCGCGCGATGAAACCTCCGGGCGCTGGCGGGCAGGTTGGCGCGTTGCTCCGCATGTGTCTGTCGGTCCCGAGCTTCGCTATGACAAGAACATCGAAACTGGCGACGATAACTGGAACGGTCGAAGCGGTCTGTTCGTGCGCTACGATTGGACCGGCGGCGAGGTCTCAGTCGCTGGCGGCGTCTCCGGCAGAGTTTATGACTGGGACGCGACGGACGTGTCACCGTACGGCACGCTGAACGTGCTATTTCAGTTTTGAGCGAAGCAGGATGGGCATCACAGAGCAATGACGAAGCGGATAACGATTGCAGCATTGCTTCTCACCGCCGCGACCGCGCCGCTTCTGGTTTCGAGTCCCGTCAAAGCTGGGGCGTGCGCGGCCACCGCGATTATGGCTCGGGGAGAAGAATCTCGCTTCGTTTGGCTCGCCAAGGTCAAAGCCCGGGCGCTGTGGCGGCAGAAGGTTCGCGCGATGCCGGGGCTTGGTCCCAACTACGCGAACTGGGCGCGCGCGCAAAATACGGAGGAGCGCTGCCTTACGGGCGGCGCCGGCACCATCTGCATCTTCACAGGGACGCCCTGTCTTCCTTAAGCACCACAGGCTTCGTATCCCGGCAGCATCGCCTTTCCGGAAATCGCCCTCGCGCTCGGCGCGGGACACGATTTGTGAATGGCTTTGCGCACCGCAGCGCTATAGTTGTTGTTTCAACTCCAGGCGCATCCCGGCACTGCGGCTTGTCGGAATGAACGCTTACAAATCCGAAGGCCAAAGCGCCGAACGGTCGCGAGAGGAGCGGTAGGCTGCGGGACCTATCGCTCCTCTTTCGCAGCAGTCCAAAATGTTGGGCTCGCCACACGCACGACGTCTTTCCCGACAATTAATCATTCAAATCCAAATACTTGAACCTTCTCTTGTTGTCTCTCCATAAGACGCTGGGTTCATCTTAGACGTCCTTCAAAACGAACACTTATTCGCCTTGACGCGACCGCAATCTTGCGACAAGCAGAACGCACGTTCTTTTATTAATGTCTTTGCTTATCGGAAGCTCTGTCTTCGCAGATGCCCAAACTCAAGCCTGATACTCATCGCGCCCGTCGCGAGCACATTCTCGATGCCGCGTTCACCTGTTTCGCGCGCGGCGGTTTCCACGCAACGACGATGCAGGCGATCTGCCGTGAAGCCGGCATCAGTCCGGGCGCGCTCTACGTCTATTTCGACAGCAAGGAAGCGCTCATCGCGGGTCTTTGCGAGCGCGATCGCGCGGAGTTCGCGGAGCGATTTGCGCGGCTCGCCGAAGCCCCCGACTTCCTGGAAGCGCTGGCGGCGATCGGCGAACATTACTTCGTTGCGGAATCTCACGAGAAGCAACGCTTCGTCGTCGAGATGGGCGTCGAGGCGACACGTAATCCGCGCATCGCCGAGATTTTCATGGGCGTCGACAGATACTGCTCGGCGAGCTTCGAAGCATTATTCCAACGTCTCAAGGACGAGGGTCGCATCGCGCCGCAGGTTGATATTCCGACGCTTGCGAAAGTGTTCAACGTTCTCGGCGACGGGATGTTCTGGCGACGCGCGATCGAACCTAAAGCCGACATGCGCACCGTGTTGCCGGTGGTGATCGAAATGGTCGGTGCGCTGCTCAATCCGACCGACGCCACTCCTCTAAGCCGTAAGCCCGCCGCATTCGAGGTACGCCGATGACCTTCGGAAAATTCGTAACGGCGCTTGCTTTGGTCGGCACGGTTGTGGGCGGCGGGTATCTCTTCGTCGAGAAGAAACACACGGCGGCGATGCAGGCTGAGCGCATGGAAGCGGCAAAGCCGATCGCGGCTCCGGCCGTCACGGTTTCTAAGGTGATGACGAGTGATTTCGTCGAGATGGCCGTGGTTTCCGGCTCTCTCATTCCGCGCGAGGAAATTCTCGTTTCGCCGGAGATCGAAGGCCTGCGTGTGCTGCAACTCCTTGCGGATGAAGGCGATCACGTAAAGAAGGGCGATGTCCTGGCGCGGCTCGTCTCGGAACAGATCGACGCGCAGATTGCGCAAAACCAGGCAAATCTCGCGCGCTCCGTCGCCGCGATCGCACAGGCGCAAAGCCAGATCGTACAGGCCGAAGCGCAGGCCAAGGAAGCGGCGGCCCAGCTCGAACGTGCAGAACCCTTGAAGAAGTCCGGATATCTGTCGGGCGCCACCTACGATCAGCGCGAGAGCGCGGCTCGGACGACTGCCGCGCAGCTCGTCGCCGCACGCGACGGGCTGACCGCCGCCAAAGCCGACAAGGCGCAGGTCGAAGCTCAGGGCCGCGAACTGCAGTGGCGGCGGAGCAATACGGAAGTGACCGCGCCCCAGGATGGCGTCATCAGCCGGCGGAACGCGCGCATGGGCGCGCTCGCGTCATCCGTCGGCGAACCGATGTTCCGCATCATCCAGAAAGGTGAAATCGAACTCGATGCAGAGATCGTCGAGACCGAGATGAAGAACGTCAAGATCGGCCAGAAAACCGTCGTCAACGTGCCTCAAATCGGCGATTTCGAAGGCGCGGTTCGGCTCGTTTCGCCGGAGGTCGACAAGACGACGCGGCTTGGACGCGTGAAAGTTTTTCTCGGCTCCAATCCGCAACTCCGCATTGGAACATACGCACGCGGCCTCATCGAAACGGCGCGCAGCCGCGGCCTTGGCATTCCGACGTCGGCCGTGACGTTCGATCAGGGCACGAACTATGTGCAGGTCGTCGTCGATAATAAAGTCAAGAAGCACGCGGTTCGACTCGGTCTGATCAGCGGAGATCTCGTCGAGGTCAAGGACGGTCTCCTTAACGGCGATATCGTCGTGACGCGCGCCGGCACGTTCCTGCGCGATGGCGATATCGTACGCCCCGTCTTGCCCGAGGCGAAGCTGAGCGAGGTTCGCTGATGCGGATCAATATTTCGGCTTGGTCCATCCGCCGTCCGGTTCCGGCAATCGTACTCTTCGCGGTGCTGATGCTGCTTGGCTTGCTGAGCTTCAAGCAGTTGCCGGTCACGCGTTTTCCGAACATCGACATTCCGCTGATCTCCATCACCATCACGCAATCCGGCGCGGCGCCAGCGGAACTCGAAACGCAAGTTACGAAAATCGTCGAAGACTCCGTCGCCAACATCACCGGCGTGAAGCACATCACATCGACGCTGACCGACGGCACATCATCGACAGTCATCGAATTCAAGCTCGAGACAAATACGGACCGGGCGCTGAATGACGTCAAGGACGCGATCGCGAAAGTTCGCGGCGATCTTCCGCGCACGATCGACGAGCCGGTAATCGAACGCATCGATGTCGAAGGCCAGGCGATCCTGACGTTCGCGGCGACGTCTCCCGGCATGACTCTCGAACAGTTGTCGTGGCACGTCGATGATGTCGTCAAACGAAGGCTTCAGGCAACTAAAGGGGTTGGCAGAGTCGAGCGCTACGGCGGCGTCGATCGCGAGATTCGCGTCAATCTCGACCCGGACAAGCTGCTGGCTTACGGCATCAGCGCCGCGGACGTGAACAAGCAGGTCGCCGCCACCAACGTCGATCTCGGATCGGGACGCGGCGAAGTCGGCGGCCAGGAACAAGCCATTCGCACGCTGGCCGGCGCGCGGCAGGTCACGGCGCTGGCGGACGCGAAGATCATTCTCGCCGGCGGGCGCGAAGTGCGCCTCAAGGATCTCGGCACCGTCGTCGATGGCGCCAGCGAACAGCGCGCATTCGGCCGCCTCAACGGACAGCCGATCGTGTCGTTCTCGGTTTTCCGCACCAAGGGTTCGAGCGAGCTTTCGGTTTCGGACGCCGTCAACGAGTCGTTGAAGGAACTTCAGGCTGCCGATCCCGAGGTCAAGCTGACCACGATCGACGACGCTGTCTCCTACACGCGCGGCAACTACGTGGCTGCGATGGAGGCGCTGATCGAAGGTGCCGTGCTCGCCGTGCTCGTCGTGTTTCTGTTTTTGCGCAACATGCGTGCGACGATCATCTCGGCCATCGCGTTGCCTCTTGCGGCGATCCCGACGTTCTGGGCGATCGGCGCGATGGGATTCTCGCTCAATCTCGTGAGCCTACTCGGCATTACGCTTGCGACCGGCATTCTTGTCGACGACGCCATCGTCGAAATCGAGAACATCGTTCGCCACATGCACATGGGCAAGAAGCCTTATCGCGCGGCACTAGAGGCTGCCGACGAGATCGGCCTGGCCGTCATCGCGATCACTCTGACGATCGTTGCAATCTTCGCGCCCGTTTCATTCATGGGCGGAATCGCGGGCCAATACTTCCGCCAGTTCGGCATGACCGTTGCCGTCGCGGTGCTCTTTTCGCTTCTCGTCGCGCGCCTCATCACGCCGATGATGGCTGCTTACCTGATGCGGCCGATCCCCGAGAAGCCGCACGTCGATGGCGCGTTGATGCGTGCCTATACGCGCTTTCTCCAATTGACGCTTCGGCACCCTTATCTGACGCTGATCAGTGGCGTCGCGCTCTTTTCCGCCTCCGTCTACGCGACGACGCTGCTGCCGACCGGATTTCTGCCGGACGAAGATACGGCGCGCGTCGTCGTCGCCGTCGAATTGCCGCCCGGCACGCAGCTCAACGAAACGAGCGCCAAGACGGACCGCATGGTGAACGCGCTCAGAGTCATTCCCGAGGTTGAACAGGTATTCGTTCTCGGCGGCACCAGTCCGACAGGACAGCTCGACGTGCGGCGCGCTTCGCTGTTCGTCAAGCTCGTGCCGAAGACGAAACGAAAGCTCACCGAAAAGCAGCTGAAATCGATCATCGCGGCGAAACTTGCTGACGAGCCGGACAGCCGCGCCTGGTACATCAATGAGCGCGGCGAACGCGAACTTTCGTTCTCGATGCTGTCGCGCAGCGGCGACGATCTCAATCGCGCGATCGGTCAGGTCGAGGGTGCGTTGCGTGTCGTTCCTGGTTTCCGAAACGTCGCCGCTTCCGGATCGACGGACCGGCCCGAGATTCAAATCGTTCCGCGCCTCGATGAAGCCGCGCGCCTTGGCATCGCGCCGGAGCAAATTTCCGAAACCATCCGCGTGGCGACGATCGGCGACGCGGACTTCAACCTCGCGAAGTATACGGTCGGCGACCGGCAAATTCCGATCCGCGTGCAGCTTGACGAAGCGACGCGCACCGACCTGAAGCGGATCGAGCAGCTGCGCCTCACCAACGCGCAGGGCAAGGCTATTCCTCTGACGGCCGTCGCGTCGGTTGAATTCGGGCGTGGACCCGCCGCGATCGAACGATTTGACCGACTGCGGCGCGCGGTCGTCGGAGTCGATCTCGATCGTGGCGTTGCCTTGAGCGTGGCGCGGGAACGGTTCTTGAAGGTCATCGAGGAACAGAAACTGCCCGCTTCCGTCAGCCTACAGCCATCGGGCGACGCCGAGGTTCAAGACGAAGTCGCGAACGGCTTCATCACCGCAATGGGAACCGGCATCCTGATCGTTCTCGGCTTGCTGATCGTGCTGTTCGGCAGTGTCTTCCAGCCGGTGACAATTCTTCTGTCGCTGCCGCTATCGTTCGGCGGCGTAGCGATCAGCCTTCTCGTTACGGAAAATTCGATCAGCATGCCGGTTTACATCGGCCTGCTCATGCTGATGGGTATCGTGACGAAAAACGCGATCATGCTCGTTGACTTCGCAATCGAAGAGATCGCGCATGGCGTCGAACGCGGCGTGGCCATCGTCGACGCGGGCCGCAAGCGCGCCAGGCCCATCATCATGACAACGCTGGCGATGGCGGCCGGTATGCTGCCCAGCGCCTTCGCGCTAGGAGACGGCGGCGAGTTTCGGGCGCCCATGGCGATCGCGGTCATCGGCGGGCTTCTGGTATCCACCATGCTATCGCTGATCTTCGTGCCATCGTTCTTTACCGTAATGGACGACTTCGGCTGGCTGATGCAGCGTATTTTTGGGCGCTTTATCGGCCCGTCGGACGAGGACGACGCTACGGACGCCGATCTGGCTTCGGCGCATTCACCATCTAAGCCCGGTCCGGTGCCGCTCGCCGCGGAATAAATCGGAAAGGTTGTTCGTGTTGGGCGTTGTGCGTGACAACCGCGCTCACTACCTTCCGCCGTAGCGATCGCAACGGAAGGACCCCCCACCATGTTCGACGCCAAATCCATCCTCGAAAACATCGTACGCGGTGCCGCATCCTCTCAGCCTTCCGGCGCGAGCGGAGGCGGAGGCTTCGGTGATCTGATCAACGAAATCGGCAAGAGCCTGTCGGAACAGCCGGGCGGCGCGCCAAGCGGTGGCCAGCCGCCTTCTTCCGGAACATCGGGAACAAGCATCGGCGACATCCTCGGCGATCTGGCCCGCCAGTTCGGGCAACCGGCGTCCAACGGCGCGCCGGGTTCGCCGTCACAGGCACCCGCACCGGCAAGCGGCTCGTCTCCGGACCTTGGAGATGTGCTCTCCCAGATCAAGGATAAGCTCAATCAGGCGGGCGGCTCCATCTCGGATGGCGGAAGCATCACCGATATCCTCGGCAAGATTTTCACTCAGGCAACGCAGGGCGTGAGCGAAGGCGCATCGCGCGTCGGCGAAGCGACGGGCGCCTCCGACGCGCTTGGACGCGCGGCCGCAGATCCGAGGGCGGCAGAAATCCTCAATCAGCTGAAAGGCGTTTTGCAGTCCAGTCCCTTTGCCGCGGGCACGGCGGCGGGTGGGCTCGGCGGCATCCTGCTTGGAACGCAAGCGGGACGTTCGCTCGCTTCAAGTGCCGTTAAAATCGGCGCGCTCGCAATGATCGGCGGGCTCGCCTACAAGGCGCTGCAGAATTATCAAGCGGGCAAGCCGCTCATCACCGGTGCGACGACGCCGGTGGCGCCTCCGGCGGGCTCCGGCTTCGAGCCTGCGGCGGTGACGAACGACGCGGCGGTTCATTATATCCAGGCGATGATCGCGGCGGCGGCAGCCGATGGGCGCATCGATGCGAACGAGCACGAAACGCTCGTCGCGAGCCTGACGCAGGCCGGGGCGGGCAGCGAAGCGGAAGCGTTCATCGCGAAAGAGTTGAACAGTCCGCGCTCGGTGCAGGAACTGGCTGCCTCGGTGGCATCACCGCAAGAAGCCATTCAGCTGTACACGGCGGCGCGCATTGCCGTGGCGGACAAATCGCCTGCCGAACAACAATTCCTCGCATCGCTGGCGGCGGCGCTGAATATCGATCCGAAGCTTGCGGCGCACGTGGACGCGACGGCGCAGGCAGCTGCCTGACCCGCAGTCACGCCGACCGCACGGCACGAGCGGTCCTGAAAATTAAAAAAGGCGCTGACCAATCGGTCGGCGCCTTTTGATTGCGTTTCGTCTGACGGATTTGCGTTCAGTTGGTCTTCAAGGTGCCGGTGGTTGCCGCCGAAGCCTGACTGTTGTCGAGCTTGAAGAATGTGTCGACGCGCATTCCGGTGAACAGCGGCGGATGTCCGTCGAGGTCAACCATCACTTCGACGACTTCCACGTCGTTCGGACGCCTTGGCCCGCGCGTTGCGATACGCGGCGCGCCGAGCGACTGCGAGATCGACGTCACCGTTCCTTCGAATGTCTTATCGGGAAAGGCGTCTGCCTTGACGACGACGCGCTGGCCGACGCGAACCTTCGCAGCGTCGCGCTCTTCGACTTCGGCGCGAAGCCTGAGGCTCGACATGTCGCCGAACACGACGAGCGCGCTATCGGGCGACGGCACTGCGGTTTCACCCACCTTGGCCAGTATGTTCAAAACCGTACCATCGGCAGGCGCGCGGATGCGTGTCCGCTCGAGCGCCAATTCCGCCGACGTCAGATCGGAGCGCGCCAGGGCCAACGACGATTCAAGTCGCTGCGGCAGCGGCATGCCGGATTTCGCGTCGACCTCGGTCAGCGTGTTCTTGGCGTCCGCCAATGCATCTTGCTTCGAAACGAGATCCTTGCGCGCCGTTTCAACCGCGTCATCGGTGCCCTTACCCGCCTTCGCCGACCGATACGCCGCGTCGAAGGCTTCGTGGGCCGCGAATACCGCGCGTTGCGCTTTCGCGAGGGCATCCTCGGCGTTGCGGCGATCGAGCGCCAGGCCCGTTGCCTGCTCCTCGCTGCGCTCGCGCTCGCGAACGCCGGCTTCGGACGCCGCGGCTGCGACCTTCGTGTAGTAATCGGTATCGTCGAGCCGGAGCAACAGATCACCGGCCTTCACCTGATCGTTCGTCTTGGCGAGCACCTCGACGATCTTGCCGCCGGCCTCGCCCGCGATCCTGACCTCGCCGTCTTTCGGCTCAACGCGTCCCGTGGCTGACGCCGCCCATTGCGGGACCGGCACAGGCGTATCGGCGCGCGCCGAACCGGCAAGATTGCTGAGCGTCGCGTGATCGCTGAAGGTCTGAATTCCCACACCCAGCGTGACCGCGATGGCAGCCGCGATCAGGATGGTCGAAACCGCGGGATCGATCTTTTTAAGCATGCAGCTTTCGCCTCTTCGTCAAATCGGTGATTTCCGGAGCATTGATGCCCTCGGGTCTGCGTTCTTCTCCGACAATCCGGCCATCTTCGATGCGGACAACGCGGTCGGCATATCCCAGAGTTCGGGGATCGTGGGTCACGGCGAGGACGCTGCGGCCCTGTTCCTTAGCGATCCTGGACAGCAGGGACATGACGGCATGTCCGTTTTCGCTGTCGAGGGCTGCGGTCGGTTCGTCGGCCAGCACGATCGACGGCGAGCTTGCGATCGCGCGCGCGACTGCGACGCGCTGCTGCTCACCGCCGGAAAGGTTGCCCGGATAGTTCGTCAACCGGTGACCGAGGCCGACCTCTCGCAAGACTTCTTCGGAGCGGCTGGTGGCTGCGAAGCCCTTGACGCCGCGCACGTCGAGCGCGATGCGGACGTTCTCGAGCGCGTTCAACGTCGGGAAAAGGTTGTACGACTGGAAGATAAAGCCGATGTGTTCGCGCCGAATTTTGGCCAGCTCTTCCGCCGACAGGCCGTCGAGCGACTGGTCGGCGATACGGATCGTGCCCGATGTCGGCTTCATGATGCAGCCGAGAATGGACAGAAGCGTCGTCTTTCCGGAGCCCGAAGGCCCCATCAGGAGCGTCAACTCTCCGGGTACGAGATCTAGCGTGACGCCTTTGACGGCAACCACCAGACCTGCGCCGGAGCCGAGCTCCTTGACGATATTGTCAGCATGTAAAACAGAGGACGTCGTCATCGCGAGAACACCGTAGCCGGATCAATTTTCGTGACTTTGACGATGGCTGCGAGCGCTGAAATCGAGCACATGAAAAGCGTCAGCGCGAACAGCCAAAATGCCAAACCTGGAGTCATAACGAGCGGTAGCGACGAATTTCGGCTGGCGTAGAGAACGAGCAGCGCGATCGCCATGCCGAGGACGTAGCCGATAACGGCGCTGAGACCGGCCTGAGCCAGAATGACTTTGTGAATGTAGGACTTCGACGACCCCAGCGCACGCAAGGTCGCGAATTCGTGAATGTGGTCCTTCGTGCTCGAATAGAGCGTCTGAGCCACGATGACCGTGCCGACGAGGCTGCCGAGGATCGCACCACCGATCAAGGCCAAGCCCGCGCCGGTCCGGAACAGCCATTGCAGCAGGCTGCGGCTTTCGAACTCATCCTTGGTCAGAACGTCAGCGGATTCGAGGCGGCTCGCGAGATCGGTCTGCACCTTCGCGATGTCGGCACCGGGTGCCAGTTTCACAAGAAGGAACGTCGATCGATCCTCGGGCACGCCAAGAAGCTGACGGGCGCGATTGAGGGTCGTGTAGGCGTAGGGCGATTGGGTGAACGAGCGAATACCTTCGGTGAGCGCTCTGATTTTGACGCGACCGCTGGCGGCCTGGGCAGTGTCGCCGATGCCGGTAACGCCGAGTTCGCCCAGATAACTGCGATCGATCGCAATGGCGTCGGGCGCCTTGATGTCGTCTAGCGTGCCTTCCACCAAGGACCAGGGAACGAGGCCGCGGCTATCGGCGTCGGACCCAACGAGGACCACACGCGAAGAACCGCCGGAAGGCTTGCGCCATTCGGCGAACGAGACAACGAGGGGCACTACGCTTTCGACGCCCGGCGTCGAGAGAGCCTGATGGCGCTCGCGATCCGACAGCAAGACGCCGCCATCTTCGAAGCTCTTGGCGCCATAAGTGGTAATGAACAGGTCAGCGTTGGAGCGCGCGATGTTGGCGGTAATCATTTCGCTCGAACCGAGGTACAGGCCAAGCTGCACCGCGACCAGCACGATCGAGAACAGGATGCCGATCAACGTCACGGCGAGGCGCACACGGTCGTGCAGCAAATTGCGAAGCGCGAGAGTAAAAATCATCTCAATGCCGGGTCTCGTGTTGCAAACTGGGGTAACGGCTTAATTCCGTACAGAGCCTTTCAGCGGCTCCAGCTGCCTGAGGTCGTATAGCCCTAAAGTAAGCCTGCTGCCATCGCGAACCCCGTGAGAAATGCGCGCGTCCTGACGTCAGGCATTTGTCGCGGCATCGGGTCCGGTCCTGGAATTCGCTGCAAAGGCTTAGCAGCCACTTAATAATTTCACTCCAATGTTTCGCCGTTTTCGAGGCATAGGAGTGAAAACGTGGTCTTTGCTCTGCGGTTTATTGTCATGCGGTATACGACTCTTTCCCCGTTTTCAGGTGGTTTTCTGCGGTTGGTTACCGCTTGCGCGGGGGCTGCGATCTTCTGTTCACCGGCTTTTGCCGATCCACGCGAGGTCGGCATCTGGTATGACGACACCGGCAAGGGTGCGGTCAAAATCGAAATCTGCACGCCAACGACGCTGTGCGGCAAAATATATTGGCTCAAAGAGCCTCTCGGCACTAACGGCGAACCCAAAATCGATCGCTACAATCCCGAACCTTCGATGCGCGCACGCCCTATTTGCGGGTTGCCTGTGCTCGGCGATCTCCAGCAGCTTTCCGAAGGCGGCTTCGATAACGGTTGGGTTTACGATCCTAAAGAGGGCAAATCCTACAGTGTTGCTCTTGATCTCATCGCCGCCGACACGCTGAAGGTGACGGGCTACAAGGGAATGCGTTTCCTCGGCAAATCATTCATGTGGACGCGGGCGCCGGCAGATTTGCCATCGTGCGCTCCGGACGCGGCTCAGGGCCCCGACGCAACCAAGTCGAATGTTGCAGGCACAAAGGCCGCCGGCTCACCGGCCAAAACCGGTAAGACGGCCGCTAACGCCAAGCCCAAGCCGAAAAAGGCTGCTACTCCGCAGCACCCTGTTGCTTCGAACTAGCGGATGTCTGCTTGCGGTCGGATTTGACCGCCTCGGACGCGAGGACGCGATCGACGAATTCAACTGTTCGATCAACGACATAATTGCGCTGACGATCGAGCATGACGAGGTGATAGCTATCGTCGAGCACTGACACCTCGACCACCCCACTGAGCTTACGCTGCAGCGTCATCGTATTCTTGATGTCGCTCTGGTCATCGTGGCGCGGATGGAAAATCAACGTGTGTAGCTTCACGAGCGAGAGCATCGGCCGGACGTTGCGAACGAGCGAGAAGAACTCATAGACGGTTCCGCCGCCGCGCACCGTGATATCGGCCGGCATGTTATCTGAGCCGCGCAAGGCCTCGAGGGCAAAGTTGCGGATGCGCTCATCCTTGATGCCGTAGGGAGCGGGCGTCCGGAACTTGAAGAGCCGCGCCGTCCACTTGTCGGTGACGAGGTGGAACAGCTTGATCATTTTCGGTATCGCCCAGCCGTTCACGGCGAGCGTCGGCGCATAGAGCATCAGGCCGGCTGCCTGGTCCTGACGATAAGCCGCAAGTCTCAAAGCGAGGATCGAACCGGCCGAGGCGCCGCCGATGATGACGGTGTCGCACATGCCGCGGAGATCATCGAAGGCCTTGGAGACCGTCTGGTACCAGTCATGCCACGTCGAAAGGCCCGAGACGTCGGTCCCGAAGGTCAGACCTGGAACGACAGGGCAGTAAACCGTCATACCCTTGCGAGAAAGCGCGTGGGCCACCGTTTTCATCTCGAGCGGAGAGCCGCCCAGAGAATGAATCAACAATACCCCCGAGGATCCGCCCGGAATGAAGAGACTGCCGCGAGTAGGCTGAAATTTCTGTTTATTTGTCATTGGCTACTTGCACTTGCTGAGGACCAGCCGAACGCTCTTTACGACGCAGCATCCCAAGATGCCAACGCAACTATGTGTCGCGCCACCGTAAATTTTAAGGGTAACCCTGGACGTCCCGCAGTTAAGATTTGGTTCGCGAACTTATTACGAAGTCTCTGAAATGGCCACACCTTTCGACACCAGATCAATACGCTTTGGTAAACAAAGACCTGACGACTATCCGGCCATCTCATCGGCCGCCAGTTGGCGCCCTAACTCATGATGTTGCAATGCGGCATAAAATGGGTGGCGCGTGCGGCGAATTGATATGGCGTCATGGATTGGTCCCTCGGTGCCCGATTGATGGAGTGAGAAATTCCGCTCCCTCGCTTCCATCGATATTCAACCCCCTGCTCTGCGCCCGCGTTCCTTGTGTGCTGGTCGTGCAATTTATCCGTTGGATTCTGGATGATTGGCCGGCCTGACACTGTTCGCACGCAATCTTTGATTTATACTCCGGCAAGCATTCAATGGACGCGCACGCCGACACACGCCGCTGGGGTTAGATTGCAGTGACTTTCTCGCCGCGCACCGCAATTGCCCTTCTCACCTGCATCGCCGTCACATCGAGCCAGCTTTCGCTTCCGGCGGTCGCTGCGGAAATCAGCCGTGCCGACTACGAGGCATGCCAGGCACGCGATGACGCGGGGCTGAAAACCGCTGTTATCGCCATCGCCACGGACGCGATCACCAGCGGGACCAAAACAATCAACTATGGCGCCCTTGTCGATCGGCAATGGCGGGAGCGAAACCTCGATCAGATCATCGACAACCGCGTCGACATCGCGATCACCGAGATCACCAACGAGACGAGCTGGACGGACCGGCTCAAGACGCTCGCCGACAATGAAAAAGCCCAGCAGCTCGCGACCGCCGTGGCAGAGCGCGTGTATCGCTCGGATGCAGTGAAAACGGCGCTTGCCGACCTTGCGTCCGGGGTTGCGAAGGAGGTCGGCAAAAGCATCGAATTTGCAAGCTCCGACGCCACGAATTCATTGCTTCAGTGCCTGAAAGCGTTCGTTGGCCCGCGCTACGGCGAGGCGGTCGCCAATGTGCTTGCCGGTGACGCCAGCCGCAGCGTCAACGTCGATCCCAACAAGGCGTCGGGAAAGGTTTCGGCGGGCTCTGTACTTAATGAGTCAACGGGAGGCCTCGCGGGCGCCACCATCCTGATCGTCCGGCGGCAGCTCGCCAACCTCGCGCAGCGCGTCGGCCAGCGGATCGTCGGCAGCGTGTTGTCGCGCGTCGTTTCCGTGGTCGCCGGAGGGGTCGGGCTGGTCTTGATCGCCAAGGACCTCTGGGACTTCCGCAACGGCGTCCTGCCGATCATCGCCACGGAAATGAAAGCGCCCGCGACCAAGGCGAAGGTGCGCGAGGAGCTGGCCACCACCCTTGCGACCCAGATGAACGACCATATCAAGGAAATTGCGACGGCGACGGCCGAGCAGGTCATCGAAGTCTGGCAGACGTTTCGCCGGGCCCATGCGCTGGTTCTCCAGATCGCCGACCAGAACGGAGATTTCCGGGCGTTTCTCGATCGCGTCGATCCGCAGTCGCTGCCCCGGCTCGACGAAGTGGTGTCGATCCTCGCCGCGTCGGAGGGGCAGGATTCGATCCTGCGACGGCTTCATGACGGCTCCCTCAACCAGGCTGTCCATCAGATGCCGGAAAACGGCCTCGCGATCGCCCGGGAAACCAATTCCATCGCGACGGGCCTCGCCTGGACGGCGCTGGCGGGCAAGCGGCTCGACCGCGTTGTCGACTATGAGTTGCATCGGCGGATGTCGCCGAAGGATCTGACGACCGGCTCGCTCGCTCGAATTCTCGACCTCAATGACCGCGCGGCGATCGTTAAGATCGCGGGCGTGCCCGCCGCGGCGCGCGACGCCCTGTTCAGCCTGGATGCGGGCGATCTCAATCTCCTGCTTCGCTCTCTTTCCGAGGACGAAATAGAATCTCTTGCGGGTTACCTCGACGGGCTCAGACCCGGACCGCGCGACGCGGTTCTCAAAACGATCGCGGCGAGCCCGGCGAAAATGCAGATGCTGGCGTCGCGGAGCATTCGCGAGGGCATCATCGCCAGCAACGATCAAGAGATGGCGGCGCGGATGATGCTGGCGGACACGAGCGGCTTGTCGCCGAAAGCCGTCGTCGACGATGCAGGGCTTGTCTTCGACGGCCGCGTCGCGCCGCTTCTATTATGGTACAAGCACCCGCAAGCGGTGGTTGCCGCCGGGCTTCTGAGCCTCGTTGTGATTGTCTGGTTTGCCCGACTTTTCAGGCGCAGGCGCGCCCCGCAGGCGCCAACGGCCGAGACCTAGGCCGGACGTTGCAAATCGGCCTTATCCAGAGGCTGTCCACATGCAATCCACGTTGCCTCGTCCCGGCGGCGGCGGGCTCCTGCTATAACGATTCGACGGTCATTGATGGACCCATAGCGAAGGGGGACGGTCATGCGCGTGCGGTTCAGAAGCGAAGAGGGAGTAGGTGACATGGGATTGAAGGCGCCGGGGATCATCACGTTCATGCTCTCCGTCATCCTGACGGTCATCGTCCTGACGTCTAAATTTTTCGGAGCCGATATTCCCGGGCTGACCGGCAATGAGTCTTGGGCGCTTCTCGCGTCGTACGCGATCCTCATGCTCGGCTGCATGGTTCGCGGGATGTAACGAAACAGGTCACTCGTGTTGCAGCGCAACCGACCTTCGGCCATCGATCTCGCTCATTCCATTCCAGTGATGTGCGCTCCTGTCGCGCGGCAACCCGCGATATGGAGGTGCGTTTGAGCGCTGGCTATCGAAGACAGATGTCGAACGAGATGCCTCAGACTTTTGCGCGACGCGCGCGTCATTCTTCGAAAGCCATCGTGATGGCTGTCGCGTTGACGCTTGCGGCATTGATCGCGCTCGCTATCGCGTCTCGCGATAGTCGCCCGAAGAGCGTGAAGACGTTCAGCCCGGTCACGACCACTCCCGTCAGCGTCGAGTCAGGCATGCTACCGGTGGTCCACCGCTAGGCGCGGCACCAGCGGTTCCGCCCGCACCAGCCCGCGCACCGAATTCCCGAGATAGATTTCAGCAGCCTGGTTCAAGTCCTGGATCGTCAGCCGAGCTTCTTCGGCACGCCCCTCATCGATGAGCGCCGCCCGCAAGGTGCCCGGCAATACGCCCGCCGCCAGACGCGGCGTCAGCAGCTTTCCGTCGCGTGCGATAAAGATCGACGTTCTGCTTCCTTCGGCAAGCTCGCCGGACTCGTTGAGATAGATCACCTCATCGGCTCCGAGCGTCTCGGCGTAGTGCTTCCATTCGCGATCGTAAAGTTCGCGGCGAGTCGTCTTGTGATAGAGGAACAAGTCGGAGCTGTTGAGGCGGCTGTCAGACACCACATAGCGCATCAGGGCATCGGCCGGTGTCGGCGGTTGCGGGGCTGTCGTGACGGTTACGAGGCCATCTTCATCGAGCAGCAAGCGAACACGCAACCTGTCGTCCGCATTCGCCGACGTTGCCGCTTCGATCGCGTCGTGAACCTTGCTCGCGTCGAACACGAATCCAAAATAGGCCGCTGACGCCGCGAGGCGCGCCAGGTGATAGCCGCGCAACCAGATCCCTTTGCCCGGCTCGTGAAGCATCGTTTCGATCAGCTCGAAGCGGCGCACGGGATCGGTCAGGAATTTCATCTTGAGCAGGCATTCGGCGTACTCCTTGACGCCGTCGGAGTCCGCGACGATACCGGAACCGATTCCCATCTCGCCCGCTCCCTTGCGGTCGATGACCGTTGTGCGGATCGCCACGTTCAGAAGCGCCGTGCCGTCAGGTGAAAACCGCCCGATGGCGCCGCAGTAGACTCCGCGCGGCTCCGTCTCGAGCTCTCGGATTAATTCCATGGCGCGAATCTTCGGCGCTCCAGTGATGGAGCCGGGCGGGAAGATCGCCTTCAAAACATCGACGATGCCAATCCCGGATTTCAGCTCGGCCCGCACTCCCGACGTCATCTGATGAAGTGTCTTGAACGTTTCGACGGTAAAGAGATCGGTCACGCTCACCGAGCCCGGATCGGAGATGCGCCCGAGGTCGTTGCGCATCAGATCCACGATCATCAAATTTTCGGCCCGGTTTTTAACATCCTTTGAAAGCGCGACGCGAATCTCCGAGTCCGCATCGAGTGTTCCGGCGCGGGGAGCGGTTCCCTTCATCGGGCGCGTTTCGATAACCTGACCGTCCTGCTTGATGAACAGTTCCGGCGAAGCCGAAAGAATGGTCACGTCTCCGGTATCGACGATGCCCGCGTAAGCCACACGCTGCTTCAGGCGCAGATCGCGGTAGAGCGCGAGCGGCGAACCCTGAAGGTTGAACTTCGCCTTGAACGTCAGATTGAGCTGGTAGATGTCGCCGCTGATAATGTTGGCCTGCACCTGCTCGAAGCGCTTCAGATACGAGGCGCTGTCCCAGCTATGGGCAAGCTCGCCGAGCGTCGGCGTGCCGATGGCCTCCGCGTTCAGCCATTCCTGCACCTCGGAGCCCATCATCTCGCGCGGCGACGTATAGAGGCCGAACCAAAGAAGCGGCATTTTGCGCCGCTCGGGAAGAAGCGATGCAAGCCGCGGCTCGAGGAGATAGCCAAGTTCGTAGGAGAAGAACCCGGCCGCGTGGAGCCCGCGCGCAAGTCCCGACGTCAACGCCGCGAGCGCGGCATCGACATTTTCGGGGCCGTCGGCGCGGATGATTTCAGACGGATGTTCGAACAGCTCCGATACCGCCTCGAGAGACGTGCTGTTGTCGAGCAGAACGAAACCTTCGGCGAGCGCCGGCGTCTTATGAGGCGTCGAGGCCGCTTGCGCGCCGGCACCGGATGTCTCGGGGGAATGGCTTGCGAAAGAGGGGTGTGTCATCGACTCGTTCTAACGCGGCCGCTTCGGGATTGCCACTCCGACGGAGCCCGCGCAGGATCTGGCCATCTTCAGAGAAACTACGGCTCTGGCGGCCGGCTCGTCGTTATGCGCCCAAGCGACGGGCGCTTCCAAATGGTCGCATAGTGGCGCTTCGTGGCAAGAACCGTGTCTCCATCGGATCGAGCCTGCACGGCGCGATCGTTATGCAAACCGCAATGGTATAGAATTTTTGGCGGCAGATCGAAACAGGTCCCATTTTCATGACAAACAGTGCGGCGTCACGCATCGAAACGAGTTGCGCAATCGTTGGATCCGGCCCGGCCGGTCTGATGCTCGGTCTCTTGCTGGCGCGGGCTGGCGTCGACGTGACCGTCATCGAGAAACACGCCGATTTCCTCCGTGACTTTCGTGGCGACACGATTCATCCGTCGATGCTGGAAGTCATGCACGAGCTCGGACTGCTCGACGGCTTGCTGGCGCTGCCGCACACCGAAGCAACGCGACTGCATGCCGAGATCGGCGGCAAAGACACCACCATCGCGGACTTCTCGCGCCTGCCGACAAAATGCCGGTTCATCGCCTTCATGCCGCAATGGGATTTTCTCGATTACGTGGCCGGCGCGGCGCGGACGCTACCGAATTTCCGACTGGTGATGTCGGCGACGGTTGCAGGATTGATCGCGGACGGCGGCAGGATCGCGGGTGTACGAGCGACGACGGCGGAGGGAGATCTCGAGATCCGATCGCGGCTGGTGGTCGGCGCGGATGGGCGCAATTCGATCGTGCGCGAGAAAGCGCAACTCGAGGTCGAGCGCTTCGGACGTCCGAGCGAGGTGCTCTGGATGAAGCTCTCCCACCATCCCGACGATCCACCCTATACGATGGGACACGGCGGCCCGCGCCAGGGCTTCGTGATGGTCGACCGTGGCGACTATTGGCAATGCGGTTTCATCGTCCGCAAGGGCAGCTTCGATGAGGTAAAGGCTGGCGGGCTCGATGCCTTCCGAACGACCGTCGCCGCTGTCTCTCCGCTGCCGCCCGAGCGCATGCAGGAAGTCCGGTCATGGGAGTGGCTGTGTAAAAACGTCCGGCGTGGTGGCCGCTACCGCAGGTGAAGTGCGCTCGATAGCCGACCTCACCCGCGTACCGCTGCGATGAGTGGCTGAACACCGAGGATCGCGATCATCCTGTTGATATTGTAGGCCAGGACGCAGAGGCTCATCTCGGCTTTTACACGCTCGATGCCCTTCGTCAGGAAGTGCGTGTAGCCCATCCAGGATTTGATCGTGCCGAAGGTGTGCTCTACGGTCCTCCGGCGGATGGTCATGGCGTTGCCGGCGTCCAGCCGCTTCTGC
>Ga0172380_10001718_pt1 | contig 37170 bp, 37 predicted proteins | sample Leawe162metaG_FD_119747 | JGI IMG/M metagenome (GOLD analysis project Ga0172380, IMG submission 119747) | Leachate microbial communities from a municipal landfill in Southern Ontario, Canada - Leachate well 162 metaG | ecosystem: Engineered > Solid waste > Landfill > Unclassified | place...
GGCGGGAGATGAGGTCATCGGTGTGGCTGCCGCGAGGAGAATAATAAGTTGGAGCCTTTGGCACGGAAGCCAAGAGCGCGGCTTCGGCTAAATCTAAATCTTTGGCGTTTTTCCCAAAATAAGTTTGAGCCGCGGATTGAATGCCATAGGCGGTTGAGCCGTAAGGAATTTCATTGAAATACATTTTCAAAATTTGGTCTTTGGAAAATTTTCTTTCGATCTGGATGGAAAGAGCGAGTTCTCTGATTTTTCTTGTGTAAGTTTTTTCCGGAGAAAGAATGGCATTCTTCACGAGTTGTTGGGTAATTGTTGAACCGCCAACTCTTGTTCCCGTGGTTAGATTTCTCCAAACTGAACGGACGAAACCCTTCCAGTCAAAACCGTGGTGTTCGTAAAATCCGCGGTCTTCAGCAACGATCGTCGCCTTTTTCGCGTATTCGGGAATATCAGTAAGTTCAATCATGGTGCGCTTTTGATCGTTATAAATTTCATAAAGCACATGCTCGCCGGTGCGGTCGAAAATTTTTGTGCTTTGCGCCACTTGGCGATCGAGCAATTTATCCGGACTCGGAAGGTCGCGGGAAAACCATGCTAAGGCGGCGACGCCGATAATACCACAAATTAAAACACAAAATAAAATGCCGGCAATGCCGTAACCAATAATTTTATTCCAGCCGAGCCGGCGGCGGTGAATTCTTGCGCGGTAGCGAAGATTTTTTGCCATAAAAATAATTTGTTGAAATATTTTAGAAAAAAAATTATTTGAGGTTTGGGCGGGCGGTGGAGGCGGAGCAAGCGGGGCGAGAGGTTCGGGGGTTTGTCGCGGCGCTGTTTCTGCCAATTTTTTGGGCAGCTTGCCTTTGATAGAATTTATGAGACGCGCGAAAAATTCTTTTACTTTTCCGAGTTTTAGTTTATCAAAAATTTGGCGAGAAGGTTTTTCTCTCCAGTTTTTTGGGGATTGAGTTTTGTGGGCTAAAGACATCGACGGTAATTGAGTAATTAGTAATTGGTGGTTGGTATTTAACTTCGTAAATTGTATTAATTCTAACAAAAAATCAGCCTTTTTGCAATGGCTGATTTTACTCACAATCTATTTTAAATGTTTTTTCAGATTTTCGTAAACGGCGTAGGGAACCTTGAAATAATCCCAAGCGCTTTGGACAAATTGGTGTTTTAGAGAAAAATCCACAAGGTCGCCGTGAAAATCAGTTCCGCCGGTAATAACCAAATCCAAATCATTGGCCAATTTTTGATAATGTTCCATTTGGTGCCAGTTGTGGTATGGCGAAAGAACTTCCAAACCACGCAGTCCGGCATTTTTTAATTCGGTGACGAGTTGGTCGTCTTGCCAAGAGAGTTGCTGTCCGGGATGGGCTAAAACCGGAAGTCCGCCGGCCGCGGCGATGGTTTTTATCGCCTCGGTTGTGTCGATTGGCATATTGATTTCCGGGATGTGGGCGAACTTTCCTTCGGAAAAATAGAAATTTATAAATTCAAACAAGGTCGGTTTGCCAAATTGCGGTCTGATATCCGCGATCATTCTTTGGACATTGTCAGTGTATTTTTCCACGATAGTTTTTAAATGCCGGAAGCCGCAATATTTTGATTTTAAATTTTCTAAATCAGGAAAATCAATCTGAAGACCCATTTCTGCCATCTTTTTTAAAGATCTTTTTGCCCACTCAAGATGATGAACTTGCGATTGCCAGAGTAGGTCGTTTAAATTTTTGTTTTCCAAATCAAAATTATAGCCGAGAAGGTGCAGGCGCTTGCCGAAAAATTCGGTATAAATTTCCACGCCGGGAATAACCAAAATTTTTTCTTTCACTCCTTCTTGAATCGCCGGAGCCACGCCGTCAATCGTATTATGGTCTGTGAGAGAAATAACGGCCAGATTTTCTTTTTGCGCCCGCTCGATAATTTGCCGCGGCGAGAGATCGCCTTCGGAAAAAGTTGAGTGCAGTTGGAGATCAATGTATTTCATAAAAATCTTTTGTAAATATTTTTGATCCTGCTTTCGGCGAAGGAGAGGAGGTCGTCCATTGTTTTGCTGTGGTCGTTCACAGTTTGCCACGCTCTTTGGGTAAAGGAAATAAAGGTTATAATTCTAAGAATGTCTTTGGCAGAGAAAAATTCTATTTGTAGCTCATCCTGGAGTTTTGCCTTTTTCCCGAAGTATGATGCGTAGACGATTTTTTTTAATTTTTCGGTTAGGGCCGCGTAGTTTTTGGGGCGGACGTACTTGAAGTGCATTTCCGATTGAATTAGAAAAGAAGCCAAATCGTCCAGAGGATTAAAAAACTTGCTGTCGGCAAGATCAATGAAACTTATTTTACCGCGTTCGCCGATGATAATATTGTCGTTTTGAAAATCGCCGTGGATAATGGAGTAGCTGTTTCTGTTAAATAAAATATTTTTGTATTTTTTCTTGATTGCCTCTAGGGATTTTACGATTTCAAGAGCGCGAACAGATCCGGCCGGATAATATTTATTGATAATGTCGAGCCATTGGCGGATTCCGTCTTCAATGTCTTTTTTATAATTGCCCTTGGCATAGACTGGTTTTATTTTTACGCCATGGACTTTCTTTAGGGCGCGGATTATCGCGGGAATGGATTTATAAAATTTATTAATTTGCCAATTCTCGCTTCGAATAAAATTTTTCAGAGTCACGCCCTCTGCTTCTTCGTAGAGATAAGCCTGAAGGGGCGCGTAAAATTCCAACGGGCGAGGCAGAAATTTTTTGAGGCCGCGGTCCACCAAAAAACGCGTGGCCGTAAAATCTTTATAAACTCTGCCGAGGCGGGGAGGCCAATTAAAATTTTTCGGACGTTCAACTTTGACGATAACTTTTTTTTCTTCGATTTTTCCGCGGTTATTTTTGATAAAAATGCTGTATCTTAAGGTAAAGCGCAGATAGTCTAAAAATACCTTGACCAACTCAATTTTTAGCGAAACGATTTCTTTTGTTCCGGGCCAGTATTTTTTGACTCTAGGCGCAAAAAAATCGAGCGCCCAGGCGTTATCCAAAAATATTTTATGATTATATTTTTTCATGGAAATAATTTATAATTTTAGCCGCGCTGTTCGGGTTGGCCGCCGCGTATTTTTTTATAACGCGCCTTGTATTTGTCCATTAATTTTTCTAAATCTCCGCCCGGCACGCTCATGCGCAGGAGATCCGTGGCGTGTACCGCGTCGTAAATATCATCCTGGTTTTCAATTTTTAAAATTGCGTCGCGCCAGAGAATAGCTTTTTCAAATTCTTTATTTTTTACAGCCTTTTTCATTTCCTTATCCATGGTTTTGACGAAAGCAAAATAAACTTCTGGTTTTCCCGCTTCGAGCGAGCGTTTTTTAAAAGGGATTTTAGCCGCCTTTCCTCTTTCGCCCGCTAATTTTCTGATATAACCGGTTCGCTGCCATTCGAAAGCTTTGAGGACGATCCGTTGATAAAACTCCTGCCCTCTTTTTAAATCTTTTTCTGGGAGGTTGGGAATTTGATGAAGGACTTCCAATAGTCTCCATGCGCCCCCCTCAATCATTTCTAGAGACCACCACGGTTTTCCGCTCGCCCACCAGTATTGGCAAGAATGAAGAGCCTCGTCCATTTTTGCGCGGACGATTTTGTAGTATGGTTTTTCCTTATCCAATTTTTCCACAATTTTTAAAATAAAGCCAGTAAATTCCCATTGCTGAGCATGGATGGGGTTTTCCGGATCATTCCACGAAAGAAATTGTACGCCCCGTTTAATGTCTTCTTCCGAGGAGGCCCAAGTTGAGGCGACTGGATCAACAATTTCTTGAGTTTTAAAATGTTCCGCGATTTCCGAAAGTGTAATTTTTTTGAATTTTGGTGAAGATAAAATTTCAAAAAGTAATGTGTCAAGGCCGGGTCGGTGATGACCAAAAGTTTCTCCATCCATGGCGGTCAGCAAATACCGATTTTTATTTTTTTCCTCGCCCATCGCTTCAAGCAAAGATTTTCCGGTGCGGACTACAGCAGACATTATAAGATTACTTACGCGCCGGTCGCGGAAGAAAACTTTAAAATTGCCAAGGCCTTTTATGGGATAAGCTTTATCATAAGAAAGCTGTTCGGTTTTTCCATTGTAGGCGATTTCATCAACTACCATCCAGCGGTAGCCAAGAGAAGAAACAAGGTCTGCCACTTTTCGGCTGTAGGCCATTTCCGGAGGAAAAAATCCGAGAGGTTTATAACTTTTTCCAAAATAAAATTTATTTGTTTCGTGGTTAAGTTTTATCTGCCGCTCGTTTTCCTCCCAGGGAGTAAGCGGCATAAAAGGATGATATTTCGCGCTTTCGGTAAATTCAATCTGGCCGCGTTCCGCAAGTTTTTTAATATTTCCAATAATGTCGTGATAGCCGTATTGGTCTAATTGTTCGGTCAACCCCGCGTTGATGTTTAAAGTCAGTTTTGCTTTTGGATTGGCAAGCAAGCCGCGGAATAATTTTCTATAACTTTCATTAACAATTCTTTCCAAAATATCCGGCATTTGGTTTGGCGGCTGGTAGATGTGTAAAAAATTGGCCCAATACATATTATATAGTTATTTTATAATTTTTCCCGCGAAATATCTTTCGTATGGTTCGCCTTTTAAATATGATTCTTTTATTTTTTGCGCCCGCCCGGTATTTTGCCACTCATGCGCCGTGTCAGAAATTTTTTGGTAAAGATTTTTTATTTTCTCTCTCTCGGGAGGAGAAATATTTTTTAAAGATTTGGCCGCGTCCGCGAGCATGGCTGCCCCGTTTATGATTATTTCCACCGACCACCAAGGATTGGCCGAGGCCCACCAGTATTGATCCGAATGCAGCGCCCGGTCGAGTTTTTTTCTAGCCAAATTAAATCCCGGGTCGCTTGCTTTTTTATCCAAAAGATTTATGGCTAAATTTGTGAGTTGCCATTCCAGCCGATGAATCTCGTTTTTTGGATTTTTCCATAGCGGATAATAAATTTTTCTTTTTATGTCTTCCTCTCGAGATGACCAACTAGAGGGGATTGGCTCTACTTCTTCTGATGTTTTATAAATTTTAAGCAAATCGGAAAAAGTTATTGCTTCAAATTTTTTTGTATCCAAAAGATCATCGTAAAGTTTGTCCATTTCTTTCTGATGGTGGCCGAGATTTTCTCCGTCAAGCGCCGTCAGAAGAAAATTTTCCGAGCGGCCGTCTTTTTTAAAAATTTTAAAAAAATCAGCCGGAGTTTTTGCTTCAGCCGTGAAAAAAAGATTAGAAATTCTTGTGTTTCGAAAAAAAACTGGCAGGCCAATGTTTTTTATAGTATAGAGTTTTTCAAATTTTGCTTTATTAAATTTTCCGTTGTAAGCGATTTCGTCCAGAACAATCCACTTGAAACCCATCTTTTTTACCACTCGCGCGACTTTTTTACTATAACAGAGTTCGGGAATAAAAAACCCGGTTGGCTGCCAGAGTTTTCCAAAGAATTTTTTATTAGTCTGATTATTTAATTCAATCTGCCGGATAATTTCTTCTTCCGGGAGCAGTGAGAGAATGACGTGGTATTTAGCGCTGCCAGTAAATTCAATTTGGCCGCGTCGGGCGAGAGCGCTAATTTCGCCAATCATTTTAGATAATCCAGCGGCCGGTAATTGCTCCGTGAGAGAGGCGTTGATGTTTAAATTAATTTTTGTTTCTGGATGCCGTTTTAAAATATCAATAATCCGCCAATAACTTTCGGCGGCGACTTTTTTGGTAATTTCTTTTTTCTGGCCGGGCGGCTGGTAAATATGAAGCAGGTTTGCCCAGGGACGCGAGGTCATATTTTTAAGTCTTTCGTCTATTTCTTAAGGCTTTCTTAAAAAGCGCGATGTATTTTTCTGCGGGAATTTCCCAGGAAAAAGATTGTTTCATTGCTTGCCAAACTAAATGCTCCCAAATTTTTTCATATTTAAAATTTTCCAAAGCCCGGACGAGCGCGACTAAAAATTCTTCGCGGGTATAATCTTCAAAAACAAAACCATTTCCTCTGCCAGTTTTTGGGTCAAAGTCAGTGATAGTTTCCGCCAATCCTCCGGTTTCGTGGACAATCGGGATTGAGCCGTAGCGCAAACTGATGAGAGGAGAGAGGCCACAGGGTTCAAAGCGAGAGGGCATAAGGAGCATATCTGATCCGGCATAAACTTTAGACGCCCCTTCTTCGGTATAGGGAGTGAGAAAAGCGAATTTTTTTGAATATTTTTTAGCAATTTTTTTGAAAGTATCGGAATATTCCTTTGCCTCCTTGCCGCCGCTCGCGATGATAACAATTTGGAGAGGCAATTCAAGAAGAGTATCAAGACATTCAATCACGAGATTATATCCCTTTTGTTCGGCTAGCCGGCTAGCTAAGCCGATTAGGGGAATAGAGAGGTTTTCTTCCAGCTTTAATTTTTTTTGTAAATAAAGTTTATTTTTTTTCTTCAGGTGGAGAGAGTTCCAGTCATAGTTAACTAAAATATTTTTATCAATTGTCGGATTAAAGACGGAATAATCAATGCCGTTTATGATTCCAAAAAAATCTTTTTTCCGATGTTGTAAAATTTTTTCCAGACCCTGGCCGAATTCCGGCGTTAAAAGTTCCTCCGCGTATTTTTCTGAAACAGTGTTCAGGGCGTCAGAGAAAAGAATCGCCCGTTTAGCAAAATTAATTTTTTCCATTATCTTAGAATGGATTTTGGGCAGATCGTTCAAGCCTGCGTCCCTTTTTTCCGGCGGCAGGCTCCACCAATTTCCGCCCATTTGAAAAGCTAAGTTATGGATGGTGAAAATAGTGGCCGTGTTGGCAAAAAATTGATCTTTTGTGTAGGCTGGATCTTTTTTTAATAAATATGGGATAAGCCCGGCGTGCCAGTCGTGGCAATGGATAATGTCTGGCTGGAAATTTATTTTTTTTAAAATTTCTAGAGCGGCAAAGTCAAAAAAAGCAAAGCGGGCGTTTTCGTGGGTTGAACCATAGATTGCCTGTTTGCCTGAAAAATATTTTTTGTATTCTATAAAATAGATAAACAGGTTTTTTTCTATCTCGCCGCGCCAAAGAGAAACTCTTGTTTTTTGTTTGTCGCCAAGATGAATAACAAAGTTTTTCTCAATAAGGGTGAGGTTATGTTTTTTGGGATCAATTATTTTTCCGTAAAACGGAGTAATTACCACTACCTCGTTTTTCATTTCCCAGAAAATTTTGGGAAGCGATCCGGTAACGTCCGCTAAGCCGCCCGTTTTGGAAAAAGGCGCGACTTCGGCGGCGACCACGGCAATTTTTAATTTTTTCTTCATGGATTTTATTTTCAGCTATTATTTTATAAAGCCTAGCTCGCGTGAGGCAAGGATAAACATAGCGTGCGACCAGACGAGAGGGTAAACGCCAACTCGGAAATCGTCAAAAATCTGTTCGGGAATAAAGCCATTAAATTTTTCAATCCGTTCCAATACCCAATTATAATAGGAAAGAGCTTTTTCTCGGTCGCCGTTTTTTGCCCAATAAATGGCCATCCAAAAGTTTAAAAGCGGCCAAGCTCCGCCGCCTTCTTGGGCCGATCCTTCTCCGTCAAAATAATCTTGTTCGAAACGATGAACGCCGCCGTCCACGACAATTTTTTCTTCTACTTTGCTAATGGTGTTTATTATTCTCTCATCTTTTGCCTCAAAAATTTCAAAAGGCCAAACAAGACCGAGGAGAGAGGCGTCGATATTTTTGTCGGAGATTTTTCCTTTATTGCGATAAAAATATTTATCAGTTGGGCTGTAAGCGTCGTTCAGCTTTTCAATCATCTGCGCGGCAGCTTCTTTCCAAAGACAGTTAGGAATCATTTCACAAGCTAAAAGCAGACCGCGAGCGCATGCGGCTAGCGAGTAAGTAAAATTATTTTCTATTGTGGTGGAGGTTTGGCGGTGTGGTTCTTCCCAAAGATCAACCGTGTGTGGTTTGAAAAAAGCTTTATTCCAGTTAGCTGCTACGCCGTCGGCCAAGCGCTCAATAAGATCTTTATATTTTTGTGCTTTTGTGAGATCGTTTTTAAAATGCTCATAAATTGCCCAAAGGACTGAGCCGGCCTGATCAATTTGGAGAAGGCGGCCCATGCTTCCAAATTGGCCGTTCGTGGAATAGTTTGCGTAAAGTAATTTATCTTTTTTAAAATCTTTCGGCCGGGTGTAGAGCCAATCAAAAAACGGTTCTTGGATGGGGATTTGTAAAATTTCCGCGGCTACACAAATAAAACTCGCGTCGCGCGGCCAGACCCAACGGTAATTTGCCGCTTCGCGGGGATAATAAGTTTGGTCAGTATTGGTAGCCACAATCGCGCCGTTCTCGAGTGCCGAATCGCGGATGACCTCGCGGGAAATTTCGATTAATTCTTTAATCTGTTTTTCGGGAATCTTGTTTTCCATAAATTATTTAGTAAGAAAATTATTTGATCCGACAATGGCGAGCGCCAAGGCGTCGGCCGCGTCATCAGGTTTGGGAATTTCTTTAAGGTTCAAAAGAATTTTTACCATTTTTTGGATTTGTCCCTTTTCCGCTTTGCCGTAGCCCGTGATAGATTGTTTAACTTGGAGCGGAGTGAATTCTAATATTTTCAAGTTTTTTTCCGCGGCAGTCAAAATTACGACGCCTCGCGCCTGTCCGACATCAATCGCGGTTTTAGTATTTTTACAAAAAAAGATTTTTTCCACGGCACAGACGTCGGGCTTATGTTTTTTGATAAGATCAATCAATCCTTCGTAGATTTTTTTTAATCTTTTTTCAAAAATTAATCCGGCGGGCGTCGAAAGGCATCCGTAGTCCAGCATGCGGAGATTTTTGTTTTTTTCCTCAACCACCCCGTAGCCGGTTCTCGCAAATCCGGGGTCAATTCCGAGTATTATCATTTTCGTTTAATTCTGTTAAAATACATATAAATCCTTTATAAAGCATAACATAAAAAGAGGATTGAGTTAAGCCAAAAATTCAATGGGTTTATATAAAACCAGTTAGACGCAATCGCTAAGGGGCAAATTTTATAAACCCAAAAGAATTTAAGATTAATATGAAGGCAACCCAATTATATCAACATCTAGAAAAAGATTTTATCACTCCTAAAATGAGTGATAAGTGGGCAGAGGATATGAATTCTGTTGCAGAGTTTCTTGGTGAGAACTTCAAGAAAAGATCCATGGGATTAGTTTGCGATTTTGCAACAGAAATCAACAAAGTATATACTGCAGTTTTTCCGTCAAGAAAAGTTATGCAAAGAATTTTAGATGACGGAACTCAAGATGCGATGCTCTTTGTCCATCACCCATCGATATGGGATATTAGGAAAGCTCCAGGAGTTTTTCAACAAATGGATAGAAATTTATTGCAACAATTCAAAGATAGAAGAATCTCTATTTATAATCTTCATGTACCTTTAGATAATTTTGGAGAATATTCAACAAGTGTAGCTTTAGCAAAAGCATTAGGAATCAAGCCTGAAAAATCTTTTGCTCCTTACCTTGGCTCTATGTGCGGAGTTTTTGGAAAAACAGAATTATCAACAATTCAAGAATTAAGAAAAATATTTGAAAAAGCCGTAGGACATAAAGTTAGTTTGTATAATTATGGAGATAATGAAATCAAGGACGGAATTGTTGCTGTTGTAGCTGGTGGCGGGTTAGATGAGACTATTGAAGAAATCGCTCAAAACAATGTGAATACATTTATTACGGGTATTTCTGTAAAAAATGATCATTCTAAAAAAGCACACGAATTTGCTGAAAAACACAGAATAAATATTCTTGGTGGAACTCATTATTCTACCGAAAAATTTGCTTGTATATCGATGGTTGATTATTTTAAGAAAGTTGGGTTGCCTTCCGAGTTTATTGAAGATAAACCTGTAATGGAAGATATGTAAGATTTACCCCTTAGCGACTTTCTTGCTTCGCTTGAACCACACTGCGCTCTCCTCCTTTCAGTCGTCGGGACTGTAGAAAATGCATGCCTTCCCCTTGTCCCGCAGGGCAACTCTTAAAAAATTAGATTTTATTTTTTCTAATAAAATTATTTTATTAGAAATATCACCCACCATAAATTACCATGAATTTTAATTTTCATCACTCAAAATTAATTACATTTTTAATCATAGCGCTACTCTTAATTGCAGCGTCAGTTTTTATTTTTCTTAAGCTGCCATCTTCACCGCCCGCCGATGAAAACATTAACTGCCATCAAACAAATCTTCCTTATCAAAATCCAATATTACCAATTGACAAAAGAGTTGCCGACTTAATGAGCAGAATGACCGACGCGGAAAAAATAGGACAAATGGTTTTGGTTGAAAAAAACAGCATTCATAATCTTAACGATATTACGCAATATAATTTAGGGGCGCTATTAAGCGGTGGCGGAGCAGGACCAAAACAAGATAGTCCTTTAGCGTGGCTCCAAATGATAAACAGTTTTCAATCTGCCGCCAAAGAGACTTGTCTGGGCATACCTCTTTTGTATGGAGTTGACGCTATCCATGGCCATAGCAATGTTCTTGGAGCCACAATTTTTCCTCATTTTATCGGTTTGGGCGCTTCGAGAGATCAGAATTTAATAAAACGAGTTGCCGAAGCAACTGCTGAAGAAATGATTGTGACCGGAATTTATTGGAATTTTGCTCCCAACCTTGATGTGGCAAAAGATATCCGTTGGGGGAAAACATACGAAACCTTTGGATCAGATCCGGACAACGTATCGCAGTTGGGGCTGGCTTATCTAGAGGGCACGCAAGATTCCTCAGCCGGCTATTTCAAGGTCTTAGCCAATCCCAAACACTTTATTGGCGGGGGAGACATGGAATATGGGACATCCCGCAATAAAAAATTCAAGATAGAAGAGGGAAACATAACTATTGACGAAAAAACTTTGCGCCAAGTTCATCTGGTTCCTTTCCAAAAAGCAATCACTGCCGGAGCGCGAGCGATTATGGTTGGTACTGCCAGTTGGCAAGGTAAAATAAATTCTGACAATTACCATCTTTTAACAGAGATACTAAAAAACGAGCTGGGATTCTCCGGTTTTATAGTTTCCGATTGGTATGGTGTTTATGAAATAGAAACAAATCAATATAATTCATTAGTCAGAGCGGTGAATGCCGGGATTGATATGGTGATGACCCCGTTTGAATATAAAGATTTTATATCTAACATGCGGGATGCTTTATCTAAAGGCGATATAACAAAAGAGCGGATAGACGATGCAGTAAAAAGAATCTTAACGGTGAAATTTGAGACGGGCTTATTTGACCGTCCCCAAGCTAGGCCGGAGGGATTATCGGTTATCGGCAACGACCAACATAGGGAGATTGCCAGAGAAGCAGTTCGTAAATCTCAAGTATTATTAAAAAATAAAAATTCTGTCTTACCCCTATCCAAATCATTAAAAAAAATTATAGTGGCTGGTGCGTCAGCGGACAATTTAGGCCGCCAGGCGGGAGGATGGACAACGGAGTGGCAAGGTATAGATGGCAATTCTGGTATTTCAGGAACCACCATACTTGAAGCCATAAAAAATACAGTTTCCAAAGACACAGAAGTTGAATATAATAAAGAAGGATCTTTTTCTATAAGAAATAATTTTGCAGACGTTGGAGTTGTTGTTGGAGAAAAGCCTTATGCCGAGGGTTGGGGAGATATTGCCAATCCAAGTTTAAGCCCTGAAGATCTATTGGTAATAGATAAAGTGAAAGCTCAAAGCAAAAAAATAGTAGTCATAATGGTTTCCGGACGCCCGTTGAATATAAAAGAATATGCCAAAAATTGGGACGCGATTATCGCGGCTTGGCTCCCCGGAAGTGAAGGACAGGGAGTGGCGGATGTCTTGTTTGGAGATTTTGCTTTTACGGGGACATTGCCGGTAGAATGGGAATTATAATAGCACTTCTAACCTAAACAAAAAACAAAATTTAATATGGAAAATTTTGAAAGAAAAGAAAGGGAATCAGATATGGAATTGGCATTATTTTTGATTAAGCATATTCAAGAACCTTGCAAAGATTTAGATGGCAATAATATAAGAGATTTTTACGTAAGAGAGGCAAAAAAAGCTCTCGATGATTTTGAAAATCCAGAAGCTAAACGGTTGCTTGAGAATATTCTTAAAAGATATTCAAAATAAATTTTATATGTGTTGCGTTAGATACACGCGAACGTTATCGGAAACATAATTATGAAAACAAAACATCTTAATTTAATAATTTTGACATTCGCGATTTTGGGAATGATTTTTTTGAGCGGCTGCGCGTCGCAGAATACCAGACAAGAAGCGGAGAAATCGGGCGCGGAAAATAATTTTCCAAAAATTGCGAGCTGGCTTTCGAAAAAGGATGAAATAATCTCCGGAAAACATCCTTATGATTTGGTTATGACGGCCTGGTTTACTCCCGAAGAAGCGGAGAAAATTAAATTAGCAAATCCCGGCGCAAAAATATTAGCAGGTCTGTCTGCCAATTGGGTTTGGGATAATCGCGACTGGATGACTTTTTTGGCAACAGCGGCAAATTATGGGAAAAAAGAGCCGATAGAAATAATCGAGGAAATGTATTTACATAAGCCGAATGGTGAAAGATGTGCTTTTGGGTGGGCATCGGAGAAATGGGGGCAGGAAGAAATTTATGCCATGGATCCGAGAAATGCTAAATGGATTGAGTTAATAACTTCTTTTTACAAAAACGTTTTGGATCAAACAGTACACGACGGCGTTATTTTTGATATGGTGACGGAAAAACAATGGTGGTGTCCCGAGGCGATTAGCAATGAGGAATGGCAGAGCGCCACAAAAAATATTTTTTCAAAAATAGAAAAACTTAATGCCAAGGATAAATTAGTTATTATGAATGCCGGCAAGGATCTTTCGGACATTGATGAATTCGGCGAATATTTTGACGGTTATCTGATGGAGAATTTTATGGGTGAGCAGATGAAAACAACTTTTGATGATGGTTTGGCGGCAGCCAACAGCAAATATATTGTTATTTATGGAGTTGATACTGATGATACCGGCCAAAAAGATTTGAAAAAAATGCGGCTTGGTTTAACGTTAAGCTTGCTAAACGATAATACTTATTTCACCTATGATTTCGGGCCGCGCGACCACGGAGAGGATTGGTGGTTTCCGGAATATGATGCTGACTTAGGTAATCCTCTTGGAAAATATTATAAAAAAGATAATGCTTATTGGAGAGATTTTGAAAATGGAGTTGTGGTAAGTTCTCCTTACTCTGCCACTACAGCGTTGTTTGACGAAGAGCGTGTAGATATTACGACCGGAAAAAAATCAAAATCATTTTCCATAGAGAAGGGGGATGGAAGAATTTTTATCAAAGAATAATTAATATTGATATGGACCCGACAAATAGAGACGACATTAAGCCAGGTCTGCGCGTGAAAATAGTTTTGAAGAAAGATTTGAGAAAAGCAAGCCAAGAAAGTTCTGAGGGTAAAAATTTATCAGATCTCGGATTAGAAAAAATTTCAAATCAATATGAAAAAACTATCAAAATTCCTAAAATAAAACCATCAAGGCAATTAATGATTTGTCCCATCGGGCTGGTTGGTGCAGGCAAAACCACCATTTTGAAGCCAATATGTAGTAAGCTTGGATTAGTCCGCATTAGCACTGATGAAGTTAGGCATTTATTGAAAAGGGGCGGATATAATTATTTAAGGGCAACCGAGATTGCTAAAATTTTGACTGCTAAATATCTTGATTTGGGTTATAGCATAGCCATTGATGGTGATTGTATCCAGCCAAAATATCAAAAACATTTTAAAAAACTTGCCCGTGAGCATAAAATTTTATTGATTTGGATACATGTAAAACCGTCGGAGAAGTTTATAATAAATAAATTAAAAAAATATAACCATACATGGTTGTTCAAGGATAGCGCGGAGGCAATGTACAATTATAGGCGGCGTAAACTTCTACATAAGGCATATTTACCATCAATTGATTTTTACTTTAAGTTTGACACGTCCAGGGATGATCTCAAAAATCAGATTAGAGAATTTATAAATAAGTTGAAGACTGATTTGCATTATAGAAATTAATTTAAATTTAATTATGGATCCAACAAATCGTGACGATATAAAACCTGGCCTGCGGGTGAAAGTAGTTTTAAAAAAAGATCAGCCGACGGGCGCATTGACAGAGGGAATTGTGGGAGAAATTTTGACACCCTCGTCACATCATCCGCGCGGAATAAAAGTTCGTTTAGAAGATGGCCAAGTCGGTCGGGTGCAAGAAATTTTGGAATAAAATAAGCCCCCAACAGTTACGTTGGGGGCGGGTTGTCACACAGAAGAATCAATCGAGGCCGAGCAGCTTCCGCTCTTCCGGCGTGAGCTTGGCCCTGGCCTTCTCGACAGCTCTGGCCTTGAGGGCGTCTTGGTCGGAGAGAAAGACTCGATCACTTCCGACGACAAAGCCGAAGGCTCCGTCGTTCGTCAGAACGAGTACTTCCTCCATTTTCCCATCGTCGCCGTACCAGCCCTTACCCTTGCCTGTCGCGCTGGCCAGGTCCTTGTCCTTGAAGTATCCCCCGACTTCGTATCTTCCGTTCTCGTCGGTGGAAAGTCTCAACTCGAACCAGGTCTCCACCCGCCAACCTTGCAGATCCTCGCCGATGAGTCCCTTACCGCTGAGTTCTACCATGGCTTTGCCTCCTTTGTTTTGAGCCACGCGGTCTCATCTTAGTATATATCTTTTTTCTTGTCAAAAATAAAAATTCCGCCGTAGTTGGCGGAATTTTTTGTGAATTAATTTTATTCTAGGTTGGTGTAGTAATTATCAACGTCTTCATTTTCATCCAGCTCGTTCAATAAATTTTCAATTTTTTCTTTTAACGCCGGGTCAGAGATATTTATTTTCTCTTTTGTCACGAACTCAATCTCTATTTCCTCTGGTGTAATTTGTTCTTTTTCCAATCCTTCGCGTATTTTCTCCAAATTTTCTGGCGAAGTGTAAATTACCAGATCTTCTTCTTCGGGTTGGATGTCATCGGCACCGAGGTCAATCATCTTTAATTGGAAGTCGTCAAAATTTTTGACAGAGTTTTTATAATTGGAAATTCGGACTACGCCTTTTCGAGAGAACATCCAGGCCACGGAATTTGGTAGACCCATATTCCCCCCGTGTTTCCCGAGCACATTTTTCACAACGCCGCTTGTTCGGTTTCGGCTGTCGGTAAGAGATTCAATAATAATCGCCGCGCCGCCCGGGAGAAATCCTTCGTATTGGACGCGCTCAATTTGTCCTTCGTCGCCGGCACCAATCCCTTTTTGAATTGCCCGGTCAACAGTGTCTTTTGGCAAGTTGACCGCTTTGGCCTGATCAATGGCAAGGCGCAACTTGAAATTCATTTTTGGATCGCCACTTCCTCCTTCACGCGCCGCGAGAGTAATATTTTTAGAAAGGCGCGTAAAAAGGGCGCTCCTTTTTACATCTGCGGCGCCCTTTTGGTGTTTGATTTTTGACCACTTAGAATGTCTGGACATATTAAGTCCGATAAATTCTATTCTTTTTTGAATCCCGTGCCGGCCGGAATGAGGCGGCCGATGATAACATTTTCTTTTAAGCCTTCAAGGCGATCAATCTTCCCGGTAATAGCGGCATTAATCAAGACGCGCGCAGTTTCCTGGAAAGAAGCGGCGGACAAGAAGCTTTCAGTGGAAAGAGAAACCTTGCTAATGCCCAAAAGTAATTCTTCGCCTTCGGCCGGACTGAGTTTATTTTCTTTGGCAAGCTTATTGGCTTCTTCAAGTTGTGATTTTTCCACAATCTCACCAGGCAAAAGATCGGTGTCGCCAGACTCTTTGATATAAACGCGAGAGAACATTTGGCGAACTATCACTTCGATGTGTTTATCATTCAATTTCTGGCCCTGAGAAGTGTAAATATGTTGGATTTCTTTGGTTAGATATTTTTGCACGGCTTCTTTATTTTTCAAACTAAAGAGTTGATGCAAGTCAAGGTCGCCTTCAGTCAATTGGTCGCCACGGTTTACAAAAGCACCATCTTTTATCCAGAGAGTGTAGCCCGGCGGGATAATATATTCTTTAACTTTTTCCACCTCACTCGCGACCACCACTTGGTTTTCTTCGGCTGAAACGATCACGCCATCGCGCGCCGCGCTTACCTCTTTTCCATTTTTATCCAAACCAAGAAGTTCGCCCTTAACAACCTTACCATCTTTTTTAAAGGTAGTTTTTTTATTTTTACTGACTGAATATTTTTGTTCTTCTTTTTCTAAATATTTAATTTTGATATTTCTTTGTCCCGGGATTCCTTTGGTAATTATTTCACCGGTCGGTCCGATAATTGTTTTAGCATCTTCTTCAACTTGAGCTGTTCCTGTGACGTCGGAAATAAAAGCCTTGCGTTTTGGGGAGCGGGCTTCAAAAAGTTCTTCAACGCGCGGCAAACCTTGGGTGATATCAAGTCCGGCGACACCGCCAGTATGGAAGGTTCTCATGGTGAGCTGAGTACCAGGTTCACCGATGGATTGTGCCGCGACAATGCCGACAGGGGAGCCGAGCTTTGCTAGTTTGTTGTAGCCTAAATCGTAGCCGTAACATTTTTGGCAAACACCCTTTTTCATTCGGCAGGATAAAATAGAACGCACGTGGATTTGCTCCAAATCTAGTTTTTCTAATTTTCTTCCAATTTCTTCAGTGATGAGCTCATTCTTTTTAACAATTAATTTTTTTCCTTTTTCATCCATAACGTCCTCCGCGGCAAAGCGGCCCAAAATTCTCGCGAGCAAAGTTTCACCCATTTCTTCACTTTCTTTTTTTGTCATCAAGACGCCTTCAGTATCTTTGCAATCTTCTTGAGTAACAATGACATCTTGAGCGACATCAACCAAGCGGCGCGTCAGATAGCCGGCGTTAGCGGTACGGAGAGCGGTATCGGAAAGACCTTTTCTTGTGCCGTGAGTGGAGATAAAATATTCCAGCACGTCAAATCCTTCCTTAAAATTTCCCTTGACTGGCAATTCAATAATTTCACCAGCTGGGTTAGACACCAAACCTTTCATACCCATCATCTGGGTGACCTGGCCCCAAGAACCGCGGGCGCCGGAATCAATCATGGAAAAAACTGGACCGCGTTTATCCAAACTTTCCTTGGTTAATTTAATGATGTCATCTTTTACTGTGGTCCAAACGCTAATAATTTTGTTGTGGTATTCGTTTTGAGTAAGAAGGCCGGCCTCAAATTGTTTCTGAATTTTATCAACCTCTTCGTCGCCGTGAGAGATAAGTTTTCCGCGGTCAGCCATAACCGGAAGATCGTCCATGCCCCAGGAGTATCCGGAAAGAGTTAAATATTTGAATCCGGTTTCTTTGAATTCATCCAAAACTTCTGCGGTTTTTTCTTCGCCGTAAAATTCCAGGCAGAGTTTGATAGCCTCGCTCAGTTTTTTTACATTAGTAACCTCATTAATGTAAGGAATTAAAGGAGGCAAATGTTGGTTTAAAATTAATCTGCCGAGAGTTGTTTCCAAAAAGCCGTTTTCAATTTTTTCTTTTTTGGTTTTGTCGAGCAGCTCTTTGTCGCACTTAACTTTTATTTTTTGTTGCAAAGTAATCTGGCCAAAGCTATGAGTCAACATGGCATCTTTAGTCGAAGCAAAAAATTTTATTTTTTTCTCAGCTTCCTCGGTGTCAGTCATGTAATAGCAACCCCAGGCAATATCTTTATTTGGCGTAGCGATCGGATTGCCAGTAGCCGGTTTCAAAAGATTATGAGTTGAAAGCATTAAATTTTTCGCTTCTTCTTTCGCGCCTTCGGTAAGCGGAACATGCACGGCCATTTGGTCTCCGTCAAAGTCGGCGTTGAAAGCGGTACAGACAAGAGGATGGATTTGGATAGCCTTGCCCTCAATCAAAATCGGCTGGAAGGCCTGAATGCCCAAGCGGTGCAAAGTTGGAGCGCGGTTTAAAAAGACAAAGGCGTCTTTTACAATATTTTCTAAAATATCCCAAACTTCTGGCCGGCCCGACTCAATAAAGCGGGAGGCAGAACGAACATTATGAACAAGTTCACGCTTAATTAAATGATGGATGACGAATGGTTTGAAAAGTTCCAAGGCCATTCTTTTCGGAAGACCGCATTGATGCAATTTCAAACTCGGGCCGACAACAATAACTGAACGGCCAGAGTAGTCGATTCTTTTTCCCAAAAGATTTTGGCGGAAGCGCCCCTGCTTGCCTTTTAAAACATCAGCAATAGATTTTAACATTCTCTTCTGGCCGGTCGAGGCAACCACGGTTTTGGAATGACGAGCGGAGTTATCAATTAAAGCGTCTACCGCTTCTTGAAGCATTCTTTTTTCGTTGCGGCAAATAACTTCCGGAGCGTTCAATTCCACAAGTCTTTTTAAACGATTATTTCGGTTAATGACGCGGCGATAAAGATCATTTAAGTCGCTTGTAGCAAATCGTCCGCCATCCAACGGTACCATAGGGCGGAGATCAGGCGGAATAATCGGCACGGATTTCAAAATCATCCAGTCGGGTTTGATTTTGTTAATCCTTAAACTTTTGAAAAGTTTAACACGACGGATGAGTTTATCTTTTTTGATACCCTGAGCAGTTTTTAATTCTTCTTCTAGCGGACCAATTTTTTCTTCAAGATTAACTTTTTCAAGTAATTGGCGGACAGCTTCGGCTCCGATGCCAGCCTCAAAAAGATGGCCGTACTTTAGAGACAAATCATGGTAGGTCATTTCAGAAATAATTTTCATCGGCTTCAATTCTTTCAATTCCTTTTCCGCGCCGCTGAATTCTTCTTCCAATTCCTTAATTCGTTCATCTCGATCCAGGGTTGCTTGGACGATGCGAGCTTCAATTTTTCCTGAGTCTTCGCCTTCTGGTTTTTGGTTTCGAAGAGTGGCAATCTGTCGCTCCACTTCACCCATGATCGTTTTCTTTTTATTTTTGACTTCTTGTTTTAAATTTAAAATCGCCTGTTCTTTCAGATCTTCCTTAACTGAAGTCACGATGAAATTGGCGAAGTAAATAACTTTTTCTAAATTTTGTACGGATAAATCCAAAATCAAACCAATTTTGGAAGGAACCCCGCGCAAAAACCAAATATGAGAAATCGGGACAGCCAATTCAATGTGTCCCATTCTTTCCCGGCGGACAAGAGAGTGGGTAACTTCCACGCCGCACTTATCGCAGATGATTCCCTTGTAGCGGATTTTTTTATATTTTCCGCAATAACATTCCCAGTCACGCGTCGGACCAAATATCTTTTCGGAAAATAAACCATCTTTTTCCGGTTTTTGGGTGCGGTAATTAATAGTTTCCGGTTTTGTCACTTCACCGTATGACCAGGAGCGAATTTCTTCCGGAGAAGCGAGCTTCAGTTTTACCGCGTCGAATTCAATTGGTTTTTGGGGGGTGTACATATCAAATGAAAAAAGTTATATAATTATTTTTTTTCTGCGTCTGTGATAGGAAACATCTCTTCGCTGCCTTCTTTTTTCTTCAATAATTCCACATCAAGACAGAGCCCCTTAAGTTCTCGGACCAAAACATTAAATGATTCAGGAATATTTAAGTTTTTGATCGCTTCGCCCTTAACAATTGATTCGTACGCCTTGGAGCGGCCGGGCACATCGTCGGACTTGATGGTCAAGATTTCTTGCAAAGTATGCGCCGCGCCATAACCTTCAAGCGCCCAGACTTCCATTTCACCAAAACGCTGGCCGCCGAATTGTGCTTTACCACCGAGCGGCTGCTGGGTGATAAGAGAGTACGGGCCGATGGAGCGTTGGTGAATTTTATCTTCCACCATGTGATTCAGTTTCAATATATAAATCTGGCCGACGGTGGTTTTTTTATCAAATGAATCGCCGGTTTTACCGTTGTAAAGAGTAATCTTTCCGTCTTCTGGAAAGCCAGCTTTTACCAGCTCTTCTCTAATAATTGTTTCCGGAATGCCATCCAAAATCGGCGTCACGGTTTTGTAACCCAAAATTTTTGCGGCAATGCCAAGATGAGTTTCCAAAATTTGGCCGATATTCATACGGGAAACAACGCCGAGCGGGGAAAGAATAACATCAATCGGTACGCCGCTTGGCAAAAATGGCATGTCTTCGATTGGAACGATTTTAGAAACTACGCCCTTGTTGCCGTGGCGGCCGGCCAATTTATCGCCGACTTGGAGTTTTCTCATGTCAGCCACGGAAACTTGGATTGATTTAATAACGCCGGGCGGCAATTTGTCGCCGGTTTCTTGTGAGAAAATTTTAATATCAACAACTTTACCGTGTTCACCGTGTTCAAGATAAAGAGAAGTGTCGCGAACGTCGCGGGCTTTTTCGCCAAAGATGGCGCGTAAAAGTTTTTCTTCAGCCGAAAGTTCAGTCTCTCCTTTGGGAGTAATTTTTCCGACTAAAATATCGCCAGAAGAAACTTTGGCGCCGATTCTGATGATGCCATTCTCATCAAGATTTTTCAGTTTTTCTTCGCTGACATTTGGAATGTCGTTTGTGACAAGTTCTGGGCCGAGTTTCGTATCGCGGACATCAATTTGATAATTTTCAATATGGATTGAAGTGAAGCGGTCGTCGCGAACAACTTTTTCTGAAATAATCACGGCGTCTTCATAGTTATAACCTTCCCAAGACATGAAAGCCACGAGCATATTTTGGCCGAGCGCGAGTTCTCCGCCGTCTGTCGCCGGACCGTCAGCCAGGGCATCACCCTTTTTAATTTTTTGATCCTTATCTACAATTGGCCGCTGATTAATGCAAGTTGAAGCATTGGAGCGGGCAAATTTATTCAGCCGATAAACTTTAAATTTGTCGTTTTTTTCCAAAACATGAATTTTATCGCCTTCCACTTCCACAACTCGGCCGTCTTCTTCGGCGATTTTCACGTGGCCGGAATCTTTAGCGGCTCTTTCTTCAATGCCAGTGCCGACGATTGGCGCCTGAGGACAAATAACCGGTACAGCCTGACGTTGCATGTTTGTGCCCATCAAAGCGCGGATGGCATCGTCGTGTTCCAAGAAAGGAATTAGGGCCGTGCCGACACTTACAATTTGTTTTGGTGAAACATCTATGTAATCAATATTCCAGACATAGTCAATGCTTGGTTTACCAAATTTTCTGACACCGGTTTTTTCCACCAAAAAATATCCGTTGTCATCAATCGGAGTTGTGGCTGGAGTAGTGACAGCTTTTTCTTCCGTAAAAGCGTTTAGATAAACCACTTCATCCGTGACGCGAGGTTTAACCTGAATAGTTTTTAAATTTTTATCTTTAGCTAAATGTGCGGCGACTTCTTTAGTAATTTTTGTTTCGGCTTTTTCTCCCGCGACTTCTTCCCGTAAGATTTCTCCGATGGTGGATTTGCCGTCGTTTGGCAATTCGCGGATTATTTTTCGGTAAGGCGCTTCAATAAAACCATATTCATTAACGCGGGCATAAGAGGCGAGATGGCCGACCAAACCAATGTTCGGACCTTCTGGAGTGGCGATCGGACAAATACGGCTGTAGTGGGTTGGGTGTACATCACGGACTTCAAAACCAGCTCGTTCGCGGGAAAGACCGCCCGGACCCATGGAAGAAAGGCGGCGTTTATGTTCCAGTTCGGCCAGAGGATTTGTTTGATCCATAAACTGAGACAACTGGGAGGACATAAAAAATTCTTTGACCGCGCCGATGACCGGTTTTGCGTTTACAAGTTTGTTCGGAGTGAGGGCAGTAATATCAATCGTGCTCATTCTATCTTTAACAATGCGTTCCATTCTGGCCAAGCCAATTCTGAAGCGGTTTTGTACTAATTCTCCGACCGCTCTGATGCGGCGGTTGCCCAAATGATCAATATCATCTGCTGGTTCCTGGGTGATATTTAATCTGATAATTTCTTTGATAATAGTTACCAGATCTTCGCGGTGAAAAATCCGATTTTCTTTTGTGTCTTCAACTTCGCCCTGGACACCAAAGCGTTGATTAAATTTATAGCGGCCGACCATACTGAAATCATAGCGATCAAAACGGAAAAACATGGCGTAAATCAGAGAACGAGCGTTATCAACGGTCGCCAAATCTCCTGGCCGGATTCTTTTGTAAACTTCTTTCAAGCCCTCGTCTTCTGAGTGGGCAATATCTTTTTCCAAAGTATTTTTAATGTAGCTGATTTCTTTATCCGTATCGACGTCTTTAAAAAGAGAAAGAATCTCTTCGTCAATGCTGTAGCCGAAAGCGCGCAAGAGCGAGGTGACGGCAACTTTTCTTTTGCGATCAATTTTTACCCAGATAACTCCGGATTGATCAGTTTCAATTTCGAGCCAAGCGCCGCGGTTAGGAATAATTTTCGCACCGTAGGTTCTTCTGCCGTGATGCACTTCTGAAGTAAAAAAAACACCGGCAGAACGGACAAGCTGGGAAACAACCGCGCGTTCAATGCCGTTGATAATAAAAGTTCCTCGGTCGGTCATCAATGGCATGTCGCCGAGATAAATTTCTTGCTCTTTTAATTCGCCGGTTTTTTTGTTAGTCAGGCGTACCTTAACGCGAAGTGGCGCTTCAAAATTTACATTCTTTGCCTTGCTTGTAATTTCATCAAACTTCGGTTCATCAAGATAATAATCAGTAAAATAAAGTTCAAGGTCCCGACCCATAATATCTCGGATAGGGGAAATTTCTTCAAAAAGTTCAGACAAACCTTTTTTGAAAAACCACCCGTAAGATTTTTTTTGGAGTTCAATTAAGTCGGGGAGAGGGATAGCCTCTGATGCTTTAGTAAAAAGTTTGCGCGGGGTAATTTCAGTGGACATATTTATAAAATTATTTTAAATATTTTTAATATTTGATAAAAAAACACAAAAAGAGCTCCCTCCTCTTTTTGGGTGAGCTTTAAGAGGATAAATCAAATTTTTTCCACTGCCTTGTATGCATTTAATATTTTGTCTCCGCAATTTACGGAGCCCGGCAGGATTATCCCTCACTTTTTTTGAACTTCCAGGACGATTTGCCTGGGTGTTCCTTGCGTAAAATTTACAACAAGTAAAGTAGGGGACTTATATTATTACCTTTAATTTAGCAGGGTATTTGAGGCTTGTCAAGTATTTTTAAGGAGGTTATAAACAATTTATCCACAAAAAGTTGTGGAAAAACAAAAAAGAGGTCTGGCAAAAGTTAAAATTTTGGCTAATTATAAAGTTTTTTAAGCCCTTGACGAAAATAAGTTTTTGTGCTAAAGTAAAATGTCCTGCCTCTGAATTTGGGGGTACGGAAGATCATTTTTTTCGTTAAAACAAGGGGCTTTGGGCCCCAGGGAGGTGTGAGATGAGGCTTTTCCTGGCGTTCGCGTTCGTGATGTTCGCGATGTCCGGCTGCTTTGCGGCTCAGACGAGTCTCCGAAGCGGCGGCATGACCTACGAGGCGAGTGGCCTGAACGCTCCGCCTCCGATGGAAATGGCGGCATCCGATCTCATGTCGTCTCAGGCCGATCAGAACCGGGACGAAGGCAGATGTATCCGAAGCCAAGGCGAAATGCGCGGCGGCCATCCGGAGCGTTGTCCCCGCGGGTACGGCCACGGTGGTATGTCGACGAACTACTACGGCTATGGCCAGTACAACTACGGGCAGACTCGGGATCCAGCGCTCGAAGAGCGAGCCGAAGAGCTTGAAGGACAGGCAGACGATTTCGATCGGCGTCTTGACGCCTTGGAAGGGAGCGAGCCATGATGAAGTTCGTCGCGATGATGTTCGTGGTCGCTTCGCTCGGTTGCGGTCTTTGGGGCGGCCAGGGCTACGGCTACGGGACCTACCCGGCTCAGGCACCCTACATGGTAGGAGGCCTGCCGGCTGCCTACCCCGCTTACGCGGCGTATCCGATGGACCCGCTTTCCGGCGGCTATCCGGTACCGCCGTCGAATGTGTGCTTCCTGCACCGGCCGCCGCCCTGGTGCGAGGGGCCGAGGTGCTTGCCGGTCGGAAACGAGACCGAGAGCCATCTCCGGCCGTGGATTGATGGCGTGGCTATCGATCTACCGGAGACCGGCGGGTATTTGCCGCCAGGCGAAACCTGCTGGTTGATCGCCGACTCGGTTGGTCGGCACGAAATCCAGGCTGAGGCCTACATCGGTCCGCCGCCTTTGCAGCTCGTGGCTCGTTGCGCCAGAAGTTTCTGGATCGACGCCACCGGGCGGGGGCATCACGGAGTCGAGATCGGCAACCTGGAATGCGGAACAGTTTCGCCGACCTCAGCTGGTCGGTGACAAGGGAGGATACAACAACAAGGGCGAGCACTCTGCGTAGAGCGCTCGCCCGATTTTTTTTAATTTAATTTTTTTCGGTTGCCTGCTTTTATCTTGTAGCCTCTAGGAGTCTGGTTGTCACAAAATAAGTAATGCTGTACGCCATTAGAATAATAATTAGTCCAATCACGGCATTTCCAAGAATTTTTTTTGCCTTATCAATTTTTTCCGTGTTGCCCGCCGCAGTCATCCAAATAAAACCGGCATAGATAATTAAAACAACGGCAATAACACCCAAAACACTGAGAACAGTACTGATAAGCCCTCCGACGATTACTGCCGGATCCTTGGGAACAGCGCTTGTGTCAGCAACGTAATCGGCTGCCTTACCGAAGTTTTCTAGTCCTTCTATTTGAGCAAAAACCGGCAGAGCGGAAAAGAGCGTTAAAATTAGGAGTAGAGAGAAAAATAGTTTTTTGAAAATTGATTTCATAAAATAAAATAATTATTTTTTATGGCCCCGGTGAAAAAGGTGGAAGAGAACCGCCTCCGTCAGTGGGGGCCGAAGAGGAACTAGTAGAGGTGAGTACGTTTTCTACCACAAAATAGGTAATGGCATAGGCCGCCATGATGATAATTAATCCGATAACTGCTGCTTCCAAAGTTTCTTTAGCTTTGGTAATCCGTTCTTCTTTGCCGCGAGCAGTCATCCAAACATAACCGGCATAAATGATTAAAATTGCAGCAACTATGCCCATAATTGAGAGAGCGGTTTTAATCACACCGCCAACAATTTCCGTAACATCTTTCGGTTTTTCCTCGCCGACGCCATAGGCCGGACCGCCGACTTCTTTTAATTTGTCCAAAGCGTCAGAAGGCGCGGCTTGGGAAAGAAGAGGTATAGCGAGAGATGCTAAAGCCAAAATTGCGCAGCAGATTAAAAAGACTTTTTGAAAAGATTTCATAAATTAAAATTTTATAATTTATTCAAATTTTAAGGAGTTGTGCAGACGCAAGAGGAAGTCTCGGGGGCGCAGAGCGTTTCGGGGTAATCGTCGCCAGTACATACTGCCGTACAACTAATTTCCCCCTCAGGGCAAGGAGAAGAGCCTCCGCCCGATGGCAGCAAGCGAGAAATAACAAAATAAGTAATGGCATAAGCGGCGAAAACAATCGCAAGTCCAATCACTGCCGCTTCAATTAATTTTTTTGCTTTTTCAATTTCTTGTTCATTACCGCGGGCGATCATCCAAATAAATCCGCCGTAAAGAGTGAGGCCTAAAAAAATTACCCCGACAAAACCCAAAACAACAGAGATGATTGTTCCTATGCGCGCCTCCAGACTTGTGTCTTCGGAAAATCCAGCCGCCTCCCGCGCACTTTCAAGGCCGCCGAAGACAGCCGCCGAAGTTGTTTGATAAAAAATAAAAAATCCGGCGAGGAGGAGAAGAGAGATAATTAAAATTTTTTGAGATTTTTTCATCTGTATTAGTCCCCAAGTAAGGTGTTTGTGACAAAATAAGTGATGGCGTAGGCGGAGAAAACAATAACCATGCCGATAACGGCGTTTGTAATTAAACTTTTTGCTTTAGTGACGCGTTCTTCATTTCCCGCCGCAGTCATCCACAACAGACCGCCGGCGATCATCAAAATTAAAAAGATTACGCCGACAAAACCCAGGGCATAAGAAATAATATTGCCAATGCGGACTGGGATAGAGGATTCGCCTTCTTGCGGAATACCAGCGACTTCGGCCGCTTCGTTCAGGCCTCCATGAATAGTGTCCGCGGCAGTTGTGTCGCTTGGGGTTTCGTCATCAGCTGGTTGGGCAAGAGCGAGGTTCGCTCCAAAAATCGTAAAGATAATTGCCGCAGCGCAAATAAATTTAAAAATGTTTATTTTTTCTATTTTTAAAAACATAAAATCAAATAATCGAGAATGGGGTGGGGATTTAACCCCACCCCATTTGCTAAATTAGGTGTTTGTAACATTCATCAAAGTCTTCACGACATAAGAGGCGATCGCCCAGGCCATAACGATAATGACCAAACCGATGATACCGGCACTAAGGATTTGTTTCGCTTTGGAAATTCTTTCCTCGTTACCAGCCGCCGTCATCCACATAAAGCCGCCGTAAAGAACAATGACCACAGCAACGATGCCTAAGAATCCTAACGCCACGTTAATGATTCTCGCGGCAACGGCTCTAGGATCTGAAGCTTGCAAGCCGATATTCGCGTTGTTAATGATATTCAGGCCCAAGATATCATTGGTTTGCGCGGAGACCAAAACTGGAGTCAAAAGACTCAGGATGGTTAAACAGAAAAATACTTTTTTTAACATTTTCTTCACCCCCTTTCGGGTTTTCTACGAATATTTTGTAGAAGATTATAATCCAAATGATGTAAGAATAAAATCAACTAATGTATAACTTGTAAAAATTACCACAAGTCCAATCACTGCCCACATCAAAATATCTTTACCCTTCTTTATTTTATCAGGGCTGCCGCCTGAGGTCAACCAAGTAAAGCCGCCGAAGACAAACATCGCGAGGGCCAGGGCGCCGACAATGCCCAGAACTGCTTTTATAATCCGGCCGATAAGTTCCGGCCCGGTTACTTCGCCGATGGGAGATTTTATTTTATAAGTAGGAAATTGCTCTTCCTCGGTTAAAGGAGGAGGGGTCTCTTCGCCAGGCGGGGTCAAGCCGCCTACTTTACAGGTTTTACCTTCTCCACCCGGAACAGGAGTACAAATATTTGAGTTGCATTCAAAATTTTCTAAACAAGACAAACCGCTGTCTTTTTTAAATTTACATCTGTTAGTTTCCGGATTGCAAAAACAACGGTCTGCGCCGCAGGTCCCTCCCCCCACGCAGTCTTCCTGCCGGGAACAAGAGGAGCCCTCCTCTATAGGTAATAGTGGAGGAGTCCAGGCGTAGCTAAAACCATACCCAGAGCATCCGTCAATACATTCGTCTAGGGGCATAGTTGGAGGGGTAGTAATTTGAATATGGCAAAAACATTTTTTTGCGCCAGGGACATCGGGATCTGCTTCTCCGCAAGATTTTTGAGTAAATGGATTTCCATCAAGATCAAAAGAACTGGCACAAGCAGCGGAGCATTCAGTACAGCTACCGACGGGTACCCACGTTCCGCTGGCTGGTACACAGGAGCAGGTTCCGGATTCTTCAGCATTGCTTTGGGCGGTCGGTAAAAACCAACCGCCAGCCACAAAAGCAATAGTGGCGGTGATGAAGACTATTTTTTTAATATTTTGTTTTTTCATTTTATAAACCAAAAGCGGTTAATAAGAAATCTACTAAAGTATAGCTGGTAAAAATTACCACAAGTCCAATCACTGCCCACATCAAGATATTTTTTCCTTTTTGTATTTTTTCAGAACTTCCACCAGAGGTCATCCAGGTGAAACCGCCGTAAATAAACATGGCGAGGGCCAGGGCGCCGACGATTGTTAAAATAGTTTTTATAATGTTGCCGATAAGGCGCGGGACAGAGGTAATGCCCGTTCCTCCTCCGAGAGGATTTTCCAATTCAACTTTTTCCGGCGCGCCAGGGGTTGTTGTTGGCGAGCTGCCTTCCGGAGCGATAGTTCCTCCGGTGGTTGTGCAGGCGTAAGTCATGTCTACGGGCGTGGTAGTTCCCGCATAAGCGCGTTCACATGGCACGGCACAATCACTGTCTGAAAAACAGGACTCGGGAGCTGTCCAGTGAGAGCCAAAAGTTCCGCCTGCGCCACATTCGCAAGCGCCGAAGGCCGGCGTTATTGTTAAAAATGATCCGGCTAATAAAAAAATAAAAATCAAAGACAAGAAGTTTTTTTTAAAAGTATTTTGTTGAAAATTTTTTTTCATGTTTTAAACACCGAAAGCTTTAAGGACAAAATCAACCGCGGCATAGCTTAAGAAGATTACGGCCATACCAAGAACTGCCCAGACCAAAGTCATGCGCGCCGTTTTTATTTTTTCCGGACTGCCGCCGGAAGTCATCCAGACAAAGCCGCCGTAGACAAAAATTAAAAGAGCAACAGCGCCTAAGATGCCGAGAACTGCCTTGATAGCTTTACCAATAAGTTGAGTTGGGGAAATAGCGCCGATTGGAGAAGTCCATTCTACGGGACCGGTGGTGGCAGTACCGGTCCCTGAACCAGTCGCGGTTTGAGATGCTCCAATCGCGGCTTGACATTTATCAATTTCTGTCTGGGCTTTTTCTACTTCGGTAGTTCGTTGTGAAATTAAATCAAGAAGCTGGGTTATCTGTCTTCGAAGCAGTTCATTTTGAGCTTCGCAATCTGCGATGGAAATGGAGATTCCGCACTCTGGTCGCATGCGATCATAAGTTTCTTGATTTCTATTTTTTGATTCCTCCAAAGCAGTTATGCGGTTATTTAAATCGGTCAATGTACGTGTTGCGGGTTCAATTCCAGTGCAATCAGCTTCCATTCTTCCGGATAATGCCTGCAATTCTTCAATGGTAACAGCAGAAGTTACTCGAGCAAATAATAAAATTGCTAAAATTGGCAAGAAGAAAGGGATTATTAAATTTAGATTTTTTTTCTTTTCCATATTTTTTTAAGTTCCGCTGTTAGTATTAGTTGTTTCTTCTCCTGGCGTTCGCCACCAATCTTCCGTGCCAAAAATTTTAACATTACTAACCGGCGTGCCGGTCAAAGCGGCAATGGAAAAATTAACAATAATCCAGGCGCCGAGGACGATGGCTACACCGATCACAGCGTTGGTAAGAATTTTTTTTCCCTTATCAATTGCTTCCGACTTTCCCCCCGCCAGCATAAAGGTAATGCCGCCGTAAATAAAGAAAAGTAAGGCAAGGGAGCCGACTAAACCCAAAATCATTTTAGTTAAATTGATGCCGAGCAAAATGAAATCATTAAAACCGCAAACCTGATCATCGCCTATGCCCGTTTGGGCTTTGGTCGCGCACGGTGGCAAAAGCGGCGTAGCCGGCCAGGAAGCAAGAGCCGGAGTAGCAAGAAAGAGCGCACAACTAGCAATGAGCAATGAGGCGATTAAAATTTTGTTTTTTGGAGACATGGTAATTAAGTAATGAATAATTACTGTCTGATTGTTTGATTAACTCTCCCCTGGGCCAAACCAATCGCTTCTTTTATGGTTTGCGTGCCGGAAACAACATTTTCAATCATTTCACTCATAATTTTTTCCATGGCCAGGGCATCCATTCCTTGATACCACGACTTGGCCGTTAAAAGTTCAGAGGCAAAGACGGCTAAATCAAGATCTTCAATTTGGCTTGCCACAAGCGATCGGAGGGCGGTCGGCTTTTTAGTTTTGGCTAGATACTTTTGGGCATTTTCCGCTTTAGCGGCAAATTGTAAAAAGTCCCAGGCCTCATTTTGATTTTTAGTTTTTGTGGAAACTGTCTCCACCCAATAATTAGTAAAATTTATTTCTTGATTGCCTTCAATCTGCGGCATTTTGGAAATAGCGAAATTCAACTTCGGCGAAAGATTTCTGATTTGAGGAATGTGGTAAGAATAACCGAAGAAGAAAGCCGCGCGGCCAGTCGAGAAAGCTTCAAGCGAATTGGGCATATTGCCGTTCCAGGTGTAGACCTCTTTGTAGGGTGAAGCAAAATCCGTATAAAAACCAAGCGCGTCTTCGCCCGGAGGATTAGTGAGATTTGCTCCCGCGGGCATCGCGGCAAAGGTGGCATTGCCATTTTCGTCAGTCATGACCGTGCCGTTTTGCATCATTAAAAGTGAAAGAATGTCTGGAGCGCGTTCAACATTATTTGCCGTGCCGAACGCGGCGCCGGCTTGTAGAATATTTCCCTGCTTGTCGATTTTCGCAATTTTTTTGACATCTTCCTGAAACTCCGCCCAAGTTTTAGGCGGTTCGGGAATACCCGCAGAATTTAATATGTCGCGATTATAAAAAAGAGCCAAAGTATCAAGATAAAGAGGCAAACCAAAAATTCTCTCTTCGGCTGCTACCTCCGGGGTTGCCTGATATTTTAAAACAACATCTTTGGCCACTTGGTCCATAAAATCGGTTTTTAGCGCTCGGAGAGAAAGGGTCGGAGTAGTTTGTAATTGGATAGTTGTTTCCTTTTTGATTGTGCCTGTGGTTACCTGATATGGAAGGGTGATAGTTTTGGGCATGGGCAAGATTTTTGTTTGGTATTCTTTGACCCAAGTATTTGGAAGAGAAAACATATCCGGTCCGCGATCTTCGGCCAGAGCATCCAAAAGAGTTTGTTCGTATTCTTCCATACGGAGCTTCCGATAAGTGACGGAAACATTTGGATGGACTGCCTTGTAGGCAGTGATAATTTCATCAAAAGCGTCTTGGTCATCAAAAACCCGCCAATAAGTGAGGTTTATCGGTTTCATGGCTTCCAAAACTTCTTGCGAGCTGCCCTTGCAGATCGGGCCGGCGGTAATAATGAAAGCTAAAAGAAGAAAGATGGCTAAGGTTTTTTTATTCATAAAAACTATATTTTTAATTTTTTCAAATATTTAGAAAAACTTGGTTTTAAGTCTGGACGCGCTAGGGCTAAATCGACGTTGGCTTTTAACCAGCCGATTTTTGAGCCGGCGTCATAATATGTGCCATCGGTCTCTACGGCGTAGATTGGCCGTTTTTTAAGAAGTCCGCCAATGGCTTCGGGGAGCCAAAATTCTCCACCAGAGCCGGGTTTTAATTTTTCCAGTTCATCAAAAATGTCAGGAGTTAAAACATAACCGTAAAGAGTAGCTAAAAGTGAAGGAGTTTTTTCTGGTCCTGGTTTTTCCACAATTTTTTTAACTTGATAAATATTTTTTTCAATTTTTTGCGCGTCAAGCATGCCGTATTTTTTTGTTTCTTCTTTTGTAACCTTAATTGCTGTAATTACCGGGTCGGTATATTTCTCATAAGCTTCAATTAGCTGTTTGAGCCGAGGTTTTACGCCATTTAAAATTAGGTCATCGCCAGAGAGAACGGCAAACGGCTCATTTCCTACAACCTGTCGGCAGTTCATTACCGGCGTGGCGTTGCCGTAGGGTCCCTTTTGTCTAATATAAATAAAATTCGCCATGTCTGCGATATTTTTTAATTCTTGGCGAATTTCTTCTTTGCCTTGTTTTTTGAGCCAGTTTTGTAATTCAAAATTGTAATCAAAATGGTCTTCCACGGCACGCTTGGAAGCGCCGGTCACTAAAATTACATCAGTAATTCCTGAGGCGACGGCTTCTTCCACAATATATTGAATAACCGGTTTATCAACAATCGGCAGCATTTCTTTTGGCTGGGCTTTGGTTGCTGGGAGAAACCTCGTGCCATAACCAGCGACGGGGATAATAACTTTGCGAATTTTTTGGGTCATAATAAAAGAAACAAATTAACCTTAATCCTTTGATTAATTAATCCATTATAGCACAAATTATATGGCAAGAGAATTGGAGCTTGTGGTTTTTTCTTTTATTTTTTGGTATAATTGGATAAAGAAAAGTTAATAACACATCCCGAAACTTTATTTTGGGGTAAAATTTAAAAATTATGAACAAAAACAAGGTTCTTATCCCGGTCATTGTCATTTTGGCCGTGGCGGTTTTAGCCGGCGGATATTGGGCTTGGCAGCGCTATGAACAGCAAAGGCTAGCAAAGCAATTTTTATCAGGCCTCGCGGGGCTAGGAGGAGGAAACTCCAGCGATTTACAAAAGTGGGCTGAAAATATGGATGCTCTTAGTGAGATTGAGGCCGATATAGAAGCAGAGAGAGAGTTAACGCCGGAAGAGAAATTTAACGCGGCCGAAGAACTTCAAGTGGATTCCGCTTTTGTCACAAATGCAAAGAGCGAGATCGGACCGGTTATCAGCGAAGTTTTTGGAGACATGAAATTATCAAGTTTTTTGAATAATTATCTTGGAATGGGAGAAGATTCGGGCATGGTTCAATTCATGGTAAAAAGAGCAACTACGGCCAGTGATCTAAATAAATTAACTTCATCATTTACTTCCCGCGGATATACTGTTATTACAAGCGGAGTTAGCGAAGGTGAAGCATCTTTAATGGTGAGCAAAAACAACGCACAATATACCTTGACCTATGAACCCGGCAGGCAGGAAGTGACGGTCGTTATTTTTAGTGAAGAAGTTACGCAGTAAAATTATTTTTTAAATTAATTTAAAAAAATTATGGATGAACAAAAACCGCAAGCGCCGGCAGATCCAAAACCGGCAGGCGGAGAGAAAAACACAGGCATGGCAATTATTGCCTATATCTTGTTTTTCATCCCGCTTTTGACTGGAGCGCACAAAGATCCGTTTGTGAAATATCACGTGAAGCAAGGCTTAGTTCTTTTTTGCATCGGCGTGATTATCTGGCTGGTTGGCATGATGATTCCGTGGTATTGGTGGTATAGTTTTTATTGGGTGGTAAGATTGTTACAGTTGGGTTTATTAGTTCTTGTAATTTTGGGCATTGTGAATGCCGCCGGGGGCAAACAAGAGCCAGTGCCGGTTGTTGGAAAATTTGCCGACATGTTCAAGTTCTAAAATCAGAAAATCAAAAAACTCCGCGACTTTCAAGTCGCGGAGTTTTGTTTTATGTTATCGACTAGCTCTGGCCATTCTTTTTGCCGTAATTTCATCCAGATGAATTTTTCTAATACGAGTATTTTGGGGAGTTACTTCCACTAGCTCATCATCGCCAATATATTCTAGCGCGGCCTCAAGATTCATCTCTTTTGGCGCGTTAAAATGTTCATCAGATCCATCGCCCTTGGAACGCATATTGGAAAGCTCTTTCGTTTTACAAACATTCACGCGGATATCGCCGGTTCGCGCGTTTTGTCCGACAACTTGGCCTTCGTAAACTTTAATGCCGGGGCCAAGAAAAAGTACGCCGCGATCTTGAATATTGATCATGCCGTAAAGATTGGTTGTGCCTGTTTCATGCGCCACAAGCGAGCCCTGATCGCGTTCGCGCCAGTTGCCCGGGTCAGGAAGATACTCGGCAAAATTTGTGTTTATAATTCCCAAACCGCGCGTGTCAGTCAAAAATTCGCTGCGATAGCCAAAAAGTCCGCGGGTCGGAATCAAAAATTCTAAATAAGTAATTCCATCAATTGTTTTCATATCCTTCAATTCACCTTTGCGGCTGCCGAGTTTTTGAATAACAATTCCGGAGTGCGCTTCAGGCACCTCAACAAAGACGCGTTCGTAAGGCGTCATTTTTTTTCCATCAATTTCTTTTTCAATAACTTTTGGCCGCGAAACCTGAAGTTCAAAACCTTCGCGACGCATTCTTTCAATTAAAATTGATAAATGTAATTCACCGCGTCCGGAAATAATCCACCCGCCGCCCTCCGCATCCGTAACTTTTAAGGCCATATCGTTTTCCAATTCTTTTTGTAAACGTTCTTGAATCTGGCGAGAGGTAGTAAATTGCCCTTCTTTGCCGGCGAAAGGAGAATCATTAATCATAAAAGTCATTTTGACAGTCGGTTCTTCAATGCTCAAAACCGGCAAAGCTTTAGGATTTTCCGCGTCGGCGATTGTTTCACCAATGGTTAAGTCCGGCACGCCAGAAATTGCTGCAATGTCGCCGGCCGCGACCTCTTTCGCTTCCACTCTTTCCAAACCACAGAAAGTCATTAAAGAAACTAGTCGATATTTTGCCATCTGCCCTTCACGATTGATATGCGCGACTTCTTGGCCGACTTTTAGCGTGCCGTTATAAACTCGGCCGATGCCGATTCGTCCTCTAAAAGTATCACCGGAAATATTAGCCACGAGCATTTGTAGTGGGGCCTCCGAATCGCCAGTTGGGGCAGGAACATTTTTTAAAATACTTTCAAAAATTGGCGAAACATCTTTCATCTTAGAAATGTCGGGTTCGGTTCCCGCGAGGCCAAGTTTCGCCGAAGCGTAAATTACGGGAAAATCCAGGGCATCATCCGAGGCGCCGAGTTCAACAAATAAATCAAAAGTTTTATCCAAAGCGAAATCCGGCCGGGCATGCGGCTTGTCAATTTTATTGATGACAACGATTATTTTATGGCCAAGTTCCAGAGCTTTTTTTAAAACAAATCTGGTTTGGGGCATCGGGCCTTCTTTAGCGTCAACTAGCAAGAGGCAGCCGTCGGCCATATTCAAAACTCGCTCCACTTCGCCACCGAAATCGGCGTGGCCGGGTGTATCAATAATATTTATTTTTGTTTCGCCCCATTGCACTGAAGCGTTTTTGGAAAAAATAGTAATGCCGCGTTCGCGCTCCAATTCGTTTGAATCCATAATACAAATCCTGCCGATATTATCTTTACCGACATTGGTGGATGATTGATGGAGCAGTGCGTCGACTAAGGTTGTTTTTCCGTGGTCAACGTGTGCAATAATGGCAATGTTTCTTATGTTATTCATAATTTATAACTGGTTTAAATAAAAAATCCGCCGGAAAGCAGAAAATTAATTTCTTCAATCTTGAATTATAATATAGAAAGATGATTTTGTCAACTCCGCTCTGTTTTGAATTTTTATGTTGAGGTTTTAATGTAAGATTTTATTGGCAACAGTAGAAGCGCTCCGAGGAAAGAAACAGCCACAACCGTGATAATAAGAATAGGAAAACCGCTTATGGCGGCAATGTAGCCGCCCAAAGCCGCGAGCGTTGCGCCCGTTAAATCAGTCAGAGTGAAATAAACGCCCCATTCGGTTCCTTCTTTGGCGTGGTCAATGTGCCGGGTAAAAATTGCCATGTAGGTTGGGAAAGTGAAAGCGGTGAATAGGCCTAAAATAAATTGTACAAGATAAAGTTCAAATGGAGTGTCTATCACGAGATATAAAAGAGGAATAATGGCAATCAAAATTGAAAAAATAAACATGAGCCAGAAATCATCTTTTTCCCCACGGATTCTATCAATCAGGTGGGCGATAGGAATTTGAAAAACACTTTTTGTTAAAAGATAAATGCCCGCCGCGAGACCAGCGACTGCTTCGTTGCCGCCTCGGATGAAGTCGGTAATAAAAAGAGCAAAAATCGGGCCGAGCAAACCGGCTGCTCCCATGACGACTGTATCGGAAATAATTAAGAAGCGGACAACGGGATTAATGTCTTGTAGAAAATAATATTTTAGTTTTGTTCCGCGAAGTTTCATAAATTTATATTTAAGATTTCGAAAACTAAAGATAAAAGTAAGCAAACTCTCTCAGGGCGGAGGAGGTGAGATTCGGGCTCCTCGGTGCGGAGTCGGCTATAACGACCTTGTGGGGTGTGAATTCTTTCGAACCCCAATTTGCCAAACCAATCGCAAAAGCGATTATTTTGTCAAAACGGAAGGGGTGAGATTCGAACTCACGATACTCTTTCGAGTATACCGCATTTCGAGTGCGGCGCTTTCGGCCACTCAGCCACCCTTCCACTTTTATTAATCTAACATTTTCCCATAACAAAATAAAGGGGGAGAAAAGGGGCGGAATAACAAAATAAAGAGCTCAACGGCTCCTTATTTTTATTTTTGTTTTAGTTTTTACCCCGCCTGGACGGCGGGTTAATTTTGAAAAAGAACTATTTTATAAAAGGTTCCTCCTCTTTTTTGTTTTGTTTGCCTTTTAATTTCAGCTGACAAAGACAAAAAAGCTAAATTTTTCTTTTACATTATTATAGTATAGCACGTTTTGACGATTTTGTCCAGTTTTAAGTTAAAAAAGTCCCCGACGAGAAAGTGTTTCTCGCCGGGGTGGTCTTCCTAGAGTGGCCCGGAGGGTGGGGTGGTGAACTGGTGGTTGCAGCCGTCGTCCACGTTGGGGATGGTCCGCACCGTCTGCTCGGCGTGGTTTACCCAGACCCTGGGCATACCCCAGAGTACATCGGTTCCGGGGCCGCAGGACCAGCCAATGCCGACGCCGGGAATCTCGACGTTAAAGATGTACACGCCGTTGTAGTAGAGCGGCAGCTCACAGAACATCGAGCGCGTCCCTGTTGCCGTGCAATCGAGAATCTCGGCCCACGGGAAAATCGGCAGTCCGCCGCGTTCGATCTGGAGTGAGAGTGACATGTCGGCCGTGATGTCATCCACGAAGCAGAAGAATACGTAGACACCGAGCGCCGGGATATCGGGACGCTCGCAGGGATCGACGATTCCACCGTCGTCGGTTTCGTCGCCGTCTGCCTCGTCTCCGCCGACATCCTCGGACTCGCCATCCTCGTCCGCGTCGTCTTCCGCGACCTCGGTGACATCCTCGACCGTCTCGTCGGGAGTCGCCTCGTCGGGTCCGGTGTCCTCGTCCGCGTCTTCTGCGACTTCGGGCAGGTCGGGCTCGGTCTCGTCCGGGCTGATGTCGGGCAGGGCGCCGTCATCGTCGCCCATGCCGTCGGTGTTCAAACCGCAGCTTGCCACGAACAAAGCAACCGCGAAAGCAACCACGATTGTTACCAATTTCGTTCCCATCCTTAGCCCCTCCTTCTCCTCTAGTTTGGAACGTTCCAAACAATATATTCTTACATAAATTAAGGAAAATGTCAACCTCGGTATTAAAAAAGCCCCCGTTTGGCGGGGGCGAATTTGCTCGTATTTTTTAGGCCTTTTTTGGCATTTTTTTTGGTTCCAGGAGAGATAGGCCGACAATTAGCCAAAATAAAATGGAAAGATCGTTTTTAAAATAAGGGACATCAACTAATCCGTGGACGAGAATTGTAATCATGGCAGCCGAGAGAGTAACAAAGAGCACGGGATTGGGCGTAAAGAATTTTTTAATATTATCCTTGAAGAATTTTATTATCATTAGTAAAAAAACAATCAAACCGCCGAGGCCAAGCTCGCTCCAAAAATTTAAAAATAAATTATGAGGATAAAGGTAAATCTCAATATATTTTGCTTTATGATATGGCGCAAAAGTTTCTTGATAACCAGCCAGTCCCGCGCCGGAAAAAAGCCGGTCA
>Ga0172380_10001719_pt1 | contig 37166 bp, 31 predicted proteins | sample Leawe162metaG_FD_119747 | JGI IMG/M metagenome (GOLD analysis project Ga0172380, IMG submission 119747) | Leachate microbial communities from a municipal landfill in Southern Ontario, Canada - Leachate well 162 metaG | ecosystem: Engineered > Solid waste > Landfill > Unclassified | place...
CAGTCCAAGGCGGACGGCCTCGGCTTCGGTGAGCGTATGTATTGGATCGGCTTGCGCCCACGCGGCCAGCGGCAGCGCGAGCAGAACTACGGATAATAGGTGTCGCATCGGATTCCTCGGGACGAAAAAATAGGGTCGAGGTCACCGGCAGGCAACGAGGCCGATTCGCTGCGCGATGCAGCGTCGGCTAAAACAGTCCTGCCGGCTCTAGAGGAGAGCCGACGGAGGCCAGTCGAATAAGGGGGGGATGTGGGACGTGAAAGAAGCGGGCGGCCTGATGGGCGGCCCGTTGGGTGATGCTTCACTCAGTTTCAGATAAGGCTCAATGAGCAGCGTGCTGAAGATGGGATGGTAATGGCCGTCATGGTGCCCGTCGTCGTTATGGCCGTCATTGGTATCGCTCACGGCAAAGCTGTCGTGATCGACTGCCCCGTCATCATGATGGTGATGGTCGTCATCGTGAGAGTGGAATCCCGATACCGGTCCTTCGTTGTCCAGATGGCCATGCAAGCTCTCCGTCGCCGACCAGGCGAACTGGAGCGGAACGATGAGCATGAGAAGGATGGCGATGAGGCGACGCATCAGGGGATTGTACCCGAAAGTATTCAGAGGTCTGAATGGATTATTGTGTGGCTTTCTTCCAGCCCAGCACCCAAAGAGCGAGGCAAACCGCTCCCACTGCTTGTTGCAGTAATGCCGCTTCCGCATAGCCGGTTTTATACCCAACCAGCAGCATGCCTGCGGCAATTGCCGGAATCGCCGACGAAAGCCAGCGCACTACCCGTTTCTGTTCCCACTGCCAGCGCCCTGCCAGCCAGACCCCGCCCAGGGCGGAAAGCCAGCCGCCGAGCATGCCGCCGAGGAGGTCCAGCGGCCAATGCACGCCCACCACGCTGCGCGATACCGCCACCAGGATGGCGAAGGCCAGCAACGGCCAGCGTAGCCAGCCTTTTGCCAAAATCAGCACCATTACCCCGATGAGGGTGAAAATTGCCGTGCTGTGCCCGGAGGGAAACGAACCGTTGCGATAGGCCGGACCGATGATGTGGAAGCTGCCTGCCTCCAGAACCGCGGGAGGGCGCGGCGCATCGACAAAGGGCTTCAGGCCATGGGTCCAGGCGGTTGCCAGCAGCGCGGCCAGCAGCGCGGCCCACACCAGGCCGGGGCGCTTGCGCCACCAGGGCAGGAGCAGGGCCAGCACGATAGCCGTGTCGCCCATCACCGTGAGTTGCGCCCATACGCTATCGCCGCTGTAGGCGGAAAGATGGTTAAGCAACAGGAACAGGGCATGATTGCTCCCGCTCACATGGACCACAACGAGCAGGAACAGCGCAAGTACGGGCGGCCCCCACTGCCACAGGGTTTTGCCGTTCATTTGCCGCTTCCCGCCGGCAACACGCGCACCAGCGCAACGCCGCGGCGTTCGTAGAGCAACTCATAGGCGGGCAGCCCGGCCACATAGCGGGTTTTGGTCAGCACCACTTCGCCCGGCCGGGGTTCGCGCTTTTCGGTGCTTCTGCCGCTATAGACGTTGAAGCTCGGCGTGTTCAGCCGCCACATGATGAGCGGCTCCTTCACCTCCCGGGCAATCAGGGCGGCTTCACGGATCGGCTGCTGTTGCAGGATGCCGGCAGCGGGGCTGAGCGCGGCGACGAACACCACCATACTGGCAAGGCCGGCAAGCAGCAGCTTGAACCACGGTGCAATCCGGTTTTCCACCAGCAGCATCAGCACCAGGGCCACGGCGCCACCCAGCAGCAGCCGGTAGCTCAGGCCAAACGCCTCGCCGGGCGCGCTCAGAAGCGCGGCCACATAGCTGTCCTCCACTTTCGGCTGGAGCATCAGGATGATATCGGATGCATGAAACAGCAGCGCAAAGAACAGCAGCGCAGGCAACAGCAGCAGAAAGCGGTTGCGGGCCCGCTCGCGGTAATGCGCCATGAGAATGAACAGCGGCGTCAGGCCGTAGAGCGCGTAATGGGGCAGCTTGGTGCCGGAAAACGAAAAAAAGACGAATACGAACAGGAACCACAGCCACAGATAAAGCAGGAGATCATCGCGCAGCGCCTCCCGAACCCGGCCCAGCGTGGCCAGCAGCAGCCCCGTATAGGGCAGCAGCAGGAGTGGAATCACCACCGCATAATAAAACAGCCCGCCGCCATGATTCTCCATGGGCGAGCTGAAGCGCCCCACATTGTGCGTGAAGAAAAACCCCTGGATAAAGGCGTCGCCCTCCCGCCCGTATTGGATCACATACCAGGGCAGCGCCACGGCAATCAGGACAAGAATGCCGGCAGGGTTGAACACCGCCCTGAGCCAGGCGCCAAACTCGCGCCGCGAGACGAAACACATCAGGCTGACCGCCAGCGGGATCAGGATCGCCACCGGCCCCTTGGTCAGGATGCCCAGGCCCATCCACAGGAAAGCGCGATACAGGATGGCTTTTCTGCGCTGCTGGTAATAGCGGTAGATATCCAGCATGGTGGCAGCAATGAGCAGATTGAGCAGCGCATCGGCGGTCGCCGCCCGGCCAATCGCCAGCACGCCCAGGGAAGTAGCGGTAATGATGCCGGCCACCAGAGCGGTAGTGCGGCCCATTGTCCCGGCTACAAAGCGGTACACCAGCGTCACCCACAACACGGCGGCGAGGGCGGAGGGGAAACGGAAACCGGTCTCGTTGACGCCGAACAGACACACGCTTGCTGCCTGCAGCCAGTAAATCAGGATGGGTTTGTCGAAGCGCGGCTCGTTATTGACATAAGGGGAAAGGAAATCCCCGCGCACGAACATCTGCCGCGTCGCTTCGCTGAAGGCGCCTTCGTCGAGATCGAACAGCGGCGCCCCACCCAGCCCGAAAAAAAAGGCAAGCGTCGCCACAAGCAGCAGAATCAGCAGATGCCGGTCCGGAATCCGGCCCGAGCGCCATTCCGTCAAGAAAGCCAATTTCATCCTGAAATGCTCACTTCAAAGCCACAGAGAACACAGAGAATGGAGTGGATTTCCAGTGACATGCCTTTGAGCGGCTCTCTGTGTGTTCTCTGTGGCAAACGAATTTTTTCAGACTCATTGATCAACCCCGGCATTGAACCGCTTCATCATCAGCGGCAAGGCCAGAATGGCCTGGGCGAGGCCGCACAAGCCATACAGAATCCCGGTGGTAGCCGCCAGCTCGGCGGAATAGCCCAGGGCGCCGAACAGCAGGATGGCGGCCAGCTCGCGCGTGCCCCCCCCGCCCAGCCCGGCAGGCACCGCGGCCATGATGAAAATCGGCCCGGCCAGCGCCGCCATGGTAAGAAACGGCACGCTCAATCCGGCGGCAAAGCCGCATAGCCACAAGGCGGCGATGGAAAGCAGCTGCACGCCCAGGGAATATCCCATCTGCTGCAAAAGTCCCCGGCGCGAGTGCAACAAAGCGCGCAGCGCCTCGACACACTGGTCGATGACGGAAACCAGTTTTTTCACCGGGAGCCATCCCCACCAGCGCCCCAGCGCCAGGGAAAAAGGCAGCATGATGGCCAATGCCAGCGCGCCGGCCACTGCCGCGGACTGCCCCCAGGCCGCGCCGCTCAGCGCGTTCCCTCCACCCCAGGCCAGCGCGGCGGCAAACAGCGACATCAGGCACAACACCCACAGACCGCTGACGCGATCGAACAGCACGCTGATGCCGGACTGGAGCAAGCCATTGCCCAGACGATGGAGCTGGTAGCTGCGCAGCATGTCGCCGCTCAGGGTCGCCCCGGGCAGGACCGAATTGGCAGTGATGCCACGGGCGTAAAATACCACCAGCCGGGCTGTGGGCGCGATCAGGCCAAGCAGGCGGGCCAAATGAGCCCAGCGTGCGGCGGATAAGAGGTTGGAAGCGATGGAGACGGACAGGGCCGAGAGAAAATAAACCGGATCGACGCCAGCAAGGGTTCGTACAAGTTTTTGCGGTCCGGCCAGCCAGAGAATCAGGGACAGGAGCATCACGGCGATGCTCCAGCGCAACGCCGTTTTAAGATTCCGGCGGTGCGTCATGCTTTTCCTGTTGCACCCCCGGCGATTTCTTTTGCTGCACACGTGGCCCAGCACGCAACCGGTACTGGGCGCGGCCTTCGGGCTCATGGTAAATGCGGGTCAGAATCTCGCCCAGTACGCCCATGGCTACAAACTGGACACCGATCAGAATCAGCATTACCCCGATCAGCAACAGGGGGCGGCCACCGATATCGGCACCCATGATGAATTTCTGCACCGTCAGCCACAGCATGATGAACATGCCGGGGGTGAAAAAAGTCAGCCCCACTCCGCCAAAAGCATGTAGTGGACGATGCAGGAAGCGGAACATGAACTTGATCCACACCAGGTCGAGAATGACGCGGAAAGTGCGATCGATGCCGTATTTCGAGCTGCCCATGGTGCGCGCATGGTGGCGCACCGGCACTTCGATGATCTTGGCTCCCGCCTCGGCAGCCAGTGCCGGGATGAAGCGGTGCAACTCGCCGTAAAGCTTGATCTCCTGGATGATCTCGCGGCGATAGACCTTGAGCGCGCAGCCGTAGTCGTGCAGTTCCACCCCGGTGGCCCACGAAATCAGCCCATTGGCGATTTTGGACGGCAGCTTGCGCGAGATGGATTTGTCCTTGCGATCCTTGCGCCAGCCGGAAATCATGTCCACATCGGCCCGCTCGTCCATCATGTCGAGCAGCGCGGGAATATCGTCTGGATCGTTCTGCAAATCACCGTCGAGGGTCACGATCAGCCTGCCCTGCGCTGCTTCGAAACCGGCCTGCAACCCGGCTGTCTGGCCGTAGTTGCGCATCAGGTAAAGAGGGTTCAGCCATTCATTGATCGTGGCAAGATTTTCCAGTTGCCGCGCCGTATCGTCGGCGGAACCATCGTCGATACAGATTAGCTCGAAGCGCCTGCCGGTGGGCAGCATGGCCTCGCCTACCCGGCGCACCAGATTGGCTACGTTCTCGGATTCGTTGTACACCGGGATGACGATGGAAACGTCCATGGGTTGCGGGTTCGACTGCATCGGCATGAGCTCGATTGATTGTTATGAAAAAAGGTGATTTCGCGGAATTGAACGGGCGGCGCGAAAGCGCAAAATTCTAACATACCCACCCCCCCCGTCATAGCCTGAAACTGTCATAAACCCGGATTGCCCATTGGAATGCTCGTGCATGTAGGAGCGCCGCCCCGGCGCGAATGCGATCGCAAATCGCGGCGAGGGCGCCGCTCCCACAGTGATGTTTTGGCTCCAGTGGATTACCCGGGACGAAACGCGGTACGTGCACTTCACGAAGCAGAAGTCCTGTGTGGCTTGAATCGCCTGAGCATGGCAAGAACCAGTTGCCATAAAGCCCAGACAAATAACATGGGGTCGAGCAAATAATCCCACAGATTGGCGGACTCGAGCAGGCGAAAATACCATGCCAGCATACCCAGGCCAAGAACGCCCGCCAATGCCGGGTAATGCCGCCAGTGAATGGCGGCAACAAGCAAAAGCAGCGGGAGCAGCTTATGGCCGCCATAACCCCACTCGTAAAGGTCAAATCCACCGGCGCCAAGCGCCGTCGAATAGAGAGGCACGCCGAGAATCATCACCCACCAGGGAATGAATGCCGGCACAGGGCGTGATTCGCGCGGGGCGCGGAAAAGCGCGGCAAGCAGCAAAAGGACCGTACTCACGCTCGGGTCGCCCAGCAAGCCCCGGCTGAAATACATGAAGGAAGCACCTGATGCGAAAGGCACCATGGCGGCAGCGCCCACCATGGCGGCGAGCAGGATTCTTCGCCCCGGCGCAAGCACAAGGCGGTCGAGCAGCAATACCGCAAATGCGCCCAGCAGTAGCGCCTGAACGCAGGTCGCATATACAGCGGTGATATCAGTCACATTGCCTCCCCCTCCAGCCATGCAGGCGTGAAAACAACATGCTTGATCGATTTGCGGTGGTAGGTATAGGCAACGTGAATATAACCATCGTCTGACTGCAGAACGCTTGGATAGGAATATTCATTTGCCGCATCCGTACTGTCCTCGAGCATCCGCGACGCTTTCCACGTCACGCCTCCGTCCGCGGACACGGCCAGCCCCAGGCGATTGCGGTTGCCTTCGACCGGATTGTAAGCCAGCAGCAACCTGCCGTCGGAAAGGCGTGCCAGGGCAATTCCTGCATTCGGATTCGGCAGCGGCAAGGCGCGGGCGGGCTCCCAGCCAAGGCCGCCGTCGCGTGTTTCAGCCGCCCAGATTCGTGCCGGTGCCGGGCCGCCATAACGCAATACGGCCAGGGCATGACGTTCGTCCAGCGCGGCGACACTGGGCTGCAAGGTATTGCGGCCATGGTCCATGCGGCGCTTTGTGATCACAGCCCCATCCGGCGCAAGGTGGAGCCATTCCGGGAATTTGCTGATGAATTCGTGGTAGACCGGCAAGACGACCGAACCGTCCGATAACGTAAGCGGCGCGCCCCTCACGAGAGTGCTGATGTTGAGAAAGGGGCTGGTCACCAGGCGCCTGGCCGCTTGCCAGTTCATGCCGCCATCGAGTGAGATTTTGTGATTGATCGAGCTTCCCGCCCATCCGCCGTAAGAAACACTGACAAAAAACAGATGCAGAGGGCCATCGGGAGCGCGCCACAATACGGGATTGCCGATCTTGCGTACAAAGCGGGCTACTTCAGCCTGGGTATTGGCGCGGTTCACAATCTCTCGCGCGCGCTCCCACTGCTTATTTGAAAATACCGAAAACCAGACACCCACGTCATCCGCGCCCTCGCGCCGCCCGCCAAACCACGCCGCGCCGATTTTTCCATTGCCCAGATCGACCAGGCTCACGCTATGTGCCGAAGGGGTCGGTTGCGGAAGAACATGTTCAGCAAAAGCGGGGCCGGTCACGGATACCGGCTGCTTTGCCGGCACGTCAAAGGCAGGCTCCGGCGGGCGGGCAGAAAACAGGACGGCTGAAGCGCCGAGCATTAACAAAAGCGCGGAAACCAGGCGAATCGCGCTCATTGACCGCGCACCGCCTCGAATATCAATACCCGGGATTGCAAGGGTCCCAGGTCGCGTGTTGCCAATGCTCTCTTCCAGTCTTCCTTGCCTGCCCCCTGGCGCGCAAAACGGATGCCGGAACCCATGGAACTGAGCGTCCTGTAGCTTCCTGCAGACGTTAGCGCAAAACCAAGCGCTGATGCTTGCTGGCGAAGTGGCAACTCATCCTCGGCGCGTACCAGAACAACGCTTGCGGGCCCAGCGGGCGAAGCCAGATCCGCCTCCCGGAGGCGGCTGGTCTGATAAAAGGCACGTTGTGCAAGAATTGGCAGCATGGCTGGCTGGGGCCCGTCAAAAAGGATCACATGACGGCCCTGTAGCGCAAGGGGCAAGTCGCGAGGCAGGTCATTCACCCCAAAACGAGGGAACACGACACCCACGATCACCAGCCAAAGTAGCATGGCACCCGCGATGCGAAGCTCATTTCCGCGCTGCATCCACCAGGCCCAGACAAAATAGGCGATCACGGGCAACGCCCATGGCCAGCCGCCGCGCTCGAACCAGAATGCGAACGCAGTCAGCAAAAGGGCAAACAGTAATGAAAGCCCCCCTCCGAGATGCCGCGCCCATCCCGGCAATTGAATGCCCTGCCTCATGCCCAGCGCGCAAATCATGGCAAGCGGCAGCAAGGAACCGATCAGATAACGTTCGAAGGTGAGGATGAAAAAAAACGGTAGCAGCGTCGCAAGCAGCCACAAAACGGCAAAGCGCATATTTGCCTTATCGTGGCGTTGGGTCCAGCCGTAAACGAGAGCGGCAAAAGACCACGGCAGCGCAAGCAGGAGCAGGCTGAAAAGGGCTTTCGGGGAAAGGTTCCAGAGCTGCCGCGCCTCCATCTCTTTTTCGTAGGCCTCGGCCATCACTTCCGGATAAAGGTTCTGGACGTAATAAAACCAGGGCAGCGCAAGCGCTGCGAACAACAGGGCTGCGAGGAACAGCCCTCCCCATTTTTTACCCAGGGCAGCCAGGGACAGCCTTCCGGACCCCCACAGGGCAAGTATCCCGCCGCCGCACACCAGTGCCACAATTGGGCCCTTGAACAGAAAACCGGCAGCCAGGGCCGCAGCGCAAACAGCAAGCCAAACCGGGCGTGCGCTGCGCCACCAGCGCAGGAAAGCGAAAAAAGAAAATGCGCTTGCCGTGGCGACAGGTACATCCAGCATGAAACGGCGTGCCTCGGTCGCCAGGCCAAACATCCCGAGCAGCAACACCCCTGTCAATATCCCAAGCCACCTGTCACGGCTGATTTCCACGGCGGTCAGGGTTGCCGTCAGAACAAGCAAGGCGGCAAAAAATACGGTAACGATGCGCGCTGAAAAAAGTGAAGGACCAAACATCTCGAAGCTGGCGCGCCCGAGCCAATAGAGCAAGGGAGGCTTGCGCACGCGAGGCATCTCATCCAGAAATGGCACCAGCCACACGTCCTTTTCCATCATTTCCATCGGGGTCCGCAGCCCAAGCAGGTATTCGTCCTTGCCCGTCAGCCCGGTAGGCTCCCAGATGCCCCATGAGAGCACGCCCACCGCCATGGCAAAAAGCAGGCAAAGAAGCAAGCGCCAGCGCCAGGTGGAAAGCGCGTCCAGCTGCGCGGCCAAGGGGTGGGAAGGGAAATATTGCATTAAATAAGCTGCTTAAGCTGAATTATTGGCTTTTTGTGGAGGGCAGGAATCGCTTGGCCATTTTGCATTCAGGATGCAAAGGATGCGCTTTGCTTGTCTTGAGGCGGTGGCAGCCAAGCCTGGCTGCGAAATACCCAGGCGAGCAATTCAGCCATACCCCATACCACCAGAAGGCTGAAAATCACATCGCTGGCAAAATGCCCGCCCTGCAATATACGAGCCAGCCCAAACAATCCACCCAGCCCCAGCCCCAGAGCCATCGCGCGCATTCTCCAGGCGGGCCAGGCCAAGCCGAGTGCCAGCCACCAGAATCCTACCGAGGCATGACCGCTGACAAAAGAGCAGTTATTTTGGCAATTTGCAGCCGGCTTCAAGGCTGGTGTAAAGATCTTTGGGCCGCCAAAGTCGGCAGTTTGTGTTGGCCGGGCCCGCCCCCAGTGCTCTTTCAGTCCCAGGTTCACCATCAGGCCGGGTCCGAGCAACAGGCTCAGCAGCAGGAATACGCCTGCGCCACGGCTCGGCCAGCGCCCCCGCCAGGCATGCACGAAACTGCCTGCTATCAGGATCAGGCACAGCAGCAAGGCCGCGGAGGCCAGCCTCCGGTCCGATTCATAGATCAGGCGCACCCACGGATAACGGTTTCCGATAAAGCCGTTGCCGGCTTCGTAGGCCATACCGCTGATAAGCAGATCCCATTCCGGCCAGATTGAAAAACAGAATGCCGAAACAATAAACACCCACCACCACGGCGAGATCCTCGCAAGCCGCTTCACCCCTTGAAACCCCGCAACAGGTAGACCTCGTAATGGCGTATCCAGTCCGGATGCACGGCAAATTCGAGCGGTGCGAGACGGCGGGATTCGGCAAAATGCGATGCCACTTCGTCTATTGACTTATTCCCGGTCACATACAGCAAATCGGTGCCGATATCCTTTGCGGAAAGGCTGTAGAAAAGATCATACTGATGGCGAATCTGTCCTTCCGGATTCCAGCTCCGCATCCCATCGGCCGGGATGCGGCGATGGTAGGCCAGCAGCGCCAGTACCTCGCGGTCCTCGCTCATCAGCCGCGTCCCTTGAAACTCACTCTCGCGCTGGGCAAACTGCCCGCTTAGCTGGTCCCATCCGCGCACCCGTTTGAACGGGTCCGTCGTGCCGCTCAGTTCAACGCCAAGAAGATGCGCCCCACGCTCGTAATGATAAATACCGAACATGAACATGACATTGATAATCAATGCAGCCAGCAGCCAGCGTGGCCGTGAAACGCACCAATGCGCAAGCAGTATGCTGGCCGCGACAAAGCTTGGCGCCGCCCAGTTGGCATGCGCCCGGCCCAGCAAGGCTTGCATGGTGATCACGGCGAGGAAGGTCAGGGAAAATACCGCCAGCAAACGATTGGCCCGGAAACTGGCCGAGCTTTGGCCGACCGCACCGCGCAAGGCCGCCAGCCACAGCACCAGGGCAAGCGGACCGAACACAACGAACTGCCCGCCAAGGAATGTGCCAAGTTCATCCCAGCGCAGCGTCTGTTTGTCCAGATGGGAGATGTACACCGTATGATGCAGTGTCGGCCAGCCGTGCATGGCATTCCACAGCAGGTTGGGCAGGAAGATCAGCACCGCCAGCAGGGCGGCCGCCCATAAACGCGAATTCAGCAAATGGCGGCGCCACTCCGGCACCACCAGGAAAGCAATCAATATGGACGGGGCAAACAACGCCATCGTGTACTTGCTCATCAGGCCCAATCCGCAAGCCAGGCCGAGCAGCAACCAGTGCCGCCAGGCATCCGTTTCAAGCGCGCGGGCGAGCGCCAGCAGGCCGAGCGACCAAAACAAAAACAACAGGACATCGGTGGAAATGATCAGACTGGACAAGGACACGCCTGGCATCAGCAGGAACAGCGCGGCGGCCCATAAGCCGGTGCGCGCATCGTACAGCACCTGCCCGGTGCGGAAGATGAGCAGGGTTGTAACGGGATAGACCAGCAGCGAGCCCAGTTTGACGCAGGACACCCCATCACCGCACAGCCCGGTAGTCAGGGAAATCAGCGCGGCGATCATCGGGGGCTTGGAGAAATAGCCCCAGTCAAGGTTTTGCGCCCACCCCCAGTAATAGGCCTCATCGACATTCAGCAACAGGCCGGTCGTTGCCGGCACCAGCGCGCGATAGGCAGTCAGCACACCGATCAGCAGGATCAGCCACAGATAGGCGCGTGAATCGGACATCCCGGTCAGACGGCTATGCACAAGACTGAATTTTAATATATTGCGAAAACGTCATGCTCAACCCCGAGGCAGGCATATTTATTGAATATGCTTCATAGTATTTTCGATTCATTTTGAACCCGATAACCCATTAGCCAATCCGGCGGATGTCCGCACCCGGCAAGGAGCGCCATATTATCATAATGCCCTCTTCGCAAAACGGCGGCCAGTGATCGCGTGAGCGCAAAGCAGCGCATTATGGATAAGGCGGATTGACTAAAAAATCCTCAGAAACTGGCCTGCTCGACCTCAAGATAGGTGCGGCTTACGTTGCCGCCGATGTTGGCATCGAACCCTTCCAGTTTTTTCCATTCCCGCACATCCAGTTTCTTGCGCGTCTCGCTGTCACTCAGGCCTTTTTTGTAGCCAGCTTCAATACCTGCGTAAAAAGCCGCCATCTGGCGCTGTAACCTGCTCACATCTTCCTGCTTCATCAGGGGGCCATGACCGGGAACGATGGTTTTTGCATCAAACGTCCGCACCTGTTCCAGTGTTCCCACCCAGTTTTTCACCAGGGCTTCACGCATCACCGGAATGGTGTGGTTGACCAGAATGTCGCCTCCCACCAGAACCTTGTCCTCCGGCAGATAAACCATCATGTCGCCCGCTGTATGCGAACCCGTGGGCACCCAGAACTCCAGCCTGATGCCCTGAATGGTCCGTTCGGTGCGGGTGTTTTCCCCCGCGTAGGTCACGCTGGCAGGCACAGGCCGGGTATTGGGCAGTTTGTGGCCGACCAGGCTCTCCACCAGGGCAACCCACTCATCACCGGTCTTGTTCACCATCTCCCGGCAAATTTCCGAACTGATGATTTCGGCTTTTCCAAACACGATATTGCCAAGCACATGATCGCCGTGGTGATGGGTGTTGATGACGTGGGTCACGGGTTTTGTGGTCAATTTCGCAATCGCCTTGCCGAGATGATTCCCGACTTCATCCGAGGCGCCACTGTCGATCAGGATCACGCCCTGATCGCCAATAATCACCGTGCTGTTCACCATGTAGCCCTGATTGTGGGCACTCGGCTGGCCCATGGGTCCGAGCAAGGCATAAACGCGCTCGTTGATTTTGACCACTTTAGGCTGCGGCATGCTGGGCGACGCCCCGGCCACAGCATGGAAGAATATTGCAAATACAATAATAATCAATCTGTTCACGTTTAATCCTTATCTATCACATTAGACTATTTGCGGGCTTCATCTGGCGCTTAAACTTAACACACCATCACTCAATCGAGAATGCTCCCAATGCAATTTCAAGCCAGCACAACAGAATTGTGGCCCGCCATCGCTACCCGCATCTCGCAACTGAATTGCATGGCGATGTGCAGGACCGGCTGTTGAGCGAAATTCGCTGACTCGCCTGCCAAGACAGGGTTTCGGGTTTCATGGTATAAAGCGAAACTCATCAATCAAGCCGCAACCACTCACCTGCCGCGCTAATGAAATTCGGCTTCTACATCATCCTCACGGCGCAATTCTTGTCGGCTCTGGCCGACAATGCCCTGCTCTTTTCCGCCATTGCGATGCTGAAGGAGCTCAGTGCCCCGGACTGGCATATTCCGGTGTTGCAGCAATTCTTCGTCGTATCCTATATCCTGCTTGCCCCCTTTGTCGGCGCCTTTGCCGATGCCATCCCCAAGGGCCGGGTCATGTTCATCAGCAACAGCATCAAGTTTGCCGGCTGTCTGGCCATGCTATTCGGCTTGCACCCGCTCTACGCCTACGGCATCGTGGGCCTGGGCGCGGCAGCTTACTCCCCGGCAAAATACGGCATCCTTACCGAATATCTGCCGCCGTCCAAACTGGTGGTCGCGAATAGCTGGATGGAGGGTGCCACGGTGGCAGCCATCGTGCTGGGCGCCATCATTGGCGGCATTCTCCTGAATCCTTCGCTGTCCGCTTCTCTGCTCTCCAAATGGCAACTGGCAGGCAGCATCAGCGTATCCACATTTGCGGTCATCGCCGTGACGCTGCTGTATGTCAGTGCCGCGGTATTCAACCTGTTCATTCCGCATGTTGCGATTGATCACAAATTACCCAAAAAGAACCCCCTGTACGTACTGCATGATTTCTGGCATTCCTTTGTCCTGCTGTGGCGCGACCCGCAGGGCCAGATTTCGCTGGCCGTTACTACCCTGTTCTGGGGCGCCGGTGCCACGCTGCGTCTGGTGGTGCTGACCTGGGCAGGCCTGATTCTGAAATTCGACATCGAAAGGGCTACCCAGCTGACCGCCGTGGTGGCAGTGGGAATTGCTGTGGGTGCGGTTGTGGCAGGAAAATTCGTCACCCTGGAAAAATCCGTCAAGATACTCCCGGCCGGGATACTGATGGGCTTCACCGTCATGTCCATGGTTCTGGTCGACGACTGGCGCATAGCGATCGCGCTGCTGTTCGTGATCGGCGCGCTGGGCGGGTTCTTCGTGGTACCGATGAACGCCCTGCTGCAACATCGCGGCCATTTGCTGATGGGGGCCGGGCATTCTATTGCAGTGCAGAATTTCAACGAAAACATCAGCATTCTGCTGCTGCTCGGCGGCTATGCGATGATGATCAAGTCGGGCCTGCACATCAACACCATCACCATCATCTTCGGCGCCTTTGTCAGCCTCTCGATGTGGCTGATTTATTACCGCTACCAGCGCGTCATCGCTTCTTCGTAGAAAAAATCAGCCGGAAACATCCTGAGCCGTGTTTTGCAAGCCCTGCATGGTGCGCACGGCGAAGCACAAATCCTCCCAGGCTTTTGACTTGTCCTGCAGGCTGCGCAGCAGATAGGCGGGGTGATAGGTCACGATCAGCGGAATGCCCTCTGCCTGGTGCAGTTTTCCGCGCAGGCTGGCGATGGTACGGTCCGTTTCCAGCAACCGTTGCGCCGCCACCTTGCCGAGCGCGACAATCAGCCTGGGGCGGATCAACGCGATCTGGCGGGTCAGGTAAGGCTCGCACGCAGCCACTTCATCCGGCTGCGGATTGCGATTTTCGGGTGGACGGCATTTGACGGTATTGGCAATATACACATTGCGGCCACGCTTCAGGCTGATGGCCGCCAGCATGTTGTCGAGCAGCTTGCCGGCCTGCCCGACAAAGGGCTCACCCAGCTTGTCCTCTTCCGCGCCCGGCCCCTCCCCCACCAGCAGCCAGCCGGCCTGCTCGTCGCCGGTGCCGAAAACCGTCTGAGTGCGGGATTCATGCAGACGGCAGGCCGTGCAAGCAGAGACGGCCAGCTTGAGTTCGTTCCATTCCATGGACAGGATGGCTTCGCGCCGGCCCGTGGCGTCCGGTCCTGTAGGTCGGGCTTCAGCCCGAGGCGTCGGGCTGAAGCCCGGCCTGCAATCTTCATGCGGGTTTGGCAAGGCACATTCCAGAGCGGGCGTTTCCCCCAAGGACGTGGCCGTACCGCTAGCGCGCAACCGCCACACCGGCCACAGATTCAGCTCCTGGAGCACATCCTGGCGCGGCATTACAGGGAAGACCCCATCACGATGGCATCCTCGCGGCCATTGGCGGCCGGATAGTAGTTGCGGCGCAAGCCGATTTCATTGAAACCCTCGCTGAGATAGAGCTCAATGGCCTTCCGGTTGGAAGGGCGCACTTCAAGAAACATCATGTCCGCCTTGTCTTGCCGCGCGATGTCAATCAGATGCCGCAGGAATTTGCGTCCCAGGCCCTGGCTCTGCCAATCGTGAGCAATGCCCAGATTGAGCAAATGCGCCTCGCCCGCGGCAATCATCAGAATGGCGTAACCGATCGGGTGGTCGCAAAAATCATAGACCCAGCAACTGTAGCCAGCGCTGAGAGAGTCCGTGAAATTACCCAGGGTCCAGGGGAATTGGTAAATCTTCTGCTCGACAGACAGCACTGCCGTCACATCACCCGCTTGCATGGGCCTGAGCACGGGTCTTTGGTAATTATTGAGTTGCGCGTTCATTTTCTCTCTGCCGTTTTCAGCGCGACCTTGTTGCGAATATAGAGCGGTGCCGCCAGTGCGGCATCCCTTCCAAGCCCCTGTCCGAACAGGGGCGCGGCCAGCTTCACCATCTCGCGCGCCTGGGGATAGACGCTGCCATCCGAGGAAAGCACTTGTCCCGCATAGCGTAGCTGCAACGCCTCCGCATAAGCAGCAAAGCCGCTTCCGGCTCCAATCCATCCTGTACCGGGAAGTGCGGGCGCATCCTTGGCAAAGCATAAGCTGGGCTCGCTGACGGTCAGCCATGCAGCATGCCGCTTTTCATACGCCGCATGATAGATCTCGCCGATCCGGGCATCGAGGCAGGCAAGCACCCGGTCGCCCGGCGCGGCCTCCGCCAGAGCCAGCAGGGTGGATATTCCCAGAACCGGCAGGTCTGCCCCCAAAGCCAGCCCCTGCGCCACGCCGCAACCAATGCGCAAGCCGGTAAAGGAGCCCGGCCCCTCGCCAAAGGCGATGCCATCCAGTGATTTGAGTGTGACTCCCGCCTCGCCCAGCACCTCTTCCAGCATCGGCAAAATCAGGTCCGAATGGCGCTGACCGGCCAGTTCCTGGCGCGAAAGCACCTCCCCGTCCAGCCACAGGGCGACAGAGCAATTTTCGGTAGAGGTATCGAGTGCAAGCAGCTTCATCAATGCGCCATGTAAACTTCGAATTCAATCCAGCGTCCGCGCCGCTTCTCTTTCGGCAGTGCAGTAATACGCGCTTCCAGATGCTGCCCATGATCCATGAAGCGCGCCAGCGCGGCGTTGTCCGTGCGCGGCACATGCCCCAGCTTGTGGCCCTGCCACTCCACGCCGATGGCATTGCCATCATGGGGATTATCGGCCTCGCGCACCAGCTTCAGCTCATCGCCCGTCTTCAGCTGCGGCCACAACTTGCGCCCCTCGTAGTACTTGAAACCGGCCAGGCGCGAGCTTTGCAGGTAAACCTTCGCTTCTGCTTCAGGCTGCTGTGCCCAGGCATTTCCCGCACCGGCAAGCAGCAGAAACAGGCCGCATTTTACCCAAATCCGCTTCATTCTTGAAACCTCGCTTGAACCACGGAGCACACGGAGAGCACGAAGAAAAACAAGATTATGACGGAAATCCTGGCACCACCCGGCGGGTAATGCACGAAACCCACCTAACACTTTGACATAACTCCGTGTTCTCCGTGGTTATCTGCTTTTTACAGGTTCATTTCTGGGCAAAGAACGCTTCCACGTCCTTCAGTTCCCGCGAACGCTTCATCGGCGGCAGGCTTTGCCAGATGCGCTTGCCATAGGACTTGGTCAGCATGCGCGGGTCGCAGATCATCAGCACGCCGCGATCGGTCTCATCCCGGATCAGGCGCCCTGCCCCCTGTTTCAGGGTGATGACCGCATGCGGCAGCTGGTATTCCATGAAGGCGTTGCGCCCCTCGCGGTTGATTTTCTCGATGCGTGCCGCCAGAACCGGATCATCCGGCGGCGAGAATGGCAGCTTGTCGATGATCACCAGCGACAGCGCCGAGCCGCGCACATCCACCCCCTCCCAGAAGCTCTGGCTGGCCACCAGCACCGCATTGCCCAGCTTGCGAAAACGCTCCAGCAATTCGGTGCGTGAGCCCTCGCCCTGCAGCAGCAGAGGGAAATCCAGCCCTTCCTTGGCAAACGCCTCCTTGAGCAGGCCATGCGCCAGCCGCATGGCGCGCAAGCTGGTGCAGAGCAGAAATGCCCGTCCGCCGCTGGCCCGGATCACCGGCAATGCCGCCTCTACGACGGATTCGGTATAGTCGCCGCTATTGGGGTCCGGCATGGCCTGTGGTGCGTAGAGGATGGCCTGTTTTTCGTAATCGAACGGACTTTCCCAGTATCGGGTGGCCGCTTCCAGCAGCCCCATTTGCCCCTGATAATGGCCGAAATCCCTTTTTACGGCCAATGTGGCGGAAGTAAAAATCCAGGCGCGCGCCTGCCCCGCCAGCTGTTTGCTGAAAATTTCCGCAATCGAAAGTGGCGTGGCATTCAGTTGCAGCGCATGGCTGAACACCTCCACCCAGCGCACGAAATCCAGCCCGGACTCGTCCTGCCAGTGACGGAGTTTGCCAGCCAGTTCCTGCCCTCTTTGCCAGCAATTGCCCAGGCCTTCGCTGCGCTCGGCCTGCGATTCCAGCAATTTGACCAGTTCGGCGAGTTGCTTGTTCACCCCGGCCAGGGCTTCGTTGAAAGCGGGCAACGCTTGCGCGCGCTGCATCGGCATGCGGCCGGTATCCTGTGAAAACACCAGGCGCAAGTCGCGCGCGGCTTTTTCCAGCGCCGCTGTCGCATCAGGCAAAGCGGTAAAATCTTTCGCCGAGGTCAGCGCCTCGCCCAGGCTATCGCGCGCCAGTTCCAGTATCTGGCTGGTGCTCAAGCTATCGCCGAAAAACAGGCTGGCTGCTTCCGGCAACTGGTGAGCCTCGTCAAAAATCACGGTGTTGCTGGCCGGCAACAGCTCCGCCAGCCCCTCGTCGCGCAGCATCACGTCGGCAAAAAACAGGTGATGGTTGACCACCACCACGTCCGCGGCCTGAGCCCTGCGGCGTGCCTCCAGCACAAAACAGTCCTTGTGATAAGCACATTCCTGCCCCAGGCAGTTGTCGCGCGAAGAAGTGACGAAAGGCCAGATGCCGGCATCTTCAGGCACCGCGCCCAAACCGCTTTTATCGCCGTCGCTGCTGATCTTGGCGTAACGTTCGATCAGCGGCAGGTATTTGACATCCTCACGATTGAAAAAGCGCCCCTCATTGCGCGCCCGTTCAAGGTGGTAATGACAGACATAATTGGCGCGCCCCTTGAGCATCGCCACCGTGACCGGCACCTGAAGCGCGGCGCGCACGGCCGGAATGTCGCGGTTGAAAAGCTGGTCTTGCAGGGTCTTGGTGCCGGTGGAAACGATCACCTTGCCGCCGGAAAGCAGCGCCGGGATCAGGTAGGCAAAGGTTTTACCCGTCCCCGTCCCGGCCTCGGCCACCAGAACCTCATGCTTCTCGATCGCCCCGGCAATGGCGTGGGCCATTTCCAGCTGCTGCGGACGCAGGCGGTAGCCCTCCGCTGCCTTGGCAAGGGGTCCATCATCAGAAAAAATCAGATCCAGATCGGGCATTCGGTATCAGGGGAAAAACATGGCACGCGGTGAGTGCGCAAAGATTTAATTGGAAGGGTGAAGTTTACCGGATTTGCCGAATTAATGACGATTGGAGCGCCAGATCGAGAAAACGATCCAGATGCTGTTGAAAAAAGCCAGCAGGAAACCGAGCAGGCCGAACAAGGGCAGGCCGAACAGGGTCGGTCCGCCTTCGACCGTCATGACGATGGAGGAGCCGATCACCAGGGAAGCGGTCATGATGGCCATGGTCAGGCGGTTGGCGCTGTGATCGATTTGCTGGCCAAAATGATCCAGGCGTTTCAGGTCGAGGTCGATCCTGAATTTACCGCGGCGAACTTCCCGGATCAGGCGAACGATATCGCGCGGCAAGCCGGTCATTAAGCCATAGACCTGGTTGAAATCCTGCCAGCCGCGTTGCCATATGGCGCCCGGGGTGTAACGTTCGCGAATCACCCGCTCGACGAATGGCTCGAGACGGCTGATCAGGTGAAATCCGGGATCAAGCTGATGGCCCAGTCCTTCCAGGGTAATCAATGCCTTGAACAGCAGGGTCAAATCGGATGGCAGCACCAGCGAATGCTCGCGCATGATCATGGTGATTTCCTGCAGCAAGGTGCCCAGACGAACATCCTTGAGCTGAATGTTTTCATAGTTCACCACCAGATGGCCGACGTCGGCGGCCAGCTTGCTGTCATCCACGCTGGCATCCCCCGTCCACTCCAGCAGGACTTCCAGCATGCCCTGCTCATTGCGCCGCGCCAGGGAAGCGAGCAGATCCACGATCTGGTTGCGCCGCTCTTGAGTCAGGCGCCCCACCATGCCGAAGTCCAGCATGGCCAGGCGGTTTCCCGGCAAGTAAAAAACGTTGCCGGGATGAGGATCGGCATGAAAATAGCCATCGATCAAAATCATTTTGAGTACGGCGTCGGCGCCATACGCCGCCAGCATCTTGCGGTCAAGACCGGCCGCATCTACCGCGGCAAGACTGTTGCCGGGGATGCCGTCAATCCGTTGCTGAACATTCATGACTTCGCTGGTCCACTCCCAATAAACCTTGGGGATCAGGACAGTTTGATCTGTGGAAAAATTGTGGGCAAAGCGATCCATATTGCGCGCTTCACGTGCCAGGTCCAGCTCACGGCGCAGGGAGCGTGAAAATTCGGCGACGACTTGTACCGGCTGGTAACGCCGTGCCTCAGGCAGTTCGGATTCGAGGAGTTGCGCGATATGCGCCAGAATTCGCAGATCGGCTTCAATTTTCTGCTCAATATCGGGACGGCGGATTTTAAGCACAACCTCGGTGCCGTCCTTCAACTGTGCCAGATGCACCTGGGCGATGGAAGCGGCAGCCACCGGCGTGGTTTGCACCTCGTTAAAGATTTCCAGCGGAGATGCGCCTAAAGCGGCGATCAACTGCGGCAACAAGGTTTCAAATGGAACGGGTGGAACCTCGCTTTGCAGTTTTTCAAATTCACTGATCCAGTTCGAGGGAAACATGTCCACCCGGCTTGCCAGGACCTGACCCAGTTTGACGAATGTCGGCCCCAGTTCCTCCAGCGCGCGCCGCACTCGAACCGCGGGTTCGAGATGCATGATCTCTTCGGCCTCGCTCCAGTGAAGGACGCGGCCAGCACGCTCCAGCGCCCCGATGATGCCGAGGCGGCGCGCCACATCCCCCCAGCCGTAGCGGATGAATACCGTGGTAATTTCATGCAGGCGGGAAATATCCCTCATCACTTTCAACGTTTCCAGCAGCATGACCGAGCCTATTTTTTCTGCGATTTCTCGTGCAAGACGTCAGCCACGCCGGCCAGAATGCCGCTCGCCAGCGCCGCAAGGCGGCTTGCCACTGTCTGGGCGGCCTCCTGACCACTTGACTTTCCGGCCTGCAATGTCGCTGAAATGCCCTTACTCAGATCACCCAGGCTGGCCTTGACGCTGGCGCCCGTGTCGGTGCCGGAATGACGCGCATGGTCCACTGCGGCTTTAAGTTCCTGTTTGATTTTGCCGCCCGCAGTTTCAGCCACCTGACCCAGGGTATCGAGAAAAGCCTGCTCCGTGATTTTCATGTCATCCAGCGCGGGCTGAAGGTCCTGTGCGGAGAACTCCTTGCCCTGCGAGATCATTTCTTGCAATGCCAGATGCGTCGCCTGCGCTGCTTTGAGCAATGCGGCATCAAGGCCGGAAATCGCCGCGGCAAGGGCTTCTTTCACTTCGCCGCCACGTTGTTCCGCCCCCAGGCTTACACCCTCTGCCACGGAGCGCACCACAGCGCGCACTTCGGAAATATCCAGACGCCGCTCCCGCAGGGCTCGCAAGGTCAGGTCATGAACCCGGGTCCGAATATCGCCGTCATCCTGCATGGATGCACTGGCAGCCGTTACAATTTCCTGAGACGTCAACGGTTTACTCATGATGGTTCTCCTTTAGAATGAAGATGCTATGTCTGTTAGGTTAAAGCATTTTCAGGCTTTACAACAGCATGCTTTCCGGATAAATTACGCCCCCATGGGATTAAACAACAAGCTCATCATCGGCTTTCTTCTGCTGTCCGCTGGTTCCGCCGTGGCCGAGGAGGCGATTCAAATTGCACCGGCTCCCGAGGCTGTCTCCAGCACCCTTGAGACCCGCCATTCTTCCGGTGTTTCAGACATGCTCGGTTACGCCCGGAATCTGATCGGCATCAATTACAAATACGGCGGCAACAACCCCAGCACGGGCTTTGATTGCAGCGGCTATGTCAGCCATGTCTTCCGCCAGATGGCGGGCTTTTCACTGCCGCACAATGCCCTGGCCATGAGCCGGCTTGGCAAGAAAATTTCTCCGGATGAATTGAAGCCAGGCGATCTGGTCTTTTTCAATACCCTGAAACGCTCCTTTTCCCATGTTGGCATTTACGTCGGGAATGACCGGTTTATCCATGCACCGAGCTCTGGCGGCGGCGTTGAAGTAGTCAGCATGCAGGACAAATACTGGGTACAGCGCTTTAACGGCGCACGCCGGCTGCTTATTTTGCAGTTGCCCGCTGGATTGCTGAACGAATAAGCGGCAAAGCTGCGAGCGCGGCCCTCTCGCCCTCCATGATGGCCTGATGTTTCTGCTCGAAGCCCGTTGACCCTATCGTACCGGTATCCGGGCGAATGACCACATCCGCTCCAGCCAGTTCGTACTGGCCTATGGTCTGCCCCATGATGCTGAAGGTCTGGAGTATTACATCCACGCTATCGCTCACCTTGGCATATTTTGGCCGGCTGGAAATATCGACCGCAATGACCACATCCGCACCAAGACTGCGAGCCACCTTGACGGGGATCGGGCTGGTCAGGCCACCGTCAACATATTCACGTCCATTGATGCTGACTGGCTGAAATATGCCGGGCACACTACTGGAAGCCCGCACCGCCGCGCCTGCATTGCCACGCCGGAAAACTGCCGTCTCTCCGTTGCCAAGATCGGTTGCCACGGCTGCAAAAGTTTTTCCCAGGCTCTCGATCGGCTTATTCTGCAAGGCGCGGTTGACAAAGTTCTGCAACAGTTCACCCTTGATGAACCCCCTGTTAGGCAGGGTCCAGTCGCCGACGCTGCTCTCGTCCAGCTGGAAGGCAATTTTCTGTAGTTCAAAGCCATTGTAGCCCGCCGCGTAAAGGGCGCCCACCATGCTTCCGGCACTGGTTCCAACCACGATCTGCGGATAAATTCCATGCGACTCCAGGGCTTTGAGCACGCCAACATGGGCAAACCCTCGCGCCGCCCCGCCGCCCAGCGCAATGGCGATTTTTGGAGCATGTGCCTTGACCGGCACAACTGGCCTGGTTTCGGGCTGAATGGTCGCGCAGCCTGACAAGGCAAGCACGAAACCCAGCCCAAACATTAAGATTTTCAACGTACATTCTCCAATTTATGTAGCGCGGCGCAGAGTATCTTCCTGAATCAATATTGACAACTTACTTTGAACATCGAGGTTTAGGGAAGCGCTGATTTAGCGCTTCCCTGGCAAATCCTGTGCAGATAAACGTCCGAATGCGACAATGCTATTTGACAACGACAGGCCATGCGCCAATTACTTCATAAAATCAATGGGCAAAAGACGAATGTTCGCACGAAACATGAAATTTAGCGTGGGCGCCGGTTTTGCGCTGGTACTTGCGTTGATGGTTGCACTGACGGTGCTCGGCCTGAATCAGATGGCTGCCATCAACAGCCGTCTGGAAAGGATCGTGAATCAGAACAACGTCAAAATCGAACTTGCCACGACCATGCGGGATGCGCTGCGCGAACGTGCGATCAGCATGCATTCCATCGTGGTCCTGCAGGATCCCTTTGCCCAGGATGAAGAATTGCAGCGGTTTTATGATCTGGGCTCCAGTTTCTCCAAGGCACGGCAAAAATTGCAGCTTATGAACCTCAATATTGTCGAGGAATTCACGCTGGAGCAAATCAATTCCCTGTCCATGGTGACCCAGCCCATCGTCATCAGGACAATAGAATATGCCCTCGATCACGACAGAAGCTCGGCGCTGGCGATGCTGCAGAAAGAAGCCATCCCATCCCAGAGGAAATTGCTGAACGAGCTGGATGCCCTGCTCATGGAGCAGCAAGACGCCAGCCGCAAAGCGGCTGAGGAAGCCGCTCTGTCATTCCGGCAGACTGAATGGCTGATGTTCATGCTGGGCACCGCCGCTGCATTTCTGGGCGTGTTTATTGCCTTTTTTGTCATCCGCCGCGCAGCCCAGCAAACTCTGGAAATTGAAAAACAGCAGCTGAAATTCAAGACCCTGTTCGAAACCAATTCAGACGGCATCGTGCTGATGGATCAGAGTCATTTTATGGACTGCAACGCTGCAGCGCTGCGCATGTTTCAGTTTGATTCCGTACAGCAATTCACCCGCCTGAGCCCCACAGATCTTGGCCCCCCAGTCCAGAAGAATGGCACCCCGACACTGGATTATGCCATTGCCCATATCAGGCAAGCGGAGGCGGAGGGCCACTGTCACTTCGAATGGAGCGGGAAACGAGCTGATGGCAGCATTTTTCCGGCCGAAATCGCCTTGCATTCCATGACGCTGGAAAATCAGGTCATTACGCAGGCAATCATCCATGACATCACCGAGCGAAAAGTGGCCGAGGAAGAATTACGCCAGGCTTACGATGCAGCGCTTGAAGCCTCGAAGATGAAATCGGAATTCGTGGCCAACGTCAGCCATGAAATCCGTACCCCGATGAATGGCATTATCGGCATGGTCAGCCTGCTGCTGGATACGCCTCTGAACCATGAGCAAAGGGATTATGCCGAAACAGTCAATCAGTCCGCCGCCGCCCTGCTCACCATCATCAATGACATCCTGGATTTCTCCAAGATCGAGGCGGGCAAGCTCGAACTTGAAGTGATCGATTTCAACCTGCTGCAAACGGTTGAGAATGTGGCCGAACTTTTTGCCCAGCGCGCCCAGTTCAAGGGGCTGGAACTGATATGTGACATCGATCCCGCCCTGCCGCACCGGCTGCGCGGAGACCCTGGGCGGTTGCGCCAGATCCTGGCCAACCTGACCGACAACGCCATCAAGTTCACCGATCAGGGCGAAGTGGCCATCAAGGTTTCATTGCAGGAAGAAACACCCTCCGCACTTCTGCTGCGTTTTGAAGTGCGTGATACCGGCATTGGCATCACGCCCCAGGCCAAAATCCGCCTCTTTCAGTCCTTTTCCCAGGCCGATGGCTCGACAACCCGAAAATATGGCGGCACAGGCCTGGGCCTGGCCATTTCAAAGCAATTAATCGAACTCATGGGGGGGGAGATCGACATGAGCAGCCAGGAAGAGCAAGGTAGCCAGTTCTGGTTCACGGCACGCCTTGAAAAACAGGGTGATGCTGCACACCCTCCCGGCAAGGTATCCCTCAGCGGCCGTCGCGCACTCGTCCTGATTCCGAACCTCAGTCTTTTACGCAAGGTGAGCGGCCTGCTCAATCAATGGGGCATTATTTGCCACCACGACTTACCCGCCCCACCACAGGACTCCGCTGCACAGGACTCCTTCGATCTGGTCATTCTGGATATTTCCCGCTCCGAAGATGTGGCAAAACTGCGCATGCTGGGTAAAAACCTGCCCACCCCGGAAAAATGGATTCTGCTCTTGCCTGTTACGCAGCGGCAGCGGCTTCCAGGCCTGCCTGATGCAATCTACCTTACCAAGCCAGTGCTCCAGCAGCGCATGCTCGATGCCATCCTCGAAGCCAGCGGAGAAATTGCGAAGAGAGGGATCGAAGCGGGCCAGGGCACAAACAGTGAAATCACCCTGCCCTCGCCATTGCGCGTCCTGGTGGCCGAAGACAATGGCGTCAATCAGAAGGTTATCCAGCACATGCTGAAAAAGCTGGGAATCGAGCCCGAAATAGTCGGAAATGGGAATGAAGCACTCCAGGCAATGAGCCGCTCCAGCCACGACCTGATTCTGATGGATTGCCAGATGCCGGAAATGGACGGGTTTGAAGCCACTGCCGAGATTCGCCGCATGGAACAGGCGAATGGCGTTCACCGGATCATTGTGGCCATGACGGCCAACGCCATGCCCGGCGACCGCGACCGCTGCCTGAATGCGGGTATGGACGATTACCTGGTCAAACCGGTTAACCGTGAAAATCTGGCAAGGTTACTGCGTGAAATCAAACCATTACCGTCCAATTCTCATGCCGCAATTGACGAAGCTCGCCTGAAGGCCACCCTGGGCAACGATCAGGAATTTCATCGTGAAATGATCTCGCTGTACGTCGACAGCACGCGACCCCTGCTGCATGAAATTTCACGGGCGCTGGCTGCGCAGGACGCTATTGGGTGCAAAAATAGCGCGCACGAGATCAAGGGTGCTTCCACCTATATTGGGGCCACGAGCATGGCAGAGTGCGCACGGCAACTGGAGCATGCCGTGCAGGAGCTGGACTGGGTGCGCGCAATGCAGCATCTGCGGCAGCTGGAAAGTGGCTTCGATCAGGTAGCCCGCTATCTGGAGAAGATGCCCGACCTGAAAGCCTGATCCCGTTTGCTCCCCGCTTTATCCTAAAAACCTCAGTTCGATCACCACGGAGAACACGGAGAAAGACAATTTTCGGTCTTTCATACACTCACCCAATGGGTGAATGCAAAACATTCCGCAACACCTTGTTTTTACTCCGTGTTCTCTGTGCACTCCGTGGCCAATAAAGCTTTTTCTAGGTTTATCCCTCAAACCTGGCCAATTCATGAGCCTGATCAACACGCTCCCAGGTAAAGTCCGGCTCGGCCCGGCCAAAATGCCCATAGGCCGCGGTCTTGCGATAGATGGGCCGCCGCAGGTCGAGGCTGTCGATGATACCGCGAGGCGTCAGATCAAAGGTGCTGCGCACCATCGCTTCCAGCTTGCTGTCCGGCACAGTTCCGGTGCCATGGGTTTCTATCAGCAGGGAGACCGGCTCGGCCACCCCGATGGCGTACGCCAGCTGAACCAGGCAGCGTTTTGCATAGCCAGCCGCAACGAGGTTTTTGGCAATATACCTGGCCATATAAGCTGCCGAACGATCCACCTTGGTCGGATCCTTTCCTGAAAATGCGCCACCGCCATGCGGGCAGGAGCCGCCATAGGTATCTACGATGATCTTGCGGCCAGTGAGGCCCGTATCGCCATTGGGGCCGCCTATTTCGAATGGCCCGGCAGGATTGACCCACAACCTGAAACCTGGCGTGCGCAGCGCCATCGGCACCAATGGATCAATGATTTCGCGTGTAATTTCCTGCGTGACCCAGGCAGGGTCCAGGCCGCGTTCGATCTGCGTGGAAATAATCACGTTTTCGATGCCGGCCACACGATGCCCTTCGTATGCAACGGTGACCTGGCTTTTTGCATCGGGCCGCAGCCAGGGCAAAGCACCGGATTTACGCAGTTCGGCCTGGCGCTGCACCAGGCGATGCGCCAGCCAGACCGGGTAAGGCATCAGATCCGGCGTTTCATCACAGGCATAACCGAACATCAGCCCCTGGTCGCCAGCGCCAATATCGCCCCCTGCGAGCGTGATGCCTTTATGAATCTGGATGGACTGGTGATTGAAACGTACCTGTACTTCGCAAGTGTTCGGATCAATCCCGGTTTCGGCATCCCGGTAACCAATGTCACGTAATACCTGACGGGAAATTTCTTCGGCCCGGTTCCGAATCTCGTCAAACAGCGCCTTGCGGGCAGTTTTGAACTCGCCGGCAATCACTACCAGGTTATCGGCAACAAAAGTTTCGCAGGCCACCTTGGCTTCTGGCTCCTCGGCAAGGAAGGCATCCAGAATGGCGTCCGAAATCTGGTCGGCGATCTTGTCCGGATGCCCTTCTGCGACAGATTCAGAAGTAAACAGGTGACGTCTGGTATTCATGCTTCATTTCCTTTGAGTGATTCAATAATTTTGGTCGGCTTAACCCGGATTGTTATTGATCCGGCCAGCATTTATTTCAATTGTAGGTCGGGCTTTAGCCCGACAAATCGGACTGAAGTCCGACCTACGCCTAATGGATTATTCGGTTAGGGCAGCGCAAGACGCCACAGCGATGTCACCTCGGCTGCGCGTGCAGCGTGAAGCGGGTCGGTCTTGTCCGAGGCGCGGGGATGAACCGGCTTGACATCCATCCGCCCCGCGACTTTCAGCCCTGCTTGCTCAAAAGCGGCAAGCAACTCCTCTCTCGAACGCAGCCCCAGATGCTCGGCCAGATCAGAAAGTATCAGCCAGCCCTCGCCGCCCGGCTCCAGATGCGCGGCGAGACCAGTCAGGAAACCTCGCAGCATGCGGCTCTCCGGGTCGTAAATTGCATGTTCGATGGGCGAATTGGCCCGTGCCGGCAGCCACGGCGGATTACAGATGATGAGTGGCGCACGCCCTACCGGAAAAAGATCGGCCTGGATAACATCCACCCGGCCAATCAGCCCGAGCCGTTTGAGGTTCGCGCGCGCGCAGGCCAATGCGCGAGGATCCTGGTCAGTCGCTACAACGTGCTTTACCCCTCTCTTGGCCAGCACTGCCGCCAGCACCCCCGTTCCAGTACCAATATCGAAGGCCAGCTCCAGGGAAGGCAGCGGCGCCTCGGCCACCAGCCCCACGTACTCGCCCCGCACTGGCGAAAAAACTCCGTAGTGCGGGTGGATACGCTCACCGAGCGCCGGAATTTCAACCCCCTTCTTGCGCCACTCGTGGGCCCCAATCAAACCGAGCAGCTCCCGCAGCGAGACCAGCGAGGGAACCTCACCCGGACCATATGCCTCCATGCAGGCCTCCCGAACATCAGGCGCGCGCCGCAAGGGAATGCTGTAATTGCTCTCCAGCGGCAGCAATAGTTGCCCCAGGACCCGTGCACGCAGGGACTGGAACTGGCGATGAAAATGGAATGCCTCGGATGGCGAAACGGCCGGCTTGCGCGGTTTGCGATCGACACGGCGGGCCAGCGCCTGAAGCAACTGCCGCGCATTCTGGAAATCCCCCCGCCATAGCAGCGCGGTACCCTCGCAGGCAAAACGATATGCGGCATCCGCCGTCATTCGGTCATCCGCGGCCATTACCCGCTTGGGCGGAGGCGCCCCGCTCTCCGAACGCCACCGTGCCGAGCAGCTTTCGTCTGCCTCTGACCAGCAAATAACAGGATAATCACTCACGCAGGCATCACCTTTAGCTCTTCGCCCTGAATAAAAACAAGCATTACAACATAAATCGCCCCATAAATTCCCAAGAGATCGACCATCAGCCTGATCCGGAGCTTGATAGCCCGGATGGGGAAAGCCCGGGAAGAGACCGCGCCTTGACTTCAGTAATGATCCTGATTAGAATGCGCAACGCTTTGGGGGTATAGCTCAGCTGGGAGAGCGCTTGCATGGCATGCAAGAGGTCAGCGGTTCGATCCCGCTTACCTCCACCAAACATAGTTCCACCGCAGTCCAAAAAAGGCCGGAAACCTGAATCAGAAAACAGGTTTCCGGCCTTTTTTATGCCCGGAATGACGCTCTCCGGCAAATTCCGGGGCGATTCACACCTTAATGTTGTGCCGTTCAAATAGAGGTGGGAGTCATTATGAATAAGCCCAGGCTAAAAAAAGCCCCGGATGCCGGGGCTTTTCCCTGTTAAGAGAAAATCAAACCTTGCGATTCCTGCGCGCCAAGCCCGCAGCCAACAAACCAATACCGAGCAAGCCGAGCATTGCAGGTTCAGGCACCTGACCATACCGGCTATCATTATCCGTATCCTGATAGAAAATAAAGCTGGAGGCTGGCCCATTGGTGAAATCAACTGTAATCATATGCCACAAATCACCGACAGCCGCATTGGGAGAGATGGATACCTGATCCGAATAGGTTACCAGCGCATCAATCGATGAATCGGAAAACCATAAATCCACACCTTGCGCTGAACCATCCGTACCCCAACTGGGGTTGGTGCGGTCAAATACGGTATAGCCAGAATTACCGTTCAGAATCAACTGGGTGATCGAGCCCAGATTTCCGGCCGCCGCACTCATGGTGAAATTCCAAGGTGCAGAATAGGTGTCGCCGTCCAGTGAAAGCCCCCATCCCGTTCCACTCACACCTCCTGACAAGGCGCCTGTTGTTGCCCATGATAGAGTTTGAGTGACCCCGCTCGAGAAACTTGCGGTAACCGACATGCCGCTCATCTTGGCACCGGAGGTGGAATACCCGGTAAGCCCGGGAATGGCGCTGGTCGTGGCGGTATCCGTAGCGTAAGTCACCGCCGCCTGAACAGGCGTGGCAGTAATGGCAAGCACTGCAAAAAGGCTTAGAGCCATCCTGGAAAAGTTATTGCGTTTCATGATGCCCTCCAATTTTTGTTAAATGTTGTTTTGGATGGTGAAACAAAAGCACATTGCGTGCCAAAAATAACTAATCTTTTTTAAATCAGTTGCTTGCCAATTAAACCGGATACCTTGATCTCGATATCAGGCAGGGTCTGTAAAAAATATCGACAATATTTATGTGACAACAGATATAGCAGATCGCGCAAAAACCCCAAAAAATCTGATAATGCTGGCCTTGGCCGGGATTTTTCTATTTCCGCCGCGCCTCGATCACGCCCGCCACATCGCGAATCTGCATCAGGACTCTGTCCATCTGTTCATGATCCACAACCTGGGCGGAAAAGCTCATGCGCGCCTTATCGCCACGGCTCTGGGTATTCACGGCGGTGACATTGATTTTTTCACGCATCAGCAGGTCTGAAATATCCCGCAGCAAACCCTGGCGGTCATTGGCTTCCACTTCCATGTCGACTTCATAGCCGTTGCCTCTGCGGGTGCCCCAACTGGTGGGCAGCAGGCGTTCGCGTCTGGATTCCGGCAAATGCACGATGTTGCTGCAATCCTGGCGGTGAATTGCAACTCCCCTGCCTCTGGTGACAAAGCCAATAATCGGATCAGGCGGCACCGGCTTGCAACATTTGGCCATGGAGGTCATCAAGTCCCCCACCCCGACAACCAGCACACCGGATGTCGTCGGGGCAAGACTACGTACACTGACCTGCCACTCGTCTTCCTCGACCCTGGGTTTACCCTCGTCCAGAGCCAGCGCCATAATTTCCCGTGCCGTCACATCGCCCCGTCCAATCGCGGCGAAGAGTTCTTCCGCCTTGGCAAACTGCGCTTTCTGCGCCAGTTTTTCGAGATTGGGGAAGGCCGTGCCGAGCCGGTGAACCTCTTTTTCCAGTGCGGCGCGCCCTTCCTGAACATTAACTTCATGGTGCAGGCTATTGAACCATTGACGTATTTTTGCCCGCGAGCGGCTGCTCTGCGTGTACCCCTGGGTGGGACTCAACCAGTCCCGGCTGGGGCCGCCTTCCTTGGCGGTCAGAATTTCAACGCGCTGACCGTTCTGCAGCGTGTAGGTAAGCGGCACGATGCTGCCGTCAACTTTCGCTCCACGGCAGCGATGGCCGACATCGGTATGCACATGGTAGGCAAAATCGACCGGCGTTGCGCCTTGCCCCAGCGCGATGACGCGCCCTTGCGGCGTCAGTACGTAAACGGTGTCCTGGAACAGGCCGGTCTTGAATTGCTCGACCAGCTCATCGACGTTCTGAACGTCCTCCTTCCATTCCATGATCTGCCGCAGCCAGGCGATTTTTTCCTCGAAACGGGCATCCCCCTTGCCGCCCTCCTTGTAGCGCCAGTGCGCGGCAACACCCAGCTCGGCATGGTTGTGCATGTCATGGGTGCGAATCTGCACCTCGAGCGCCTTATCTTCCGGGCCGATCACGGCGGTGTGCAGGGAGCGGTAGTTATTACCCTTGGGGTGGGAAATGTAGTCGTCGAATTCGCTGGGAATGGGTTGCCACAGGCCGTGCACGACGCCAAGCGAGGTATAGCAGTCCTTGAGATCGTTCACCAGCACCCGCACCGCGCGCACGTCGTACACTTCGGAAAAATCCACTTTCTTGCGCTTCATTTTCTTGTAGATGCTGTAGATATGCTTGGGCCGCCCGGTCACTTCGGCCTCCACCCCGTTTCTTTTCAGCTCTGCCCGCAAGGCGGCCATGATGGTGTTGATGTATTGTTCGCGGTCGAGGCGGCGCTCATCCAGCAGCTTGGCAATTTTCTTGTAAAGCTCAGGTTCGAGGAAGCGGAATGAGAGGTCCTCCAGCTCCCACTTCACCTGCCACACCCCGAGCCGGTTTGCCAGCGGCGCATAGATATCCTGGATTTCCCGCGCGATCGTGCGCCGGATTTCCTCATCGGCGCCGGGCAGTTCGCGCATGGCCTGGGTGCGTTCCGCCAGCTTGATCAGCACGACCCGAATATCTTCCACCATCGCCAGCAGCATCTTGCGCAAGGATTCGATCTGCGCCTGCTGGTCCTTCTTGTCATCCTTGGATGCTTTGCCATGACCTGCCGTGGCGCCCAGTTCGCCGATCTGGCCCATGCGCACCACGCCGTCAACCAGCGCGGCAACGCCCGGGCCAAAATCCGCTTCAATCTGCTCTGCACGCTCGGGTTCTTCCGTGGCGGCCTGCAACACGGCCGCGACAATGCTCTCCACATCCATGTTCTGGGTCGCCAGGATGGATGCCGTTCCCAGGGCATGATCCAGCAGGGACGTGCCGGTCAACATCGTTCTTTCAGCATACAGGGTGGCGGCCAGATCCGCGGCCTGCCGGACCAATTCGATATCCGCCCCGGAAAAACGCGCCTCCATGGCCTGTAGCCAGTGCTGGAGGATATCGCCGTCAGGCCCGGAAAGATGTTTATTTGCCAGTGTTACCATTGTTTCATCACCTAATCTTTTAACTGCCAATAACGCTGCCGAAGCTGCCTCTGGCTCTGCAACGACATGCCCTCTGCCCCGAAACGCAAATCCAGCGCACCGCTCTCGTCGGTACGCCAAATTTTGATACCCCTTGCCTGATAACGTTCCAATATCTCATCCTTGGGATGGCCGAAACGATTGCGATACCCCACTGTAAAAATGGCTGTTGCTGGTTCCACCGCGTCGATGAATGCCTCCGTGGAAGAGGTCATGCTACCGTGGTGCGGGACGACCAGCACGTCTGCCTTCAACCTGTCCGGCATTCTTGCCAGCAAATCCTGCTCGGATACGCGCTCGATGTCGGCGGGCAACAGGGCGCTGCCGTAGGGAGAAGTGATTTTCAGCACGCAGCCGCGATCGTTGTCCTTGAATCCATCATATTGGTAGTCCTCCAGGGGCGGATGGAGCAGGGCAAATTCTACCCCATCCCATTCCCAGGATTGTCCGGTAAAACAGCGTGAACTATTCAGCGTACCGGCCAACACCGGGCTATCCGGCGGCAAGGAAGAAATCAGCCAGGATACCGGCTCAGCCTGCAGCACCGATGCAACGCCGCCTGAGTGGTCAATATCATCATGCGAAATCACCATGCCGTCGAGGCGGCGCACACCGCTGCCGCGCAGGAAAGGCACGACAATGCGCGAGCCTGCATCCGATTCGGCGCCAAATCGCGGCCCGGCATCATAGAGCAGCGCATGATTCCGGGTGCGAGCCACCACGGCCAGCCCCTGTCCGGCATCCAGCACCGTCAGCCATAGCTCGCCCGGAGCAGGCCTGGGCGGCAGCACCATGAACATCGGCAGGAACCAGGCCACGCCCAGCCAGCGCGCTGGAAAGCCACGCGGCAACAGCAGCCACAACACCCCCAGCAAGGCCACCACCACTGTCCAGGCCGGCGGGCCATGCTGCTGCCAGACTGCCACCGGCAAGGCGCTCAGCCAGGTCAGGAAGATCATGCAGGCTTCCATGGCAAGATGTGCCGCGAACAATAGAAAATCCAGCGGCAAAAGGGTACCGAGCAGGGTCAGCGGCGTCACCACCAGACTGATGAGCGGAATCGCCACCGCATTGGCGAGAGGAGAAACAATGGAAATCTGCTGGAACATGGCCAGCAGCGCGGGCACCAGAGCCAGCGTAACGGCCCATTGCACCCTGCCCCATTCCGCCAGCCAGTGCAGGCGGCCAATGCGCCCCGCGCTCACTCCCATTATGGCGGCTACGGCACCAAAGGATAGCCAGAATCCGGGCGACAGCACGGCCCAGGGGTCGAGCAGCAGAACCACCAGCAGCGCGAGCGCAATGACGCCGAAGGCATTGCCGATGCGCCCCAGCCACAGCGCCACGGCAACCACGGAGAGCATGTAAAGCGTGCGCTGGGTAGGCACGCTGAAACCAGATAGCAGGGCATAAGCCAGAGCCGCCATCACGCCAGCCACCACGGCGGCCTTGCGCGCGGGAAGCCGGAGGGTCAGGGGGGCGCTGAGCCGCCACAGCCAATACGCCAGCGTGAAAAAGAAGCCCGAAATCATGGTCACATGCAGCCCGGAAATGGACATCAGGTGATTGACGCCGGTACGCTGGAAAATCTGCCACTGCGCCGGCGGAATCGCATTCTGCTCACCGATGGCCAGCGCCTTCAGCACGCCAGCGTACGGCCGGGTTTCCAGCACCAGCGACAGGCGCTTCAAGGCGGCCTCACGCGCTGCTTCGACCAGATAGACGGGGCGATAAACCAACCCGGCCAGGCGCCGGTTCTCCGGCCCCGCACGCACGTAGCCGGTAGCGCGGATATTGCGCTCCAGCAGCCAGGCTTCATAATCGAACCCGTAGGGGTTGGCGTTGCCGCGCGGGCGTTTCAGGCGCACGGTCATCTCCCAGCGTTCGCCGGGATGAATGACTGGAACGGGATGAGCAGCTGGCCTGCCGAAGCCCCCGTCGAACCAGCTCAACTGGATATGAGCGGGAACCCGGGCGCCGGGCGTGATCACCTTCTCCACCTCGAACTCGAAGCGCAGGCCGCGCTCATTGCTGACAGGCAAGCTGGCAATCACCCCGCTGAGCCGGATATCCTGACCTTCCCAGTGCTCCGGCAAGGTATCCGCCAGGCGCATCTGGGCGAAAAAGGCGGCCCAGAAAAACCCGGCAGCCAGCCACGATGTCTTGATGAAGAGTTGCCTCAGCCCTCTGCGCTGCCAGGATGAAGCGCGGCGCAAACCGTATACCAGCAGGGGCAAGGGAAGCAGCAGCCAGGCCCAGAACAGGGGCGGCAGGGAGGATTGCTGTTGCAGCAGCCAGACACCGGCAGCAATAGCCAGAATGTTAAGCCGCATGGCTGCTTATGGAACCTTGTCAGCCTCTGGGCACAGCATTGCCGGCGGACTGAAAATTACTGCTCAAGCAATTTTCCATCGACCAGCCTCAAGGTGCGATCCATTCGTGCCGCCAATTCCATGTCGTGCGTCACGATCACGAAACTGGTGCTGAGTTCCTTGTTCAATTCCAGCATCAGATCGAACACCCCCTGAGCGGTATTGCGGTCCAGATTCCCGGTGGGCTCATCCGCCAGCACGCAAGCTGGGTGGGTTACCAGCGCACGAGCCACCGCGGCCCGTTGGCGCTCGCCACCGGAAAGCTCGCCAGGCGTGTGTTCAAGGCGGTGCCCCAGCCCAACCTTCTGCAGCATCGAAGTGGCGCGAGCATAAGCCTGCTGCCTGGGAATACGCCGGATCAGCAGCGGCATGGCCACATTTTCAAGGGCAGAGAATTCGGGCAGCAGGTGATGGAACTGATAGATGAAGCCGAGCGACTGGTTGCGTAAATGCCCGCGTTCGGCTTCATTCAAGCGCTGAACATCGTGGCCGAGAATTGCCAATTCGCCTGCGCTGGCATCATCGAGGCCGCCCAGCAGATGCAGCAATGTACTTTTGCCGGATCCGGATGCGCCGACAATCGCCACTCTTTCGCCCTCTGCAATATCGAGATCAATCCCAAGCAGGACCGGCACCTCGACTTTTCCCTGATGGAAAACCTTGCTCAGGCCGCGGCAGGACAGGACAAAGGGGTGAGGAGTGAGGGGTGAGGAGTGAGGGGTAAAACCCCCGTTCACCCCCGTTTGGCGAAGCTCTTTCATTCCCGGCTCATTATTCATACCTCAGCGCCTCCGCCGGGTTGGTTTTTGACGCGCGGTAGCTGGGGTAAAGCGTCGCAATCAAGGTCAGGACAAATGAAACCGAAGCCACATACATTACATCCTTAACATCAAGTGAGGACGGTAACTCGCTGATATAGTAAACATCCTTTGCAAGAAAGGCGACGCCAAAAAGGCGCTCGATCGCGGGCACAATCACATCGATGTTGAGCGCAAGCAGCACGCCGCCGCCTACCCCGATGAGCATGCCGATCACGCCGATCAGCGCCCCCTGCACGATGAATATTTTCATGATGCTGCCGGGCGATGCGCCCAGCGTGCGCAGGATGGCGATGTCCGCCTGCTTGTCGGTCACGGCCATCACCAGGGTGGAGACGATGTTGAATGCCGCCACGGCGACGATCAGCAGCAGAATGATGAACATCACGTTCTTCTCGATCTGGATGGCGCGGAAAAAATTGGCATGCTGGCGCGTCCAGTCGCTGATGTAAAAATCGCCCCGCATCAGGTCCATCAACTCGCGCGACACCTGGGGCGCGCTGTAAAGGTCTTTCAGCGCCAGCCGCACGCCCGAAACCCGTTCTCCCATGCGATACAGGCGGGCCGCATCATCGAGATGGATCAGCGCCAGCCCGTAGTCGTATTCATACATGCCAACTTCAAAGACGCCCCTGACGGTGAACTGCTTCAGGCGCGGCACCACGCCTGCCGGCGTCACCTGTCCCTGCGGCGCCATCACCACCACCTTGTCTCCCAGCCGCGCGCCGAGCGCACGCGCCAGTTCGGAGCCAAGCACGATGCCGAATTCGCCGGAACGCAAATCTTCCAGCCGCCCCTGCTTCATGTGGCTGGAAAACTGCGCCACCCCGCTTTCGAGATCAGGCAGGACTCCGCGTACGATCGCGCCCTGCACCGCTTGATCAAAAGTCAGCATGTTCTGCGCCATGATGTAGGGCGCTGCGGCCGCGACTTCGGGGTGACGCGCAGCTTCCTCCGCAACCTTGCGCCAGTCGCCCAGGCTATTGTCGCCGCCGGTAATCTGGATATGCGAGGCCACGCCCAGGATGCGGGCGCGCAACTCCTGCTGGAAACCGTTCATGACCGAAAGCACGACAATCAGCGCCGCCACGCCCAGCGCGATGCCAGCCATGGAAATCAGGGAAATGAAGGAGATGAAGTGATTGCGCCGCTTGGCACGCGTATAGCGCAATCCGATAAAGAGTTCGAAAGGGGACACGAATTAATCTATTTCAATCCAGAATGGGTGCCGGAACTATAGCAGATCGGGCGCTATCACGGCATGCAGCCGCGCCCGGATTTTACTTTCCGGCATGTGCTTGTCAAAATGCAGGAAGAAGCGCTTAATCCAATCAGCATAAGCCTGCCCTCAAGAAAATTCGAGGGATGCACTGGAAATAAATATCACGTTGATATAAATGAAATATTCACGAAAACAAATATTTTAGCCATCCTATTTGTTGCATCAAATAGGATGGCTATTTCACGTTGGGCGTCATCAGTCAATTTTTTGAGGAGGAAATATGAACTTTCTAATTTACTTGTTTTGGCTCATTGTCAGCATTGCCGCTGCGGTATTGGTAGACAAATTGATGTCTCCGTCGCAAGTGATATACACAATCGCCATATACCTTGTGTTTATTGTTTTATTCGGGGTGCAGAAGAAAACCTATGTCAAAACATCTAAATTTAAACTTCTAAAGTGGGATATTTATAGCAAATTCGAGTTAATCGAGCAGAGCCATATTCTTGGCATTCCGCTTGGAAGCGGAACTGTTCTTGAGGTGCAGAAAGAGCTGCTATCTGATAAAGAAGTGAGTGAGTTCGTTACAGGGAAATTGGTTCCTTTGGCATTTCATTTATTCGCGCCTAAATTGGGGTTGGCTGCCAGACTTGCCCTAAAGAAAAAATAGCCCAACCCGGCAGTCGAGAGGGACTGCGCAAAAGCGCGCAGCCCCTCACTTTCACGTTAGGCGAATACAACCATGCCCCTCTACTCACAACTAGACCAGCCTACGAAGGAAGTACTGAACGCGCATATCAATCGGCGTTGGGGTCAGCTATATGAGTTGGAAAAAGAGTGGGGGGAAAGAGCGCTCAAATACCTTTTTCTTACAAACTCTGGCGGTGCTATTGCGACATTGAGTTTTCTGGGAGCAGCAAAGGAACTCACCGGCGTTGGGACAAAGATTGCTCTCTTCTTGTTTGTTCTGGGCATTGTGTTCGCCGGAATATCAACCGCCAAGACCTTTCATCACATGTCTGGTCTGCTCAAGAAATACAAACAAGGCGCTGAAGATTTTTACGCTGACAAAATCACGTGGGTAGCCTTATCTGATGCAGACAAAGAGCGTGCAGTTGCGGGCTGGTTAGATTACATGATTCCGTACCTATCTTTTTTCTGTTTCATTATGGGTAGTGGTGCTGGTGCGTATGCGCTATTCGCCTAACTCATCCATCAATACGGACTGGCTTACAGCGGGCTTCACCCGCCTCCAGCCAGCCGGTTATGTCCAACGTTAGGCGGCAATCATGGCAAGAAGTCTTGCATTTGCGAAATTTAAAATCTCACTTGAAGGGGTGTAAGAATTTTTGTGTAAACGGTCATTTGGCAGGAAACTGCCGTCCTGGAGAAAGGAGCTGTAATGACCGTAAGCAACGAACTGCTGGACAGCCTACTGGCTGATTACAAGAAACC
>Ga0172380_10001720_pt1 | contig 37138 bp, 44 predicted proteins | sample Leawe162metaG_FD_119747 | JGI IMG/M metagenome (GOLD analysis project Ga0172380, IMG submission 119747) | Leachate microbial communities from a municipal landfill in Southern Ontario, Canada - Leachate well 162 metaG | ecosystem: Engineered > Solid waste > Landfill > Unclassified | place...
CTCGACGGTGGTGTGGTGGGTGGTGATTTCAGGTCGCGGCATGATTACCATTCAACCTTTCCGAGTATGAAACTACAGCCGCATTTAGGGCATTCTATATCTTCACCTTGCAGATCGTCCCATTTATTGTTGAAAATAGGACGCAGATAAAGTCCGTCGTCGTCATGATCAAACAGGTCGAATTCGTGACCACATCCGGGGCATTCTATTTCAAGGCTTGCCCTTAAAGTTGCATTGATCTCTCTGGATTCATCTCTCATGCTCATATCCTCCCATATTTACGATGGTTATTTCAGGTCGCGGCATTCGTGGCCTCGCCGATAAACCGAGGTTCCGGGTTGCTTCTTTTTGCCTCACGCTTTCTATCCCGGGCTATTTTTTGATACTGCAATTCACATTTTTTATGATATGGCCTATTGCGTTGATCTACGAAAATATTATCCTGCGAATCATACTGTTTGCAAAATACACATCTCCTCCAAGACGCATGGCCACAAATTCTAAGCGCCTTCATTCTCATGTGAAGCAAATTATGATAAGAACAGTCTTCGCATATAACTAAATTTTCGTTTCTATTGTCGTTCTTTATTTCGTTGACATGGTGTACTTCAATTTTTCTATCAAAAATTCTACCTAAAACTTTTTCAGCTATAACTATATGCTCAAGAATGTAGTTTTTATTACTTCTTGGATGATTCGGAGCCCACAAAAATACATATCCCGCAGAGTGCGCCCTTCTGCCTCCATTCCATTTTGGGTTATTTTTGCCACGAGCCTGATGGCCACTTATAAATCTGACGGGCATCCCTTTAATGTAGCTAAATTTAGAATGATTATTTTTAGGGATGGTTGTGTAGCCTCCACACCCACAATGGCATTTTCCAAATTCAATTTTTTGATTTATTATTTCATCGTCCATTCTATAAACCTTGATACTGGGTTAATGTGCTCAGCGCCTTTCGTGTCTATCGTTTTTTCAGGCCGCACAGTTAATATCAGTCTGTCTTCTGCTCTTGAAAAAGCCACGAATGCTAAATTAGTTTCATCTGCAATCTCCCCGGCTGCCTCCGCCCGGGCGCCCGGAAAAATCCCCTCGTTCATGCCGGCCACGATCACGGTTTTAAATTCAAGGCCTTTTGCGGCGTGGATGGTGGACAGGGTGATGGGCGGGGCGTCTGGGTCCGTGAGTTCGTCCTGAACGTCGAAGGTGGCGATGTAATCCAGGTACTGCCTGATGGTTGCAAAAAGGTTATCCCCAGCGCCTTGGCTGATAAAATCAAGGATCTGCTGACCAAACAGCACATCGGCGACAGGTCCGGTCATGATTTCATCAACGGCCTCCGTCACCCTGTCCGACCCGTCAAAATGTCTGAAAAAGTTTGATGAATCCAGAACCCCTGAAAACTCCATCCATGTTTCAAGGTGGCTCATGCCGTTTTTTACGGCGTGATATCTGATCTCGGCGTATTCCCTGTCATCGACTCCCAGGAGTTTTCGAATCACCATGAACGAAAAATTGTCGTGGTGATTGCAGAGCAGCCGCAGAAACGAATGGACCGTTACGGCCGGCAGCTCCTTCAGCATGTTATTTTTCTGGCCGGCGTAGATGTGAGCGACATCCATGTCGGAGAGAAGGCGCGATACTTTTTGGAGCAGGTAATGGTTTCGGGCAAGGACGGCGATTTCTCCCCCACAGTATGAGCTCACTATTTCGCTGATCATGGCCGAATCAACGTCACGGTGGATCTGGACAGTATCATGCACCCTTTGGAGCCCTACTATTAAACATTCCGGAAGCGCAGGCTCAATCCGAGTCGGAACTGAATATTTTGGTATCCGATTTTGATTGTGACGGATCACATTGTTCGTCACATTGACTATCTCCGGCAGGCTCCGATAGTTGTTTTCCAGCAGAAACACCTGATATCCGTCTTGCTCCGCCCGCATCATGGGCGCTGAGTCAGATCCTCGGAATGAAAAAATCTGCTGATCTGGATCGCCCACGGCAAAGATTGACGCCTGGAAGTGCCGGGAAATTGCATTGACGATATCCCACTGAAGCGGCGTGAGGTCTTGGCATTCGTCAACCAAAACGTGCGCCCAGTTCAGATATTTCGACAGTTCCGGAACAATTTTCAAAAACTCAATCAACAGATCGTCATAAGTGAAGGCTCTGTTTTGGCGGAGTCTCAACCAAAAGGCGTCGATCAGTTTTGCATGGGGGCCATGCGGCATAGAGCCATGTGCTGCGTATTCCAACAGCGCAGCATCGATGTCACGCTTTGGGATTTTCCAGGTTTTTTTATAGACGCCCATTTCCTCCGCAACGTCTTTCAGAACCATCTGGGTTTCCATCTCCCCGTATACTGAATAATGGGCGCGGCGTTGGTCAAATCGCCGGATCATTTCCAGAGCCACAGAGTGAGATGTTCCACATGTGATGTTGTGAGCCTGCTTTCCGATGCGCTCCACAAGCCTGCTTTTCAGTTCCATGGCCGACTTGCGGGTAAATGAAAATGAACATATTTCGTATGGACTGGCCCCGTTGCCGATCAGGTGGGCGATGCGCTCGACTAAAACCCTCGTCTTCCCCGATCCTGGCCCGGCTACCACCATCGTTTTTTGCGCCGTGCTTTCAACGGCTGCCTGCTGTTGTTGGTCGAGTTTCATTCTTTTTAATCCTCTGTTTTGTCATAAAAAGGGACCACAAACATCGATGCGCGTCTCTTCATCATCTCGCAGATTAATGCGTCAATTGTTCCTCCGGGCAAGGACTTCCAAAGCGCACTTGCAATGGCCTTGCCTTCTTTTCTGTGTTGCCTGGCGCATTCTTCAAGGGTCGAAAATTCCGGAAAAGGCTTGGTTCCGACAATATTCAATTCGGGGATCTTTGTACCTATGGCCTGGGCGATGTAAGTTTCCATCATAGCGTCGTCACCTCCCATCCTGCCGGAACCGGATCAGTCACCGGGTGGCAGGTATTGATTATAATTTGAGCATCCTCCATGACCGGCTGCTGGATGATGTGGGATAGGGTCTCAAAAAGCCGGCTGTTGTCCATTTCGGCAGCTTCCAGGACTAACACTTTGTCACCGGACCCTGCCAGCGCATACCCGATCGCCAGGTCAAACGCTACGCGCTCGCCGCCCGAAAGCCCTGCGTATGGGGTCAAAATTCCATTTCTTTCCCAGGCGATAAAAACAGCCTCATCCTCAATTTTAAAAACGGCCTTGCCATCAGGCAACAGGGCGCTCATGGTTGCAGACAGTTGGGCGCCGGTGCTTTCAATCGCCGCAGCTTTGCGGGTTTGCAATTCGGCCATGACGGTCTTGCTTTCCTGGATGCTCTCCTTGAGCTTTTCCAGATCCAGCCGCGCCTTTTGCTCTTCTTCTTCCAGCCCCTGCGCTTTCTGGAAGAGCGCAAGCCGGTCGCGCAGGCTTTGCAGTTTGGCTTCAAGTCCGGTGATATTTTGTTGCATCAGGTCAATCATGCCACCTCCTTAAATTTTCGGATCTCGCGTTTACATGCCATAACTGCAGCGCACGTTTCGCAGCCCGCCCGCTGCAGGACGGATAGAATTGACTGAATGGACTCTATGGGGTCCGGGCCTGTCAATGGCAGGTTTAATTTTGCGGCCCTGTCCTCCCACGGCGCCCCTATTTTTGCCGCGTTCTGCTTCAACCTTTCTTCTGCAGCATTCACAGCCCTTTCTCTTTCGGCAACTACTGCCTTTGCGGCCCGTTCGGCCTCAAGCGTAGCGTTTGCCCGCTCTTGGGCCTTTTTTGATTCATTGGCCAGATCCCGGTATTTCTGCGCTGCTATGGCCTTTTCTTCCTCTACCCTGCGGTTCAGCTCTGCCATCTCCTGGGCGTGTTTGGCATAGGCCTGGGCCTGTTCTTCAGTGGCTTTCTGCTCGGCTTTCAGAATTGCTTCTTCGGCTTCGATCCGGGCTTTTTCTGCTGCAAGATCCGCCTTGGCCTTGTCCAGTTCAACGGCGCATTTTTTGCCCTCATCGATCACTTCCGCCATCGTGCCGGGTCCGAGGTCTATTTTTGTTCGGGCCTGCATGAGAGACACCGCTGTCTGTTCCTTGGACCTTGCGTCTTGCACCTGGGTATTCAGCTTTTCCCGGGCGGCTGATATTTCGGATTCGAGCGCTGCCACGTCGCCGGCCGGGGGGAACAGGCTGAATATTTCATCAATCTTTTTCCGGTCGGACAAGGCCATGAACACCGACAGGTCGATCAATTTCGGATTCCCGGCGCGGCCCAGTTCCACGGAAAAAACTGCCACCGATGCTTTTTTGTAATTGACCTGGTAGTCCAGGGCCACGGACCCGGATTCGTCCTTCTTGTACCGCTTTAAAAATGACGTTTTCCCGATCTGGCATTCGGCAAAGATCTTATAGGCACCGGCTGAACAAGCGGCGTGAATTGCGCCATTTTGTTTCGGCAGTCCGGAAATATAGCCGTTTAGAACAAGTTGAAGCGCCTGGGTGCGGGCTGATTTTCCGGACCCGTTTGGACCGGTTACCAGGTTCAGGCGGGAAAGGGGCTGTTCAAATGTGAGGCCTTTGAAGTCCTTGGCTTTTATTTTTGTGATCATGGGTTCTCCCTTAGAACTGGTCCACCAGCTCATTTACTCGTTTCATGATGGCGGTCATTTGCTCATCTGAGTAATCCACACCGTCACCGAATGCCAGCTTGAGGCTGATGCACGCCTTTTTGAACTCAACCGGGAATTCCTCACGGGTGACTGTAAAATTTGCGGCCAGCGTCTTTGATTCTTTGGCCAATAACTCGGCCTTAACTTCTGGATCAAGCGCTTTGGTTTTTACTGGAGAAATAGTGTCAGGTTCCTGCCGGGGCAGCTCGGTCTGATCTTCCGGGTCGATGGTCTGTTCAATGGCCTCGAATTCCGGCTCATCAGAAACGCGCTCAGAGCCGGTCATGGTCTTTGCTGGTGGAATATCAATCGTGTCATCGGTGGCGAAGTCGGCGCCGCGATTTTCAATCAGCTTTGAAACCCGGTCCTGCACCTGGGAATACCTGGACGCATCCCATTTGATGATGTTTCCGCCCATGGGCCGCCAGCACAGGATAGGGATGGACCATTGCGGCTTATCGCCTGGGACTTTTTGCAGTCCGGAAAGGTGTTTCAGGGCGTTGCGGCGGGCAAAGGTCTGGGCAAAGTCAATGGCCTTTTTCTCACGGTTGAGAATCTGCGCGTACCATGTCAGGGCTTCCTCGTGGGCCGTGTTCACCCATAGCGTGGTGGATTCGTCAAAGGGGTATGATGCCCATGTCCCTTTTTCTTCCGGGGCTCCCATTTCTCCGGGTAGCAGTCGGAATGCCTGGGGATATTTTTTGGCCTTGCCGAGCAGGTCGATTAGGCGGTATGACGGGGTGTCAAAGATCGTTGTCCAGTCACTTATTTGCGGGATGCCCTTTGAGCTGAACCGGAACGCCACGGCCCGCGCATAAATGCACAGTATGCGCCGGTTGGTCGAGTCCCGGACCACTGCCGGGTTTTGGCACCATTGGCCATCCACCAGGACTTCCTTAGGGAAGATCACGGATGCGCCGGCTGCTTCCGCCCATACTTCGTATCCCTGGGCGCTGATCACATAAGGGCCGTTATAGACTGGCTGAATCAGGGTGCCTTCGGTTACGGACAGGTCCAGGCGCTGCTTGAATGCGCGGATCTCTCCATCGGCGTCTCTGAGCGCGAAAGCATCGTCGGTTCCAAGGGCTACAACGTCCTTGCTTATTATGGCCTGAAGGTAGTCGGCTTCTGCCGGGAACTGTCCGGCGATGTTCTGGATCGCGGTTTTCTTGTCGAGTTGTGCTGCTGGTAAATTATTCATATTTCTCCTTATTTCGGGTCATCCTCTTGAATGTCGATTTTAAAAACATGCGGATACATTTCAATCAGGCTCGCTATTGCGATGGCTCTGGTGTGCCCTGAAGCGAATACCGACGGCTCACCTTTCAACTCAACGCGCCATCCATTCTTTCTGTTTCTGAACCGATAAATCAGAATGGTTTTGTTGGGTTTCATCCGATCATATCTCCTGTCCTGATTGCCATGTCCCACCTTACATCCAGTATCGGGTCATCATTCATCCATTCCCGGAAAACCATCCACTTTGAATGGTCGTCACTGAAAGCCGTAGCCAGTAAAAGCATTTTTAAAAAGCGTGTCATGCCCCATCTCCTTTCGAGAAAAAATCCGGCCCCTTTCCTGATTTCTATAACGGCACCAGCTACGAGCTGGCGTGGCAGAATTGCGATCAGGTTTTGTTCGCCGCGACGGGGGCCGGATAAAGCGCAGCGCCGCCCAAGGATCTGCCATCAACAAACTGAAAGAACTGAATCTTGCATCCCCCGGCTGCCGCCGCCCCTTGATGCCTGGGGCTTTCGCCCGTCTTCCATGGGAAACCGCCTTATCGTCAACGCGCTCAGTCAAGAGGCTCGGATTTGGCGGCTGGTTCATTTTGTTGGCTCTGATTGTTTCAAATAATTTGGGGGATGTCAAGCATTATTTTTCCATATCGGAATATTTATTTTGATTGTTTAATACCATAATGGAATTTTCTACTTGACTTTTATTTGCCATTCTGGATATGATAAACCCATTATGAAAAGAAAAATTTTAAAATACACACAACTGGCTGAAATAATGGGGCGGCCGCCTGCAACTGTTCATCGATGGTTAAGCGGTGTTCGTGGGATAAGTCCTGATGTTGCTTATGAATTTGAAAAGGCAACAGGTATCAAGGCAGAGGCTTGGATATTTCCCGATAAATTCAGAAATCCATACTTTGATAAATGGAGGCAATAATGCCTGGCGATACAGAATTTAAAGAGATTGATTTAAAAAGTATTTTTACGATCAAGAAAAATCGAAATTGGAAACTCGATTTAAGCGACATGGTAATTGAGGCTACCGGCAAACATTGGTATGAAATTGATCTTGATCGGTGCAAAAGTGCAAAAGAAATCCTTGATTGGATAATTCAGGTTCAAAAAAAATCATGGGCTACTGACGAAATAGTAAGCGATCTTGTTTTGATACTTAATGATATAATTGATATCCAAGGACATATCGTTCATAGCACAGAAAGCCTTTTGGATTGTGAAATGAAAGCATTTGCACGGTTGTATGTGCATAGGCTTGAAAAATGAAAAATGTTATTTCTGTTTTCTCAGGAATTGATCCGCTTCCTAAAGGCGAAACGGATTGGATGACTGTATTAAAAAACATTCAATCAGAAAAATATCGTCCATACGTTGAAAAAGCCAGGACGCTGATTAGCGATCCTGCGGCCTATCGTAAATACAAAACCTGCTTTCCTTCTGTTACGTTTTGTGGAAATTTCACAAAACGCCGTAACTGCCAAAACATTCTTTCTTCTACGGGTTTTCTAATCCCTGATCTTGACCACCTTTCTGATGTTGAAAAAACATTCAACCTTCTATCGAGAGATTCTTACATTTGGTTTTGTTTTCGTTCGCCTTCTGGTGATGGTCTTAAATGCGCTTTGCGATCAGAAGGAATAAACACGGATGATGACATCAAGGTTTTTTACGGTGCGGTAGAGCGGTATTTCCAAACCACCTACGGCATCAAAATTGATCCCGCCTGTAAAGACATAGCCAGGTTGACTTTTGTATCACATGATCCCCATTTATTTATCAACAAGAGCCCCGAGGTTTTTCCGATTAAGGACTGGGGGAAGCAGGAAGAACAGCGGTTTTATTTGCCACCTTCAACTGATAACGGGTGGAAATCAAAATATGGCATGAAGGTTTTGGAAGGCTCTTGCGAAAAGATACGGCAGTCTACAACAGGAGCTCAGCACAGAGAGAGGCTTAAACAGTCAAGGCTTATCGGAGGGTTTATTGCAACAGGGTTTATTGAAGAAGCGGTAGCCATGCTCGCGCTTGAACAAGCAGTGAAGGATTCAGGGGCAAAACTTATGGGGCAGGCTATGGAAACTGTCAAGGACGGGATAGAGTATGGCAAACAGACACCTATCCAACCTGAAGAAAGACAGCCAATAAAAAAGCATGACGATATCCAGTACTATTGTGATCCGGATGAGGCTTTCAGGGAAACACCAGCCCCTTGTGACAATGTGGACAATGTGGACAATGTGGACAATGTGGACAATGTGGACAATGTGGACTCAGCAGACAGTTGTGGACAGTTGTGGACACCTTGTGGACACCTTGTGGACAGTTGTGGACAGACAGAAGATTCAAAAACTTCAAAAGCACCATTCAATTTGGCTTCTGAAATCAAACAATGGATAGAAGAATCAACAGGTTATTTCACTTGTGATCAGATAGATAGGGAGTTCGGGCTGTGTTCGAGGCAAGACAAAAAAAACCGCTCTACTATACTCGCGCGTGCGATAAACCAAAAACTAATTAAAAAAGACAGAAGTGTTCCTGGTAAATTCCAAATTATTGATCCTACCTTGAAAAGAATGGATATCATCAACACAGACATAGACCCCTTTGACATTACACTGCCATTTGATCTTCACAAATATTGCGAGGTTCCGAAAAAAGGTATTGTCGTAATTGCTGGAAGTAAAAATGCTGGAAAAACGGCATTGATATTGAACATCGTAAGGGCCAACTTGAAAAAGCAGCACAAAACATTTTATCTTGCATCTGAAATGGGTCCGAACGAAACCAAAAAGCGACTGTTGAAATTTGATGATATGGTTCTTGAAAACTGGCTCGATGCTGAATTTATCGAACGTCCGGATGACCACGGAAGTGTTATTGAATCGCATAATCCGGATGGCCTGACACTGATTGATTATTTAGAGGAAACCGAGGGTGAATATTATAAAATAACATCTAAGATCAGGGCCATTTATGATTCGTTGAATACAGGAGTAGCAGTTATTGGAATTCAAAAGCACACTGAGTCTGATTATGCACGTGGGGGGCAGGGAACAACAGAAAAATCAAGGCTTTATTTATCAATTGATGCTATCGGATTAGTTGGTAACGATCAAGTAAGCGCGATCAAGGTTATGAACATAAAAAACTGGGTAAGGAAAAATCTTCAGTGGCATGAGCTACATTTCAAAATCAAACACGGCGCTGAGATTGAACCCCTGACCGATTGGATGCCCTGTTCGACTGTAAACCGCAAGGTATGCTTGGCACAATATCAATCTCTTTCTACTGCGAAAGATCCTGAGAAGAAAAAAGAACAAATGCAGAATTGGACTTTTATATTCCAAACAGAAACAGGTGAATCTGTTGGGCTGAAACAGAAAGACCTTGAATCGTGGATTGATGCGTATCCGGCCATTGATGTTATGGAAGAATTGGAAGATATTGCAAATTGGTCATTTAAAGAAAAGAAATTGAAGAAAAAATCGTGGTTTATTGAAGTTTCGGCAATTTTGCGGAAAAGAAATACAAGGAAAGGCAACTCATGACCCTCTCTGAAAAAGAAAAATCGCTCGATCAACTCCGTCGGCAGCACAAACTTGCATGCGATTACCGGGCTGTTTCGCCGGAATGGGAAATTATGCACGAATTGGTTGCTGAAATAGAGGCCAGCATCGACAGATTGGCCGATGATATTCAGATAGAGTATTTACAGCGTGAACTTGCAGAGGTATTGCCATGATCGAAAAGAAGCCCCGAAAAAAACGCGCTGTCAAAGCACCAGAACAGCTTGAATCCGCAATCACCAAAGCCATCCGGTCAATCCTGGACGTGGTGGGGATCAGGCACTGGAAAGAATGGGGCGGCCCCATGAGCGAGAATGGGATACCGGATCTGGTCTGCATCCGCAAGGTCAAGGTGGCCGATCTGGTGGCCGATGGCGTTGAAAGCGTCGGGGTGTTCGTTGGGATCGAAGTTAAGCGGCCATCGGTCAAGGAGTTGCGGCCGGCTCAGGAGAAGTGGAAAAGGCGCATCGAGGAGTCCGGAGGGGTGTTCCTGGTGGCCCGGAGCGTTGATGATGTGATTGACGGGCTGGGGATTAGAAACAGGTTTTTGTTTTGAAAGGGGATGATATGACCGAGACTCAGCGTGATTACATTCGACTTGAAGATGAAAAGTTTCAGCTTTTGCAATTTGGTTGCAGGTGGCGCACGGCTCCGAAGATCAAGGGCGTTACGTTCTGCCTGGCCTCGACTGAAGCCTGTAGACGTTCGGAAGATTGCGCTATTTGGGGATTTCTGAAAGGGTTGGGGTTGGTATGATGCGGCTTGCGCTGGCACTGGTCTTGTTTCTGGCTGTTGAAACGGATAAGGCATATGTTACGCACCCGCCTGTCCCAATCAGCGAATATACGCATGTCGACATAGACGGGATCAGCGTGATTGTTCCCCAAGAAACGTGGAGGTGGTGAATGGAATTTGACCCCAAAAAAGGCGACAAGGTTCTTGTGTGCTATGACGGGAAGAAAGGCCGGGCCACTGTTGGGGAAGTCCTTCAGAGAAGGGGCTTTGCTATTCAGGTTGAGTTTAAAGCCTGGATCGACAAATGGACTGTTGTTGGATGGTTTGTACGCCGGAGCGATCAATCTTTCGGTGGTTACCTGAAATCGCAGGAAAGCCTCATGGCGGCTGCGTTCGGGCGCCCTGGGGATTGGTATTCGGTTTTCAAGATGGAGGCCAAAGATGGACTTTGAGCATGTTTGGTTCTGGAAAATAAAGCTACCTGAACGCCGGGGAGGTTTATGCCGGATCGTGGCAAGAGGCAAGATGAATTCGATCCTGGTTGAATTCCCGGACGGGTACAAGGTGATAACGTCGAGGTATGCGGTAAGGAGGAAAGGTGACGAACTGGATAAAAGTAAAGCCCAATGCAGAAAGTAGCATGCCATATTATCACGGTATAGCCGATTCAATTGCCACAACGGTTGAAGAAAAACAAGCCGCTTACGGAGACTCGTTCGGCAGGGCCGGGAACTGTTTGCGAGAAATGTATCCGGACGGGATCATGCCGGAACAATACGACGACCTGCTGACCATCGCCCGTGTTCTCGACAAACTGTTCAGGGTGGCCCATCAAAAGAATGCTTTCGGGGAAAGTCCGTGGAAAGACATATGTGGATATTCACTGCTTGAAATCGGAAAGGACGAAAATGACAAAAGAACAAATTGAAATCCAGCTTGCCCTGAACCGGAAAGAAGAAACGTTTGAATCGGTGTTTCGGTCCGTGCAGAGATGCGTGCATCAGAACGCTATAAATCATGGCTGGTGGGCTGGTGAACGAAACGATGGAGAATTGCTTGCACTCGTCCACACGGAGCTGTCTGAATGCTTGGAAGCGCTCAGGTATGGCAACCCTGAAAGCGAAAAGATACCTGGATTTTGCCATGCGGTAGAAGAACTGGCCGATGTGGTGATCAGGGTCATGGACATGGCAGAAGCAAGGGAATGGGACCTTCCAGGGGCAATCATCGCAAAGGCAAAGCACAATATTGGCAGGCGGATGAAGCATGGTGGTAAACTGTTTTGAGAAAGGAACCCAAAATGAAAGACGCCCAAAAACAGGCTATCGCATGGAAGTTGGTTGCGCTGGCTCACTGCATGAAAGATGCAGCAGATGAGATGTAGGCTGCCGGGCTTACCGAAAAGGCGATTGAGATGACCGGGGCCGCACGGATGGCGTGTGAATGGGCGCAGGAAATTGCGAGGGAGGGGTAAGAAATGGCAGGGAAGTCAAATCCTGAAACATGGGCGCTGGCCAGGTCTTTGTTCGAAGCCGGGAAAAGTTTTCGTGATATTGAGGCTGAAACCAAAATACCCTATAAGACTGTGTGCAACCGATCTAAGTCGGAGGGTTGGGTAAAAGGCACATTGGCACAAGTAATATCTAACAGAATCAAGGCTAAAGTCGAATTTGGCACACTTAACAAGGCACAGCAAGAGATTGTGGAAAAGATATCAAGCGACGCTGTTAAGCAAATGGAATTTTTAAATTCAGCGGCTATGGTCAACGTAGCAGAGGCCATGTCTCTTCAGTGCTTTGAACAGAACGATTTCAAGGCCCGCGCTGACACCATCCTGAAGGGCAAAGAGGCCGTGTTCGGGAAGCAGCCGGATACTGCTATACAGATCAATAACAACCAGCAGGATGACGGCCGGCCGAAGGGCCTTGCAGACTTTTACAAATGAGCATCCTTAACCCAAACCTTCAAGGCTTTTATGAAACGAACACCAGAAATTATATCCTGTACGGCGGGCGCTCATCTTCCAAGACCTATCACACTGCCGGGTTTTCCGTGTTCCTGTCAAAGAATTACCGGGTCAAGTTCCTGTGTGTCCGGCAGTTCCAGAACAGGATATCGGATTCAGTCAAGACCGTAATCGAGGAATGTATTTACAATGCCAGAATTGAGGATGAATACCGGATCACAGATAATGAAATTGAGCACAAAAAAACCGGGTCAACATTCGCGTTCCTTGGCATTCAGCGAAACCTCAAGGAGATCAAGGGCATTGCCGGTATTGATATTTTATGGATTGAAGAAGCCGAGGGGCTTACTCCCGAACAGTGGAAGATACTGGAACCCACGATCAGGGAAGAAGGGTCTAAAATTTGGATCGTTTTTAACCCGGCTTTTATTGCTGATTTTGTGTATCAGAAATTTATTGTCGAGACTCCGCCGGACACCATTGTCAGGAAAATCAACTATGACGAAAACCCGTTTCTGTCCAATACCAGCCGAAAGATCATCGAGCATGTCAAAGAGACTGACCCGGAGCTTTATGAGCACGTTTATCTGGGCGTGCCCCTGTCTGACGATGAGCGCTGTGTCATCAAGCGGTCATGGATCGAAGCGGCGATTGACGCCCATATCAAATTGGGGTTTGAACCGGAAGGGCATCGGGTTATTGGGTTTGATGTTGCCGACGATGGCGGGGACCTTAACGCGAATGTGCTCGCGCACGGGTCAGTTGCCCTATGGTGTGAAGAATGGAAGGGATTGGAGGATGAGCTTTTGAAGTCCTGCTCCCGCACGTATCAAAACGCAGTCTCACGCGGGGCTGATATCCGGTATGACTGCATAGGAGTAGGGGCATCTGCCGGCGCGAAGTTTGACGAGCTTAATTCAGCGACTTCCGGTAAGAAGGTGCGGTATTCAAAATTCAATGCCGGGGACGCCGTGTTTGAACCGGAACGGTATTACGCACAGGATAGAATGGAGAAAATCAAAAACAAGGATTTTTTCAGCAACCTGAAAGCGCAGGCGTGGTGGCTTGTGGCTGACAGGTTCAGAAACACTTTTGACGCAATCAAGAACGGAACCGCCTACCCGGTCGATGACCTGATAAGCATTTCAAGTGCCATGCCTCACCTGGAAAAGCTGAAAAGCGAATTGTCGACGCCGCGTCGGGATTTTGACAAAAACGGGCGGGTCAAGGTGGAGAGCAAGAAAGACCTGGCGGACAGGGAAGTTAAAAGCCCGAATATCGCAGATGGATTTATAAACTGCTTCGCGCCCCACACGGCGCCTATGAAAATATCAACTGCCGCTATTCACAAATTCGGCGGCGTCAACCTGTCACACTTAAGAAGGATTTAAAACCATGTGGCCGTTTAAAAAACCAGTTCAATCAGAACCCCCTGCCCCGCCAATGAAGCCAGTCATGTCAAAAACCAGCCTGAAGGCCGCTGTCATGAAAATGAGAACTGAATCGGCAGAGACCATAAAGCCCTACGCCTTTCCGGTTCAGGCCCCCGCCCTCATGCCTGGAGTCGTACCGTCCGGAAGGAAGGCCCCAGTCATGGCGATGGACACCACGGCATATCAATACGTTTCCTCCCAGTTCCCGGGCGGCGGCTTCCCCGGATATGCGTATCTGGCCGGCCTTGCAACGCGGGCGGAATTTCGGTCGTTTGCCTCCACCCTGTCAACCGAGCTCACGCGCAAGGGGATCGAGTTCACCAGCAAAACCGATGACGACGCGCAGGCGCCCGAAAAAATCAAACAGATCGAGGATGAGTTTAAGCGGCTGAAAATCATGGCTGCAATCCAGACAGCGGCGGAGCATGATTGTTTGTTCGGTCGGGCCCAGTTGTTCGTGGGGATTACGGGGCACGAGCGGGACAAGCCGGTTATTCTTTCCCCTAAGTCAATCCCCGTGGGCGCACTTGACCGGGTGGTTCCGGTGGAACCGATCTGGACCACCCCGACAGGATACGATACGATTGACCCGTCGTCAAAATCGTTTTACAAGCCCGTGACGTGGTTCATGCTGGGGGATGAGGTGCACGCATCGAGGCTGTTGACCATCGTTACCCGGCCAGTGCCGGACATTTTGAAACCGGCGTTCAATTTCGGCGGCATGAGCCTTTCTCAGCTTGCCGAGCCTTACGTGGATAACTGGCTCAGGACCCGGCAAAGCGTGTCAGACCTGATCAATATCTTTTCTATTACCGTGCTTGCAACAGACATGAGCCAGGCGCTACAAGAGGGCGGTGATGACGGGGCCGGGCTCCTTGCCCGCGCCGAACTGTTTACTACAACCCGGAGTAACAAAGGGCTTGCGATCACGGATAAAGAGCGAGAGGAATTGCAACAGATCAACACGCCGCTGAGTGGACTCCACGAATTACAGGCACAGAGCCAAGAGCATATGTGCGCCGTGACCCGCACGCCGGCTATTATTTTGACCGGGATATCACCTTCCGGCCTGAACGCTTCCAGTGACGGTGAGATCAGGGTATTTTATGACTGGATCGCCTCACAGCAGGAATCCCATTGGCGGGAGCCTCTTGAGGTCATTTTAAAACTTGTTCAGCTTTCCCTGTTCGGCGCCGTTGACCCGAATATCGGCTTTAAATTCGTGCCCCTGTACCAGATGACCTCCATTGAAGAAGCTGACATTCGGCTGAAAAACTCCCAGGTGGCCACGGCCTATATCACGGCAGGCGTGCTGGATCCCCAGGAAGAACGCGAGCGCCTGGCCAATGATCCGGACAGCGGATATGAGGGACTTGATTTGAGTATTGAGCTTGTGGCGCCGGTTCCTCCGGGATTTGAGGATATAATGGGCGGCCAGTGGAATGAGCACACTCACCCGACTGGGCCTGAGCATCAACCGTCAGAACAAGGCGCGGGTCCGCCGGAAAGCTTTGAAAGCAAGTATGAAAAGTATTTCGGGAAACAGGCCGGCCCCGAACAAACCACAAACGACGAATCCCCCTTCCCCGCCATTTACGACCCTGACGAGATCGCCATGGGCATGCGTGTTGAGATGGAGCACAACGACTTGACCGGAGGTGACCCGGTGAAGATTGCGGAGATTGTGCGTGACCATTTAATCGAGGACCCGGCCTATTACTCGAAGCTGCAAAATGCGGGGATTGTGGGGGATGGTTGGATCACGGTCAAGCCGAACGGACCAGACGCCAAAGGGGTCCCTGTGATGATTGACAAAGATGGGACCATCACTGGAGGCATGGGCGGGAAATTCAATGGGCAGAAGATCGGGGATTTTAAAAAGAAGAAGGCACCCGAAAAAGAGCACCATGAATATGTCCCGAAAAACCATGACCCAAAAAATAAAGTCTCTCCCCATTTACAACAGATATTCGGGATCATGCGCGAGGAAATGAATCAAGGCGGGATTGAAAGCCTGAAAGACACCGGCGAAGGCGGACAAACAAACGCAGTCGGACGGGTGTCAAGCCATCAGCAATGGTACAGGGATTTGAACCAGTCCTTGAAAGACATGAAAGAGCCGGGCATATCCGGAATTGACAAAACGACGTTTTCCGCCATTCTCGACAAAAAAGAAGCCGGGAAAACCCTTACGGACAGGCAATCAATAATCTGGAAAGCCATGTCAGACAGCGCTGAAAAGTACAACCGGGAGCACCCGGAAACGGCAAGAGAAATCAGCGATTACGAGATGACCCGGAAAGGATATGAACCGAATTATGGTGAGCCGGTCAATCTCATGAATCTTAACGTAGGAGATATACTTCTTTTTGACGGAGAAGAGTTTGTTGTCAAAGGTTTTGACAAGCAGGGCAACATGGTATTCAAGGACGGGGAAATTATCAAAGTGGACCCGTTTGAAAATGTTCATCCAGATGCGATCAAAAAGACAACCAAACCGGGAAAGGCCAGAATCATAAAATGAAACCCAAAACCGCCCGCCCCAAAAAGGAGAATTAAAACATGAAATACAAAGTGATTTTTGAAGTTTTAAACCTTGACACCAACACAGTTATCAATTCAAAAAGTCAGATTGTGATTTTTGCGAACCATTTGGCCGATGTTGCAACTATCAAGGCCGCAACGTCCTCGGCCATGTCAATCGTCGCAAAAGAGATTTCTGAAAAAATATGTGAAAGCGAGAAAAATGAAACGTAACATCAAAACCGCCCGCCCCGTCCGTGCCAACGTCGGAATCGCCACAGCCTACCAGCGCCGCATCCAAAAGCTCATTGCCGAAATGCACGGCTCAATCGAATACTGGCTGACGGCCGCTTACCGGAAAGACCCGCCCCGTGCTGCCGGTCTGGTGGAGCAGGCCCAGGACAAAAGTCCGGTTGATGCGATCCGAAAGACCCTGGCCGATCTTGCGGAGCGCTGGACTCAAAAGCTTGACGACACGGCGGAACCCATTGCGGAGTCTTATGTTTACCAGATGTTCAAAGCGTCTGATTCTGCGATGCGGGCGGCTTTAAAAGACGCTGGATGGTCAGTTGAGTTTACCATGACACCGGCCATGCGGGAAGCGCTCAAGGCTTCAATGGCTGAAAACGTGGGGCTTATCCGGTCGATCCCCCGGCAGTACTTACAGCAGGTGGAGGGGATTGTCATGCGCTCCTATTCTGCCGGGCGGGATCTTGGAACGATGGTCAAGGAGTTGAAGGCGCTATACCCGAAGGCGTCACATCGGGCGGTGCTGATTGCGCGGGATCAGAGCAATAAGGCGAATGCGGTTGTGAATCGCACCAGACAGCTCGAATTGGGTATAACCGAGGCCATCTGGCGGCATTCACACGCAGGTAGGGAACCGCGACCGGACCACGTAGCTGCGGACGGGAAGAAATACAAGATTGCGGAAGGGTGCCTGATTTCCGGGAAGTACATTTTCCCCGGAACTGAGATCAATTGCCGGTGCAGTTCAGCGGCCGTGCTGCCATTTTGAAAGGATGAAATGACCGATCTTCCGAATAAGACATGGTTCAGGCCTCGTGAAGTAGCAGAATATTTGAGCCTTCACAGGAAAACAATTTACCTGTGGGTGAACGAGGGTAAAATTGACGCTGTTCGTCTTATCGGAAAAACCATCCGCATTCATCGCAATGAAATAAAAAGAGTTCAAAAGATGTATTTTGATTAAATACTGTAACATTTGCATACTTTTGGACTGTTGACTTTCATAACCCCTTTCTAAAATACAGCCGTAACCTTTTCTTTATCGGGGAAGCGATGCGGCCGTATCATCAAAATTTCGCGTTTGACAAATCAGAACGTCGTTTTGACGTTGATGGCCGGCTCCACGTCGGGCGCTCTCATATTTCCAAGGCGACGATCTCCCCATATTATGGCCGCGAGATCCCCGGCTATCAGTCGCTCGGACTTGTGCCCGATAAAATCTATCAGCTCTACCGTGACCCGGCAGAATTGAAGCTTGCCGCTGACACCTTCGCCCGAATCCCGATCCTCTCCCGGCATATCCCCATTTCCGCAGATGTCCCCCGGCCCGAACTGATTATCGGCACAGTCGGCTCTGACGTTTCGTTTTCCGAGCCATACCTTGATGCCGATCTTTGCTTCTGGGCTTCTGACGCAATCGCCGGGATCGAGACCAACCAGGTCCGGGAACTGTCCTGTGCCTATCGGTATGTCCCGGTTATGGAGCCTGGCTACATTGACGGCAAGCGGTACGACGGCAGGATGACACAGATTCAAGGCAACCACGTTGTAACAACAGAGATAGGCCGCGCCGGGAGTGATGTGGTGGTGGCCGACAGTAACCCCTTTTACAAGGATGCAATCATGAGAATGACAAAGTTGGGCAAGGCCCTGTTTTACGCAATCGCCGCAGCCTCCCCTGTTCTGGGCATGGACGCCGCCCTGCCCGCGCTCGTGGGAGGGGCAAAACGAAAAGACTTCAAGCGGGCGGAAGTATGCAAGGAATTGCTGGCCCTGGATGCGGAGATCGATAAGACCAAACTGGACAACATCATTGACGCGATCCTGGACATTGAGCAAGACCCCAATCCGGTTGAGTTGAATCCGTCAGAACCAAACCCGGTTGCCGATCCCGCAGCAGAAGATCCCGCAGCAGTCCCTCCGCCGGTGAATGACAATGAAGGCGGATCACCTGCTGATAAATTGCGGGCGCTATTGGCCGGGAAGGTCGATGAAGAAACCCTGAATGCGGCCCTGGCCCTGATGCCTCAACCGGAAGCGCCCGCAGCGGTCAATGATGAATTCCCGCCGCCCCCTGCCGAAAACGATGAAACCAAGGAGGATGAAGTGAAAAAAGAAGATTTTGAGAAAGCCATGGACAGTCTGAAAACGTCCATGCGTGAGGCCGAAGAGGCCCGGCGCGACGTGCGCCCCGTGGTCGGTGAAGTCATTGGCATGGATTCCGCCGCCGAGGTTTACGGGTTCGCCCTGGATCACATGAAGGTTGACCGCAAAGACGTTGATACGGCCCCCGCCCTCCGCGCACTGTTCAAACTGGCATCATCCGCTGACAAGGGGAGCACCATGCCGCGCATTGCCCAGGATTCCGGCGGACTGATTGACAAATTCCCGGGCGCTGCCCGATTTCGTAACATTTAACAGGAGGCAAAAAACATGACTGGATTTCAAACACAGGTTAATGCCCAGCCTGCCCCCGCTGTAGCCGGTGATTTTGCTTCCTCGAATCCCCGCGCTTCCGTGCTGGTGGGTGAGGGCGGATTTATCGCGGGCGTCGGCGGTGTGACCGTTGGCAGGTTCGCATGGATTGACGATGACGGTGTTACCGTGCTGAGTCACGGCACGGCAACCAGGGCGCCGGATGGTTTTGTACACCGGGAACAGCAGGCATTGATCACCACCTACATGGCCGAAACATCAAACGTGATTCCGGAAGGATTCCCCGTAATCCTGATGAATGCCGGGGATTTCTGGGCGCGTCTGACCGGATCGAATGCGGCCGTCCTGGGGTCCGCCCTATTTGCCGATTATGACACCGGCGACGTTACGGCAGTTGCAGCCTCCACGGGTGCTAGCGTGACCGGGTCCATGGGCGCAACCATGACGGCATCCATCGGCGCTACGTTCACTGCTTCCGCCGACACAGACACCACGAAGCTGGTTATTACCAGCGTAACCGGCCTGATTTCGGTTGGTGACGTACTTTCCGGTACAGGCATCACAGCCGGAACCACAATCGAAAGTCAAGATTCCGGGACACCCGGCGGGGCAGGCACCTATCAGCTCTCCGCCGTCAATGCCTGTTCCTCCGCAACTGTAACCTGTTTTGGCACTGTCCTGAAAGTCACGGCCATTACCGGGCACCTTGCCATCGGGGATGAAGTCAGCTCTCCGTCGGGCGCAGTAGTGGCGACTCAGGTATCCGGCACCGCTGGCAGCACTGGCGTTTATACCCTGGATACCGCAGCCGCTGCCTACACTGCATCCGGAACCATTACCGCTTTTGGCATCACCATGAAGGTTACGGTCGTCGGTTCCGGAGTCCTTCACGTCGGCGATCCTGTTTCCGGGTCCGGTATTCCTTCCGGGGCGGTTATTGCCTCTCAGGTATCCGGCACCACGGGCGACGTGGGTATTTATACCCTTGACACGGCGGCCACGGCCTATGCCGCATCAACAACCATCACCGGAGTTGCGGGTGTGTCCCTGTCAACCTGGAAAGCCCGGTCCGCCGCCGCTGTTGGCGAGCTGGTCAAAATCAGCACATGGGGGGTCTAAAATATGAATCCGATCCTTGAAGCACTCAAAAGCAGGGCCGGGGTTGTCTTTATGGGCCAGCCCAATCTTGACCTGCAAATGGCGAACGTTGCCCATAACGTGCAGGTGGCAATGGATACACAGCCGAGCATGGTCACGGTAAGCAACTCCGGTATCCCGGCGTTTCTGTCCACCTTTATTGATCCGAAACTGATCGAGGTTCTTGTCGAGCCGATGAAGGCCGCCGAGATCGTCGGCAGTGAGGTTCAAAAAGGTGACTGGACCATGAAGCAGGCCATGTTCCCCATGATTGAATCGACCGGGGAAACATCCAGCTACGGCGATTATTCCGAAAACGGCATGGCCGGTGTCAATTCGCAGTTCCCATCCCGGCAGTCCTACCATTATCAGGTAGTGACTCAGTGGGGTGAACTGGAACTCGAAATGGCCGGCCTTGCAAAAATCGACTGGGCCAACCGGCTGAATATCGCGGGCGTGCTGACCTTGAACAAATTCCAGAACAAGACCTATTTTTTCGGCGTTGAGGGTCTGGAAAACAGAGGCCTGTTGAACGACGCGGCCCTTTCCGCAGCCATCACGCCGATTACCAAAGTGGCGGGCGGAACCGGATGGACAAACGCCACGGCGCTTGAAGTCCTGGCAGATATCCAGAAGCTTTATAAGCAGCTTCAGTCCCAGGCGGGCGGGTTAATCGACCTGTCAACACCCATGACTCTGGCCATGTCCCCGGCCAGTGAAGTCGCACTGACCAAGACGACCGAGTTCAATGTCAATGTTTCGGATATCCTGAAGAAGAATTTTCCCGGACTGACCGTAAAAACGGCGCCGGAATACACCACGGACTCCGGGGAACTGATTCAGCTCATTGTTGACAATCTGGAAGGGCAGCGCACGGTTGACTGCGCTTTCACGGAAAAACTGCGGGCGCATCCGATTGTTGTTGCCATGAGCTCTTTCCGGCAGAAAAAGTCACAAGGCACCTGGGGGACGATCATATACAGGCCCTTTTTGATTTCTCAGATGCTCGGACTGTGATTTAGACAACACATATTAAGCAACACATACATAGCGCAAGCCTGGGGCGAAATAAACCCAGGCTTTTTTAAAAAACTGACAAATGCGGAGAGATAAACCATGGCAGATAAAATCATCGTAGGGTGCAAGCTTCCCCACGGAATCATTCTTCACCATCCCGACAATCAGGCCAAAACGGTCGAGCTCGCCGGGAAAAACAAGGCGCTTATCATCGGCTCCGACCATGCCACAACGGAAGTTGACGCCGATTTTTGGGATCAATGGATTTCCGCTCACAAAGATTTTGCCCCTGTAAAATCGGGCGCAATTTTCGCAGCGAAAAACCCGGCATCGGCTGCTTCAATGGCCAAAGAGTTCAAGGACAGGAAAACCGGGTTTGAACCGATCAAGCAAAACGCGCACGGCGTGAAACCGGCAGACAAGGATTGATTCAATGACCATTTTGGCCTTTGACTCAACAGCTTTTAAAGCCCGCTACCCGGAATTTGCGGCGGTGTCCAACACCCTACTTGCGGCGTGCTTTGCCGAGGCGGGGCTTTATTTGTCTAACACAGACGCAAGTCCCGTGCAGGATGTAACCCGCAGGGCGATCCTCTTGAACATGCTCACGGCTCATGTGGCTTTCCTTGGCGGTGCTTTATCGGTAGATGGACAGGCCCGGCCCGTGGGCAGGATTGCATCAGCGTCAGAGGGCAGTGTCTCGGCCAGTTTTGAGGGTCCGGCACCCGGAACCGGCGCATGGTTTCAGCAAACTCAGTACGGGGCCAATTTCTGGCAGGCTACCAGCGGACTCCGGTCCTTTCGATATGTTTCATGCCCGACGACATGGTGACGCACAATGGCTGAACACGTCCTATCCGGAAAAGAAGCAGTCATGAAAGCTTTGGAAGATATCGCTAAGCGCATGGGCGGTGGTGAGGTTTCCGTGGGGTTTATGGGCGGAACTGAAAACGGCACACCTATCCCGGCCATTGCATTTTGGAACGAGTTTGGCCATGAAGGGAATTTCCCGGCGCCGCCTCGACCGTTTTTTCGGAACATGATTGCAAAAGACTCCCCCGAATGGCCGGAAAGAATGGCAGGACTTGCAAAGGCCACGAACCTTGACGGCGAAAAAGTCCTGAAGATAATGGGTGAAAGCATCAAGGACGCATTGGATAAAAGTATCATTGACTTGACGGAACCGGCCCTTTCGCCAACAACGCTGAGACTACGCGAAGTGTTCGGCAACTCACCGGAAAAGATCAGGGCGAGGGATGTACTTCAGGCTCAAAAAGACGTGCAGGCAGGCGAAACAATCGCATCCGGAACGCACGCGAAGCCGCTGATCTGGACGAGTAATATGAAAGATTCCATCACGTTCAAGGTTGAAAAAACATGAACCTCCGGGGTATCGCAAATTCAGTTTCCAGCATGGTCAACGCCAATGTGACAATAACTGTTTTGCGCTCCACGGGGTACACCATCGGCACAGGCAGAAAACAGGTGCCTTCTTACGCGACGCCCGCAACTGGACCGGCGCAGATACAGGCCCTGGACGGAAACGACCTGAAGCAGCTTGACGGACTGAATATTCAAGGCACCATCAGATCAATTTATCTGGCCGGGGCAATGGCGGGAACCCTCCGGCCAGACAGCCTCGGGGGGGATGTGGTGCAGATTACAACCGGGATTCATGCGGGGGAGTGGCTTGTGGTGAAAGTTCTGGAAGCATGGGAAACCTGGACGAAAGCGGCCATCGTTAAACAACAGGCGGCGGGCACATGACAGTCACATTCTATGTACCATCACTGACCGTTGACGCCGTAATTGATGCGCTGGGCGATTTTCTTGAACTCTTTGTCGGCACGGCAGAGATCATCCGGGCGCAGGTCAACCGGGCCCCCTTTCCTTCTGGCCCGTGCGTAGTCCTGACTGAGATTTTACAGGTTGATCTTGCAACGCCGGGAATCACCTACATTCCAGACCCGGCAGACCCGGACATTGAGGGCGATATTGCCGAGGACAGGTTCAGTGCCCGAAGCCCGAAACGATTTGACATTCAGATCGATTTTTATGGCCCATCCTCCGGGGATCAGTGCGCGGCGGTTAAAAGCGTGTTCCGGACCGAATACGCGGTTTCGCAGTTCCCGGCAGGAATCAAGCCTTTGTACTGTTCAGACGGGCACCAGGCACCATTGATATCCGGGGAACAACAATGGGAAAGCCGCTGGGTCTTAACGGCATCCCTGCAAGTGAACCCGGAAGTTTTGATCCCGCAGCAGTTTGCGGACGCGGCCACGGTTGACGGATTTATCGAGGTTGACACAGAATATCTATAACGAGGTGAAATAAATGACAATTCCAGCAAGTGATATCGTCGTCGTGAATCCCGGAGTGGTTGGAACCGGGGGCAGTCCGCTTGCCCTGAATGGCGTGATCCTGACCAAAAGCCTTTTACTCCCGACCAGAGCCGTGCGATCCTTCACCAGCGCCGACGCGGTGAGTGACTTTTTCGGCCCTGCATCCGATGAGTACGCAGCGGCACTGGTTTACTTTTTGGGTTTCGACAACTCCACCATCAAGCCCGGTACGCTGTATTTTGCCCCCTACGTTGATACCGACAGACCGGCATGGATTCAATCCGGCTCCATGGCAAGTGTAACTCTGGCACAGATGCAGGCGTTTACCGCCGGTGTTATGGCAATGACCATTGACGGTATTGCGCGGACATCGGCATCCATCAATCTGGCATCGGCCACAAGTCAATCGGACGCCGCAAGTAAAATCCAGACGGCGCTAAACACTACCTTGCCCGAACAGGCCACGTCAACCGCTGGAACAATCTCAGGAACAACCTTGACCATCACCGGGACCAATACCGGGACGTTTGCGGCAGGATCCACCGTAACTGGAACCGGCGTTACCGCAAACTCCATCATCCTCGCCCAGCTCACCAGCGACGAGGTGGACGAAGCCCTGGGCGGCGACGGAACTTATCAGCTTTCAGAATCTTCGACAGTAGCGGCTCCCACGGCAATCACGGCAACCGCAACGCCAGCCGTTGTATCCTGGAATAGCGTACTGTCAACTTTCATCGTCACATCTGGGGTTGACGGTTCTGGATCTACCATTGGGTATGGCACGGGCGATATCGCTACCCTGCTGAAAATGACCAGTGCAACCGGGGCCATTCTTTCACAAGGCGACGATGCAGACACGCCCGCAACGGCCATGGACAGCGTGAAAGCCCTGACTCAGAATTGGGTTGACTTTACGACCATGTGGGAACCGGACACTGCCAATAAAACACTGTTTGCGGTATGGGCGAACGCTCAGAATCAGCGGTATATGTATGTTTGCTGGGACACTGACGCGCAGGCCATTGTCAACGGGTCCACGACTTGTTTTGGTGCGGTCGCCAAGGACGTAGCCTATGACGGGGTGATGTGTGTTTACGATTCGCTTGACCTTGCGCTGTTTGTCCTGGGCGCTGTTGCTTCAATCGATTTTTCCAGGACCAACGGCAGAACTACAACCGCGTTTAAGTCTCAATCCGGATTCACGCCGACTGTCACCGACAGCCAGATTGCGGCGAACCTGCTTGAAAACGGATACAGCTTTTACGGATCCTACGCCACGGCACACGATCAATTCAACTTTCTGTATAACGGGCAGCTTCCCGGAAAGTGGTTGTGGCTGGATACCTTTGTGAATCAGGTTTATCTCAACTCGCAATTTCAGCTTGCCCTGATGTCGCTTTTAACCGGAGTCGGGTCCATCCCCTACAACCAGGCCGGGTATTCCCTGATTCGTGCAGCCATGATTGACCCGATTCAAGCGGCCTTAAACTTTGGCAGCATCCGAACCGGGATTACAATGTCTGCCTCCCAGAAGGCGCAAGTCAACCAGGCCGCCGGGGTGGATTGTTCGACTTTTATCGAGCAGCTTGGATACTATCTGCAAATCCTTGATCCAGGGGCGCAAGTCCGAGGGAACCGGGGAACGCCCGTGATCAATTTCTGGTACACCGATGGTGGGGCAGTGCAAATGATCACCGTAGCATCAATCGATATTCTGTAATCAGGGGGGACCATGCCAGACACTTCAATTACCAGCGCAAACAGCGTTTTTACCTTGGTGGTTCCGGGTCTTTTCCCGGTGCCTGTCCAGATTCAGGGCTATTCCTCCGACAAAGCTTTCACCCTGGACGCCGTTGACCTTGCCGAGATCCACACGGGGGTTGACGGGCGCATGACGGCAGGCTATACGCCGATGCCGGTTAAACAGTCAGTGACCCTTCAGGCGGACAGTCCGTCAAGAGATGTTTTCGCGGCGCTCGTTCAGGCCATGAAAACCGCCCGTGAAGTGTTTTTCCTGTCCGGGTTTATCGCCCTGCCGTCAACCGGCGAATCATTTGAACTGACGCGAGGCGTGCTGACAAGCGCAAAACAGATACCGGACGCGGCCAAGACGCTTGGTCCGGTAGAATATCAAATTACATGGGAGTCCGTGAACCGGTCTCTGTTGTAACCATCCAGTCGCCGGCAGCGGGTGTCCCTTTCCGCCCAGCTCTGCCCTCTCCCGGAGTCATGCCGGCGGCTCCCTTTTTTAACGGAGAGACAATCATGATACGGAGAGGTATCAATGGCACGAAAGACGCTTAACTACACAGTGCAGGATGAGGGGCGGGACAAGGGCAAGGTCTTTGTCCTTACGGAAATGCCATCAAGCCAGGCGGAAGCATGGGCAATTCGGGCGCTACTGGCGCTCATTGAAAACGGTGTGCAGGTTCCGCCAGGTTTTGAAAAAATGGGCATGGCCGGGATTGCAGAGCTTGGAATCAGGGCGCTCTCCGGGCTGAAATGGGAAACCGCCGAACCGCTTTTAACCGAGATGTGGCAGTGTATCAGGATCATGCCGGACCCGTCGAAACCCAATGTCATCCGGAACCTGATTGAAGAAGATATCGAGGAAGTCATGACGCGGGTCAAGCTTCGGGCGGAAATATGGGAACTGCACACGGGTTTTTCAATGGCCGTCGCTCCATCAAACTCCGTCGCATCACCGGCGGAACCGGCGGCGGCCAAAAAACCATTACCTTTGCCGAATATCAAAACATCCCGGCGATAATCGGGACGCTGATATCAAAGAGAGTTGCAACGCTACATGAATTGGGTACGATTTACGGGACGCAAGACGCCTATGACCTGTTAGAGATCGTTACCGTGGACGCTTATAACGCAGCATTGACGCACCAGGAACATTGACCATGCCGACAATTATCGACAGCTTGATCTTAAAATTGGGATTGTCCAGTACTGATTTTGAAAAAGGCATGGACAAGGTTGATAAGCGCCTGGACAAGACCGGCAAAGAAGCAGATAAAACCGGCAAGACCCTTCAAAAATCCGCAAAAACCGGCGCCGATGGTTATGAAAACGTAACCAAGGCAGCCATGAAATTTCTTGCACTCATCGGCGGCACCTACGCCGTCAAGCGCTTTATCGAACAAACCATTGAATCATCAGCAGCATTAGAACGCTTTTCAAAGAACGTCGGGGCAGCGGTTGAAACCGTTTCAGCCTGGGGCAGGGCTACCGAACTGACCGGGGGCAGCGCGGCCAACTTCCAGGGCACCATGCAAAAACTCAGCATGGCCCAAACTGAATTTCTGCTGACCGGCGATCAATCCCTCATTCCTTATTTGTCAGCTTTGAACGTATCCCTGTCTGATGGTTCCGGGAAAGCCCGGTCCCTCACGGATTCCCTTGTCGAAATCGGGCAAGCGCTCATGTCCAAAATGCCCAGCCGTCAACACGCCTTTAACATGGGCACGATGATGGGCATTGACCCCGGCACTTTGAACTTGATCCTGCAGGGCCGGAAAGAGGCGGAGCTTGCCATAAAACGGCAGCTTGAAATGGGAGTTGTAACGAAAGCGCAGGCAGAGGCGGCGCTTCGGTTGCAGCAGTCAATGATTCGTGCAAAGCAGAGTTTTGAATCGTTTGGCCGCGAACTGCTTGAAAAAGCGCATCCTGCCCTTGAGAAAATGGCGGCGCTGTTTGAAGATTTTGGAGTGTGGATTAAGGAAAATCAAAGCTTTGTCGAAAAATTCCTGACTGTCATGGCTGCCGGGCTACTGGCCGTGGGCGCGGCCTTAATACCGATCAATCTTACCGTTGTGGCCATTCTGGGCCTTGGCACTGCAATCGCCCTGCTTTGGGGTGATTACAGCGCATGGAAAAAAGGCGCGGACCACTTAATTCCTTGGGACAAATGGGAACCAGGGATTACCGCGGCAAAAGAATCAATCAAAGACCTGGCGAAGATACTGGGCGATTTTGCTTATCGGTACGCTGCCTCTGTTGATTTGGTGGCAGCGGTGGTAAGCGGCGATTGGTCAAGGGCAAAGTTCGCGGCAGGTGAATTGCTGTCCGGGAACGGCAATGGGCTTTTAGACGCAAAAAACGCGGGCGCAGCGTCAGACGATGAAATGATTGCAAATTGGAATAAGCGTCGGAATGCTTCGGGCTTGTTTTCAGCGCACGAGCAAAAAAATAACCTGCCCCCTGGCACCCTCGACAGCGTATGGAATGCAGAATCAGGCCGCGGGAAACACATGCTTTCACCGGCGGGCGCTCAGGGCCATTTTCAGTTTATGCCCGGCACTGCCCGGCAATACGGCCTTTCTGACCCGAACAACCTTGAGCAGTCAGCAGCGGCAGCCGCTCAGTATTTGGGCGAGCTCCGGATGAAATACGGCGGGGATATGGGGAAGGCCCTGGCCGCGTATAATTGGGGTCCTGGTAATGTTGACCGTAAAGGCATGGGCGCTGCACCCACGGAAACCCTGAATTACATGCGGAAGGTCATGGGCGGCATTCCTGGGGCGTCTGGGGCAGCAATGGGTGCCGGCGCATCTTCAGGCGGGTCCGGATTCTCTGTTCCCGGAAGCCGTACCATCCAAAACAATATCGGAGAAATCAAGGTCTACACGCAGGCCACGGACGCGGACGGTATCGCGGCGGACATCGGCAAAAGCATGGAATCCCTTTTCACTTCACAGGCAAACGCGGGGCTTTTTTAAATGTCATTAATCCCTTTCCCCGACATTCCCGATCTTCCCGGGGTTCCGGCAATTCCACGGCTTCCAGAACTGCCTGATGTTGCAGCCGTGGCCACAACCAGCCTCGGAATGCTAGAGGGTATGCTTTGGCGATCCTTGCAGGTAGAAACGCAATGGGGGATTTACGACAGCGCCGGGAATGCTCTGGGCGATCCATCGCAGATATCGGGTTTTTGGGCCGGGGCGCTTGAATCTTTGGGGCTGAACCCTTGGCTGTCAACGCTTTCCACAAACTCGGTGGATTATTCGAAAGAGACTAAAATATCGGATTTCCCCGTTGAACGCGGCAGTTTCGCCAGTTATAACAAAGTTGAGTTGCCGGCCAATCCGGTCGTAACCCTTTGCTTTATGGGCAGCGAGAGCGACAGAACATCATTTCTGGACGCCATTGACGCGGCCTGTAAGTCAACCGATCTTTACACGGTGACAACGCCGGAAAAGGATTACATCGACCACAGCCTGGAGCGGTACAACTACCAGCGCCGGGCAGAAAAAGGCGCAACGCTTTTATTTGTGGAAATATCTCTGAAAGAAGTCAGAAATGTAACGGCTACATACACGCAAAGCCAGATTGACACGCCCAAGGACGTTGGAGCAGACCCGGCAGCAGACAACGGCAAGACGCAAACCACAACGCCGCAAACATCAACGCTGAAAAGCCTTGTTGATAAAGCGCCTGAATACCTTGACAGTTTTTCAAATTGGGCTACGGGGTTACTGAACTGATGGAAGCCATACCTCTTAAACCGGTTGCGTCTCAAATTACAAGGGTTGTACTGGCCGCTCAGAACTGCCAGATTTACCTTTATCAGAAGGAGCAGGGGCTTTTCTTTGACCTGAACGTGAACGGCATTGACATTGTGTCCGGTGTGATTGCCCGCGACATGGTTCCGCTGGTTTGCCGGGAATATCTGGGCTTTGCCGGAAACCTGATCTTTGTGGATTCGCAAGGGGCCATCGATCCGGTTTATACCGGACTTGGTTCACGTTTTGAACTGGTTTATCTCACTGCCGATGAATACGCACTCATGAATTGAGCAATATGGATTACGTTGGAGTTGAAAAATATAACCGCCCTGAAACCACAACAGCCGAAGCTCCGTCTTTTGGACAGCGCCGGCAGCTTCGGTTTTTGTTTACCATGAAAACGGGCAAATTTGGATCTTCCGACAACGACCAGATCACCATCGAAGGGTTCCGGGCTGTTGCAGATATCACCAAGGCCGGTGGGCAGATGATGGGCGAACTCAGGGCTCGGATTTACGGCGTGAAGCAGGATGACATGAACAGCATCACCACCCTGCAATGGAAACCGGGTTATCTGATGACGAACACGGTTGATGTGACGGCATTGTCCGGTGATACAGAAACCCTTGTTTTCCACGGCAACATCATCAACGCCTGGGGTGATTACCAGAACATGCCAAACGTGTTTTTAAGGGTGCAGGCCCGCTCACTGTACGACGGGCAGCTCACAGCCGTGAGACCCTTCAGCGTTCGCGGGGAGATTGACGCGGCGGTGGTTATGGAGCGGATCGCCGGAAAACTCGGTCTTGCCTTTGAAAACAACGGAGTTTCAGTCATGCTCACAGACGCCTATCTTGCAAATACGCTGATTGAGCAGGCCCAGGAACTGGCACGCATGGCCAACTTTACCCTTTACTTTGACGATAAGACCCTGGCCATAACGCCCAGATATTCAGCCCGCGCAGGATATGTGCCGGTCATCTCCCCGTCAACCGGCATGGTGGGATATCCGACTTTTGACGGCATCGGGGTGAATTTTCTGACTCTATTTAATCCGTCAATCATTTTCGGCGGGAAAGTCAAGATCGAGACCGATTTACCGCAGGCTGCCGGGGAGTTTTTCGTTCAAACCATCGCGCATCGGCTGGAAGCGGAAAAACCGGGCGGCCCGTGGTTCTCATACGTGAGAGCGAACAGGGGGAATCTTGTCATCACCCACTGATACAGATGAAATCCCCACGGGCAGACTCAATCCTGGTGATGACTGGGGCCAGTTCAACAATCAGACGTTTCTGATTGCTCAGTTGATCCGCAGAATCCAGACCACAACGCTGGTTAAAATTATTGATTGTACGAATAACGGCGGGCTTTCAGAAGTCGGCTTTGTGGACGTTCTTCCCCTCGTCAACCAGCTTGACGGCGCCGGGAACCCCACGGAGCATGAGACGATTTTCAATATTCCGTATTGCCGAATTCAGGGCGGGGCGAACGCGGTCATAATTGATCCGGAGCCGGGTGATATTGGCATCTGTGTTTTTGCCAGCCGAGATATTTCCAAGATCAAAAACACCAAGGCACAGGCCAATCCCGGCAGTTACCGGCAACACAGTTTTTCTGACGGGCTTTATATCGGCGGGGTATTAAATGGGGTGCCTGGTCAGTACGTTCAATTCAGCTCGGCGGGGATCAAAATTTATTCTCCAACGAAAATTGAACTTGCAGCGCCGGCAGTTGCAATAAACGCGACGGTCTCCTGCACGATCACAACGCCACTTTTTACGGTCAACGGGGCCACGATCCTGAATGGCACGGTCACTCAGACAGGCGGCGGGGCATCTTCTTTCTCCGGGCCGCTGTCAGGGCAGGGCACAGACGTTCACACACACGTCCACAGCGGGGTTGAGGCTGGTCCGAGCAACACGGGAGCGCCCACGGTATGACACGCATGAACACACTGCTTTTGGATGGATCGGCATGGGATTTGGTAGTTGACAGCGCCGGGAATATCGCCATGGCAACGCCGGAATATTCGCTTGCCCAGGACGTGGCAAGCGCCGTGAGACTGTTCAAAGGAGAATTGTGGTATAGAACCACGGCGGGCACCCCTTATTTTGAAAACGTTCTCGGACACCTTCCGCCTATCTCGGTTTTCAAGGGGTACATCGAGCGGGCCGCGCTGACGGTTCCAGGGGTGGTCAAGGCAAAATGCGTGATATCATCGTTTACAAACCGGACCGTGACCGGGCAAATTCTTTTTATAGACGAATCAGGGGCGGCCAACAATGTCAGTTTCTAGCATTCCCAAAATACAATTTACTGAGGCCGGACTGGTTATCCCTACGGAAGCCGCGATCCTTTCCGGGGTTCAATCGGACATTGACGCGGCTTTCGGGGGCGGGCTCAATCCGGCGCTTGAGACTCCTCAGGGGCAGCTTGCTTCCAGCTTTGCCGCGGCGATTGCCGACAAGAACAATGAAGTTGCCCTGCTGGTCAATCAGGTTGATCCGCAGTATGCCGACGGCAGGTTTCAGGACGGGATCGCACGGATTTATTTTTTAACCCGCAAGGGCGCCACGGCAACCGCTGTAACGGCCACGGTTACGGGTCTTGTGGGCACGATTATTCCGGCCGGTACTCTGGCGCAAGACACCAGCGGGAACACCTACGCGCTGTCCGGTGAGACCACGATTGACAGCACCGGATCAGTTGACGCCGAATTTCAAAACATTGAAACCGGCCCTATCCCATGTGCGGCCGGGACTCTGACAAAAGTTTATCAGGCCGTTTCTGGTTGGGACTCGATTACAAACGCGGCGCCGGGAACCCTCGGCACCGATGTTGAAACCCGGGCAGATTTTGAATATCGCCGGAAAAACTCAGTGGCCCTGAACGGTAGAGGCTCCAACCAGGCGATTTATGCGAACGTGTTTGATGTTGACGATGTACTGGACGTTTACGTCACCGACAATCCAACAAATAACACGGTCAATACCGGCGCCACAAACTATCCGATCCTGCCGCACTCTGTGTACGTGGCGGTTTTGGGCGGGGTTGATGCGGACATTGCGGAGGCTATTTGGCGATCAAAAGATTTAGGGTGTGACTATAACGGGGATACGACGGAAACCGTAACCGATGACAGCGGGTATAGCTACCCAGCTCCATCTTACGATGTGACATTTAACCGGCCAGATGCGCTGGCGGTCAAGTTTGCCGTGACACTGATTGATGATCCCGGCCTTCCGGCGGATATTGAAACGCTGGTAAAAGCGGCCATTGTCGCACGGTTCAATGGCACGGACGGGACAACACGCGAGCGGATAGGATCGACGATTCTGGCAAGCCGGTATTACGGGGCGGTTGTGGGAGTTGCAAACAACGTCGGACTGCTGAGTATCCTGATTGGGACAGGCACGGCGACTTTAACGCAAATTGCAGTTGGGATTGATCAAAAACCGACCCTTGCAGAATCAAATATTACGGTGACGCTGATATGAGCATTGGCGAATTCTACATCTACGATACCTCTGACGGGGCGCTGCTGACCGACACGGCAGATGGCGCGGCATTGACCGGGTATGGGGAGCTTGACGAATCGGCGGCATCCCCGGCCTTTGATTTGACGCAAACGGTCATCAGCCAGTACGGGAATTCTCCCACAATTTTGCAGCTTGTGGAAAACATGAGCGAATACCTGGATTCCCGGGCTGACATCAACGCCTTTTTTGATTTTGTTTGGAACCTGGATACCGCGCAGGGCTTCGGGCTGGATATCTGGGGCCGGATTGTGGATATATCACGGGAATTGACCATCCCGGAAGACCCTTTATTTTTCGGGTTTAATGAAGCTTTGCCGGGATCCTACCCTTTTGAAGAACAGCCGTTTTACAGCGGCCCAGGCCGGACTCAAACATATCGGCTGTCTGATGATGCTTACCGAAAGTTGATACTGGTCAAGGCCATGGCCAATATCTCAGCGACAACAGCACCCGCCATAAACGCACTTTTGCAGGTCATGTTTTCGGATCGTGGCCGGGTTTATGTCAACGACATAGGTCACATGATGCTGCGGTACACATTTGAATTTGATCTTGCCCCTTACGAAATCGCAATTATGACACAATCACGGGCGCTTCCAAGGCCCGCCGGTGTCAAGGCTTTTCTTTTTAATGGTGTCCTGCCCATGTTCGGATTTTCCGAAGCGGGCTATTCTGCCGCTCCTTTCGGGGAGGGTGTTTTCATTCCGGAGACTGCCACATATGCAACTATCTGACAAACCTGACAAGCTGGTCCTGCCCTTTGCGGATTCCGGATCAAAAAATGCAATATCTGAAACCTCGCTGATTGGAGTCACGCCGGGGGCCGCTTCCCTGCCGGACGGCTTTCCGCCGTTGACCCGCACGCCCTTGGCAGCTGGCGGGGTGCCTCCCTCCGGGCTGGATATGAACGGTATCCTCTATCTTCTGTCCGCCATTGCTCGATGGAAACACGCCGGGGGCGGCGATCCTTACGATTCTACGTTTGCCAATAATACGAACGTGGGCGGGTATCCGAAAGGGGCGCGGGTGCTCCGGTCCGATGGTTTGGGCTACTGGCTCAATACGGCTGATGATAATGTGACGGACCCGGAAAGCTCGGGGGCTGCTGCTGCCGGTTGGGTGCCAGATATGACCAGCGGCGCGACATCCATTACCATGACCAGCTCGAATGTCACGCTGGCTCCTTTACAGTATGGGAAGCCGATTATTCTTATCACTGGCACCCTGTCAGCCAATGTCAATTTGATTTTCCCGGCAATCGCGGGGGCCAGGTGGACCGTGGTCAACGGGTGCACCGGAGATTATACAATCACCTGTAAAACAGCTGCCGGAACCGGTGTTATCGTCAAGGTAGATCGACAAATCATCTGTGATGGCGTCAACATTCGAAGCGGTAACAGCTTTGTGGCACCATCAGCCGGTGGCAACTATTTTATGCAGATTGGGTCCGGAACGGCATCAACGGGCGGGGTCGCGAACACGTTTGACGATCCATTTCCGAACGATTGTTTGATCGTCATCCCAATAACCAGCGGAGTAGCCTCGGGGATCAGCTATGGCGTGGAGCCGATCAGCGCATCTGGTTTTACCGTCTATTCCAGTACCGGCACGCCGGCCATTGTTTACCTGGCAATCGGATATTAAAAGGAAAAATCATGGCTCTAACCTACAAAGGCGAATCCACGGTGGGGGCGGTAACAACGCTGTCCGATGCCGATAAAATTAGGACAATTGTCGGGAACGCCAGTAAATATATCACGTGGGCAAATTTAAAGGCGCTGCTGAAAGCCCTTACAGATACCTATTATCAGGCCAAAAATGCCGGGTTGACAACGCTGTCAAGCCCTTCCGCATGGAGGCTGTTTTATTCCAATGGGTCGTCGGCAATTATTGAACTTGTCCTTGGCGCGGATGGGACGTATCTGAAAAGTAACGGCGCTGCGGCAGCTCCTACGTTTGACACGCCGGCGGGTGGCGGCGGGGGGTTCTCCCTGGCCGGGTATATCGATTGCGCCGGAGATGCAACGAATTTTCCGGCGGCTACGGCCGGTGAATGGTATCAGATTTTAAACGAGACCAGCCCTGAAACGAACCCTGCCGGATGGCTGGGCGGTGCGGCGGGGGCCGGGGTCTGGGTAAATCTGAATGACCTGTTGATGTGCGTAGCCACTACCGACGCCGGAACCTACGCCGAGGTAGGGGACAACTGGACAATCGTCCCACAGGTGATTTCCCTGCCGGACGGATGGCGAAAAATAACACTGGCCGATAATACCGCGATTGAGGTTGTGGCCGGTGAACATGGGATCGGCGTGCAGGGTGGTAAATTTCTAAAAGAGGAAGCCGGGGTGTTGTATCCTCTGGATGGAAACGCCTACGAAACAATCTGGATACCTGCAGCAGCTTTCACGCCTGCTGTTTCGGATGGTCCGGCGCCTTCCGGGGAATGCCTTGCGTTTGACGCTGTAACGGTCGAGACTGCTGATCATTATTTCCCTATGCCGGAAGATTGGAATCTGGGGACAGTTAAAGCCAAGCACCGATGGAAACCCGCCACGGACTCAGGCGCTCCCGGCGAGACCGTAGAATGGAAACTTGCCCTGACCGCAATCCGGGATGGCGATGCGATTGCAACAGCCCTTGGAACTGCTGTAATTGTCACGGATGCAGTTCTGGCCAATGAAAGCGCCACTCACCATTTTTCAAATGCTTCTGCTGCCATAACCCCAGGGGGTACGCCTGCCGTGGGGTGCTGGTTGCATGTTCAATTATCAAGAAACGCTGGAGCGACAGATACACATGCTTATGATGCTTTATATGAGGGGCTTGAACTGCAATACCTGAAAACCAAGTCCATTGTGTTGTGGTGATGATATGCAAATGATTTTTGGTAAATCATCGATGTTCCGAAAACCGGAAATGCTTATCAATGGCGGTTTTGAGATTGGAGATCCTCCGGAATCTTGGAGTCCGAACGGAACGCCGACAATTACCAGGGTTGCCGATGCACAGGAGGGATCTGTCGGAACCTATTGTATCAATATTGCAAGGGGTGATGATAATGATGTTGCAGTTCAGTCCGGTATTCCAACTGTTGCTGGACGATCCTACACTTTCTCCGGATGGTTCAAAAACGTCGATGCAACGTCAATCAAGGTCGATATTTACGACAGTTCATGGAATCTCTTGGGATCTACCGATAGCGTGACTGATACCGATTGGGAAGAACAAAGCAAAGTGTTTACGGCAGCAGGGGTATCAACGGCGATCTATATTGCGGTTGTCGGGGCTGCTGGACAGATAGGTAAATTTGATGATTTTTCGCTTAAACTAACATAGGGAAACATGAGAAAAATAACCCTCATATTTATTTTTTTATTGCTTTTCCCGGCTATTTCTTTTGCCGGGACTGCCTATTATTTTGATCCTGGAGCAACCGCAGGAACCGGAGCCGGCACGTTTGCAAATCCGTTTTACACCATGACGCAGGTAAACGCGAAAGCCTTTGCAACCGGCGACGATCTTTATTTCAAGGTCGGGACCACTCTGACGGTTCCCGCAGGGCAATATCTGAATATTGACTGGGCCGGAACGTCCGGTGATTGGGTGCATATCGGGGCTTATTATGGTGAAAATCAGTTCGGATTAAATGGTGGCGCAAGACCGATATTGGATTGCAACTATACATCCCCGTTATCAGAGATAGGGGTAATTCAACGACTTGGATTAGGCTATCCAACCCATACGTCAGTTTATGTTGAGATTGAAGACATAAGAATCGATGAGCCTATAGGAATTGGGATACTTGCTACTGATGTTAATTATTTTAAAGTAACCAATTGCTATATTTATCGGGATTATTACCCAGGAGCTATTACAGTCGTTCGATCTCAGGAAGTGGTCATTGATGGCAACAACATTGATCATGCTGCCTACGGCGGGTTCAGTCAAGGTGGGTGCCTGCAAACGGGGCAAGAAGGGCAACTAAATACAGTCATTTCAAACAACATTGTGTCTGGTCTATGCACTGAAGGCATTGACGCATATCATCGTGGCGAAAACTATGAAATTTTTGGGAATATTGTCTATGACACTGGTAACATAGGTATTTATGTTGACCGTGCAAAGTATGTGAATATCTACGATAATATTGTCTACTCATCGACTACAAGGCCGGGTGGGGGGCAGATATGGGTAGGGATAGCTATAGATAATGAGCTTGAGGGAAGTTTTTGCTACACTGGGAACGTAAATATCTATGACAATATGATAGCAAACGTCCAGAATGGCATTATGATTGCCTCAGAAAACACAACCTGTATAAACCACAATGACAATGTTTATGGGAACAGGATCGCTGACTGTTTGTACAACTTTCGATTTTGGGGCGGTGGATCGACCTGGTATGAAAATAATCTCTATAATAATATTTCTTATACCTCAAACAACAGCACAATGGCGCATAGCGATGGGTTTTCTCCCCTTGGCATCACCTGGGGCGTCAACATCTTTGATGACTCAGTAAGTGGGAATGCCGCAACCTACGCGCACACAGTTGCAAGTCCTTTTGAAAAAACCACAGGGTGGAATAACCTCACCGCTGGATCAGTGGATGCCTCCTACTGGACATTATCCAGTGCTGGAGCTGGTGCGGTTGCAGATTTTTTTGGTGATGATCCAATCGTTGAAACGCCGGTTATCACCCCCAATGGCGGTACATTTGGAACATCGGTATCAGTCACTTTGTCTTGTGCCACTACC
>Ga0172380_10001721_pt1 | contig 37135 bp, 43 predicted proteins | sample Leawe162metaG_FD_119747 | JGI IMG/M metagenome (GOLD analysis project Ga0172380, IMG submission 119747) | Leachate microbial communities from a municipal landfill in Southern Ontario, Canada - Leachate well 162 metaG | ecosystem: Engineered > Solid waste > Landfill > Unclassified | place...
CCCGAATGCTTCGGGATTAACTTTTGCTAATTCAATTAATTCTGCATCTGTTTGCGCTTTTTCCTCAATCATAAATCAATCCTACATGACTAATACGCAATTAAGGGAGTTTGTTTTCACGTCAGCACTACATCATTAAGCGCTTTTTACGTGTTTATTCGCTTCAGTTAAAACGTCTTTGGCATTTTTAAAAGTAATCCTTTTTATCGCATCATTGAAGCAAAGCCAGCGATAATCCTTATGTTCCTTTGAAAGTATAATATTCTTCGTATTAGTTTCTGCCAAGTAAAAAATAACTCTTTTGAAAATATTTATAAACCGGCCAGCCTTTTTCCGCTCAATTCTTTCTTCATGTTTGGCGCGATAAAAATATCTTTTTTTCACTCTAAACTCCGGCACAACTAGCAAATCAGCCACCCCAGTTTCCTCCACCACTTCCCGGCGCAAAGTGTCTTCCTCTGATTCACCTGCCTCAACATGCCCCTTGGGAAAATCCCAGTGGCCGGAGCGATATTTCAGAAGCAAATACATTATATTTTCTCCATTCCGGCGGAAAATTACTCCGCCAACTGATTTTTCAAAAGCAATCATACTAAAATTATTTTATTTTTATTTTCCGCAACACTTCTTAAACTTTTTACCGCTTCCGCAAGAACACGGATCATTGCGTCCGATTTTTTCATCATTAACAAAAGGTTTCTGTGGCGCACTTTTCTGATTTTCTCCTGATTCATTTTTCGCCGCTCCAAATTGCTCAATTTCATCGGTCGCCCCTTTATATTGCAATTTGTCAGTTGCTATTTCAGCTTGAACAGCTGGCGCAAGGCTTATCTTAAAAATAGTATGCACCACGGCCGAACGGATGCCCTCCATCAAGTGCGAGAACATATCAAAAGCTTCGCGCTTATATTCAATCAGCGGATCTCTTTGTCCATAACCGCGGAGTCCTATTCCTTCGCGCAAATAGTCCACTTCATCCAAATGATTCATCCACATCATATCAATTGTCTGCAACATAATCGCCTTTTCAATTCCGCGCATTTGCTCACTGCCGATTTCCTGCTCTTTTTTGTTATAATTTTCCTTGGCTACTCCGATTAAATATTCAATCAAGGAAGTGATTTTTTCCACTGAATTTTCTCTTTTATTATTGCGAATCTCTTCCATCTTTGGAATAATATCCCCCATTAGCGGAAAAATATCCTTGAATTTTTCTGCCATCTCTACAATATTCCACTCATTTTCTTCGCCAATGGCGTTAAAAGAAACAATACGCTCTATTTCCTCTTTAACATTCTCCAGCATTTCCGTCTTCATGTCGCCAATATTTAAAATTTCTTGGCGTTTTTTGTAAATAACTTCGCGCTGTTTATTCATCACATCATCATAGTCCAAAATGTGTTTGCGAATATCAAAATTAAAGCCTTCAATTTTTGATTGCGCATTTTCAATTGTCTTGGAAATGATAACATTTTGAATCGGCTGATCTTCGGGCAAACCAAGCTTATCCATCATGCCTTTCAATTTATCCCCGCCAAAACGACGCATCAACTCATCTTCCAAAGAAACATAAAATTGCGAAACACCCGGATCGCCTTGGCGTCCGGCTCTTCCTCGCAACTGATTATCGATTCTTCGCGCTTCGTGTCGTTCTGTTCCAATAATATATAGTCCGCCCACTTCGCGTACACCTTCGCCCAATTTAATATCCGTTCCGCGTCCCGCCATGTTGGTGGCAATTGTCACTGAGCCAAATTTTCCCGCATTAGCAATAATTTGCGCTTCCCGTTCATGATTCTTGGCATTTAAAACTTCATGCTGGATTCCATGGCGCGTCAAAAGCGCGCTTAAATATTCTGATTTTTCAATCGCAATTGTTCCAATTAAAGCCGGTTGGCCTTTTTTATTTATCTCCTTTATCTCCTGCGCAATCGCCTCAAACTTTCCTTTTTCTGTTTTATAAATGACATCGGCCAAGTCTTTTCTTGCCATTGGCTTATTGGTCGGTATTTCCATTACATCGATACTATAAACCTTGTGAAATTCTTCGGCTGATGTCAAAGCTGTTCCCGTCATTCCAGAAAGCTTGGCATACATACGGAAATAATTTTGGAAAGTAATGGTTGCTAATGTTCGAGATTCTTTTTGCACTTTCACGTTTTCCTTGGCCTCAATCGCTTGATGCAAACCTTCGCTATAGCGCCGCCCTGGCATTAAACGCCCGGTGAAATCATCGACGATTAAGACTTCGCCATCCTTCACGACATAGTCCCGGTCCAATTGAAAAATCACTTGGGCTTTTAGCGCCTGCTCTAAATGATGAACGTAATTTATTTTTCCATACTCATAGATATTTCCCACCCCTAACCAAGTTTCCATTTTAGAAATTCCTGCATCCGTAATTGTGACTGATTTAGTTTTTTCCTCCACCTCAAAATCTTCGCCCGCTTTTAATTTCGGCACCAATTGGGCAAATTGTTGATATAGTTTTGTTGATTCGGTGTCCGGAGCAGAAATGATTAGCGGCGTTCGCGCTTCATCAATCAAGATTGAATCCACTTCATCGACAATGGCATAATTCAACTTTCGCTGCACCATTTGTTCCAAAGTTTGCACCATATTGTCACGCAAATAATCAAAGCCATATTCATTGTTTGTGCCATAAGTAATGTCAGCCGCATATGCCTCTCTTCGCGAAATTTCTTTCAAGTTTTCCATTTCAATCGTCACTTCCGAAGAATCAGTAATTTTCGGTTCATACATATATGAAGTATCATGAATAACACAAGCCGTGGACACTCCCAAAAAATTAAAGATTGAGCCCATCCAGTTACAATCTCTTTTCGCCAAATAATCATTGACCGTAATGACGTGTACCCCTTTGCCCGTCAAGGCATTTAAATAAATTGGTAAAGTCGAAGTCAACGTCTTTCCTTCTCCCGTCTTCATCTCGGCAATTTTGCCACTGTGCAAAACAATTCCGCCGATGATTTGGGTGTTAAAATGTCTTTCCCCAATCACGCGATCAGCTGCTTCGCGCACCACTGCAAAAGCCTCTGGCAAAATTTCATCCAGAGTTTCATTTTTCTCCAAGCGCGCCTTAAATTCTTGCGTTTTAACCTGCAATTCCTCATCCGATAATTTCCGAAATTCCGCTTCATATGAGCCAACTTTATCGACAATTGGTTGCAATTTCTTTATTTCGCGTAAATTTGACCCAAACATGTTCGTAAAAATTCCCATATCCTTAATGATTTTAAGACTTATTTTCCCTGAAATACGGCTTTTCCATAACCACCTTCAACCCACTAATCCTATCAAAAAAAGCCTTTTTCGTCAAAGAAAAAGCCTTTTTATATGCAGCTATATCCAAGGCTCTAATTTTTAGCGATTACTTTACTCTAGCACCGCTATCGACAACTGTTTTTTTCTTAAGTGATCTTCTCCCGCGCATTTTCAAGGTCCTGACTTTCCCAACGTCTTTTTTGGCCTGATCCTTCAAAGATTCTTCTACCAAATCAATTGAACCTTCGATGCTTTCTGTGATGTCTTCTGCTCGATACAATTTGTGCGGAGTCTTAATCATCACCTCTACGCGATAATTATTCTTCTTTTTATCATAATCAATTTCAACCTCTACGCGAGAAATATTTTTAATAACTTTTTCTACGGCCTGCAATTTTTTTATGACATACTTCTCCTCTCGCTCATCCAATTTCACGCCTTGGAAAAACATACGCAAGCTTTTTTCGATAGTCATATGTTTGCATTCAAATAAGTCCTCCAGCGGAGATGCTTATTTGAATAAGTTAAAAAATTAGAACCCGACATATTGCACTTCTTCGCGAAGCTCTACTCCTAATTTATCACGAACTTGCTGTTTTACAAAGCTCGCCAACATCACCACATCTTCCGCCTTAGCCGAACCAGTATTCACGATGAAATTAGCATGCTCTTCGCTTATCATTGCCCCGCCCATTTTCTTGCCTCGCAAATCAACTTCATTAATCAACCAGCCAGCCGGAATCTTGCTTTCCCTGCTTTTTGCCCCAGAGTCTTCTTCAAATTTCTTTATCAACTCTAAATTGCTAACCACTGGGTTAATAAAAAAGGATCCGGCACTTCCAACTCCTTGCGGATAATTTGATCTCCTTTTTTCTATTATTCCCTGGGTAATTTTTTCAACTTCAAGCTTGCTCCCTTTATCAAACACAAAGCTTGCTGATAAAATTATCAGATTTTTATTTTGCTTAAAAATGCTAGTGCGATATCCAAATTCACATAACTCTTTTGCGAAAGTTTGTATCTTTACTGCTTTTTTTCCTCCAAGCTCCTCATATAAATCTTCCGTGTCAATGAAATTTACTGCCTTTATGGCCTTCGCAATTTCCCCGCCAAAAGCCCCAGCATTGCCACGAATCGCCCCGCCAATTGTCCCCGGGATTCCAATAGCCCATTCCAATCCAGAAAACTCTCGCTCCATAGATTCTCTGACAACTTTCGCCAGAGACAATCCAGCCCCGCATCCAATCGAAAAATTATGGGGTAAAAATAACTGGCTATTTATCCGAATAACTAATCCATTGAAACCATTATCTGACACCAAAACATTGCTTCCCCCACCGAGAATAAAAAAACTAATATTTTTTTCGTTCGCAAACGCAATCGCCTCCGCCAAATCTTCACCGTTTTCAACCTCGACAAAATACCGCGCCGAACCGCCAATGCGAAAAGTGGTATACGGCGCCAATATTATATTTTCTTGAATATTAATCATAATCTTTCCTAGAGCTTAGCTCTTGGATTTCCAAGAGCTAAGCTCTAGGAAAACACATTAACTATTTATTTTCCGATTTTCGCGCCTCTTCAAAGAAGAAAACAGCCAAAAACGAAATTCCCACTACCAGCCAATCGCGCCAATCAATCGGCGCCATATGCAAATATTTCTGTAAAATCGGCAAATACATGAAAGCTAAGAGCATTATAAAGGAAATTGCGATTGCAAACAAGACATAAACATTCTTGAAAAATCCAATTGCAAACGGGGATAACTTTTCACTTCTAGACTGCAGTAAATTCGCCATTTGCGTCATTGAAAGCACCGCATAGGCGGCGGTGGTTGATTTTAGATATAGCAGGCTTGGATTTATAACATCAATTTTTTGTCCAAACTCCCAGCCCCCGCGCAACATTGACCAGAGAAAAGCAATTACTGCCCCAGTGGCCATAATCACGCCAATATACATTATCCGGCGAAATCCTTGCATGCTAATCGCCTTGCCTCTGTCCGTCTTTTTACCAGCAACCTGCTCTGGCGGTTCCAAACCAAGGGCAAATGAAGGAAAAATATCCGTCCCGAGGTCGATAGCTAAAATCTGTACCGCGGAAATTGGCGATGGAATATGCAAAATTACTCCAAAAATAACTGTCAGAAGTTCACTGGCATTAGAAGTGAAAACATAATGCACAAATTTTTTCAAATTCACAAAAATTGTCCGGCCTTCTTTCACGCCTTTCACAATTGAAGCAAAGTTATCATCCAGCAAAATCATATCCGCCGCCTCTTTGGAAACGTCTGTGCCAATGATTCCCATTGCCACTCCAATATCAGCCTTTTTTAAAGCCGGCGCATCATTCACTCCATCCCCCGTCATCGCGATAACTTGCTTATTGTTTTTCAAAATCGTGGCGATACGCAACTTTTGTTCTGGAGCGATTCGCGCAAAAACACAGGCCCCCTTTTTAATTCTATCGAAAACATTTGCATCGCTCAAGGCATTCAATTCCTTGCCATCTATTATAAAACTTTTTTCACTTTCCGCTTCACCAATCAAATTAACATTTCGTGCAATGGCCCGAGCTGTCACCGCATAATCCCCGGTAATCATAATAACCTTAATGCCAAGATTTTTGCATTCCAAAATAGCCTCGCCCACCTGTTCACGTGGCGGATCAATCATAGCCATCATCCCAACCCACACCAAGTTTTTTTCACACACCTCTGAATATTTTTCCACAATCACATCATCTAAATTTCGATAAGCAAAAGCCAGGACACGCAAAGCATCCTCTGACATGGAATCATACATTTTTTTAATACCAATCTTGTCTTCTGGTGTAAACTCCGTAATATCAGCGCCTATTTTTTTGTGCGAACACAACTCTAATAAAACATCCGGCGAACCTTTCACAAATGAATTAACATTTGCATTCTTATAGATAACACTCATTCGCATCCGTTCTGACGAGAATGGGTTTTCATTTATCTTCCGCTCGCCTTTTATATAGAAATCTTTTTGCGCGACATATTTTCTCCCCGCCACAATAATCGCCCCTTCAGTTGGGTCACCGATAATAGAATATCTATCCTTAATATCCCGCACTAGACTCGCATCACTGCAGAGTGTTCCAATTCGGAACAGTAATTCCAAATTCGGAATATTAGACTGTTCAACAACGTCACTAGCAATAGAAAATTTTCCCACTGGCTCATAGCCCGAGCCACTTATATCGATTATCTGATTATTTACCACGACTTTTGTCACCGTTAATTCATTACGTGTGATTGTTCCCGTCTTATCCGTGCAAATAATATCTACCGAGCCCAGAGTTTCCACCGCGTTTAATTTTTTCGCCAAAACATTATCTTTAAGCAGACGTTTCATCCCTAGTGACAATGCCACAGAAATTGCTGCTGGCAAGCCTTCAGGCACAACTGAAACAGCCAGCGCTAACGCAAAAAGAAAATTTTGGTAAAGCGACATCTTAAAATATTGCCCTGCCACCATAACAATAACCCCAATAAATACTGCTAAAATAGTGACATCGCGCCCGAGCGTCCGCATTTGCTTTTGCATCGGCGTCAAATCTTCTTTGACTTCTTGCGTCATACTGGCAATGCGCCCCAATTCTGTATCCATACCAATGCCCGTAACCACAAACAACGCCTCGCCTGTTTCTATGGTTTCTCCCATAAAAACCATATTTGAGATATCCGCTAAAGACAAATTTTCCTCCGGCATCACCCCGGAAAACTTTTTTTCTGCCCGCGATTCCCCAGTAAAAATAAAACTATTTACTTTAAAAACATAGTCCTCCAAGATATAGCCATCGGCCGGAACTTTGTCCCCACTCGAAACAAAAACAACATCCCCTGTTGTCAGAAACTTTGTATCAATTTGTTTTTTCTCGCCGTCGCGAAAAACTATTGCCTTTTCTGAAGTTAAATTCTTGATTTGATCCAAGATTCTTTCTGCCTTAAATTCTTGAAAAAATCCAATCGTCGCATTAATCCCAACGATAATCAAAATTATCGTCACATCCCGCCATTCATGGAAAGCTGAAGCCAGCCCAGCCGCTACCAGCAAAATCCAAACCAAAGCATCATTAAATTGATTCCAAATAATCTTAACCCACTTCCAGCTAGTTTTTTTCTGTAACTTATTCAAGCCAAGCTCCTTGATTCTCCGCTTCGCCTCCACGCTCGAAAGTCCATTTTTAGTGGAAGAAAATTTTTCTAAAATTTCTGCGCTCGATAAATTGTAATTTTGTTTTTGTTTTTTTACCACCATTTTTGATTTTTTATCTTATTGCTTTAATTTATGCACGACTTCAAACACATTTCCCGCTCCAATGGCCAGAACAACATCCTTCCCGCCAATCGTGTCTTGCAAAGACTCAACCACGGCGTCAATTGTAGGAATGTGCTCGGCTTTATCGCGGCTATATTTATTAATCAAGTCCACTAAATCTTTGGAAGAAACTTTTCCAGAATTCTCTCGAGCGCTGCCATAGATGTCCAGCACGATTACTTTGTCAGCATCAGCAAAACTTTGCGCAAAATCCTGTAGCAAGGCTTCGGTCCGCGAATAAGAATGCGGATGAAAAACTGCAATCAGATTTTTCTCCGGATATAGCTCGCGTGTCGCTTTCAAGGTTGTTTTTATTTCTTCTGGGTGATGGCCATAATCATCAATCAAAATCGCCCCATTTCGCTCGCCAATCATTTCAAAGCGCCGAGAAGTTCCTTGAAATTCTTTCAAGGCTTGGCGCACTTTTTCCATGTCTACATTCAATTTATAGCAAGTCGCGATTACAGCGGCCGCATTCAAAAGATTATGATCTCCCACTAATTGCGTTTCGAATTCCCCCCAATCCTCCTCACCAAACTTTAAATTAAATCTCTTCAAATTTTCTTTCGATTTCGAAACTACTATGTCATTATCTGCCATAAAACCATATTTGATAATATTGCCTTGGCAACTGCACGCCACTTTGTTTGTCGTCGCGCTGTCACCCCAAACCACCAAAAAACCAATGCGTGGAATTTTCGCAACAAAATCCATAAAAACTTTTTCATACTCTTCCACATTTCGGAAAAAATCCGGATGATCATAATCCACGCTCGTTAAAATCGCGCCATGAGGCGTATAGAGCGCCAATTTATTCTGATATTCATCCGCTTCAATCACAAACACTTCGCCCGTGCCAACAATGGCGTTACCGCCCCATTGCTTGACGCGACTGCCAATCACTGCGGTCGGTGAAATGCCAGCTTTGTCTAAAATAAAAGCCAGCATCGATGAAGTGGTTGTTTTACCATGCGTACCGCAAACTGCCACCCCATATTTTTGATTGAAAAGTTGCGCCAGAATTTCCGGATAACTCATCATCGGAATATTTCGATTTATTGCTTCCTGAAATTCAACATTATTCTCAACATTATATGCCGTGGAATACAAAACCAAATCCACGTCAGTTGGAATATTATTAACAGAAAAACTTTCGAAATAAATTATCTTGTTTTTTTGTAAAATTTCATCCGTAAAAAATTTCTCATGCGTATCAGAGCCAAGCACCTCAATTTGCATCAACTTTAAAATTTCCGCAATACCCACAATTCCTGAACCTTTTATGCCAATAATATAAACTTTTTTAATTTTCGAAAAATCAATCATAGTTTAAACTTTAGATTTTATACTTCTTTTAGACTTTAGTCTTTAGATATTAGACTTATTCTTTAATCATCCCTAAAATTCCATCCGCAATTTTATCAATTGCATCCGGATGATAAAATCGCTTAATATTTTCCCCTAATTTTTTCTGCAAATTTTCATCATTCATTATCTCTTCAATTCTGGAAACAAAAATATTTTCCCCCAGATTGCTTTCTTCCAGTACCATGCACCCACCCCAGTGGGCAATCGCATAAGCATTTTTTTTCTGATGATTATTAGCCGAACCTTCCAATGGCACCACAATCGCCGGTTTCTCGTTAGCCGCCACCTCTGCCAGGGAATTTGCTCCCGCCCGAGTAATTATCAAATCCGCTACCGCTAAAATATCCTTCAACTCCTCGCCGATAAACGCAACTGGATGATAGCCGTCTGTTCCCGCCTTTATTCCAAGCTCGCCAGCCTTACGCGTCACGGCCTCATAATTATTTTTTCCTGTTTGATGAATTACTTGATACTTATGCAATAATTTCGGAAGAATATTTATAAGTTTATCATTTATTATCTGCGCCCCCTGTGAACCGCCATACACAAAAATAACTTTTTTTGACTCCAACAGCGAAAACATCTCTCGGGCTTTCTGCGCATCTCCTTGCGCGATGTCCTCCCGAATTGGATTGCCTGTCAAAACCACTTGCGCTGCCGGGAAATCTTTTTCTGCCTCTTCATAGGAAACAGCCACGCGCGTGGAAAACTTTCCTAAAAAATCATTCGTCATCCCCGGAACACTATCTGATTCGTGAATCAAAATTGGAATGCGATATATCCAAGCCGCCAATACTACGCCCAAAGAAGCATAACCACCCTTAGAAAAAACGGCGTCCGGCATAAACACCAGCAAGTGCCACAAAGCCTGCACAAAACCCAAAGGAATTTTCAAGCAATCTACAAAATTTTGCAAAGCGAAATAGCGCCGCATCTTGCCCACCAATATTTTCTTAATTGGAATTCCCACTCGGCCCATCATCTCAATTTCAAGTTCGCCAGCCGGACCGATAAACAAAAACTCCAAATCATCTGATGCCCCCACTTTTTCCTTCATTTTTTTTGCTACCGTAATCAATGGCACAATATGCCCACCTGTCCCACCGCCTGTCAATACAATTCGCATATGCTTTTTTTGAATAATTTTAATTAGTCTGATTCTTTGTGTATTTAGAAATATTAAGCAAAATTCCAACACTTGCCATCAGAAATATAATTGATGTTCCGCCATAACTAATGAAGGGCAACGGAATCCCCGTCAACGGCACTAGCCCAGTAATCGCTCCGATATTTATAAATGATTGGAAAAATATCCAGGACACGATGCCAATAGCGGTTAATTTAGAAAAAACATCGGGAGCCCGCTTCGCAATCAAAATCCCACGCATAACCACAATAGCAAATAACGCCACCAAAACCAAACAACCCAACATCCCCAATTCTTCTCCAATTATAGCAAAAATAGAGTCGCCCACCGGTTCCGGCAAATAGTTAAACTTCTGCATACTTTCCCCCAAGCCTACTCCAAAAAAACCGCCCGAGCCAATCGCCAAAAGAGCTTGGCTAATTTGATACCCGATTCCCCGCGGATCAAGCTCGGGATGCAAAAAAACCATTAGCCGATCCATGCGATATGATTCTATTTTAATTAAAACAAAAAGTGCCCCCATTCCAAGCGAGGCCATAGAAAACAAATGTGAAAGTTTTGACCCAGAAATAAAAAATATCGCAATTGATGTTAAAACTACCACCCCAAGCGTTCCAACATCTGGTTGTTTTATTAAAAGAAAGCTAACAAAAATAAGAATTATCATAAAAGGCACAAAGCCTTCGGAAAAATCCTTTATTTTTTCTTTTCGGCTTTCCAGCCAAGTAGCCAGATAGAGAATCAGCGACAGTTTCAACATCTCTGCCGGCTGAAAAGATACTGGGCCCAACTGTATCCAACGACTCGCCCCATAAATACGCGAACCAATGCCTGGAATAAACACTAAGATAAGCAAAATGATGCTCGCACCAAACATTGGCACGGAAATTTTTTTCCAAAAGTCATATTTGATTTGTTGCATTACATACATCAGCACTAGGCCGATTGATACTCCAATGAGCTGTCTTTTTAGAAAAAAATAAGCATCTCCAAATCTTGTTCTTGAATATGAAATGCCCGCCGAAGCAATCATAATCAAGCCAAAAACCAAAAGAGCAAAAAATGCATATAACAAAACTCTATCTAATTTTTTTTTATTTTCCAGCATCGCTAATTTCTATTTCAAATTTATATTTTCTAATTTTGTTCTCGCCACTTTTCAATTTCCTTATGATTCCCACTCAATAAAACTTCCGGCACTTTCCATATTCTCCTCTTGCCTGTTTTATTATCCAACACCGAAAATTCCTCCGGCTTAGTATATTGCTGATGTTCCAAATAGCCTTCTTTTGAATGTGACTCATAAATGGCGCTTTCCGCGTTCCCCAAAACACCAGGCAATAGGCGCGCCACCGAATCAACAATGACCATAGCGGGAATTTCCCCGCCAGTCAAAACAAACTCTCCAATAGAAATTTCTTCATCCGCAATATGTTTAGCCACTCGCTCATCCACCCCCTCATACCGGCCACAAATCAGAACTAAGTTCTCATATTTGCTTAAACGAACAGCGTCTTTTTGCGTATACCGCTTGCCCTTAGCGGAAAATAAAATCACCCGCGTTTTCTTTTTTTCACTTGCAGTCTTAAGCGCTTCAACACACGTAAAAATTGGCTGGACTTTCATTACCATTCCCGCCCCACCACCGCACGGTGTGTCATCAACTTTTTGATGCCTATCCCCTTCCACAAAATCGCGTAAGTTATGCACGTCAATTTGGATTATTTTTTTTTCTTGAGCTCTCTTTAAAATAGACTCGGAAAAATAACTTCCAAAAATATCCGGAAAAATTGTAATAATATCAAATTTCATAGGCTAATTATAGCATATCCACCCTAAAAAACAAAAAATCCCTTACGGGATTTTTTGCTAGCATCCCGATTACTCGGGATTTTAAAATGCTTGTTTTTTTCTAAAATTATAGATTTCCAACAACTTCATCAATGCTTCTTTCTCTTTCTTCACGAGGTTTTCTTTCTGATCCCTCTGGTTCGTTAATCTTCAAATTAACGCGAGCATTGTTCTTAGCTCCGATAACTCGCAAAAGAGTTCTCAAAGCCTTGGCTGTTGCTCCTTCTCGACCAATAACCATTCCCATATCCTCTGGCGCTACGTCCAAAGTAATAAGAACACCCATTTCGTCGATCTTCCTTTCAACTTTAACCGCGTCAGCGTTGTTAACAATTTGTTTTACAACGTATTCAACGAAGTCTCTATCTTGATCTGACATTTTCGTAATTCTATGATTTATTATTTTCGAACAAGGGGATTTTCTGGAAGTTCGACCGACCATCCTATTTTTCGCTTTCGCCATAATTGGCTATACGCAAAATTCTCCATTCCCTGCTCTTTCCTTATTATATGCTATAAATTATATTTTGTCAACATTATTTTTCAAAAAAAATCAATTTTTTCGCTTATCTTAGCTCTTTTTTAGCGTTACACCAATTGGGCTCAGACTGACACTTGGGATCATCGAATCGCATGTTTCAGCATAGCCTTTTATTGTAATCTCAACTGGACTAGCATCACTAGACTTATCTAAAGCATCTTTCAAATCTGCGGAAGGATCGACTAGATTTATCGTGGCATTGCTATCAATCGAAACAGCCTTATCAGCACTTACTGGCAATTTTGCCAAATCAGAATTTGAGATTTTAATAAGAACTCCGCCCTGCTCATTTTCCCCTGCCTTCCAACCAGCAATCTGTTCCTCGCCATTGTAATAGTGCGCTTTGCATGCCACGTCTTTATTATTCTGCCGTTTAATCTTATTTCCTCTCGAAGAATTATTTGCTGAATTAGAATTCTCAGCTACGTGTTTTCCACCGAAATAAAACACACTCACAAAAAATCCGGCGATTACTATGATGACAACTAAGGCAAAGCTAGTTGAAATTTTTTTGTTCATATTTTTTATTTTTATTTATCTTGCTAAATTTATTTATAAATATTTAGCTAAGTTATTTCTTTAATAAAATTATACCACTTTTTATTTTACAATTCAAGCCGGGTTTACCCCCCCTGTTAATTAAGTTGTCAACACCTATTTGCGCAAGAAAGAAAGTTTCCAAATCATCCTGTTTTCATCCTTGGATATTTCTCGCACGAGATAAGCCACGCCTGAAATAACAATAATAATTGGAATGACTGCCGAAAAAACATTATCAAAAAATAATTGTGAAAAATTAAATGCAACATGAATTGCAATAGCAATCGAAAGACCCTTAATGACATACCGATTGCTATGATCCCGCGAAAACTTTTTTCTGCCCAAATATAAACCAACTATGCCAGTCGTAATCAAATGCATAATCATTGGCCCAACCGCTCGTCCAAGCACATTAATAATCAACTCCATACCGCCCAAATTTTTGCTCAAAAAAACAAAATAATAAACCGTATTTTCAAAGAAAGCAAAACCAAGTGCCACGCTAATTCCATATATCACGCCATCCATAACTTGAGTGAAATATCTCGAATAATAAGTTGCAATCCAAAGAACAATAAATTTTGTAAACTCTTCAATAATCACACTAAAGAAAAATCCGGCGATAATCGCCGTACTTAGCACATTGTTTTGATTGAAAATAATACTCTCTGATACCTGACCAAAGCTAGGCAAGAGCTTATCCAGATACAAACCCAGAGAAATAGTAAAAAAAGAAGCTAAAAATCCCCACACCAAAAACAACTTAAAGATCATAGCCTTCGGCTCTTCATCATAAACATCCTGACTGCGAAAAAACCAAAGCCAGAAAATCACCGGCGCGATTATAAGCAACACATAAACCAAGATTGAAAGCATCATCCTAAAAACTAGAAAAAATTAAAAAATAAAAATCCAGTCGCAATAGGGTGCTTGTCCATATATATAAGATTCAAAACAATACTAGCAACTAAAAGAACAATGGACAAAATCAAGCCAGTGAAGCCGAGTGTTTTCTCGCCTTTCGAAATTGCCAACGATCCGAGAGTCACACCAATTGGCGCCGTATAAATACCAAACAACAATGTCATCGAACCGAAAATAATTGAAGTCACTCCCAATGCCTTTCCATTTTTTCCCGATGGAATTTCGGCGGGAATTCCTTGTTGTTCATATTGCATCTGAACAGGCTGATAGTTCGCTGGCGCTGGCTGGTTAAAATCTGCTTGCGCTGGCGCCTGTTGGAAGTCCACATTATTATTTCGTTGCATTCCAGCTGCATATGGCAAGTTACTGTCTATCACATTATTCACACTGCCATCTTGATTCGCTTGTGATTGTCCAGGCCACCCTTGTTGGTTTTCCATTTTATTTTTAGCTACTGTTTATATTTCAAATATACCACGAAATCAAGTAAGCAAAAACACTCATTGATAAATTCCAAAAATATCTCTGGAAAAACTTACAATATGCCTCAATTAATCAAGACTAACTTCTCTGTCCGAGAGAGCTTCTTTATCCGACTTTCTTCGATTGAAGCCAAGGAGCGGTTTTTAAACTTTTTCGCATACACCAATTTCACTGGGCGCCGTCCATGAGTATATTTCGCTCCCAAAGCAGACTCATTATGCTCTATGATTCGCCGTTTTAAATCTGTGGTTATGCCAGTATAAAAAGTTTCGTCGGCGCATTTTAAAATATAGACCTGCCACATAAATTTAATTTTGCGCTAACAAAAAAGAATACGCTAAATACAAAAATGCGCTATTTTGCAATATCAATAGTGGGATACCCAGAATAAAATACCATTTTTGCGTTTTATGTCGGAAAGCAAACATCCCGACATACACACCCACACTCCCAAAAGCCGTCGCCATAAAAAACAACATTCCCTCGGAAATTCTTTCGGCATTATTTTTTCTCGATTTAACCTTATCCAAAAACATCAACAAAAAAGCCAGCAGATTTATTGCTAGAAAAAATATTATAATCCCTAAAAAATTAGTACCCATAATAACCCAATCATAACATGAAACTATTCCTTTGTGGAAAAATAAAAGAGGGTAGTCGTTCGACCACCCTCTTTGTCGAATAGAAAATTCAATGAAAATCTATTCGAAATAACCTCGCAAATTTGAAACTTTAATTTCTTGCGATATAACGCCAAGCTTCTTGGCTTCTATCTGCTCTTTAACCCCAAGCTTAAAATTGAAGCTTCTTTTCAATTCACCAAAATTATTTTGCAATAATATCGGTTCTACTGCCAGCCAAACAAGTCGGCTTAATCCTTTTTGTATCTCTTGATTAGGGTTGTCAAAAGTATTCACAAGACGTTGAACGTTCAACTCCTCTTGAATAAGCTTGAAATTTCCCGTCACCACCCCTCTCACATACACTCCATTTTTTGTTGGAGCTCCTTGCAAATTGAAAAATACTGATTGATCAACATCAATGTCCTTGATATTTGAAAAAAATGGAATGCCTACTTGATGCGATGTCAGCGTTGACTGCCCATCAACAACATACACTTTTTCATCCCCATGGACATAGACCAGTGATTTCACAATGATAACCATTGCCAGAAATGTTAGCAAAAAAGCAATCATTTTTACATGCAACTTTCCCAAACCTACTCGCACACCCTGATTGTTTAACTCAATGCTAGTTGATATAGCCATTTGCCCCCCTTTTTTTTGTTAAATATTTTGCGCCTATGGGCACTTTTATTGATAAACAACCATCAAAATTTATTCCGCATTAACTTTTATATTAGACTATTTTCCTTAATAAGTCAAGGTATGGGATGTAAATATTTTATTTCTTCTCCAATTCCAAAACTAGCTGGCATAATTTATCCATCAATAGCTTTTCAATTTCACTCATACATTTTGTGCCTATTTACCGTTCAATGAAACCATCATCAAGCTCGCTAGAATTGTCAGCAAAGTGCCAAAGCCAGCGATGGCCATGATAAACAATATCGGCCAAGCGATTGGCAAAAGGAAATAAACATAGCCAACGCCCAAAGAAACCCAAGCGCCTGTGCACCAAGGACAATCCAAAAGATCGCGCATCGTCAATCCAAGGCCATGCGTCGAATTAGCAAAAAAATCACGCACGAAATCCAACACTAAATCATGAACGAAAAGACGCGTCACACGGAAAGTCGCTAAGGTCAACATCACGAAATCAAACACTGGCACGCTACTTGGATTTTTGCCCGCTTTATTGAGCAATACTAATAGCAAAGCCGTTAGCAAACCGAATATTGTTGCCGTAATAAAATGCCACCAATGCTGATCTTTTTTAATATCTATATTCATATTGTGATTCTAGCACAAAATTCTAAAAATACCAGCCTCGCTATAGCGCACATTGACAAATACCCAGCTCATCACCTATACTTACATCAACCTTTAAATACACCCTCATGATTTCTGCAAGAGAACAACAAAATACTATTATTGCCAAGAAGCAAAAGAAAATCTCCGAAACGGGATAATCTTTTTGTTTTCTCAGAAATTATAAAAGATGTACTCGCTTCGGCGGGTTTTTTGTTTTCCCAAGTTCTTTTCATTCAACTCAACATAACCTAAGGAGAAATGCCATGATTACCAATGCCGCTGACTTGCCAATGCACAGACAAACACTGATTGCCCAACAAGTTTCCAGTTTAAACCATCAACCCAATTCTTCATTACTATCCAAATCAACTGAGGAAATTATGGCCGTCATCGCTTCTGGAATCATGCTTGTCAAAACAACTCAAGATCAACCGCTCTTCATTATTGCCTTTGAACCTACTGGCAATCCACTCTTTACCGAAGTCGGCATGACCTGCAATCTCGCACCAGAGCAAATCAGAGGGAAACATATTTTTCCCAACATCATTGAAACCTACCGAAAAATCAATGGCAACGGCAAGCAAATTCTCTATCTCACCACTACTGACATTCGCATGATGCGCGTAGCAGAAAAATCTGGATTTCAGGCGACAACCAACATCCATACCGTGTTTCCGCCTGATGTTTTAGAATTTTGTTGCGCTCCTTGCTCTCAAGAAAAAACCGGTGCACCAGAGCATGGGCAACAAAAAATTTGTTGTCCGCGATTCAAAGGAGAATTTCTTCCGCAAAATGGAGATTCCTGCACACAGCAACCCTGCCGAATTTTCACTCAGGTTATGTAAAACAAAAAGATGCTTGAACATAAGCATCCTCCCAAGACCCATCTTAAACAGGTGGGTTTTATTTTTTCTCTAAATCTAAAACCAATTGCACTAACTTATTCGCCAATTGATTAAGCTCTTTCCTATTTACATATTCAGCAACAGTATGCGCAACTGCAATATCCCCCACCCCAAAAAGCACGCTATTTTTGAAAAAAGCCATTTCGGAAAAGAACGGCACAATCCCGCCATTTTTTACCAAAGAACTCACACACGGCTCAATCTTATCTTCTATTCTCTTTCCAATTCTCTTTCCGCTAATTTTCCCCAAATCAGAAATTATTTTTTTATATTCCGTAATGTTTTTCGGCCGCATAAGAATCTTAGCGCTCGCCTCCCCTGAAACAACATTATCAGCCTCTCCGCCTTGAGTCACGATGGCGTTAAAGGCAGTCCAATTTTTTCGATATAATTGAGAAAGAATATTTGTTAAATTATAGACAGCGCTATCTTCTTTTTTAAAATTCAATGAAGAATGCACTTGCGTGCCTTTCGTGGTGATTGTCACTGCTACCAACCCGCGTTGCCCGCGCATAACTTGCAACTTAGTCGGTTCCATAATAACAAATTTTTTATTCCTAATTTTCACTTTTTTCGCTCCAATAAAATCATCTTCTTCGCCTACAGTAAAAATCAGCCCAATATTTTCTAACTTTCGCGCTGCTATAATCGCCCCCGCAATATTCCCCTTATTATCAATCGCCCCGCGTCCAAAAATTTTGTCCTTAGTAACTTTTATTGGAACGACTCCGGGAACTGTATCCATATGCACCACAATATATACTTTCGGATTTCCTTTTCGAGCAATCACATTAAATCTATCTTTTTCCACTAGTTGCTTTTCCACGGCAAAACCAGCCAACTGAGAAACTAGGAATTCGCCCATCATTTTTTCTTCACCAGAAACAGACGGGATTTGCAACATTTCAAGAAGCAACGCTTCAATTTCACTCATAATATTATATTTATTACATTATTCACATAATGCCCTAACAAGAAATAAATAGCAAGTTTTTATTGCATAAAAAAAGCGGCCCATTCCATTATAAGAAGAACCGCTCATGCAATACCATTGAAATACAACTCCTACTCGGCGACTACTTCAAACTGATTTTCAACGGCCGACGACTTATTTAAAGCTGCTAAGACCTTGCGAAGAATATCAGGGTTGGCATTTTCAGGCTTGATCTTATTAACACAGCGCGTTAATTCATCAACAAGCACTTTTGTTTCTGAAAAATGAATTAGCCTTCGCAAATATTCCTTCGCACCCAAACGGATAATCCCCTCATTTTCAGAGATAAGGCGCCGAAGCTCAAGCTCCAATAATAGTCGAAAAGACTTAATTGGCTTAAGCTCGGGCACAACACAGCAGAATGTGTCGTCCACTATCATGCTACCCCCAGCAATACGTTCAATCATAATCCGCACAATAGGCAGATCTTTCAGCAACACCTCTCCTTGGAGAATATTGCCTCGAACCGTAATTTCAGCCGTATCCAGGCCATAAGCTACCGCCGTAATCTTCAACATCCCTTTTGAAACAATTTTTCTAATCATCGCAAATCCTCCTTGCTTTTTGTGGGTTTATTCCCTAGTTGTGAAACAACTCTTGCCAAAATATGGACTATTTAATATGCTCTTTTTCTCCCATACTGTCAAGCCGAAAAACATAAGAACACCGTTTCAAGGGTGTTCTTTCAGCAAGAAATTTATTAACTAAGTTTTGAAGAGAACTAAGATTCTAGTTCTCAAATTTTTAAAAAAATGGAAATCCTCCGAGAAGCTTGTCCCTAATGCTTATGGCAGTAGCTCGGACGGAATGTCGCGACCAATCCCCCAAACACTCCCTGCTCAAAGCAAGTCTAACCCTGAATCAAGGAGGATTTCCAAAAAAAGAATTGGCTGGAGTGGGAGGATTTGAACCTCCATATGCAGGTTTGCAGCCCGCTGCCTGGCCGTTTGGCGACACCCCAACACAAATTCAAAACTTAATCAATAATTGCTAAATAACTTACTGGCTTAATATAAGCAAAAATAGCCCTAAAAGTCAATTAGTTTCAATAATAACGGAAATTCTTTGTAGGGCTGATTATGTGTGGTCGAACCCATATGTCCCTCATGCAAAACAATTTGCATTCCACCCAGATTATCAAACATTATCCTGCCCTGTTTATCATCGCAAGTCCAAGGATCATTATCTGAATTAATAAAAATAAATTTCTCACATTTCGGTTTTATTGCCTCCCAAGAATATTCATCAACATTTTTTTCGCTGTCCATATCTTTGCGCAGTACCTTGGCATAGCCAGATACTAAAATAGCCTGTTTTATTTTCACATCCAACTTCTCTAAAAGACTCAGAATTATTTGTGCTCCCGCTGAATGCCCAATGATTACGGTCTCATCACCAAATTTGCCATTTTCAAGAAGAAACGGAATCCAATCCTTAAGATTGGGAAATTTTGAATTTGGTAAACTTGGAAGCCACACTGAATAGCCCTGCTTTTCCAATTCTCGCTTGAGATATGGAAACCAAAAATTTTCCGGTGAATCTCCTGTGCCATGTAATATTATTGCGTTTTTCATATTTTTATTATCCTTATTAATATCATTAAGACTCCCGAGGCTTCGTAAATCTTAATTTTCGGCGACATTTTCCATTGCATAAATCTATTATATCAAAAAACATTAAAAGATCATTATCTATCATACATTATTACTTGATTTAAAAGAAATCATATGAGATACAATCCTGCCAATATGAGGAAAAAATACAAACCCAAAAATTTTATTTAATAAAAGAGATCTAACAACCTCCCTCATGCTTAACTTCAAAGCGAGCAAAGCATCTCTATTTTTCCCAAATTCCTCTACAGCCTTATTAATATCGTATTCAATTTTTGTTTCATTTTGTATAACATGCTTTGCAGTTGGATGAAGTCCCTCATGAACAGTTTTATTTCTAATTAATTTTTTTACTGCCAAAATTACATTCAGATATTCTTCTGCCAAATCAACATTTTTCACAATTTCTGCTAATCTCTGCCTGTTCCATTCTTCATCAGTTTTCGGTCTATGCTTTGGAGTTTTTCCGCACACTCTGCATGGCAAGCTTTCGCAGGAACTTGGCTGTTCTCCAATTATGCGCTCATAAATCGAATAATAGACCACCATTTGCCAATAGGAATAATCACGCACTGGATCTAAACGCGATGCCCTTGAACCACCAATATCAAGCAAATAATTTATTACTAAATCTCTGTCATCTAAATTAATGTTTAAAAATTTATTATAGAGGTCTGAGTAACTTATTTTTTCTGCATCTATATCCTTAGCAAAATATATTAAACTTTTTATATCAAAATAATCTATTCCTTTGGAACATTCTTCATCTAATTTAGCTATCTCAATATGATTATCAAATACATTCATTAACACTAGTTCGTTAAAGATAAAAGAATGAAAAATAAGCCACTCTTTTAAATTTTCCTCTGCATCATACTTAATAATTATTGAATCATAAAAAGTAAAACTATTTTTATGATGCTCTGCTACCTTAACTCTTTTATTTCTTTTTATTTCAATCGCGCCAATTGCAATATTATTTTTTGGAGGAAAATTAGTTGGTAAAATTATAGAGTATTTTTTCATATTTTCATCATAACACAAAAACGCCCCTGCCTACCGGCAGACAGGCATCCATTTTATTTTTCAATAAACAAAAAAACAGGTCTTTCTCCCGTTCTCATAATTGTTCAAGCAAAGTATTCACAAACTTTTGCGATTAGTCCTAGATACTATTTTTTTATCTTGATGTAACTCTTGATAAACGACCATTAGATTAGTGTTAAGCTTGTGCTTAACATTTCACCACTACTCCCTAGAAAGGAGGTGTTGCCGGTCAGTCAAATAACGCTCTAAACCGCAAAAAATTGATACTTAAAACTGCAATTAGTGTGCTTAAATTAAGTTGTGTAATTATATTATGATTCTACTGCATAATCCAAAGAAAAGCAAATTTAAAAAAAATAAAGAAGCGGAGAGGAGTTTATCCTCAACCGCTTCCCCCTGTTCAAAATTAAACAGGTATTACGCAGACACAAGCCCATAGATACGACTCAGATAATCTTGAGCTTTGTCCCAACCATAGGCGTGGATACCGTCCGAACCTTTGGTCACATTCTCCTCCCCGAAAAGAGAGATAAAACTGGTATTGGGCAGTTCGCCACACTTCTTGAGTGTCTCGCGCATTGAACTCCAGTCGATATTAATCACTCTCTTTCTCCAGCCGATCTGGACTGTCCCGAACTCAGTATTCACATTAAACCAGGGGGCGCAATGTTCACAGGAGCAATATCCGTTTGGCAGACTCAACATACGGATATCTTTGAAGCCGGCTTTCTCGAAGATTTCCCGGAATTTCCGTTCTTCTTCAATAGCCAAATTATTTCTGTTGCAATCGCCGTGGAAATACTTCCAGACATTAAAGAACCCCTCATCGCCTTCTTGGATCACATAGTCATTCTTAATGCCGTCTCTTTCGCCGACCCAACCATTGTCATTCACGACAACATCCTTCTGATATTCCTTTTCGGGATTGGGATACTTGGGCGAAAGATCAATGAACCGCTTGTTACGAATAAGAATATCGGGTTGCATAAAATAAATGGCATCTGTCTTTTGGGAATAGGTCAATCTCACCTCCCCGAGCGTTTTACCGACGAAGTCCGCAAGGCTGATCACTTCGGTCTGTTTCCAGACAACGACATCGTAACAATTGTTGATGTCCCAGCCGTTCCCGCAATGCGAACAAAGCAGTTCGACTCCAGGAAGACTCCCGCCATCGAAAGTGCTGCAAATTGAACAGCTATCCTTATTCGTCTGTTCCTTGAGAAAAGCAGAAAACTCATCATAAGTCAGAACGAGTGGAACTTCCAAGATTGGGATGTCTTTTGGGATACCACTGACCGTGCAAAAGTTGCCGCAAGTGTCCGTGGAATACCGACCGTTCAGAACATAAAACTGTGCCAGACGCTCTTTGCGATCATACCCCGCAGTGTGCCGCTCTCTGGCTAGATTAACAAGTCCGTCCAGTGAAGCGATGGCCTCGATAATCCCTTCCTTAGTGTCATACCAGGGACGGGCTCCAGGAAATTCAGGCTCTTTTTTACCAGCTAAATCGATTTGAATCATTGCAATTCCTCCTTTTGGATGATGTTATTATGCACTACCATTGTTTGTATGTTTTACTGTTGCACTCAAACCTTAACCCATCAAAAAGGACAAGATTTGAGCGCAACAGATATAAAAAGAACTGACTCAAGATGATACCACAAAATTCGTATTGAGTCAACAGCACATTTATTTTGAAACAAATCCGCCACTAACTACCAAAATTAATCCCAAAAGATAGATTGGCAGGAATGTTTCTTGAAAGAAAACCACAATCAGAATAGCCGCCAAAATCGGAGTCAAAAAAACGAAAGGTGCTACGAATGAAGCTTTGGCATAGCTTAGTCCTTTTAGCCATAAGACATACGAAAAACCGTTGATCAAAATTCCGTTGCCTAAAATTGGTATTAAGGAACTTTTTGATGGTATTGCAAATTCAGAAAAAACCAGCATTGAAATAAATGAAAATGCAGTGGCTGAAAGAAAAAACAAGGTTGTAGCAGTTATCGGCTCAAAATTGAATTTTTTACTCAGAACTGAGAATAATCCAAAAACCGAAGCGGCAAACAAAACAATAAGATCAGTTGTTAAATTATCTAAGTATATTTGATTAAAATTGCCTTTTGTGAGAACTATCAGCACCCCCGTAAACCCCAAGATTATAGCAATAAAATTTCGAATGCTTAATTTTTCACCTAAGAATACAACTGAGAAAATTACTATAAAAATTGGCCAGGTATATTGGATAGCTAAGACTTCTAACCCCTTTGCGTGGGCATAACCGAAATACAAAAGAAGATAATATAAAAATGCACCTAAAAACCCGAGGCCAAGTGCAATTGAAAAATCCTTGGAAGAATAACTTTTAAGCATTTGCCATTTACCGTAGAAAAGTGAAGTCAGGAACAAAACAACTAACGAAAGAATACTCGACCAAAATAAAAATTGATAGTTATCTAAATTCTGTTGACCAAATCTAGAAACAACAGGGATAAACGCCCAAAGAATTACACAAGACAAAATGTAAATAATGGCTTTTGATTTGTTTTCCTTGATTATTTCCATACTAAATTTTTATAATCCCCATTGCTTATTCGAAAACCTATCTTCTTGGAATAGTTTTTCTATTTCGGACTTTATAATTTCAATATCCTCATCATTCAGCGTCTCGAATCCATCATAGAATCCGCTTGATCTGTCAGGAAGATAGACTGATTCGGGAAATATCTGCTTCACTGCATTTTTTGCTCGTCCAAATATGTGAATATGCAGAAAAGGCAACCTATTTTCTTTCCACGCCCAATTACCCATATCCTGATAATTTATTTTAACAACTGGTATTCCTTGCGCATTCATTCCTTTTTCCATTGCTTCTCCGACAATCATCGTCAAGCGCATCAATTCAATTGCCTGTTTTGAGTTTAATTTTGTCCGATCCGTGATTGACTCGTCCTTGATTCTTATGCGAATATGCCCACCGTCCGTCCGAGAAACAAATGGATTTGGACGCGTTTCAACTATGAAATTTTCAGTTTCAAAAAATTCAGCCATATTATTTTGATTATTTTATAAATTTAACCCTTTTCTCCCAATCCGTAAAAAATACTCATTTTCATCAGAATCATTTTTCTCTACAACCTTTTGATAATTTGCAGACAAGATATGCATTGCGTGAGCAAATTTAATATACAAAGGAAGAATTTTCAATTCATCATCAGTCAGTTTAATGTTTTTTTGATATTCTTCCAAAGCAATTTTCAGATTTTCTTCACTTTTAATTTTATCGCTCTCATCAAAGAGAATATTGCAAGCCAAGATAGCTACTTCTTGAATGCGTGGATAATAATTAGAAACTGCAAAATCAATAATCCAAATTTTTCCGTCTTTATCCTTCATCACATTGGGAGATATAATGTCTCCGTGAACGAAGCAATGGGGAAAATTATCCACATTAAGATTCTTAAATTCTTCAACTAATGGCTTAATTTTATCTAAATCTTCTTTTTGCAGATATATCCATTTTTTCTCAAACTCTTTGACAAAATTAACAATCGCCCATTCGTCATAAACGAATTTTGGTTTAATTTCCAATGAGTCAATCAAAGAGGCCTGACAAGCCAAGAACCTAATTTCATCTTCATTTACCTCGTATTTTAAGGTATATAGATTTTCACCAGCAATATGTTCTAAAACACAGAGTCTTAAATTTATATCATTAATATTTGTGTTATAAAAATATCCCTGATTGGATTCAAGCAATCTCGGAACAGCAATCCCCTTTTCATTAGCTTTCAAATTTATATCTATGATTTTTTTACACTCCTCATCATTTCTGAAGCTCGCAAAAATCTTAACGACATATTTCCCTTTTTCTGTTTTCAAAATAAAATTAAAATCTTCATATCCGATAGCAATCAGCTCATTTGATTCAAATTCACCAATACCAAAATCTTCGCATACCTTTTTTGATATATCTTCCAAATTTCCATTGTATCCTATTCTTTTGAAGAATTTTTGATTCATATATTTTTATAAGCCGTTACCTCAATTTCTATCATACAACCTTCTTTAATAAATCCAGAAACTTCTACTAAAGTGCTGGCTGGTTTAGCATCCTTAAAAATTTCGTCACGCAGTGCTGAAACTATCTTTGATTCTTTAATATCTTTAATAAAAATCTGGATTTTCACCACATCATCAAAAGTCATCTCTCCTTCTCTTAAAATTTCTTTGATTCGTGAAAAAACCACTTTTGTTTGTTCCTCTGTATTATTTGGAGCCACAACATTGCCATCTGCGTCTTGAGATAATTGCCCTGTCACATACATCAATTCAGCATTACCAAGAGGAATTACTATGCCTTGGCTATATGCTCTGGTAGGAATCTTTAATAATTTGGGATTGATTTTTTTAATTCCATTCATAATTTTTATTCTACTTCTTTATGCTGTTCTGAATACCAAGCAGGTGCACAAGAAACAATCATCTTCATATTGCCTTCCCAATAATATCTTTCTCCTGGTTCAAATAATACCACATCTTTTTCAATTAATTCAATCTCTTTACCTTCAACTACAATTTTACCCTTGCCCTCAATTATATAAGCCATCTCCTTACATTTTTCATTTGTCACTCGTCCTTTTTCAGGATACCTACCTGATACCTCAACATAAGCAATGTTAATATCCTTATCGCCGATCGGATATTCCGTGGCTACACAAGCATTGCCATTTTTAAATTTTTTAGCTTGATTTTCGTGAGCGATTTTCATATTATTTACTAAAATTGTTTATTTCCAAAGTCAAATCATAATCTTTAAATCCAAGACTTCTATAAAATTTAATTCCCTGCTTATTTTGAACCGAGGCTTTAACGGATATGTATTTTGCTTTTTTATCTTTGCACCATTTAAAGAATTCATTAGTCAGCATAGTGCCAATTCCTTTTCCTCTTAATTTTTTATCGACTATCATATTTTCCAGCTCAGTATAAACAGCTTTTTCTCTATAACCACATTCGTATGAACCCCCACAAAGATAACCAACAATTTTTCCATTATTCTCAGCCACCACACAAAATCCATCTTTCCCGCTTGTTCTTTTTTTGAAATAAGTCATTCCCTGCTTGCTATGTGTCCATTTCATATCCAGACTTTTATCAAATTCCTTGTGTTCTTTTTTGAATAAATCGAAATTTAGACGTTGAACATCATCCAAGTCCTTGCTAGTAGCTCGTCTTATTGTTGGTTTACCCACTGACCCTGACTGTGGTTTCTTTTTTAGATTTTGATTTCTGATTCTAGTATAGTGAGTAAAGCCGTCTTCTGTGCTTTTCTTTTTCGTAAAAATTATATCCTCATTATTTTCATTGTGTGGATTTTTTACTTTTGCCATAATTTTAATTTAAAATCATATTTGCTAATTATTATTTTACAATTTCAACAAATTTCCACATTAAGAATTATACTCCATATCGATTTCCTCCGCCATCTCAAGCAATTCCTTCAATCTATCAAACAAATACTCGCCAAATATAATTACAGCCTCTTTGTCCATTGTGCTTTTTTCACCTCTTAAAATAATATCGATGTGCTCTTTTATTTTTTCCACTGGATATTTACAATCATTAAACACACTCTCGATGCCAGGGTAAGTTTCTATTTTCAATTCCCTTTCCTCAAGCATAGCAGAAAATTTCCCTAAAGACTTTTCGACTCCTTCTATGCCAAACTTGCCTAGCTCCGGCATTTCACCGCCATTCGAACGCAAAACTGCGAGAATCTTTTCGCAAAAATAGAGAATATCATTCGGGACACTAAAACAGCTAGTAAACTTAGTATTTTTAAAGGTATTCTTGTGTTCTTGATCTTTTCGCTTAATTTCCTTAAGGATATTATCAAGAATCTCTCCAATGTATGTATTTTGATTTTTAATTATCTCTTCGATATTAATTTTGTTAATTGTTTTGCCAATAGGATTTTGATAAGAAATAATCTCAAAATTTTTCTTATTCAAGCTATGTTGAATAATGGCATTAAATGACTTCCTCTTCACATCTTTGTGAGTATAGTCAGTGGGATGCCCAATTGATTGACTTCTTGTTTCACGAATATCGAACAATATAGGATAATTCTTAATTTGATCATTCATACCTAATGACCCAGCCATATCTATGGAAGCATCTTGTTGAACAAAAATTGATTGAAGTAATCCATAAATCAACAAATATAACTCCCCGTAATCTTCCGCATCTTCGTCAATTTTACTGCCATATGCATCAATTGCTTGCTGAGTATCACTAACTGTATCCATACAACTACAAAGCTGAAGATAAAGAGGTTTATTTTTCATTAATTTATCTTGCACCCTTGTTCTCGTCACAAAATCGCGTATTTTTCGAACTTTGTCTTGAATTGAATTGAGCGAAGTCAACTTGTCGTTTTTTTCTTCCATAAAAATTTTTAAAAAAACTTATTGCAACTTTCAAGTATTTTCCTAAATCCATCTACCGCACCATCATTCAAGCAGATATCTTCGAAATTATTGCCTACTTCTGCCTCTCTTTTTACTGCATATGCCAATGCTTCCTTTATTATTTTATCCTCTTTTATAAATTTTTTAACAAATTCGTTCTTAAAATTTCCTTCAAAATCACCTTTTTCATAAATAAATATACCTAGCTTGGATAATTTAGTAATAACCACCTCATATAACTTTTCTTTTTCCTCGTTGCTTTTTATTTTTTCTCTCATTTCTTGCGCTGAAATTATTTTGCCATCCGCCCTTTTAATCTCTTCCCAGGAAAGTATCTCTGAAAAATTGAACTCCTCTTGCTTGCCCTCGAAAGATTCTATTATTCCAGCAATAGAACCATTAAACAAGCAGTCTATGTCTATTAGACAGGCTGATTTTATATTTAATTTTTTATATACATTAACAGTATCAGGAATTTGGGATGATCCTCCTCCTGGATTTAAATTTCCACCATCTCCGCCACTTGTTCGTGGCCTAGAATCGACAGATTGAGCAATTGCTATAGAATCACTTCCAAAATTATCTCCAAATAATCTCATAAACATAGAATCGAGACATACAGCTTCGCATCCCTCAACAATCAAAACTTTTTCAGAAAAAATTGTTTGGGATTGAAAGCGTAAAATTCTAGAATTAACATCATCTTTTGGCTGGGTTCCATATTCAGTTTCTAAAAACTCAAACGAGCAGACCTCATTGTCATTTATTGCCGACGGAAAAATAAAATTTGATCCATTGGCATATGGCCATCTCACAAACCCATCATCGTGAGTAGAAAAAATAACTTGAGCACCAAAATCAACAAATTTTTTCTTTAGTAGGCAAATTAGCTTTGAGCGAATTGGTGGATGAAAGTGAGATTCTGGCTCTTCCAATTCCAAAATTGTTGCCCAGTGCTCCAGGGCGCTACCACTCCTTGGTGTTCCATATCCTGGCCGATTTCCTGCATCCTGAGCAAGCAGTCCAGAGAATAATGCTATAGCAACTGCTGACTGCACTCCGTGCCCCTTTTTTTCAATTTCAGCAAAAAATGGATCTTCAAGGAAAATATGTGCATACTTAAATAGAATATCGCTATGTTTATTATCAAAAGAATTTATTGATAATTTATTATTGTCTCCCAGTAGCTTATTCAGGACATCTGTCACTGGTTCGCTTGGCTGTATAGGAAAAAGATTTTTCAAATTAGAGCTAAAAAATTCTTCTATTTTTTCTCCATCTTCCTTTTGTAAATTTCTTAGGTATTTCCCAAGCCAAGTATGTGGAGCAATTTGAAACAATTGCTTATTTTCCGATCTAGCCGCTGGAATAAAAAGAAAAGAAACAAGATCATTTTTTACTTGCCTACTCATATAAATTTTTACTGATTTATATTTCTCTTCCATTCCAAATCCAGGCCCCTTTGTCATTGGATCTTTAAAATCTATCCAAACATAATTCTCAATAGCATAGACACCATCATCTTTTATTTTTGCGGACGAAATAAAATAAATTCTTTCTATATCAGAGCCACTCTCACCAACAGAATCATATACCTTATCATCTATCTCTAAGCCCTCAAAGATATCTTTCAATGTAGCATTTGTATAACTCCCATTAAGAATTGACCTTCCGCCTCCCTTTGAGAGCTTAAGGTTTCTAATAAAATTTATTCTACTTTTATTTGCAGAACCACCAACTTTAGGAAAATCTATTTCTGCACAAATTAAAAAATCCTTCTCTCCTTCAAGAAAAAAAGAGCTATCTATTATTTCCTCGCTCAACCATTTACCGCCAATAGCTATATCGATTGCTTCAAGTATTGTGCTTTTTCCTGCATTATTCGGACCAATTAAAAAATTCAATCCTTTACTAAATTTAATTTCCGCACATCTAAACTTTTTGAAGTTTTTCAAATGCAATGTTTTTATATAAAATGACTGCGCCTGTTGATTGCTCATTCTATTCTTCGGTTAAGCTTAAAATTAATCCTACTAATTTCTAAAAGTTATTTATAAAATTTATTATAAACCTGCTTTATCAAAAATATCGCGTAATCCACATCGTCCTCAACATTAACCTCATAGCTACACAATTTTGGCCATCTTCGCTCTTTCCAAGGAATCTTATCAACTTTATTTTCCGGATCCTTCAAGTCCTCCTTATCAACTCTAACCAAATCAAGCCTTAATTTTGTTTTATAAATATGAACAGCACAAATGTTTGAGTTATTCATTTTATACCCGATATAATCTTTCGGATTAGGATTTTCCACAATCCTGCTATCCAAATCCAATATCTTTTCACTTAGCAAGTCAAACAGACTTCTTGAGGACTCCCAATTTGACTTAAAATGATCACTGACTGAGTATTTCTTAATTTCTCGACTGACAGTTTCGATTGTCTTATTTTTGGAAATCTTGTTTATTGATTCACATCCATCCGCTGATTCTACTTGATTGTAAAGAATGGTGCCATTATCAAACTTTTTCACTTTCCAAAGTTCAATTGGCAAATCTCTAAAATTTATAGCGTTTTGTTGATATGGCGTAAAAGAATTGGCTAAAAATACTACACGCGACTGCGACCAATCAATTTTTATCTTGCCTAAATCGATTTTAGTTTTCTTAGCATACTCTAAAATAAAGGTGTCTTTATTATTTAAGAGCAAAGACAAGTAAGCAAATCCCTGATCTACCACGCTAAAGCTCCTGTCCTTTTTATATTCGATAATAACGAAAGAATTTCCTTCTTGATCGTAGGCCAATGTGTCTATCCTAAAATTTTGGATAGTAAATTCTGAGCTAATAAATTCCAGCCCAAACACATTTTTAAGATTTTTTTCCGTTATAGATTGCAAATTTTTCTCAAGATCTATTTTAAGCTCTTTTATCGGAATCAATTTGTCATTTTCTTGCTTAAATATAGCCATAAATTTAAAATGAAGTAAAATTATTTATAGCCTAATACTACCGCCAAACACCCCAAAAGTAAAGAAAAGCAAGCCAAAATCGACTTGCTTTTATGATACTCCCTACAAACTATGCGTTTCTACAGTATATTATGCCGGATAGATATTTTTAAGCGCCGATTCCGGCATAAAATCGAAATGACTATCCGTAATAAAACGCTTTGCTTCGTCTTTTTTCGTTGCACCAATATAATACTTAATCGTGGTTTCAAGGTTTTCGTGTCCAAGGAAATAGCTCACGCTATTGATTGGCACTCCATTTAGCAATAATTGTGTGACGAAAAGTGTGAATTTTGAAATCTTTGTTTATTCCGGACAATTTCTTATATCGCTGAAAAGATCGGCAAACATCATTGTATGACCACCTGCTTTCTCCGGACCGAGTCACAAAAAGATATTCACTATCATCTTTTCTTTTTTCCATATACGCCTTAATCCAATAAATTGATCTTCTACTTAAAAACAATGTGCGTGGCTTTCTTCCCTTTCCAATTATCGGTATTTCGCCATTCGCAAAATCAATGTCGTTTATTTTCACAGAAAGTGCCTCGTCTATTCTGGCGCCAGTTTCTAAAAGAAAAATATACAATGTCATTGTTCTAATTTTTCTCAATATCGGACTTTCTTTCAATTCATCCTCAATAACTTGGAAAAATTTATTTATCTCCTCTTTTGTTAAATAGGCGACTTCTTTTTTTCTTATTCTTGGCATATTGATTTTTTCTAGATTAACCTTTTTACTTATTATTTTTTTATCTTGCAATTTTTTCATAATCCACTTAACCGCATAAATCACGCTTCGGATTCCATTTCCCTCATTGCCCTTATCTTTTGCTTGAAATATGAAATCATCAAAATCCTCCATTCGAAGATCACTGAAACTTTTATTGCCAACCGTCAAAATAAACCGCTTAATAGATTCTCGATATTTGATAATTGAATTAGGACAAAGCTCGTCAGTAATTCTGGCTTTTTTCAAATACTCTTCAGTTGTTTCGTGATTTTTGTGAGTCATAATCAAAATTAACTATACATTTTTTCACCTGTCTCCTTGTCCATATAAAACATTGGCTCTTCAACCTCCATCAGCATTTTTTCATTTTCAGCTTCGAAATCAATTTCCTCAAATCTTTGCTTTTTAAGAGTATTGTTTATGGCTCGCGTTTTTTCTCTTTCCTTTCTATCCTCCACTAAGTTTTCTTTGCCTTGCGATATTAACCTATTTTCCACCGCTGCTCGGTTCATTGTTTTCATCAGCGCAGTGCTTTCGTGCTCACCAATACGAGCTATATTTTTGACATTGATCAAATTGCCCTGAATCTGAATAAATTCAGCACCTCTGGAGATGTCCGCCTTTATCTTATCCATTTCCTCCGCTGTAATAGTCAGTATCTTCCCATCAAAAAAATAGATTGCGTAATAGTAGTTCATAATTAGCTAATTATTGATATTTTAGGTTTTTTACTCATTTCTTCATTTTTTTGCCTATCAAAATAAAGCTTGAACTTTGTTAGCTTTTCTTTCATTTCATATGGATTGATAGCCACTGGTGCATATGACTTACCCTGAATCGAAACTACTTGCTCCGCCATACGGATTGTGGTTTCAAACCCGTATCTATATATCAAATCAGAGGCAGAATTCCTAATTGTTTTATTTGCCCAATTAAGCATTGGATTTATTTTGGAAAACACTTCCATTATCTTATTGATTTCGTTGCCTGAAATATTTGCGCTATCAGCATTTATATCCTTAGATGTGTTTCCTTCTCTATTTGTTTCCTTATTAAGACCCACGGTCTTATGGTCACTGGACTCACAGTCCCTTGGATTAAGACTCACAGTCCTACGGCTTGAATCCTTTGGACACTGAGTCTCCTGGATTGGCTTTGGTTTCCAAATGCTTTTATCTAAAAGTTTGTATGTATTATTTTTCCAAATTCCATTCTTTCTTTTATTTTTTTCAATTTCGATTATGTTCCATTCCCTAAGTCTGCATATAGCTCTTTGAATAGATTTAGTTGAAATATTGAGCTCTTGCGCCATAAGTGATTCACTTGGAAAGCAAAACTGATCCCTATTCGAATGCCTGCACAAAGAAACATAAACCCCTGTAGCATAAATTCCACATAAGCGCGCATAGCCATTAAGGTATTCGTCATCAATAATAAATTTAGCCTTTGACCTCTGATCAATTATTCTTATTGCGTTAATTTTTAAATTCTTCATACTTCATAGTTTTTAATTGTATTTCTATTCAATCACGCCAAAAACCATCACTATCCAAATGCCATCACTTTTTGGAAATACCCTGTGGATAAATAAAAAAAGCCCTCACTTAAGGGGCTACGATTAGGATATAAATATTAGCTGCGTTGCGCTTGTTTGTTAATTTTTATCACTATTTTTATGTTTTTTCAATTTTTTATACCTAGCCTTGAACTGACCATAACATACCTTACCGCAAAATTGATGCGCATTTTTATCGATTTTATGAATATGATTAAGTGAGGCGTGCACACCACACTCTTCACATTTGTTTTCAGTTTTTAAAATTACATCCGGTAAAGACGATCTCGTGTCCTCTTTATGCTTAGCTTCATAGCAATTTCTGTCCTCCACTCTAGTGCAATAATGCTTATTGTCATATTTATATAAAGACTTGCCACACCTCCAACATTTCGTATTGAATTTACATTCATTGTTCTTGCGAAATTTAATTAAAGAATTTGGGATTTTCCTTATATGCAAATCTTTTTGTAATGTAGGATAAAATTTACTAATACACAATTCTAAAAATCTGATTGTATTTATTGCTAAAGCTACAAAGTCTTTTTTATATTTTTTATTGGCAATATAAATAATTTCACCGAAGGCCAGCGAGTAAACATCATCAAGTTTAAAAGATTTGTATTTTTTTATAATATCGTTTGCAAATTTATTCCGTTGTTTATTGTATTGGGGTAAAAAATTTTCATTAAAGTCATTTTCCAGGGTATATTTTCTTTGATCTCCAGTAATATCTACTCTTTTGAACAATGCCCTATCTATATTAAAATTTTTAATCTTCTTTGATCGCTCGTTATAAAAAGAAGTCTGAAAATTCCCTACTTCTTCTGAAATAACTTTAAGAAATTTATTTTTATCATACCTAACACAATCATCATTTTCAAAAAATTTTTGAAAAGAACCGCCTATCTGATTTTTTTTAAAATCTTCCCAGGCCTGTTTTTTTATTGCCACATCATAAGCTTCCACAAAAATCCCAAATTCTAGCAAATAAAATCTTTTATTACTAGACAAGAATTTCTTCATTTTTTTAATTTCCAAAAGCTTAAAATCGACAATTCTTTGCCTATATTTTTCAAGAATTTCATTTTTCATATTAAATTTAAACCTTGCGTTATTATATTTGTATTTTACTTCATTTGATGGTATTTTATAAGTGTCATCAAACTTAATAAGATACTGAAATAACTATATCAAAGTTATTCCCAATCGCGCCCTGAATGGGCGATCCGACGCTTACGATTGGGATACTTCGGTATCTTCTTGAGTTTGATGACCGTCGGGTTGTCCATTCAGGGAACTTCTCGACGACTTAATTATTAAGTCGTTTTTTTGTTTATGTTTAGAATCAAAAACAAAATGAGCTCTGAAGAAGTCGGGTTTTTCATTGCTCTGGTTTTAATTGTCCTTTCCATTGTTTTTGGAAACGGTTGGGGTTCATACTAAACAAAAACGGTTAAACATTATGCAAGACATAACTATTCAAAAAAAGCCCTTCTTATGGAAAGAGCACGCCGTAAACTTTTTAATTGCCATTATTCCAGCATCTATTCTTATCGTCTTGCTAAAAGAATTTCTAAGCATTACCGGAGCATTTCTTCCTTTAGTTTTGATATTCGGCGGAGAAATTATTGTTGGAAAAATTAGAAAGAAAAAGGATAAAGAATCAACTTGGAAAACGATTGCATTTTGGATATTTATGAATATTTTAATACTTGGATTTTTACCAATTTTATTATTAACAATTTTTTAAATTTATGATGATAAAAAGCATAACCATAACCTGCCCAGATTGTAATGAAAAATTCACAAGCACAAAGGTTTTGAGTTTCAATACTTTTAATGGCCCACCAGATTTCAAATCCGAGTCTTTTCAGCCAAGCAGGAAATGTCCGAGCTGCGAAGGAATGATTGATGTGACGAATGGCAATAATTGGATTTATACGCCATTAACTACGCGTCAAAAAATTAAGCATTTCTTTGATAAATTCTTACCATAAGGCTATTTTTCCTTTTTCAAGAATTTTATGCCATCACTAATTGCTTCGGCCAATTCTTCATCAGTCAGACTTTCAAACGGCCGGCTAACCCGCATATCGACTTTTTCAGTTATGCGTCTTTTTAATTTGTTGTATTCTCTTATTGCCCCAAGCTTAACTGAAAGATCTGAGTATTGAGTCAAAAGAAATTTTAGTTGCTTATCCACAAAAACATCATTGAAACCATTCTCCTCAAGTATTCCGTTTATTCTCTGGCAAATGATAGCATTTGATAGCAACCGAGAAGCATTGACTTGCGCCACTCGATAAGTTTTCTTAACCCCATACGCCTTTGCGTAGCACTCAGAGCCATTCCCAAAAAACTCCCCGCTCGTCGCATATAGCTGGCAAAATTTCTCTTGCTTAGTATTTAAACCATACTCATTCAATAATCCAGCTTTATTATCAACCTTTTTAAAACTAACCGCTTTTTTATTTTTAATCATACATTTCTAAATACTGTTTATGCGCCTTCTTGGCTTTCTCCTTATCCACCCCTAAGTAATACTTGCAAGTCGTATCTAGTCGCTCGTGGCCTAGAATCTCTTTGACGTGAACAATCGGACAGCCATTGAACACTAAATTGGTTGCTACCGTATGCCTCAAAATATGAGGCGTCAATTTTTTATATATCTTGGCCAATTTTCTATGATAACCAAAAAACCGCCAGATATCATTTCGATCTAACCTATTTATCGGACCCCTAGTGACAAAAATAGCCTCGTGCGTGTCTTTGCGCCTTTCCAGCAACTTTGATACCCAATCCAGCGACCTTTGCGTAAAAAAGACCGTCCGTTCCTTGTTTCCTTTGCCGATAATCTTAGCCTCACGCTTCTCCCAATCAATCATCCTGCGATTCAAAGATAACACCTCACCGATCCGCATCCCCGTCCCCAGCAAAACCTCCACCAGCACCCGAAAACGAAAACCATTCCATTTATTCACATCTATCGTCCCGATAAATCTTTCGATTTCCTCTTTGGTTAAAAATATGACTTCCCGCTTGAATCTTTTTGGCGGACGAATCTGCTTTACACGAATAACATCCAACTCCAAGAAGTCTTTGCAGTATCTCATAAAGCTCCGGACAGCATAAACCACGCCCGCAATGGTCGTTTCACAATTTCCTCGATCCATCATCAATTTCTTGAGATGGACAAATTCTTGGACTTCATACTGCTCCACTGGCTTGTCGCCGATGTCCCGAATAAAGTATTCTAATGACTTGCCATATTTCTTGATCGTCTGCGGTGAGAAGTTTAATTCGTAGCGCGCATACTCTAGAAACCCTTCTAGAAGTTCGCTCATATTTTTGGGTGCATTTGGGACTACTCCCTCGTATGCACTTGAACCTACTGCACTTTTTGGGCTTTTCATAAAATAAAAAACTGCAACGTTAATTGCAGTTTCCCTTATGTTCAGTATCGTAAATTTTTGCGATTAGTCCTAGATACTATTTTTTTATCTTGATGTAACTCTTGATAAACGACCATTAGATTAGTGTTAAGCTTGTGCTTAACATTTCACCACTACTCCCTAGAAAGGAGGTGATCCATCGACAGCTTCCGCTACCGATGCCTTGTTACGACTTCACCCTTATTATCGATCCCACCGTGGCCCCTGCTTTGAAACAGGGTCTTTGGGTGTTACCGACTCTCTTGGTGTGACGGGCGGTGAGTACAAGATCCGAGAACGTATTCACCGTAGCATTCTGATCTACGATTACTAGTGATTCCAACTTCATGAGGTCGAGTTGCAGACCTCAATCCGAACTGAGACCAGATTTTTGGGATTAGCTCCATCTTACGATTTGGCAACCCTTTGTTCTGACCATTGTAGCACGTGTGTTGCCCAGGGCGTCAAAGGGCCACGCTGATTTGACGTCATCCCCACCTTCCTCCCGAAACACTGGCCACAAAAATAAATTTTTATGAACAAAGTTCCGGGCAGTCTCTCGTGACAATATAACACGAGATAGGGGTTGCGCTCGTTTCCTGACTTAACAGAACATCTTACGACACGAGCTGACGACAACCGTGCAGCACCTGCTATACACCCTCGAAGGCTTATGTATTTCTACATAATGCAGTATAGTTTCAAGCCCTGGTGAGGTTCCTCGCTTACCGTCGAATTAAACCACATGCTCCACCACTTGTGCGGATCCCCGTCTATTCCTTTGAGTTTTAGCCTTGCGGCCGTACTCCCCAGGCGGCATACTTAACGCGTTAGCTACGACACTAGGAGGGTCGATTCTCCTAATATCTAGTATGCATCGTTTACGGCGTGGACTACTGGGGTATCTAATCCCATTCGCTACCCACGCTTTCGCATCTCAGCGTCAGAAGAG
>Ga0172380_10001722_pt1 | contig 37108 bp, 42 predicted proteins | sample Leawe162metaG_FD_119747 | JGI IMG/M metagenome (GOLD analysis project Ga0172380, IMG submission 119747) | Leachate microbial communities from a municipal landfill in Southern Ontario, Canada - Leachate well 162 metaG | ecosystem: Engineered > Solid waste > Landfill > Unclassified | place...
ACGGAACCACACACCGCATTCGGGTGTGTGGTGGAGTGGACGCTACGGCGTGACGGAATTCATTGTCACGTCACCACTTTGATCTTGGAAAAAAGTTCGAGCAAAGTGTAGAATTACATCACAGAGATATTCTTAACAAAAAGCACCACAAGGTGTCTTTTTTGTTTTTGAATATCCTGTGACCCTAAGGAAGCAAATGGTTTTGCTTCCGTCGGGGAATCGAAGCCGTTCTCCCTTATTTTTAAAGATGTATTTAATCTTTAAAAATGGGAAACGGGTACTGACCCTGTAAGGGTCGATGAGTGTAATCACGGTCCCCGTAGGGTCACTCATAAACGTTGTAAACATCAATTAGCTTGATTTTATTACTATATTGTTATAATATGTAAATATCACCACGAAGAAGACCCTTGTGCAGATACGTCTGCATTGGGGGCTTTTTCTTTTATGGCTTAATTGAAAACTTGTGATAGTGCTCGTTAAGAAATGTTATCTCGATGTTTTTGTTTTTAAGTAAGATTGAACACTTATCCTCATCTGGAGCAATAACACGTTTGATTACACTATTTTCTCGTAAAAATTCTACAAGGCACCCAAAATCACCACACCAGTAATCAAGATGCAAGAATTAAATGATTTTGTATAAAAATCTGATACTGTTTTTAGAACTAATTCTGCATCACAGTTACCTTTAACAACACCAGCAACAGTAATTGTCTGTTTGAAAATAAGAATAAAACCTGATTCTTGTAAAGATTTATAGAAAGAAGTTCTGCTCGGCACAAGACCTATAAAAAGATAAACATTTTTCTGGATTATATTTTTGACGTAACCAACCTCTAAATTTTTTATAATCAATAACAAAATCTCTTTCTTTTGCTGAACGATATAGATTATTACCATCAATATAAATATTAATCTTTTCCATCTAATAATTTTAACACGACACATACTTTTGTAATACCACTACCGGCGAGGAAATTATCTGTGACCGATTCCTTGTTTATTTGTTTCTAGAATATTTCAAAAAAATACTAAAAAACAGACTACGGGTATTTTACTACCGTAGTCTGTACGAAAAACTCATACCAAGCCACATTGCTGCATGACAGATAAGAGCATATCTTTTTGGTTTCTTTCAAGTGGAGTTAGAGGCAGTCGATATTCATCTTGACAAAATCCTAACAGCGAAACGGCTGCTTTCGCTGGAATAGGATTGGTTACGGCAAACGCCGCCTTTGCAAGAACGTGTATTGTTCGATGTATTGTTCTTGCGCGAACGATATCATTACACAAACAACCATCACACAATTCTCGCATAAGCACTGGAGCAAAGTTAGCCACAACACTGATGACCCCAGAAGCACCTAGTGCCATCAAAGGAAATGTCAGTCCATCTTCGCCGGATAATATGCAAATGCCACGAGCCAAAATTTCCTGACAGAAACCTAAATTACCACTAGCTTCTTTGATCGAATCAATCCCGCCCAACTCATGAATGCGAGATATGGTATCGACATCAAAACTAATGCCTGTACGACTCGGAACATTGTACAAAATGATTGGCAAACTAACCGACTGGCGAATTGCCTTGAAATGCTCATACAACCCTCGTGGTGTTGGCTTATTGTAATAAGGCGTAACACAAAGAATTCCGTCTATACCAACACGTTCGGCGCTTTGAGACAATGAAATAGCTTCGGCCGTAGAATTTGAACCAGTACCAGCAACTACTGGCACTCGATGTCGAACCATTTCTACCATTCGTGACATAACCGAGCAATGTTCATCGAAAGTCAGTGTCGAAGCCTCTCCAGTGGTACCACAAACAACAATGCCTTGTGTACCACTGTCGATCTGCCAATCAACAAATCTCTGCCAAGAGACATAATCAATTGCTCCATCATGAAATGGTGTAACTAGAGCCACCATACTACCACCAAACAAACATCGTGCGCTCATTTGACACGTCCTTTCTTGAAATAGACAAAGAACAAAATCAGCCAACGATTTCGATCGAAGGCTGATCTGTATTTTGTAATTTTTTAGATTTCTATTTAGACAAAACATAAATCAATCTTCCATCAAGATGTGATTTATTTTTCTTATTTACCAAACCAAAATTATTTTGTCTAAACATACACATACATAATACTATATTATATTTAATAAAATATTGTCAAATATGTACTTTAAATAAAAAAGTAATTTATGCTACAATAAATTCGATATGAAAATCATCCTCGGTTCTTCATCAAAAGGCAGAAAGCTGATAATGGATGAGCTCGCTAAAGAACTTAATTTTACTTTTGAAATAGCACATCCGGACATAGACGAAAAAGCTATTCGTTTTGATGATCCTCAAACACTCGTTACAGCTATTGCAAACGCTAAAGCTGATGCTCTAATTTCTAAAATTAAAGAGCCGGCAATTATTATTTGTTCTGACCAAGTAGTTTTGTATAAAAATAAAATTAGAGAAAAACCAACCAACAAAGATGAAGCTAGACAATTTTTAAATGATTACTCAACATATGAACCAGAAACTATTGGTGCGGTAGTAGTTGTAAATACAGCAAATAACAAAAGAGCTTGTGGTATTCAAACCTCAAAAATACATTTCAAACCACTCACAAAAGAGATAATAGACGAGCATGTAGAGAGTGGTGCCTCACTAGATGGTGCTGGCGGCTTTATAATCCATGATCAAAACTTAAGTAAATTTATCCACAAAATAGAAGGCGGTTTTGATAGTGCTACTGGATTATCAAAAGAACTCGTCAAAAAACTTATCAAGGAAGTTGGCGGTAAAATTTAGCACCAAACTCACACACACCCCCCCTCTTCTGGTATAATAAAACCATGCAAAAAAATACAATTATATCTATCGTAGTATTAATACTAGCCATAATAGCTGTGGGTTATTTTGCCCAATTTTTACCAAAAGAAAAAATAAATACAAAACCAACAGAAACACCAGAAGAAGTGGTTATGTGTACAGCTGACGCCATGATGTGTCCTGACGGCTCGTACGTTGGTCGCACTGGTCCAAAATGCGAATTTATTTGTCCAAATAATTCAAACACAGATAATACAAATCCCGTAATAATAGATAAAATAAGCAAACAAACATTTAAAATCGGAGAAACTGTATATATTACTGGCACAAATCTATCTGGTTTTGAAAATGACAAAAATATTTGGATACAAAATAATAACGGTGAAAAAGGTATTATTTACGGCACAAAAGATTCTACTTCAGAAAAAATAATTTTTGCGGTAGAAAACAAACACTGCTCAGAAGATACCTCATACAGTGGTCTACCATGTAGCAAATATATAAATATCACAGCCGGTGACTACACCATCTTCACAAGTCCTTGGGGTAAAGACAGTAATAAAGTAGCAATTACGATTATAAAATAGCATTTACTTCTCGCCAACTTTTATATTTGCTAAAAATTATTCGTATCGCAAGGCATCTATTGGGTTGAGACGACTAGCTGATCTAGCTGGATAATATCCAAAAGCTATACCAATAAGAGCAGAAACGCTGAAAGACAAGATAACAGAAAAAGCTGTGACCTGTGTAGTTGTAATTCCTGTCAAAGTAATAATATAAGATATTCCCCACCCAAAAATAATACCGATCACGCCGCCCAGCGCAGTAAGTACGGTGGACTCAAAAAGAAATTGAGTACTAATATCTTTTCTACGAGCGCCTATCGCTTTGCGTAAACCTATTTCGCGTGTACGCTCTCGCACAATAGTGAGCATCATATTCATAATACCTATACCACCAACCACTAGTGATATAGCAGCGACAGAGCCCAGAAGATAAGTAAAAGTACTCGTGACCGAAGAAGCGACGTCTGCTATTTCTTGTTGATTAAAAATGCTAAAATCTGCTGAATCTGGGTTACTGATTTTGTGTCTGGCTAGCAAAAGAGATGTGATTTCTGTTTGCATACTAGTTAGATCATCAGAATTTTCAGCTGATACAGTAATAGAGCCCAAGTATTGACTACCAGAAATATATTGCTGTGCTGTAGAAAGTGGAATATAAATTCTGTCATCATTGTTGGAAAAACTAGAACCACCCTTTGTCGCGGTTACGCCAATAACTTTGTATGTTGCCTTATTGATACGAATCTCTTTGCCCACCGAATCACTACCCTCACCAAACAATGTGTCTCTAGTAGTGGGCCCCAACACTGCAACTTTTGAAAAGTTTCTATCGTGAGTATCTGTAATAAAAATACCGGAATCAATCGTAATATTTTTTGCAAAAGTAGCTGAAGACACAGTACCAACAATAGTAGTATTAGTATTATTTGAACCAGCTACTACCTGAGCGCGAGACGTCACTTCTGGTACAACATATTTGGCTTTTGTAATTTTTTCTTTTATGGCTTCGGCATCAGCTTTTGTAAGAGACTGCTGTCCATTACCCATACCAGTATTCACGGCGCCGGCGCGTTTAGTGCCACCCGGGCTAATAGTCAAAATATTTGAACCAATAGACTGAATACTAGACTGAATAGAAGCAGAAGCGCCATTTCCCACAGAAAGCATCACGATAACCGAAGCAATTCCTATCACAATACCGAGCATCGTTAGTCCTGAACGGGTTTTGTTGGAAAGAATTGCAGATTTTGTTTCAGCAAATAAATCTTTTATAGTCATATTATTTTTTTACTATAGAACCATCACGAATATGAATAATGCGATCAGCATATTTTGCCACATCATGCTCGTGAGTAATCAGCACAACAGTTCTACCCTGCTTTTTGTTTAACTCACGAAAAGTATTGAGTACTACCTCACCAGTTGCTGTATCCAAATTACCAGTTGGCTCATCCGCCAAAATCATAGCCGGGTCATTGACGAGAGCTCTGGCAATAGCAACACGCTGTATTTGACCACCAGAAAGTTGATTTGAAAGATGATACCACCGATCTTCTGGAAAGCCGGCGGATTTTAAAGCTTCTTTGGCCCTCTCTTCCCTTTCTAAAGCAGAAAATCTGGTTGAATACATGAGCGGTAACATAACATTTCTCATTACAGTAGTACGTGGCAATAGGTTGAAAGCTTGGAAAACGAAACCTATACGCAAACCACGAATAGTTGCCTGTTCATCATCAGTGAGTTTTGACACGTCTTTGCCATCTAGATGATACGAGCCAGACGTAGCGGTGTCCAAAAGACCCAGAATATGCATTATAGTACTTTTGCCAGAACCAGAAGGCCCCATAATAGCGACAAATTCACCGTCTTTGATGTCAAAAGAAACACCTTTGAGTACTTCGGTTTCTGTATCTCCATTAACATATATTTTCTTTAAATTTTTTGCAGATATCATATTTAACGTGGAATCATCATGCCACCAGTAGCACGCACTCCTGTGGTGGAAGTTTTGGCTGAAGATGTATTAGTTTTGGTAGAAGTACCAGATACTGTTTTTGTTATAACTTTTTGTCCGAGACTGAGCCCTTCTAGAATCTCCACGAAAGAATCGTCAGATAAACCAGCTTTCACAAAAACTTTTTTTATATCTCCATTTTCGTCCTGAGTTTCCACGTAACTTTTATTATTTATAGTTTTTACAGCACTAGCTGGCACTGAGGCAACTCCAATACTTTCTTTTGTGACAATCTTTGCAGAAGCACTCATACCAGATTTGATGCGAGCATCTTTTGTATCAAATGCAATATAAACATCAAAAAGAACCACGCCAGAACTTTCAGTACCAATAGTATCTATTTGTGATACCGAACCAACAATATTTATATCTGACAGAGCGTCGAAAGTTAGGTTTACTTTTTGACCAACTACCACAGAAGCAGCGTCAACTTCATTGAGTGTAATATGTGCCTGCATGTCTTTTGCAGACAAAGTGGCCACAGAAGTACCGCTACCAATCTGTTCGCCTACCTTTATGGCAATCTTGCCTATCTGTCCAGCAAAAGGGGCACGAACATATGTATTATCATAATCCATTTTAGCACTAGCTAAACTGAGTTTCGCATTACGCAAAGATAATTCTGAACTTTCAACAGAAAGCTCTTGATTGGCAATAGTAGTTTTGGCATTTTGAACAGCTTCATTATATGAATTGCTAGTCGATAGATAACCTGATGCAAGCGGAGAAGGAACTTCAACAGTCCATTTTTGACCAGTAATAGGCATTGACGTAAAAGAAATATACAGACCCCTTGTACCGAGCTTTTTGGCATTGCCCAAATCCACAATATCACCACCATACTCCAAACCAGTAATCCAATAACAAACACCACCACTACAGCCATATGTTTCTATAGTATAAGTACCCTTGATTGTGGAATCATAAAAACCAGTTAATTTTACAATATCTGTATCATGATTATATTTATCTGGTGAAGCGGTTACTAGAGAATTCAAAGAAACTTCCTTGTTAGTTAGAGAAAGATTTTGTTCAGCTTTTGTATCAACCAAAGACTGTTTTGTTTTTTTGAGATCAAACTCAGCTTGTTCATATGAAATTTGTGCTTGTTCAAGTTTGATCGAAGCCAATCTCCTATCCAGCTCTGCCAATATTTGTCCTGAAACCACTTCGTCTCCTGGTTTTACAGATATTTTTGTTACTATTCCACTAGCCTCAGAAACAACTTCTACCTGGTGAGTACCTTCGATTTGACCTGATCCATCCACAGAAGTGACAATATCTCTTTTCTCAACGGAAGCAAAAACATAAGATGTTGTAGTAGAATTACCAAACAAATACCAATAGCCAATTGCGAGCAAAGCTACAAATACAAAACCGCTAATAATCTTGTAATTCCACAATTGTAGCCATGCTTTACGCAAAAATTTAACTATTTTATTCATATATCTATATTATTACAAAAAACTACTGGATTTATTTCATCCAGTAGTTTTTTGTTTTTTATCTTCGTTTCCATTCTTCATCCTGACGTACCAGAACTTTATCAGCATTCTCTGGTTCTGCCATTATTTCAAAAACAGTTTTTTCCATACGTATAGACTGAGAACCTTTGACCAAAACAATATCACCGTCACGAAGTAGTGTTTCTAAATGCTTGCCAGCTTCACGAGATTCATCAAACTGAAAAATACTCTTTTCATCCATCTCTTTATTCAAAGCACCCTCTGCAATATACCTAGCACGCATTCCTACAGTAATAAGCATATTGCAAGTTTCAGCGACTTTTTCTCCCGCCTTTTTGTGTTCATCTACAGAATATTTGCCGAGCTCAAGCATATCACCCAAAACAGCAATTTTTCTACCGGTTGTGTTAACCTCTTTTATAGCATCTAGAGCACTTAGGAGGGCTACCGGTGATGAGTTGTAAGTGTCATCAATAACTGTAGAACCCTTGATTCCAGAAATAATATGCATTCTACCCTGAGGAGGTATGTGACTGACCAATGACTGACTGGCTTCGACTATGTTGATACCTTGAGAAAGTCCCACCGCAATGGCAGACAAAACCGGATATAGCTGATGACGCCCCAAAGCACCTATCAAATTGATCGGCACAGAATTGCCTTCGTAATTAACTTTTGCAGTCATTCCAACTACTTTATTAAATTCATATTTTATAGATTCATTGGATGCATGAACATTTGCCCCGCCCAAAAAACCAAAAGTAATTTTGCGAGCCGAAGTAAGCTTGCTCATTTCCAATACTTTGTCATCATCACTATTTAATATCAAAACACCGTTTGGTTTTACGGCTTGCGCAAGATGACTTTTCTCTTTGACAACATCTTCTACCGAAGGAAAAAACTCTACATGAACAGGAACCTTGCTCATCTTTGTTACTACAGACACATCTGGCTTTAACCAACGTGTAATATTATAAATATCACCAGGTCTATCAGCCCCAACCTCGAGTACAAGCCACTCTGGATATCTGTGTGGCAATAGAATAAGACTCAGACCAACAAAAATATTTTTGATCCAAAGAAATGGGTTTGTCCAAGCATTATTACAACCTATGATAGTCAAAGGAACGCCTATTTCACTATTAAAACTCTTGATACTTTTACGTGTAATGAAATGTGGTGACAAAACGGTATAAATAGCATCTTTTGTTGATGTTTTACCGACGCTACCCGTAACAGCCACAATTTTTGGCTTGTATTTACCAAGCACCAACTTGGCTTCCAAAGTAAGTATAGACACTATTCCCTTTTTCAAAATATCTTTAATCATATTTATTTCCATAGATTATCACGACTGATAAATTTGTAAATTATCGATCTGGCGGTACCGAATAATAACTAATCAAAAAATTAACAGTTTCAATAAAACCAGAGGTCAAAGTTTCTGAAGCATACTCAACTTCCTTTGGATAATAAGTGAAAAAGAAAATCATAAACTGAGGATTATATGCTGGAAAATATCCAAAAAATGAATGCAAATATCTATCATCATAATATCCACCGCCGAGATTTTTTGGTCTTGAAATCTGAGCCGTACCAGTCTTGGCGGCGATGCTATATCGTGGATTTTTAACCTTACCATTTTTCAAAGCAACATCTACAACATTCACCAACATTTTTGTCATAGTTTCTGATGCTTTTTTGGAAATAACCTGCTTACCTTGAGAATAAGAAACTTCTTTGCCAATACCAACACGATAATCTATCTTTTTTACAAGATGTGGAGTAACTAAATATCCACCATTTGCCAACACAGAAAGGGCTCTGGACATAGCAATGCCGGTCGGAGCAATACCCTGACCAAAAGCGGCGTTTGCAAACTCAATATCTCGAGTAGTATTTATGTTTGAAATTTTACCAGCAACTTCTCCGGGCAAATCAATACCAGTTTTTTCGCCCAAACCAAAATTTGTAAAATATTCTTTAAACTTATCTTTACCGAGTTTTTTGACAACATGATAAACACCGGTATTAAGAGACTTGTTTAGAACATCCTGCATACTCACCACACCCTGAGCCGGCAAACCGTGGTTACGCACAGTATAATCATCCAAAGTTACAAAACCTTCATCTTTGAAAGTACTTTCGGGTGTTACAACTCCAGCATCAATACCAGAAGCCATTGTTAATGCTTTTACAATAGAACCCAATTCATAACCTCCATCGATAAGAGGATTTGAAAACCTAAAAAGATTTTCCTCATCTTGATATGAATTTGGATTAAAAGTTGGCGCCATACCCATAGCATAAACTTCGCCATTTGTAGGATTCATAATCAAACCGACTGTATATTCAGATTTCCAAAAATTATTAACCTCTGACAATTTTTTGTCCAAAAAATCTTGAACACTTGGTTCAATAGTAGTGACAATATCACCCTCATTTGTTTGCTCTGAATTAAAAGTATTTTTGAGATTGGCGAAAATCTGAGCAAAAAAGTTTACATAAAGATCATCACCTTTTCTTGCCAAAGTATCTTCGTAAAATTGTTCCAAACCATACCTACCAACGAGCTCATCACCTTTATAGCCCACAAAACCCAATATATTGGCCCCCATAGAACCACCTGGATAAACACGCCATTTATCTTTTGTAAGTATTACTCCATTTATTTTTAAAGATTTAATACTTTCTGCAGTTTTCTCATCGAGACGCTTGGCTATCTCCTCATAAGGGTCATCGGCCTTTGTGGCCTTCGTAATAAAAATATCTTTATTTAAAGGATAAATATTATTTATTTTATTAAAAACATCTTCTGCATTTTGAATATTTTTTGGATTTATAGCCAAAGTAAAACCAGTTTTTAAAGTGGCACCAGAAATAGGTACGCCATCTTTTGTACTAAAAAATATGGTGCCTCTATCAAAGATTTTGTATTCCGAACTGACATACTGCCTATCTGCTTTGAGGGCAAATTCTTCACCATGCATAATCTGAAGCCAATACATCTTTGACACCAAGGCTAAAGCAACCAAAAAAATCAAACCTGATATTATACGAATTCTAATAATATAATTAGATTTCATTGTTCAAAGACAATACCACACCTCGAGCTGAAATAAATTTCACATCTTTGACCTCTTCAAAACCAAGAGATTTTGCATAAGCCAAATCAATACTATTTCTCTTTGCGATATAGTCTGATTCCACCACAGACAAAGATGAACGTAGAGAATTGATTTCTCTTCCGACATCTTGTGTTTTTATAATATTAAAAGTTGTCATACCAACACAATATAGATAAACCGCAGTAGCCAAAAAAGCAAAAGACAAAAGTGTCCATACCGCATACCTCTCTTTTGAAATTGATGTTATTTTTTCTGTCATTTGTTTATTTTATTTTTTGTAATATTCTTAATTTTGCACTGCGCGCTCGTCTATTTTCCGCAAGCTCTTCTTTGCTTGGAGTAAGCGGTTTCTTGTTGACCAACTCCGCTTCACCCTCTGCGACCTTATCTTTAAAGAAATTTTTCACCATTCTATCTTCTAAACTATGAAACGATATCACCGCCATCCTGCCACCCAACTTCAGAACTTTAAAACCTTTTTCTAAACCATCTTGGAGCGAACGCATCTCATCATTGACCGTAATTCTCAGTGCCTGAAAGGTTTTGGTAGCGGGATGAATCTTTCTTTTGTGGTACCAAAACGGTGTTGCTTTTTTTATAATCTCTACCAAATCAAATGTTGTTTCTATTGGCTTAATTTTTCTTGTTTCTACAATTTTATTGGCTATTTTCTTGGCAAAACTTTCTTCACCGTACCCCATCAAAATTTTCTCTATGTTTTCTTCATCCCAAACGTTTACAATCTCTCTGGCTGTAATATCATCTGAGCTCAAATCTTTTTTAAAAGTCATGAGTAACGGCTCATCTTTTTGGAAACTGAAACCTCTGCCCGAATCCTCAAACTGATTTGAACTAAGACCTAAATCAAACAACTCTCTATCTACCCCATCTAAACCAGCTTCTTTGACAACCTCATCAATCTGTCTAAAACTTTTATGAAATGTTTTGAAATCACACTGAAGTTTTACCAATCTCTCTGTACTTCTTGAAATAGCTTCTTCATCCAAATCTGTAGCTATTACACGAACTGTTTTACCAAATTCTCTGCAAACGGCCTCACTATGTCCTCCACCCCCAAGCGTTGCATCAAAGAATACATCGCCTGCTTTGATATTTAGTCCGGATATTGCTTCTTTGAGCAGTACAGTCTTGTGTATCATATTTTTATAAAGCTCCAGCTTGTCCCAATCTCTCTGCCAATGCATCTGCCTGTTTTTCTACTACCTTTTTGTACTCCATCCATGCTTTTTCATTCCAAATTTCTGCGCGATTTTGAACACCGATAATCACGACCTTACTTTTCAAACCAGCTCTGTCTTTCAAAAAATCTGGCACAAGTATGCGTCCAATTGAATCTACCTCTACTTCCGAAGCGCCTCCCAACATATAACGATTGAAGCTTCGAGTATCTGACTGCAAAATAGATGATTCTCCCAACTTGCCTGATATTGTCTCCCACTGCTTCATCGTGAACACAAACAAACAGCCATCGAGACCCGGAGTAACAACAATTTTCTTACCCATTTCCTGACGAAACTTCACAGGAAGTGAAAGTCTGTTTTTGTCATCTATGGTGTGTGTATATTCTCCGATAAGCATTATTTTTTGTGAGCAGTTTTTCAAATACCACTTTATCCCACTCGTATATAATTATATTACACTTCATACCACCAAGTAAACATAAAAACCCACAAAACTGTGGATAACTGAACACGAAAAAACCCTTGCTAGACAAGGGTTTTTTCGTGTTTTTACTTTTTTAAAATTATTTTTTCTTTTTCTCTACTTTATTATCTGTGTTTGGCATTTCTTTTGGTCGCATAAGTGGGAAAATCTGACATTCTCTAACTGGCTTATCTACAAAGAAACTAAAAAGTCTTTCGCTAATACCAAAACCAAAAGTTGGTGGCATGCCGTATTCCATCGCCTCTACATAATCATAATCATACATCTGAGCTTCATCATCACCAGCATCACGAAGAGCTTTTTGTTCTCCGAAACGTCCTGCCTGATCTACAGGATCATTGAGCTCACTAAAACCTTTGCCGACTTCAGAGCCAGCCATTATGATTTGAAATCTTTCAACCAGCTCTGGATTATCGGATTTTCTTTTTGCCAAAGGCTCCATAAAAACTGGGACATTTATTAGAAAACCTGGACCAGCAATCTGCTTTCGACAATATTTCCAAAGGGTATCTATAGCTCTATTCAGATTGAAACCTTTTTTGTCGTATTCAACTTTCAAAGTATGGAGTTTTTCCTCGATATCTTTCAGTGTAGCTTTTGAAATATCTACACCTGTCATTTTGAGTATTGTTTCCCTATAGTCATATCTCTCCCATTTTTTAGACAAATCAACCTCAAAACCTTTGATAGAAAATTTTAATTTACCGAAAGTTTTTTCTGCAACATATTTATACAAATCCTCCACAAAAACCATACCTTTTTCAAAATCAGAATATGCTTCGTAAAATTCTATTTGGGTATAATCCTGTAAATGCTCCGCATCCATGCCTTCATTTCTAAAAATACGGCCTATTTCAAAGACTTTTGTAAAGCCAGCGACCATAAGCCTCTTTAGCCAAAGCTCCGGAGAAATACGCAAGAAAACATCCATATCCAAAGCATTATGATGTGTCAAAAATGGTCTAGCTTCTGCCCCACCAGCTGTATTTTCCAATACTGGAGTTTCTACTTCTAAAAATCCGCGCTCAACCAAAAAATTTCTAAATGATGCCCAAAAAATAGTTCTCTTTTCAAGCATTTCCTTCACTTCTGGGTTAAACATTATATCCAAGTATCTGCGACGCAATCTCTCTTCTTCATCTTGTAAACCATGCCACTTTTCTGGTAACGGTCTAATACTTTTTGACAACATTTTCCAAGACTGTATTGCAACAGTTTTCTCACCTCTTTTTGTAACAAATAGACTACCAGTAATTTCTACAAAATCACCAATATCTACTGTGTTTACAAACAAATCAAAAATCTTTTCAGAAACTTCTTCTTTTTTGAATAAACCCTGAAAAGTACCTGTGCCGTCGTTTATGTTCAAAAAAATCAAAGCGCCCTGAGGACGAAGAGACATTACCCTACCAGCAATAACAATATTTTTATTTTCAGCCACACACTTATCGAAATTTTCAATAAGATTTTTTATATCAATATTCTTATCTGTATTTGCAGGATACGGATCCATACCACCTTCCTTGAGTAAGGAAAGTTTTCTCAATCTGGTATCGCGAATCTCTTCTAGAGACGCCATATTTTTATTTTATATTTATAAGTTTATAAACAACATCACCTTTTGGTGTAGCTACAGTAAATGACTCACCTTTTTTCTTGCCCAAAACAGCATTACCAATAGGAGAGCGCACAGAAATCTTGCCAGTAGCGGTATCAGTCTCTTCGGTACCAACAATAGTAAATACTTTTGTATCTTTTTCTTTATCTTTTTGGATGGTCACCACTGAACCAATAGTTACAGCATCCACAGAGTGTTCACCTGTAAAAATTGTTGCTGACTTTAGAAGCCCCTCTAGTTTAGCAATACGATCTTCTACAGCGGCCTGCTCATCTCTAGCCTCATGATATTCAGCATTTTCAGCCAAATCACCAAGAGATTTTGCATACTCTAGGCTCTCAGCGACGGCTTTTCTCTTCTCGCCTTTTAGATACTCAAGTTCCTTTTTAAATTCGTTATACTTCTCTTGTGTCAAGTAATCTTTTTCCATGTGACTCAGATTTTAAGCTCTTTATAATAAGGCTTATTTTAAGACTTTTTGACCTCAAAGTCAAACGGCCTAAAAATACTCAGGTGTATATATAGCCATCCATTCAAATAATTGTTTTAGCACATATACAGAACCAACTAGGTTATTTCTAGAACCTTTTTCCATCACAATAGCAAAAGCGTATTTAGGATTTTTGTAAGGAAAAAATCCAGTTGCCCAAGAGTTTACAGTTTCTTTTGAAACACCCAGCTCCGCAGTACCAGTTTTGGTAGCAATTTCTACTCCTTTTATATTAAGAGCACTACCCGTACCTTCCAAAGCTCCTAGACGCATACCCTCTTTTATTATTTTGAAATATTCATTTTTAATTGGAATATTCTTCACCACTCTTTCTTTGCCATCGAGCAAAATATGAGGCGTCAACAAAACCCCCTCATTTGCTATGGCGGCAACTGCCCTCACCGCAGATATAGGGGTAAGCTGAAAACCATATTGGCCTATTGAAGTATAATAAGTGTCGCCGATACGCCAATCTTCTCCATTAAAGTTTTTCTTCTTCCATTCCGGACTAGGCACAATACCAACAACTTCTCCAGGCACATCAATACCTGTTTCTTCTCCAAAACCAAACATCTTATAATATTTTTCTAAATTAGAAATACCAACACCCTTTTGATCACCATATCCACCACCAACTGTATAAAAATATACGTTGGAAGAAACAGCTATTGCCCGTCTCATATCAACAGCGCCGTGTGCTTTCCAATCATTAAAAACCGTCTTGAGTTCTGGATTGTATGGATTTGGCACAGAAATAGAGCCTGTACTTATTATTTGTTTATTTGGACTAATAGTACCTTCAGACAGAGCCGCTAGAGCGACATATGGTTTAACGATAGAACCTGGAGTATACAGACCAGAAACTACCCTGTTAACAAGAGGCGTCTGTTTAGAAGTAAGCCACTCACCGATAGCTTTACTATTACCACCATCTGTCATGATTTGTGAAGAATATTCTGGAAAACTAGTCATCGCCAATATTTCTCCAGTATGCACATCCATAATCACAGCCCCACCACCTTTGAAGCCTACTTGATTGGCAGTACTAACCATTGATTCAAAAAGTTTATGCTGAACACGAGAATCAATGGACAAACGAATATTTGTGCCAGATTCTGGGCTATCAATTGTACTTTCTGAAACAACGGCGCCTAGGGCATCTGTCTCAACAATTTTCAAACCATTTTCTCCAGTAATAAGCTGTTCGTATTGTTTTTCTATACCATCTTTACCAACAAACTCTTTTTGAAAATAAAAACCTTGTTTATCTTTTTGAGGATATTTGAGATAACCCAAAATATGTGCCATACCAGACTCTAGTGTATAAGATCTCAAAGCAAAATCATCACTCCCAGGATTGACCGTATTCCAAGCCAAAAGTTTGCCCAACCTATCAGAAACAATTCCTCTTTCAGCAAAAACCATAGAATGTCTCAAACTATTTTTCTCACTTTTTTCAAAATAAAAACTACCCTTCTGTACCTGCAAATACCAACTTCTAGAGAGAAAAACAATTACAAGAATAATAAAAAAAGCACCAACTGAAATCACAGTACCCATTTTAATTGGAGATTCTATGCGTCCCTCAAACTGATCATTATCAAATTGCGGTAAATTGCTAGAATCAAGAAAAATTTCATCCGGATCTATTTCCGAAGATGTTCGTCTCCTGCGCAAAAAATATGCAAGAAAATTCTGTATCATTTCAAATATTGTATCCTAAAAATACTCAATATAAAAATATTATCTTGAATACCAGAGTAAACGTTTTTTAATAAAGAAAACTATTATCAAAACCGCAGCACTAGCAAGCAAGAAAGAATGCCCAGAAATACTAAACCTGTCTGGTACAGCATACAAAGCATCTAACCAAACTCCAAAAAACAACAATTCATAATACTGATCGTAATACATAACTACAGCCAATAAGAATACTGAAACGAGCCACCATGGTAAAAGATTCAAAAAACAAAACAGTACAACAAAAATTATTATTCTAATTAGAGAATTATTGTCTATCATTTTTTTGTATTTTTTGAAGTAGTTGCTTTACTAGTAGCTTGCAGTATCTTGTCATCTATTTTTAAAACATTATTTATATCCACATCTACTGAAATTAATGTTTGAATATTTATTGGAGCACGGGCATAGATTTTTTGAAAAGAATCTTCTGGATTTAATTCTATATCATATATCTTTGCTACTACCATTTCTTTGAGTCCGGGAGGAACCAATACATCACCAATATTCACAGACACACCACGAGGAATTTCTGCACGAAAATTACCATTACCTGCACCAACAATAGTCACTGGAGTATTGGTACGAGCAACCAAAAGTTCTCTCTTTTCCCCCGGCGAAGAAAGAAGTTTAGCCAAAGAACTATCTCCGTAAGTTTCTCTAATTTCACCAAGCCAAATAGTACCAGAAACCAGCACCTTATCACCCGCTTTTACATTACCGTTTTTGCCCACATCCAAAACAAAAGTATCATACACAGTACGTGGCGGTCTCGCCAAAACAAAAGTCGACAACTCTGTACGTTCAAGCTTTCGGCCAATCATCTCTTTTAGCTCAATATTTTCTTTTTCCAAAATCTCCAAAGCAAGTAACCTATTGTGTGCGTCTTCTAGCTCAAGTCTAAACAAATTATTTTCGCTCATTAGTGAACCTTTTGTGCGAAAATAACCAAAAAATCTATCAAATTTTGTTACTACAAAAGATTCTGTTTTCCAAAAAGGTATAGCTACCGTTCTCGCTATGGATGGCAAAAGACGTGGCGCAATAACTTGCAATAAGAATACAAAAAATACACAAGCAACAACTATTAGCATTGGATTACGAACATTTTTCCTACGGCTACTTTTTAGGTGGTAACTCATCTTCGTTTGCAATAAGTACTTCTCTAAAATGTTCCAAGTCCTCCAAAATAATACCTGTGCCACGCGCTACTGCCGTCAAAGGATCTGGAGCAACATGTACAGGAATTTTCAAAAACTCTGTCAGCAAAGTATCCAAGCCTTTTATGAGAGCTCCTCCACCGGCAAGGTATATACCTCGATGCATTACATCAGCCAAAATTTCTGGAGGAGTTGTTTCCAAAACTTCTTTTGTAGATTCAATAAGAGTATCCATAGACTGAGAAATAGCCTCACGAATATCAGAATCAGTCACAATCACTTCTCTAGGCAAACCTGTTACTAGGTCACGCCCTTTTATAGACGCCTCCAAGGGTGTTTCGCCTGGCAAAACTGAACCGATAGCAATTTTTATATTCTCGGCAGTTTTTTCACCTATCAAAATTTTAAATTCACTTCTAATATAACCAATAATATCATTGTTGAGCTTGTCACCTGCGACACGTAGATTTTTTGACCTCACAACACCACCTAGAGATATAACAGCAATATCAGACGTACCTCCACCAATATCTATAACCATAGAACCAACCGGATCTTTTACTGGCAAACGTATACCAATAGCCGAAGCCATAGGCTCTTCAACAATATGTACTTCCCGAGCACCAGCGTTGCGTGTAGCATCTCGCACAGCACGAATCTCAACGTTTGTAACACCAGAAGGCACCCCCACAACTACACGTGGGCCCAAAAGTTTTTTAGTATTTTTTTGTGCTTTGTTTAAAAGATAAGTGATCATTTCTTCGGTCACTTCAAAATCAGAAATCACACCATCTACAATGGGTCGGACAGCGACGATGTGCCCCGGTGTGCGTCCCAGCATTTGCTTGGCCTGAGAACCAACGGCCACCACCCTTCCAGTCTTTTGATTTACAGCCACCACAGATGGCTCATTTATTACAATGCCTTGACCACGAACATAAACCAGAGTATTTGCCGTACCAAGATCAATGCCTATATCATTAGAAAGCCATTTATATAGTTTTTCTATTTTGTTTCCCATATTGTCCGTGTATTATGTACGATAGCTTAAACAAGAGCAAGCACTTCATTTTCATCAAGCATTCTCACCTCACCTGTCTTGCGATTTTTTACTTCATACTTTCCTTCTTTTAAAGTTTTCTCACTCACAACCACTCTCTCTGGCAAACCGATCAAATCTGAATCAGCAAACTTTTCTCCCGCTCGAGCATCTCTATCGTCATACAAAACCTCAACACCTTTTTGATTAAGTTTTGTATAAAGGTCTTCACTGGCTTTTTTGACTTCGTCACTGTCACCCAAAGACACTAGATGAATCTGAAAAGGCGCAATAGACTGTGGCCAAACAATACCCTTTTCATCGGACAAAACTTCTACGACTGTACCTACTAACCTGCCAGGACCAATACCATAACTTCCCATAACTACTGGGTTCTTTTCACCTTTTTCGTTTAAATAATTTAAACCAATCGCATCAGAAAACCTTGTACCTAGACTGAATATATTTCCAACCTCTACGGCTTTTTCTTCTACCAAATCTTCCTTTTTTAAACCAAGATCTTTTATAACTTCATCTGTATAAACTTCGGTATTAATCGCTACACCATTTTTTTTGTCTACATAAATAATATCTTCACCAGCAGAAGTTATAGTCTGAAATTCATGAGAATATTTTGAAAAACTTCCTCCAGAAGCAAAAGTGATAAATGTTTTATCTCCCAAACCCACCCTCTCAAAAACATTTTTATAAGCAATTTTCATTTTTTCATAAAAACCATCATGCTCAGATGTATCTTTTGAGAATGAATATAAATCTTTCATCAAAAACTCTCTACCTCGCATAATGCCACTCTTGGCACGAGTTTCGTTGCGAAATTTAGTTTGTATCTGATATACATATCTTGGCAAATCTCTATAAGAAGAAATAAAATTTGCCATAAGAGCAGTCAGAGGTTCTTCATGAGTAAATCCTAGACCAAGAGCCGTTTCGTTTTTTAATTGTGTTTTAAACCAAACATCTACTTTTTCATCACTCCATCTGTCAGTTTTTTCCCAAACATTTTTATCTTGTAAAGCAGTGAGAGAAACTTCTTCACCTCCAACTTTATTCATTTCATCTCGTATAATATCGCAAACTTTATTCATAACCCTTAAACCCAAAGGCAAATAGCTATAAACACCTGCCATTTCTTTATTTATAAAACCAGCACGAATAAGTAATTGAGCATTTTTTGCCACTTCGTCTTTTGGGGCTTCACGACGTGTTTTTGTAAAAAGTTGCGACTGTTTCATGTATTCATCATATAGTAAACGAGGTGTTGGGTCAAAACAAAAATACAAAACTTGAATATAATTTTAATATGTGATATAATACTATTAGATTGCAGTTAGGTTCAAACAGGGGACGTACCTCTGTCTTTTTATTTGGTAGTTTTGATACAGGAGGTATCAAATGTCTGGAAAGGCAGGACCGGAACTTCTGGGAATAGTAATCGCTATCGGCCTTTTGGCCACGGCGGCATTCATTGTCTTCATGGTCTCTCTCAAGAAAAATGAGGACAGTGAGGGAGATTGATCCGCCCAGAACAAAACGCCCGGCTTGACTACAAGCCGGGCGTTTTCATTTTTATACAAAAAGCTTAATCACGTCGCTTATTGTCACAGCGAGCATGAGGAGTATTAGCAAAATAAAACCAATAGCATTTAAAGTATTTGTCACTTTTGGATTAATACGGGAGCGCTTGATTGATTCAATAGCCACAAAAAGCAATCGCCCACCATCTATCGCCGGAAAAGGTAAAAGATTTATCACAGCCAAATTGATAGAAATGAAGGCCGAGAAAGATAACAAATAAACAAAACCAAGAGACGTTGCATCCCCCACTATTCCGACAATGCCCACAGGGCCAGTCACATCACCCAAGTTTGCTTTACCCAAAAAAGCATTACTAATAAAACCAACTAAACCTATAACTGTATTTTTGGTCAATTCCAAAGTTGTCTTGCCACCCTCAAAAAAAGCTTTGTGAATAGGCAAACTTACTATTCCCACCATATCCATAGAAATACCGATAGCTTTTTTGCCACCCACAACTCCGTCTACTGGTGTCACATTGGCTTTCTTGTTGTCTTCTTTTCTTTTTGTTTCAAAAGTAATTTCTGCTGGATTGGAGGTAATAAAATCTGCGACATTTTCTGGAGACATTTCCACCAATCGTGATGCGGAAGTATAAATTGAAATAATATTGTCACCTGCTTTCATACCAGCTTTTTCTGCTGGTGAACCAGAGACTACGTTTGTAATTACCAAATTAGCATCTCTCACCTCTCCAGCTGTCGTACCCAATGATGCTGGCAAGCCAATCATAAAACCTAGTGATATAAGCAACCACGCAAAAATAAAATTGAAAGTAACGCCAGCCACAAGGACAAGAGCTTGAATATATCTTGGTTTATTGATCATACTTCTAGCGCTATCTACGCCAGAAATAGAATCTTCATCTGGATTTTCACCGAATATTTTTACAAAACCACCAAAAGGCAGAGCATTTACGGTATATTCAGTCTCGCCCCTTTTCCATAATCTAAACAGTCTTGGCGGGAAACCAATACCAAACTCATCCACCCTTATCCCCGACCATTTGGCAACCAAAAAATGACCGAGCTCATGCACGAGCACAAGCACAGCCAACATCACTATAAATATAATAATAGACATTAATTTCGAGGATTAGCTCATAATTTCGGCCTCCTTCTTTGCAAAAAACTCATCTAAATGCTTGTTTGTTTCATCAACATATTTTTGCATTTCATTTTTTAAACGAAACCTTTCATCTTCATTTATCTTGCCGTCTTTTTCATCCTTTTGTATCGTTGTCCAAACTTTTTCCCTTTCTACACGAACAGATACTTTCGCTTCCTCCAATCTCTGTCCACAAGTTTTCAAAAGTATTTGTCTTCTCTCTGTTGTAAGTTCTGGAAAAATAACTCTCAAGCCTTTGTCGTCAACCACAATAGACGCACCCAAACTAGCCACAATAAGAGATTTTTCAAGAGCTTTTATTTGAGTAGTATCCCAAGGTGCCACTCGTAGACTTCTCGCGTCTTCACCAACAATACTAGCCACCTGTGAAATAGGCATGAGACTACCGTAAGCCTCTACCTTTACTCCATCTAGAAGTGCAGGAGTAGCACGGCCCGTACGCAAACCCGAAAACTCTTTTTTGAGCCACTCTTCGGCCCCCTTTAATTTATCTTTAAATGGTGTGAAATTATATGCCATATATGTACTAGTATAACGATAGAACACAAACAAGACAAATGGTTACTAAAACTATTACCAACTGATAATAAAAACCGGGCTGAAAATCTAACTCTGTATGTTTTGGAGCATGAATCCAAATATGAAAAGTTTGTAGTATTCTCATTGGACCACGACGCATTTTAAAGTAAACAAATTGCAAAAAATCTGGCAATACTGCACCAATAGCACCCAAAAAGAAAAGCTTGGTGGAAATCTCCGGCAAAAGAAACGCCATTAAAGTAACTAGAAACATTCCTAACAAAAAATCTGCACCAATTCTAAATAAATCTTTGATAAAACTATTACCCAAAACTAAATCTTCGTTGAGTGGGTCATCCGCTTCTTTTTTTGAGAATAAACTATAATCCCAATGTGGTATAGAATCTAAACCAAAATGACTCATAACACCAATCGTAAAAGAATAATAAGGATTACCAGTCAAAGCTCCGAGAAAACCACCGACCACAGCATGAGTTGTTAATGTCATTTTATTATCGGAATAATTAATGCTAAATGTTCAATAATCATTTTGAAACCTGGGGCACGATTTTGGATATAACTACGACATTTCAAAATTTCCTCTAAAACATTATTCATCTTGTCTAAATTTTTACCAGCAAGATTATGTATTTCTACCACCAAACTGTCTAGAAAATCCGAAAGAAACTTTCTATCTTTATTCTCAATCACAAAATCCAAAGATTCTATTCTATCTTTGGGTGAAGATTTTAAAAATTTTTTTACTATCACAGAACTTTCTGGAACAAAATCATCTGTTACAAAAATCATTCTAGACTTTACAGTAGGTATAAATACGTCTGGAGTGCTCACAATCAAAAAGAAATGCGTATCACTTTTTGGTTCTTCCAACATTTTAAGCAAAGCATTTTGTGCTTCGTGAGTAATACCGCAAATAGAAATAATAAAAATTTTCTTTTTACCTAGAGGCATTTTATTTTGTGCTTCAATCAAAAAACGACTCGCCTCTATACCGAGCAAATCAAAATGTTCAGACCAAACATCAGGATTACCACGCGCAGGAATCTTTAAATGTTTTTCTATAAAATTAGTTATCTTTGAAAAGATTGTTTCTCTATGCCCCACAAGACAATATGCATGATGCAATTCGCCTGTTGTATTGTATGTATCAACTATAATCTGCATAAATATATTATAACAATAAGTAATATTATTGACACAAAAAACAACTCTCTACTAAAATTTTATTAAAAAAGCGAGATTTCAAACGAAATTTACCCCCCCAACGAAAAAATTCGCTGAAATATAGTTTTTTATCTCTTGGCAATAATACTCTTTTTGTAAGTATCCAAATGTTCCAAAGCAATACCCGTACCTCTAGCAACACAAAACACAGGTTCTTTTGCCATAATAGCTTTTACACCGGTTCTTCGATAAACAAGTTCTGGCAAGTTGCGAAGCTGTGAAGATCCTCCCGTCATAATAATACCCCTATCAATAATATCGGCAGACAACTCTGGAGGAGTCTCTTGCAAAACATCTTTTATCGCTTTGATCATTTCCCGCAATTCCTTTGAAATAGCTTTTACGATTTCATTTGTTTTAATTTCTACAGATCTAGGTAGACCAAGTATAAAATCACGTCCTTTGATTGTAATAGCCAACTCTTCTTCTAGTGGAATGGCCGAACCAACTTTAATCTTGATTTCCTCCGCAGTTTTGTCACCAATAGCAAGATTGAATGTTTTCTTTACATAATCTGCTATTGCAGAATCTATCCTATTACCAGCACATTTTACCGAAGTCGAAGCTACAATACCTCCAAGAGAAATAACAGCCACGTCAGTAGTTCCACCACCAATATCCACCACCATATGTCCAGCAGCCTCTTGAATAGGTATGCCGGCACCAATCGCTGCCAAAATAGGTTCTTTTACAACGTACGCGTTTTTTGCTCCTGCTTTTATTGCAGCCTCCACCACAGCACGCCTCTCAGTAGAAGTCACACCGGCAGGTACAGAAACCAAAACTTCTGGCTTTATAAAATTCCATTTACCCAAAGCTTTATTTATGTAGTATCTGAGCATTGCTTCGGTAACACGGTAGTCAGCAATCACGCCATCACGCATAGGACGATAAGCAATTATGTTGTCGGGAGTACGGCCTATCATTTCTTTTGCATCAGCACCTATAGCCATAATACGATTGTCATCTTCGGACACAGCCACCACAGATGGTTCATTGAGTACAATACCTTTGCCGGGAACGAATACAAGTGTGCTAGTAGTACCCAAATCAATTCCTAATTTTTTTGAAAAAATACTCATATCAGTCTTTATATACTATGCTTTTTTACAAAAAAAGCAAAAAAAACGCCGCCCTGCTCACTACTGAGAGCTAGGGCGGAAGCGGAATACTCCGCGTTATTCTGTAAGGCCCCGAGAGGAGCCGGTCGCGCATCGAGGATCAACCATCAACTTTGGCGTAAGCGCGCGACCGGCTCTCTCAGAGAGCCCTTCCGGGGGTTCAAAACAAAAGAGCGTTTCATTTACAATAATATACCCATCACAAAAATTGTCAACTATATAAAAGGCTCCCCCGTCTTGTGAGGACGGGGGTGAGTGGCCAAGCGTGTATCCAGCTACGGACGTCAAGAACGCTGGGTCAAGAACGATCAAGTCGTCACTCTTTCCGCTGGCACTGCCGGGCTGAGTATGGTTCCCAGCAAACCCAGCAAGAGAAATGAGTAAGGTACGAATCTATTATTAGTTTAGCATACTATTACATACAAAATTGTGGATAACACCACACTACACAATATATAGCATATATGCTATAATATAAAACACTTAAATTTTAAACAAAAAAAATGGAAAATTTACAAAAACATATTGGAAAACTTATTAATCAACTACGAGACAAACAAGGGATGACACAGGCCGAGCTAGCAGAGAAAATCGGCACAACACAAAGCGCAATAGCTCGTATGGAAAATGGTGAACAAAATATTAGTACAGAAATGCTCGCCAATATTAGTGAGGCCCTACAGAAACCACTTATTCAGCTACCAAATGGGTCTCTCAATTTCAAAATCGAAGGTGGCCACAAACTATCCGGCACGGTCGCAATCAAAACATCAAAAAACGGCGCCGTGGGTCTACTCTGCGCTTCCCTACTAAACCGCAACACAACTTTATTGAAAAATGTTCCAAAAATAGAAGAAGTAAATAGAATCATCGAAGTATTACAAAGTATTGGTGTATCTGTGAAATGGACAGACAATGATCTAGAAATTAACCCGCCAAAAAAATTAGACTTAAACAAAATTAACGTAGAGTCCGCAATCAAAACTAGAAGCATCATTATGCTCATAGGTCCACTTATTCATTGGGCAAAATCTTTCAAACTTCCACAAGCAGGTGGTTGCAAACTCGGTTCTCGCACAGTCAAACCACACTTTTTTGCCCTAGAGAAAATGGGAGTGGATATAAAAACAACTTCAAATAATTATGAAATTACAACCGAAAAACTTTCTGCTGGAGAAATTGTATTATACGAATCAGGAGATACAGTAACAGAAAATGCCATAATGGCAGCTTCCCTAATACCAGGCAAAACTACAATAAAATTCGCGTCGGCCAACTATCAGGTACAGGATTTGTGTTTTTTCCTCAAAGGTCTCGGAATTGAGATAGATGGCATAGGTACAACAACCCTCACCATACACGGAGTAAAAGAGATAAATCAAAAAACAACATATTATTTGAGTGAAGATCCTATTGAAGCAATGTTCTTTCTTGCTGTAGCTATTGTAACAAAATCTAGCATCACTATTGAGAGATGCCCTATTGCTTTTCTAGAACTAGAACTTTTGAAACTAGAAAAAATGGGTTTCAAATACAAAATTACAAAAAAATATAAAGCACACAATGGACAAACGGATCTAGTGGATATCAAAACAATGCCAAGTAAACTAGTGGCTTTGGAAGAAAAAATCGAATCTAGACCATATCCTGGGCTGAACATAGACAACCTGCCTTTTTTTGCAGTTATAGCCACACAAGCCGAAGGACAAACTTTTATTCATGATTGGGTTTATGAAAAAAGAGCTATATATTACAAAGAGCTAGACAAACTTGGCGCGGATACCCTACTCGCCGACCCTCATAGAATATATATAAACGGAGTAACAGAACTAAAAGCAAATGAGGTAATTTGTCCACCAGCACTACGACCAGCTGTAATAATACTCATAGGTATGCTCGGAGCAAAAGGTACATCTCTTTTACGCAATGTGTATTCTATCAATCGTGGTTATGAAGATTTGGCAAACAGACTAAACAAACTTGGTGCCAAAATCACTCTTCTAAAAGATTTCTAACAATTAAGAGCTTTTGTGATACAATTTCACAAAGCCGAATATGAAAATAATTAATGTAATACCCATAACCAAAGGTATTATCAAAAGTGAATTATCATATTTTACAACTGAAACCGAGATTTCTCTTGGTTCTTTGGTTACAATTCCAGTACGCAATAGCAAAACACACGGAATAGTAACAGAGATTAAAGAAGCTGAGGAAATGAAAGCTGAAATCAAATCATCTCCATTTGCAATCAAAAAAGTAGAGAAAATACACCCACAGAAATTTTTTACAAAAGAATTTATTAATAGTACCCAGATACTTGCCAAGTGGTGCGCTAGTAATACTGGCTCTACCCTAAACAACCTCATACCCAAAAAAATCTTAAAAAATATAGACAAACTTACCATTAATGACGGTAGTAACAGCGCACCAACAATCTTTGAAAAATTTGCTACTCAGTCTGACGAAGAAGAACGTTTCGCCAACTACAAAAGCTTGATTCGTGAAGAATTTGCAAAAAAGAATTCAGTTTTTTTCTGTCTACCAACCCTAGAAGATATCAAAAATACAAAAACCCTTCTTGAAAAAGGTATAGAAAAATATACATTTGCAATTCACAATAATCTAAAAGATTCTGAACTAGTAGAAATATGGAATACGATAATGACAGAGACTCACCCCGTTGTCATCATATCCAACGGCTCTTTCTTGTGTATGCCAAGAAAAGATATAAATACTATTATTGTAGAACGTGAAAATTCACGCTCTTACAAAATGCAAACCAGACCATACATAGACATAAGAACATTTGTAGAAATATTAGCAAAAGAAAGAAAATGCAAAATACTTTTTGGAGATGGCTTGCTACGTACCGAAACCATATGGCGACAAAAAGAAGGAGAACTAATAGAGTTTCGTTCTTTTAAATTTAGAAGTATGAGCACTGCAACACAAATACTTGTAGATACAAAAAAGACGGCACCAGAAACTGGAGATACAAAGAAATGGTGTGTTATCTCGAATGAACTAAAAAAACTTGTAAATGACGCTCGTCTAGCCAGTGAGAATACTTTTATTTTTGGAGTACGCAAAGGACTATATCCCACAACCATCTGCGGTGATTGTGGTACTACAGTGCTATGCAACAACTGCAATGCTCCAACCGTTTTGCATACTACAAGTGGTACAAATTTTTTCCTCTGTCACCGATGCGGAGAAAAAAGAAGCGCAGAAGAGACTTGTAAAAATTGCAAAAGCTGGAAGCTAGTACCGCTAGGTGTCGGTGTAGAACGTATTGAAGATGAACTCAAAAAACTTTTTCCTGAAACTGAAATATTTAGAATAGACAAAGACAGCACACCAACACATAAAAGAGTTTTAGCTACCTTAGAAAAATTTAAACAGACTCCTGGATCAATCCTCATAGGCACAGAAATGGCTCTACTATATCTAAATGACAAAATAGATAACACTGCTGTAGTTTCTATTGACCCGCTTTTTTCTATACCAGATTTTCGTATCAATGAAAAAATAATGTATATTCTCCTAAAAATGCGCGCACTAGCTAGAAATGTGTCACTTTTCCAAACTAGAAATCCCGAGGATGTAGTTATTAACTACGCCATCAAAGGTAACCTACTAGATTTTTACAAAGATGAAATAGAACAAAGAAAAATATTTGGATATCCACCATTTAGCGTAATAGTCAAAATAACTCTCCAAGGAGAAAAGAAAGCGGTAACCGAAGAAATGGAAAAAGCGGTGGAACTGCTCAAGCCATATGAGTGTATTACTTTTCCAGCTGGAGTACAGGCACTAAAAGGCAAATATGCCATGAATGGTATTATAAAAATCAACAGAGAACTGTGGCCGGATAAAATTATTATCGACAAATTATTACAATTGCCACCTCATTTTCTAATCAAAATAGATCCAGAAAGTGTTTTATAAACTTCTTTTTTTCTACAAAATATGGCATACTTTTGCCATGATACCAAAGATAGTAGGCAAAGAAGACCCTGTCTTGCGAGAGATTGCAAAAGAAGTACCAATTTCAGATATTACATCTCCAGCAATACAAAATATAATCCAAAAAATGAAAAGCGCACTAGCCTCACAGAACGATGGTGTGGCTATAGCTGCGCCTCAAATCGGTGAATCACTTTGTATTTTTGTTGTGTCTGGCAAAGCTACTGCGATATCAAAAGATGAAGATCCAGACAAAATAAAATACCCGGAAACTACATATATCAACCCAAAAATTACCAAAGTTTCAAAAACTAAAAGAAACATGGAGGAGGGTTGTCTATCTGTGAGATATCTATATGGTAAAGTCAAAAGGGCCACAAAAGCTACAGTAGAAGCCTATGATGAAAATGGTAAAAAGTTTACTCGTGGTGCTAGTGGACTACTTGCTCAAATATTTCAACACGAAACAGATCACCTAAAAGGCGTCTTGTTTATAGATACAGCACAAGATGTCGTAGATTTACCACCTCAAAAACATTCTCATGAATAAAATAGCTTTTTTTGGAACTTCTGATTTTTCCGTAAAATGTCTAGAAACAATGGCGACCCTCGGCACAATACCGAGCTTAATTATCTGTGGTGAAGACAAACCACAAGGAAGAAATCTAGTTGTAACTCCCCCACCAGCAAAAGTATGGGCTCAAGCACACAATATCAAAACTCTACAACCAAAATCTCTCAAAACTGATGAGTTTGTAGCAGAATTATCAAAAGAAAAATGGGATGTTTTTGTGGTAGCTTCATATGGTAAACTTATTCCAAAAAATATTTTAGAAATGCCAAAAGGTAAAACTATTAATATTCACCCATCACTATTACCAAAACTCCGTGGAGCATCACCACTTCCATCAGCAATTCTAACTGAAGACAAAACAGGTGTTACGATAATGCTATTAGACGAAGAAATGGATCATGGTCCAATAATCGCTCAAAAAGAAGTATCTTTTGAAAACTGGCCTCCTAGAATAGAAACGCTAAAAAACACACTAGCCGAAGAAGGTGCAAATTTACTTATTTCTATATTACCAAAATGGCTATCTGGAGAAATCAAAGCCACCGAACAAGAGCACACCAAAGCAACTTATACAAAAAAAATCCAAAAGAGTGACGGTAGAATAGACCTATCAGATAATCATTTAGAAAATTGGAAAAAAATACAAGCCTATACACCATGGCCAAGTGCTTACTTTTTTGTAACACACAAAGACAAAGAAATACGTGTAATCATAAAAGACGCTACTTTTTCAAATAATGAGCTGAAAATTAGTCGCGTATTACCAGAAGGACGCAGAGAAATGTCTTGGCAAGAATTTGAATCTGGTTTTATCAAAAATATCTAGTAAGTCTTGCCTCTAGCAGGGTTGATGTGGTCAAGCCTTTTACTAGCACGTTCTACCGCCTCTATGTCTTCATAGTCCAAAGGTGCAAAAGTATCAGACAAAACGATAGCTTGATTCATAAGATAAAGTGAACCAGCCACAAAGAGACCGCCGAGAAGTACAGCTGCACTAATCGCTGGATGCACTTTTTTATTCCAATCCATATTATTGTTGTGGTCTGCCAAATCTTAAAATATTTTTTATGACAGATTTTCCCTTACGATAAAGTGTCTGACGCTTGCTCTTGAAACGTTTGATTTTCTTTATTGCTTCATCTTTTACAGTGTCTATAGAAGCATATAGATCCGCACTATCCTCTACTACATAAACCACCTCACCCTTGAGTCTAATGTTCAATTCTGCTCTAAAAATATCTCCAGTTTTATGATGATTGGTTGTCTTGCCTATTTCTACCTGACAATGCGCACCAGAATCTACTACATCTACCAGCCTAGAAACGTCTTCCAATCTTTTATTCAAATAATCAGCAATCGCTGGTGTAAGCTCGAGGTTAGTATTCTTTATGTTTATATTCATAATTTTTTAATTAACCTGCTCTGCTAATACTTTCATTATACTAGTACAACAATCAGTAGTAAATCTTTCAAACCAGAACATCCAAAATTTTACTTTGGCTATGATGTCCAGAAACAATTCTCACTTTACCAGGTGTAATTTTAAAATGTCTTGCAATAATTTCACGTACTCGAGTATTTGCCATATTTCTCTCCGCCTCTTCCCTAACAGAAATATCAAAATGATCTTTGGTTTTTACAACAAAAGTTTCTTTCTTTGCACTTGGGACAACACGGACCTTTATATACATACCAATATTATACTCTTGTTTGCCCCGTTTTTATAAAACTGTTAACATAAGGACGTTATGATAAAAATCGGAGAAAAAATACAAGACATGGCGTTTGAAGTTTTTCAAGCTTCTACACCAAAAGATGAAGGAAAAATTAGTAAAGTTAAATTATCAGATTACAAGAATAAGTGGGTCGTGCTTCTGTTCTATCCAGCAGATTTTACTTTTGTTTGCCCAACGGAGCTAGAAGACGCGGCCAATCATTACAAAGAATTTGAGAAGCTTGGCGCTGAAATTATATCAGTAAGTACTGATACAGCGTTTGTACACAAAGCTTGGCATGATACATCAGAAGCCATAAAGAAAATCACTTACCCAATGGCAGCTGACCCAACCGGTAAATTGTGTAAATATTTTGACACCTACATTGAAGAGGAAGGGCTATCATTTAGAGCTTCGTTTATTATTGACCCAGATGGAGTACTAAAGTCTGCTGAAATACACGACAACTCAATAGGAAGAAATATAAAAGAGATTTTGCGCAAACTACAAGCGTCAAAATTTGTTCGTGAACACAAAGGTCTAGTCTGTCCCGCAAGCTGGGAACCAGGTAAAGACACACTGAAACCGGGTGTAAAACTAATAGGAAAGATATAATATAAAAGCCCCACAAAGGGGCTTTTATATTATCTTCCTTCCACAAAAGTTAGGGCCTTACCAGTCTTGCCACCTCGGCCTGTACGGCCTATACGATGTATATAATCCTCATGAGTAGCTGGGAGTTCATAATTGATAACATGACTAACATTTGGAATATCTAGACCACGAGCAGCCACATCAGTAGCCACTAGCACACGTACCATATTATCTTTAAAAGATTTCAAAGCGCGCTGACGTTGACTGTGATTTTTGTTACCATGAATAGATTCTGATTTGACTCCCCTTGCAGAAAGCAAACCTGACAATTTTTCCACACCATGTTTTGTGCGTCCAAAAATTAATACTTTATTAAAATCTGGTTGCAAAAGTAAATCATGAAGAATATCAAGTTTTTCTTTTCCTCGAACATAGACCACATCCTGATCAATGCTCTTTGCGGTGTCTCGAGTCTTTACAGACACACTCACAGGCTCATTGAGAAATTCACCGATAAGTTTTTTGATATCATCAGAAAGTGTCGCGGAGAAAAACAGTGTTTGACGGTTTTTTGGCAAAGCAAAAATAATAGAACGCATATCATTTATAAAACCCATATCAAGCATTCTATCAGCCTCGTCCAATACTACACTCTGGAAACTAGCTAGATTAATACAACGTCTTTCTACCAAGTCTTTTATACGTCCCGGTGTGCCTATAACGAAATTATGCACTCGACGCAAATCACTCATCTGACGAAAAATCGGCATACCGCCCACAGCACCCACAGAATATATTTGCAGACCAAAAGCGAACTTCATTAATTCTTGATTGATTTGAATAGCCAATTCTCGAGTGGGCGCCATAATCAAAACCTTTTGACGCCTATCTTTAACAACTTTATTTATAAGAGGAATAATAAACGCAGCTGTTTTACCAGTACCAGTATTGGCAATACCTACAATATCTTTTCCATCGAGAATGTGTGAAATAGATTGGTCTTGAATAGGAGTTGGCTCCACATAACCAGCAGAAATAACATTTTGTTTTATCTTTGAATCAATATCAAAATCAGCAAAAGTATTTTTTACTTGATAAGGCTGTTCGTTTTCTGTAACAACCGCTTTATTAACGAATTTAGATATATCACTAAACTGACTTCTACCAGCACGGCCACGACTTCCACCACGATAGCCACCGCGACCACCGAAACCACGATGTTGGTGCGAGCCACCACCATTACCCATATTTTTTCTAAACATATATTTCTTCTAGTCTTTAAAATAAACGTAAGACGACTAGGTCTCTCGTAAATTTCAGGAAGAAATATGAATAAGAGAGATATTTACTTACTTCACTAGTATATTACTTTTTAATATTTTGTCAAGTGTTTTACTTTTAGCTTTATATTTCAATAAGTATATAATTAAAATAGAAAAGGTGGACAAACCCAAGAAAGGAGTAACTTGCCATGCCTGTTGTGATAACGATTGTAATCAGAACACCGTTTGTTCTGGCAGAAGTGATCGGCAACAGTTCACGGGAGTATGTTATCGAGCCTGGCATATACCAACTCGAAATTACTCCCAACCCGCTAGTACCAGACAGCAAGAAAAAATGGCTGATCCTAGCCCGACACGATACACTCGTGGGTGCAACGACTGATTGGTGGCTTGAGAACATTACATGTGTCGCAGAAGAATTTGGGACCTTCGGCAATGCGCAAAACGAAGAGAACACATGGATCAATTGGGCGTAAAGATCACACTCCCACCTTTTCCACGGTCACTTACTCAAAAAGTCAGTGACCGTCATTATGATTATTTTTAAAAAATATGGAAAATTTACCAAAATATAGTAAAGAAAAAACAGTCGAAAGCATAGATACTAGTCGTATTTATAAATCTACTATAGATTATTTGATGGATCTTAAAGATAATCACATAGACAAAGGTGATTTTTCAATAATTCAAAATAGTGAATTTTTTAAAGATTTTCCAAAGTCGGAACTTCCAAAGATAATTGAAATCTTAAATATAGTATTAGCTGAAATAATTATTGGATATAACATAAATAGCGGTTTTGTTACCGGAGAATCATACAATGCACCAATTACTGTAGATAAAATATCAAATATTTTTACAAAAAATAAACCAGAAATCGTCGAAAAAGTAATCCTTTTTGTTAAAAGAATTATAGACGAACAAGAGAGGGATATAAAATAAAAAAATGCGTGTGGTTTCGGCAACCAAACACGCACTCATTGATATCCCCAGATCAACGACCGATCTTGCACCCACTCGAAGGTGAGGGCTTACTCTTAGTGTCTTGACGAAACTCATCGCCACTCATCGGCTTAATGGCAACACTTTCGCAACGACGGATATCGAAATCAAGAGGATCAATTCCCCTACCCTTTTCTGTTCTCCCCTTTGGTTGAATCATAACATGGACACAACCACTTGCGTGTTGAATAAGCCGAATACAAACCCCGGTAAAACCACTTGCTTTGTCCGTCACCACCTTGCCCAAAACGTCTATGGGCAACGTGACCATCTCGAAAGCATCACTGCCACGAATATCGAACCTACTCTCACAGGCGTGAATTGGGGCAACTGGAGCGCCGTCAACATCGAGACCATTCGGCTGTGCGAAGTAAGTGACGTGGCCATCTGTATCAATAACCCGATGTGTGAGGGTCACACACTCTCCAGTACCATGATCCAGAAGCACGATACCGAGCTTCAAAACACGAAGTAAGTCGCTACGCTTAGCCATTTTAATATCCTCTTGCGAAAGAGTTACATTGTGAATCACGTTGATTCACAAATCTATTAAAAATGGTAACATTATATTAAAATAATGTCAAAATAATCGCTAAAATAGTAATTGCTAATTTAAACATATTAATCTCTAAAATACTTACCCGCCACACTCAAAGCAAAAAATGGGAGTATAACAAAAACACAGGCCATTAGGAGTTTGATAAGAAATTGATTTATTGGAGCATTGTCATTTTGCTCACCAAACAATACCAAACAAAGACCGACGATACCAAAAACAATTGACGCTACCGTAAACACACGAGTTGAAATTTTTTGCATATATAGTATTTTACAACAAATTTAAATTAAAAACAGTGATTTGATCTTGCTCGTCAGTTTAAAAACTAAGCAAAAAAACCACCCAACTGAAGCCGTGGGCGGTTTTTGATGAGACGATGTTGTACCCCTATCACTTTAGCGTTTTTTTCTTTTTGCGTGCTTTGCGCTTCTAGTGTGCCTCACGATCTCATTCCATAGATTGTGATCGCTTGGTCTGAGTGATTGTAGAAGTGTTATTCCTCTCGCTGTGATTTTGAAGATGTCGATGTTGTGCGCCAACAGATCTTTTGTTGAAACAACAGTAAAGCAAATCACTGTCTTCACTTTAGTGTTTTCCAACAAGAACCGAGCAATATCGATAGATGTGAATGGTAAATTGCCGTATACGCATCCAGCACAGAGAGTGACCACAGTTGACCCCTCCTCTAGCACTATCTTGGCTAGTCTGGAGAGATCCTCGTAAAAATAGACTTTATCTTTGTGTCCTCCTCCCGCCCCCACCAACTTGTAATACAAACCATTGAAATGGTAGATGGGACGCAGATCTGTGCCCAGTAATCTTATTTCTTCTTCAACCGATCCACTTGCTGTAGTGAATACTATTCGTCCTTTTTCGGGCATTTCAGACTCCCTCTTGTTGAGTTTACCTAGAGCTGATTTACAATGCACCAACGAAGTGCTATTTCCACTGATAATATTACTTATTATTGGTGTAATTACAAGCTAGATTCAAGTATCTAAATTGAGACACAAAAATAACCCGTATTCTTAGGGATATTTTCTGTGGCTTGTTTTAGCTGATGATTTCCGAACTATAGATTGGGTTACAGAATACCCATATCCAACAATAAGCTTAGATGAAATTAAAAGATTGGTTGTTTAGTGATCTGTGAAATTAAAGCGAGAAATATTTTGAACAATCATTACAAAGACTTGAAAGATGGATACTAGTTATAGAGTACGGGTAAGTTTTACCACACCTAGTGCAGATGTTAGTTTGTCTTATACTTAAAATACCGCTTTCTGCTGGAGAAACTCCTAATACAGAACTATTCAGATGTATTCCTGAAGCAGAGTAAATAGAGTTTCCATCAGAAGCTCCTAATGATACTGCGTTATTAAAAGCAGATATTACATTTTGATTATTGAGAAGTAGATCGCTATTGTTTACTGGAACTGTAAATCTTGCAATATTATCAGTATCTCCTGCTATTCCAGTACTAATCAATTGATTGTTATTAAGTATTGCGTAAGGTTCTTGAGTATTTACTACTCCAAAAATATTTGGATTATATCCATAATTTGTAGCTTGTATTGCTTCCTTTTTAATAGTTTCAGAACTTATAGGGTTTTCTTTTTCTATACTATTCACAAAATGTCCCAATAAAGAATAGAGGGTTATCTCTTTTTTTGTATGTTTTTTCCATTCTGCTTTTAATATCTTATTAACTTTTGCTGGTTTACCTTTTTTATTTGGTTCACTAAAATCAGGATCGGAACTGACGATAGCAATACTTTCAGTCCTTATATACGATTTTAATGTTTCCCAAATAATTGAATCTCCAAACTTGAAGTTGTCTTTCTTTGGTGGTAGTCCTTTTGCTTGTCTAATAACAGCTTTCAAGATTATCTCGTCATTGTCTTCTAGTGGAGTTGCTAACTTAAAAATCTCTTTGAGTAGTTTTTCAACATTCTCTAAGTGTTTTTTTAGTTCAATAGTTCTCTTAACAACAAGTTTTTTAAGCTCAGCGTTAATTGTATCTATTTTTTCAGATATCTCTTTTTCTTCTTTTGTATATTTCTCTTTTTTCTTACCCTTTAGTTCTTTTGGTAAAGAGACTTGTGTTACTTTTTCTTTGAGTTTGTCTTTCGCCTTATCAACTCTTTCTTTGAAATGCTTAGCGTACTCATCTTTGGTTTGTGAGGGTAGTACTAACTCTACTTTCTTATCTGTAATTAGTTTTTTAAGTTTCTCTAATGATTTAATATCACTGGTAAGGTTTACATATGACGCGTACGTGTTGGTATCAATATATAGTTTCATAAAAAATTATAAGTGGAAAGCTTCTCTTGCTTTATTAAAAAAACTCAACATATCTTCACTTAAAATAAGCCCTATGAATTTACTCTTGTCACCCTCTGAAAGGTGTGGAAGATCGTCTATTTTCCAAGCCTCAAAGCCTTCTGCTTTGCCTTTCTCAATTTGCAAATCTGATATAACACCTTCATATAAATATGCATACTGGCTACGGATAGTATTGTTTGTAAGTTTTGTTACCTCATCAAAACTTTTCTTTCGCATTTTAGTTAAAAATAGAAGCTTATTAATATTTATATCAATTCCGGTTTCTTCTTTACATTCTTTGATCGCGGTTTCTTCATAAGACATTTTTGGTTCAACGTGTCCTCCCACAGTGGCATCTAATTTATCAGGGTAAGTATCTTTATCTTTTGCTCTGTGCTGGAAAATAATCTCTCCTTTAGGAGTAAGAAACCAAATATGTATCTCACGATGAAGAAGACCATCTTGATGAATTTTTTTACGAGTTTCAAGGCCTATTACTTGGTCATTCTCGTTTATAATTTCTAGCATTTCTAAGGGATCACTCATATTGCGAGTATAACATTTTATATTAACTATTAAAATATATTTTTTGTAAAAAATGCTATAATAAACCCACAAGCCAAGTAGTAAATCGTAAACATTATTAGCCCTAAGACTAATTTTTTTATGAGTACTACAATTAAACCATACAAGCTCACTCCTGAGTGTGAACGGATCATTCTGAAAGCTTTAGAGAACAGAATGACACAAAGAGACGCTTCTATGCTAGCAGGTATCTCAGAGGAGGACACCTTGTGTAATTGGAAGCGTACAAATTCAGAAATTTCAGAACAAATGGGTCAAAAATTGATTGAGTATAAGCAGAGATAGTTTAAAAAAGAACTTATTGTATATAAAAAACGCCGTGCCAAAGAGATTGGGACGGCGACTAAAAAATATTCCGAGCAGGAACTATCAGAGGTTAAGCGTGAGTAATCGCATCAGACAGTCTTGCAAAATACCCCGCTTTGGCTCTAAAAGATTCTGCCTGATATATGAGTTGATCAGCAGTAATACTGTGTGCACTGCGAAGTTCCCAGATTAATTCAGCTGCCACTCGTGGGTAATCAGAACGAAAGTGGTCACGGAATTCTGCGACAGATAGAGGTCTTACAGACAGACTCGTAATGGCATGTTCATCCTCGAGAAGAACTTTCTGGTATCCATATGAAACGACAACCAAGTTGTCAGAAGCACAACTGTGGTTTCGTGGTCTACGAAGAGCCAAAACCTCTCTGGCCCCTCCGTAATGATAGGCCGATCGACCCCATAAGTGGGCTGTTTTCAAATCCGAAGTCTCCTCTCCAGACTCAATTCTCTTGAAAACATTCATTCCGCTTACGTATCCGCGACACACACTCATGGTATGTGTCTCAAGATCCACCGGAGAGTCTCCGTCGAATCCTGTAGCCTTAAAAGACACTTTTTCGGAGAGACGGAGTGTTTCTACATCAAGAGTATGAAAATGTACCCCACCAGACGATCCTGGCTGAAAGACAAGAAGGTCCCTTAGAGGCTTGAAACCTCGTAACTCACGAAGGTCAACCTCATTCAACACCTGCTCAAGAGGTAATATGTACAATCATATCTGACAGTGCAAAGATATGGAGAATATGACACACAATACAGATATCTTGATAGCCACTGAACGAGAGAGGTGGCTAAAGCTCCATTTGGAGGGCAGACTTTC
>Ga0172380_10001724_pt1 | contig 37091 bp, 31 predicted proteins | sample Leawe162metaG_FD_119747 | JGI IMG/M metagenome (GOLD analysis project Ga0172380, IMG submission 119747) | Leachate microbial communities from a municipal landfill in Southern Ontario, Canada - Leachate well 162 metaG | ecosystem: Engineered > Solid waste > Landfill > Unclassified | place...
TACTAAATATTGTCTTAGTGAAACCAATGATGCCGGTCTCTGCACTTGGAGCAATACCGCTCCTACGGAGTACATTTTTTCCTCAGAAGGATCCAAGACTCTCTACATCTTTGTCCGTGACGCCGCGTCCAACATTTCTGCCAGCGCTAGTGCCAGTACCACTATCGTCTTAACAACTCCCAGTCCAGTCTCAGCTCAAGATTCAAATAGTGCCATCTCAGCCATTAGGATTAAGATCGGTAATGAGTTGCAAAAAGTCAAAGACAAGATAATCTCTTGGAAAAAAGTTTTCAAGTTGCAGGGCAGTGATGATTCCCTGGCCAATGGCCAAGTCGCGATCTATCAAGACGGGAAAAAGATCAAAAGTGTTGATGTTGACAGCGATGGCGAATGGAGTAAGAGCTTGAAATTAGCGGATGGTTTTAGCGGTATCATTAAGCTTAAATATTTCGACCAATTTGACAGCGAGCTTGATTCGGACAAATTCAAGCTGCAAATTGATACCCGAAAACCAGTTTTCAACCAACCTTTCCCAGCTACACTTACTAAGGGTCGTACTGACCGGATATATTTCGACGCGACTGATGACAACCTGAATTATTACAAAGTCAAACTCCTAGATTCTCAGAACCATATCCAAAAGAACTGGCGGCAACAAAAGGAAGCTGAATATTATGTCCCGGCTGATGTACCCAACGGCAGTTATACTTTGATCGTGAGAGTCTATGACAAAGCTGGTAACTATCAAGAAGAGCAGACGCTGTTGAAGATAGTGCAGTCTTGGCGGTAGATTATTGTGGAGAAAAGGGAATTTTGCCTTTCTTTTGCGGAGTTGGTTTTTCGTAGAAGTTTATCGTGAAGAATGTCGCTTGAGGGCATTTTTTTATTGTGCTAAGATGGTCCTAGAGGAATATGGTCAAATTCTGTTTTTATAATCATTTAACTTTCAAATCAAGTGGAAAAGAGGCAATTCAAAAGAGCGATCATCAGTCTGATTTATGCGACAATCTTGCTCCTGATAATCTACGGCATCTATCTGAAGTTTCGCTCGGTACCGACCTGTTTTGACAACGTGAAAAATCAGAATGAAGAGGGGGTGGATTGTGGCGGCGTCTGTCAGAAGGGTTGTGCGCCGGCGGCGCAAAAATTGGTGGTTGCTCAGATGGGCGTGGTGCCTTCCGGCAATCCCGGCAAATATGATTTCTATGTCCAGATCACTAATCCTAATGCTACCTTCGGCGACAAGAATTTCTATTATACCCTGAATTTCAAGAATGTTGCGGGAGCGGTCATCGCTTCACGAAAAGGTTCGAGCTATATCCTGCCGGGAGAGAATAAATATGTCATTGAAAGCAATATTGAGTCCGCCACGCCCCCGGTCTCTTTCGATTTTGCCATAAACAGTTCTGATTGGGTCGAATTCAACGATTATTATGAAAAACCCGATCTGCAGATCGTGAACAAGAATTATTATGAAGTTTCCGGTGGGGTAGGTTTCTCCGAGGCGTATGGTCTTCTCAAAAATAAAAGCGCTTATGATTTCGATCTGATTAGGGTGGAGATGATTTTGAAAGACAAAGATGGGAAAATTTTGGCACTCAATTCTACCCAGATGAAAACAGTCGCGGCGGACGAGCAGCGGGATTTCAAAGTTGCTTGGCCTAACAGGTTTCCCGGAACGGTCGGGAATATGGAAGCCCAAGTCGAAGTGGATGTTTTCAACTCCGATACTTTTATGAAAAAAGCGTACAAGACTGAAAAATTCCAGCAATACTAGACGTTTACGAAATACGAAATAAATACGAAATACGAAAGTACGAAAAAGAAGTCATAATGTTTCGTATTTCGTATTTTCGTAGTTCGTAAATTTATGAACAAATTCTTCAAATTAGATTGGGTCCTGATAATTTCCATAATGCTGCTTCTGGTCATCGGACTGTTGGTGATTTATAGCATCTCTTTTGACGGTTCCGTGCTCAAGTCGGCCAATCTTGAGAGACAGGTCGTTGCAATCGCAATCGGCTTTGCTTCGATGTTCTTTTTGGCTTTTTCCGATTATCGCAAATTGAACACTCACAGCACTAAATTATATTTTTTGATGCTTTTTATACTTATGGTTGTTCTGGTCGCGGGCAAGACGGTGAAGGGGCATACGGGTTGGCTGGGATTTTCTTCGTTCAGCGTTCAGCCGGTCGAATTGGCCAAGCTCATCATTATCATTTTTTTGGCCAGTTTTTTGAGCAAGAAAAGGACGCAGCTCAGCATCGTGGTACGCATCGTGGCAAGCGTGGTGCTGGTTTTCCTGCCGGTGTTCCTTATCTTGAAGCAGCCTGATCTGGGCTCAACCGTGATAATCCTGGCTTGTTGGGTGACGTTGCTTTTCACTTCCGGCGCGAGCAAAAAAAACCTTTTAATCTTGTTCATAGCGGGGGCGATAATTTTGTCACCCAGTTGGTTCTTCCTAAAGAATTACCAGAAAGACAGGATTGTAAATTTCATCGAACCATATCGCGATCCGATGGGAAGCGGTTATAATGTCATCCAATCGACCATCGCGGTCGGGAGCGGTCAGCTGTTTGGCAAGGGGCTGGGGCACGGTTCGCAATCACAACTTAATTTTTTGCCGGAAAAGCATACGGACTTCATTTTTTCGGTGATTGCCGAGGAGCTGGGTTTTTTCGGCGCGATGGCGGTCTTCGTCCTTTTCGGTGTGATTTTTTGGCGGCTGAAAGAAACAGCGCGCGCGGCGCGGGATAATTTCGGTTATCTGTTCACTATCGGCGTAATGGCGATGATCTTTTTCCAGCTTTTGGTCAATGTCGGAATGAATATCGGAGTGATGCCCGTAGCGGGCGTGCCATTGCCGCTCCTGAGTTATGGCGGCAGTTCGATGGTGACGACTTTGGCGGCCATCGGTATCGCGCAAAATGTTTATCTGCGCCGGAAAAAATCCAATTCTTTCGATAATTTGAGATAATTCCGGCTTGTTTGACAAGGTTTAGACAGGTGCTAAAATTGAAGAAGGGAGGTTTTACGTCAGCTAAAAAGGAGGAAAGAATAAGAAAGAAATATCAAAAAAAAGGGGGGGGAATGGAAAAAGAAAAAAATGGTAAACTTCTTCGTGCGCTTGAAAATATTGTTTTTTCAAGCAAGCTTTATGACAGTCGAGTTGAAATCAGGCTGCCGGACGCTGGCGAAGAGATTGTTGTAAGGAACTGGAGCAATACGTCTCGTGGCGGAAGTGGCAAGGTAGTAGCAGTTTTTCCTAAAGACAATATGTTTATTGTCGACATAAGAGGAGTCACAGCTAAATATATAAAAGACAACACGGGCCAGCACTATTGGAAATGCATAGAAACCGATGGTTGCGAACGGAGCGTAACAGCTTTTATTGCGGTATGCAGGGAAGATGGCAGGTTTACAATGCTTTATTCCCCGTAATTTTTCATAAGGAGGGACAAAATTTCAATTTTGCTCGGTAGAGATCTAAAGCTCCGCCGAGTATTTTTTTTCTTGACAAACTTTCGCAGAATTGCTAGAATGATATATTAACTTTTAAGATAATAAATCTATATGTCTATGCCAATTCTCGCGCAAAGTAAAAAGTTCAAAATGTACGTCGTTTCAGCCATTTTTATGGTGTTTGCCGCTGTCCCGTTTTTCGCTTTTTCCAGCCGGCATGGCGACTTGTATGTCAACGCCAAGGCCAGTGGAATGCAAGACGGTTCCAAGGAACATCCTTTTGAAAAGATCGGCTCAGCGGTTGATAAGGCGGACAGTAAGACTGAAATCCATATTTCCAAGGGTGAATATGAAGAAAATATCACCTTGAAAAAAGGCATCAAACTTTTCGGAGAGGATAAGGACAACACTATCATTAAAGCTAAGAAAGACAAATGGGCGACGATCTATATGAAGGACAATTCTGAAATCGATGACATTACGGTGAAAGGCGGCAAGAGCGGCATCTTCATCGAAAGTCACGCACAGGTGAACATCATCAGTTGCTCTGTCAGATACAATGATGGTGATGGGATTATCATTGAAGGGGGCGATACCAAAAAAGCCAATCAGGTATATATCGGAAAAACTGAAATCCGCAACAATGATCGCGCGGGCATCTATGTTTCTGGCGCGCGCCGAGTGGTGGTGATGGACAGTGAAGTTTTTGACAATAAGACCGATGGTGTAGATTTCGCCCGCGGAGTAGCGGGTTACTTTGCCGGAAATTCAGTGAAGAACAACGGTGGCAGCGGTCTTACTGCGGTCATTGACGGAGCAAATATCTGGACCAAGAACAATAGTTTCCGCGAGAATGGCCGAGAAGGGATGGAAATTTCTTCTTTTGGGGGTGCGGGCCGTATTAATGTAGCTAAGGGTAAATTTGTTGGAAATGACCGCTATGGCGTGGCTCGCTTGCAAAAAGCCGGCAGCACTAGCTCCGCCACTTGGAACAAATATCTGACTTTTGACAATGGTCCTTATTTTGCCGGAAATGGTCTCGGCAATATCTCAAATATCTTACGGAGTAACTAAAAAAGAGGCTGGATCATGGCAAGAAAAACCCGCGCCACCAAGTGCGGGTTTTCGTTTGTCTTGACTATCCTTCACAATATGCTAGAATCTTTAAGATAGTAGAGAACTTGGAAGAGATATAAATTCGTAATTTTTTAAGCGCTTGAGAGGCCAGCCGTGCTACGCACGGAAATTCCAATAATCAAGTAACAATAACCAAACAAATCAAAATGACCAAAATTCAAACATATAAAGTTTGAGATTTGAAAATTGGTATTTGAAATTTATTTGGAATTTGTATCTTGTAATTTGGAATTTCCAGCGTATATCGCTGGGTGGGTAGAGCGGAAATATATGGAAAAAGTAAAATTGGCGGCGAAAATCCGTGAAGTTTTCGGACGGCGTACCAACAAGGGTCGCAAGGAAGGAATGATTCCGGCGGTAGTTTATGGCCACAACATGAAGAGTAAAGGTATCTGGGTGAATGCTTTGGAATTTGCCAAGTTGCTCAAAAAATCCGGAGAGAGCACGATCATCGAACTTAATGTCGGTGAAGACAAGCCGAAAAATGTGCTCATCTACGAAACGCAGAAAGATCCGATTAGGGGACAATATATCCATGTTGATTTCTTCCATGTCAGAATGGATGAAGAGATTGAAAAAGAAGTGGAGTTGGTGTTTATTGGAGAAGCGCCGGCTGTGAAGGAATTGGGTGGTAACTTGGTGAAGAGCGTGGATGAGGTGAACGTCAAATGTTTGCCGGCTGATCTGCCAGGTGAAATCGAAGTCGACATCAGCGTGCTCAAGACTTTCGAGGATCATATCTGCATCAAGGACTTGAAGGTTTCTGACAAGGTCAAATTTGATATCGATCCGGAAACTGTGATCGCTTCCGTGGCTCCGCCTCGCAGTGAAGCTGAATTGGAAGGTTTGGAAACGAAAGTGGAAGCGGACGTGACCAAAGTGGAAGGCGTCGTGAAAGAAGCGCCGGTTGCGGAAGAGAACAAGGACAAAAAAGGAGGGAAATAAGGTCAACTTTTTCTCTGTTTCAAGCGCCAAACCGGTCCGATGTACATCGGACCGGTTTTCATTTTTGGAAAAAATAAGGTATAATGCAGAGTATGGAAAAAAGACGAAAAATATTTGTTGTGTTTTTATTGATGCTTTTCGCGACAGTCGGTGTTTTCGGTTTTTCTCGACATTCGGCGGCGGCGGATACGGCCAGCAGCATCCGAGATGACATAGAAAAATACAACAAAAAATTAGAAGTGGCGCAACAGGAATTGGCGACGCAACAGTCGCAGCTATACAAGAATCAGAGCAAGATTGCCGCCACCAAGAAACTCATCGCCAGCCTGACGGCCGACATTTCCAAGAAAGAAGCGGAATTGAAGGAGTTGAACAGTCAGGCGGATGCGAACAAGAATATGCTTTCCGAATATATCCGCCAGATATATTACATCGATCAAGAAGATATTCTCGCCGAGTTACCCGTAACAGATGGGAATTTGAGCGACCTGTCTTCGAATTTTGACGGAATGCTGGGAGTGAAGGCCAAAATTATCGCTTCTTTGGAAACGATCAATAATACCAAGGATCAGGTGGAGCAGGTCAAGCTCGGTCTCGCTGATCTGCAAAAAAATAACGCGCAAGCGTTGGCTGTCCAACAGGCGCAGCAGGCCGCGATCGCCAGCGATGTCCAAGAAACGCAGGCGACCGTGGCCGAGTTGCAAGCCAAGCTGAACAAATTGCGCAGCACCTTGTCGAATTTCTTGGGCGAATCTTTCACTATGGATGATGTCATCGAAGCGGTGAAATACGCGGAGAAAAAAACCGGAGTGCGAAAAGAATTCCTCTTTGCTGTTTTGGACAAAGAAACTGACCTCGGGCGCTTTACGGGCGGTTGTACTTATGACAAGAGCAAGATGGGGAGCACTAATTTGGCTTACTTCAAAGAAATTTGTGATGATCTTGGGTATAATTACAAGAAGATGAAAGTGTCGTGTGCCTTGAGCTACGGCATCGGGGGGGCAATGGGTGTGGCGCAATTTATGCCTTCAACGTGGATGGGATATAAGGATGGTATTGCCAGCCGGACCGGAAATGACCCAGCGGATCCGTGGAGCTTGAAAGACGGGATTATGGGGATGGCGTTATATCTGAAGAACAAAGGCGGGGACTCGAAGGGTGGAGAATATCAAGCGGCGGCGATGTATTATTGCGGCGGCAATTGGAAGCGTACGGTCTGCAAGAATTATGCCAACACGGTCATCAGCTGGTCGAAAGGTTATGATAGCTATTTTTAAGTAAACCGTTTTTCCCAAGTGTCAAGATTGATTTTTAGAGCCGCATAGAGTATAGTCTATATGCGGTTTAATTGTTAATCCCGCACAAAATTCTAATATAAATTGAAATTATATGGCAGAATATTTTAAAATAATCGGGGGAAAAAAGTTGCAGGGCGAGATCGATGTGCGAGGTTCGAAAAATGCCACCACGCCTATTCTGGCGGCCACGCTATTGACCAAAGAAGAATGTATTTTGAACAACATTCCGCTCATCGAGGATGTTTTTCGGATGATTGAAATTTTGGAAAGTATGGGCGTGAAAGTACGGCGCATCAGCGAGAGGAAAATCAGTGTCAAGGCGGAGCATGTCGATCCGAAAAAAATCGACGTGGAAAAGATAAAAAAACTAAGATCATCCATCCTGCTTCTCGGATCGCTCAGCGCGCGTTTTGATGATTTCAAGCTGTATCACCCAGGAGGCTGTATCATCGGAGCGCGACCCGTAGGCACGCACTTTGATGCTATGCGCAAGATGGGCATCGATATCACGCAAAAAGAAAATGTATATGTCGTGACGGCTAAAAAAAGAAAAGCGACCAAGCTGGCGTTGCAAGAGATGTCGGTAACGGCCACGGAAAACGCGATGATGCTGGCGGCCAGTCTGCCGGGGAAAACCACGTTGAAGATTTGCGCGACAGAGCCGCATGTTGAAGACTTGGGGAAATTTTTAGTGGCAATGGGTGCGAAAATTAAAGGTCTCGGCACGCACACCTTGGAAATTACAGGTAGCAAGAAGTTGCGCGGAACGGCGCATACGATCATTCCGGATGCCAACGAAGCGGCTACCTTCCTCATTATGGGGGTGGCGACGGGCAGTCCGATCATGGTGAAGAATGCCAGAGAAGAGCATCTGGACTTGGTGCTGGAGAAGTTGCGTGAGTTTGGGGCCGATTTCAAAATTTCTAAGAAAGGCATCCAAGTCATTCCCGCCAAAAAACTTAAGAGTCTGAATAAATTGGATATGCGGACTTATCCCGGCATTCCGTCAGACGTGCAAGCGCCTTTCGGCGTTCTGGCCACGCAAGCCGCGGGAAACACGCTCATTTTTGACACCATTTTCGAAGGACGTTTCAATTATCTGAGCGAATTGGAAAAGATGCGCGCCAAAACCAAACTGCTCAATCCTCATCAAGCGGTCATTTCCGGTCCGACCGTCTTGCGGGGCAGCGCTATCCGCAGTTTTGATCTGCGGAGCGGCGCGTCGCTCATCATCGCTGCACTCGTTGCCAAAGGCAGAACGACCATTGAAGAGATCTACCAAGTCGATCGCGGCTATGAAAAAATCGAAGAACGATTGCAGAAAATCGGAGCGGAGATAAAAAGAATTTCGAATTAAGAATTTCGAATTTCGAATCAAATCATAATTTTTGAATGACAAAAAAATCATGAGCGAAATGAGGGAGAGATAAATAGGAAATTATAAATTAAAAAATTAAAAAATTGATTCAAAATTCAAAATTGGAAATTTAAAATTAATTAAGTTTATGTTTGTAAAAAAAATCGGAATTGATCTGGGAACGGCTAATATTTTAGTTTTTGTGCCCGGGAAGGGGATCGTAGCCAACGAGCCTTCGGTGGTGGCGGTATCTGTTTTTGAAAACAAGGTTTTGGCGGTGGGCAATGATGCTAAAGAGATGCTCGGGCGCACGCCGGACACCATCCAAGCTTCGCGGCCGATGAAGGACGGCGTGATTGCCGATTACAAGATTACCGAAGCGATGCTCAAATATTTCATCAACAAGGTCAGCGGCAAGTTCCGCCTCATTCGGCCGGAAGTGATGATTTCCATCCCGGTCGGGGTGACTTCGACTGAACGGCGCGCCGTGATTGATGCGGCCGTGCGGGCCGGAGCGAAAGCGGCCTATGTCGTCAAGGAGCCGATGTTGGCTGCTATCGGAGCGGGCATTCCGATCGCCAACGCTTCAGGTAATATGATAATCAATATCGGTGGCGGCACTTCCGAAATCGCGATGATTTCTTTGGGTGGCATCGTCGCGGCTACGAGCGCGCGCGTGGGAGGCAACAAGATTGATCAGGCCATCGCAGATTATATCAAAAGGAAATACAGCTTAGCTATCGGCGAACGGACAGCGGAAGATGTGAAAATCAAGATTAGCTCGGCCTTGCCGCAGGTCAAAGAGGAATATATGGATGTGCGTGGGCGCGATCTGACTGGTGGTCTGCCGCGGACGGTGCGCATCTCTTCGAACGAGGTCACGGAAGCCATCCAGGACGAACTTAGAGAAATCATCAATGCAATCAAGAAAGTTCTGCAAGAGACTCCGCCCGAATTGGCTTCGGACGTGATGGACAAGGGGATGGTGCTTTCCGGAGGAGGCGCGCTCATCAAGAATCTTGATCAGCTCATCACCAAAACTATCGGCGTGCCGAGTTACGTGGCGGACGACCCATTGTTCTGCGTGATCAAAGGCATCGGCATCGCCTTGGAAAATCTGGATCTGTATAAAAGGACGATTATGCTTGGGAAATAGAATTAAATGATCAATAACCAATGACCAATTTTCAATAAATCTTCAATTTCTAAATTTTCAATTAAAAATTAAAACATTGAAAATTATAAAATTGATTGTAAGTTGAAAATTGTAAATTGAAAATTCATGCGCATTGGTATTGACGCTTCGCGCGCATTTATGAAGGAGCGCACGGGCATCGAAGAGTATTCATATCAAGTCGTAAAAAGCCTGAGGGGAAAATTGAAAAACCATCAGGTTGTTTTGTATCTGAGAAAGGGTCAAGCCGTCGATTTTGACCTGCCAGCCGGCTGGCGAGTGAAAGTTATCCGGTGGCCATATCTCTGGACGCAATTCGGCCTGTCTTTGGAAATGCTTTTGCGTCCGGTAGACGCCTTATTCATCCCGTCTCACACTGTGCCGATGATCCATCCCAAAAAGACTGTTGTGACGGTGCACGGCTTGGAATACGAAGTTATGCCACAGGCATATTCTTTTCCAGCCAGGATGTATATGCGTCTTTCCATTAAATTTTCTTGCCGTTGGGCAGCGACTATCATTGCAGTCAGTGAAAATACCAAAAAAGATCTTATAAATATATATAAAATTCCGGGTGAGAAAATCAGGGTTGTTCATGAGGGAGTATCTAAGCGCAATTTCCAATTTCCAATTTCCAATTTACAATCAATTTCCAATGATAAAATTTTTAATGATGAAAAAAATACTAAATACAAAATACTAGATACCAAATACTTGCTTTTCATCGGTCGCTTGGAGGCGCGGAAAAACATTACAGGTATAATCAGGGCTTTTGAGATTTTGAAAGAACGTCACAGCGTTCCGCATAAACTGGTCTTGGCGGGGAAGTGGGGTTATGGGGAAAAGATGATATGCGAAGAACTGACCAATGGAAAATATCGACAAGACATCCTCTGTCTGGGATATATCAGCGAGGAAGAAAAAGGGGAATTGTTAAGATCGGCGGATATCTTCCTGTTTCCGACTTTCTATGAAGGTTTCGGACTGCCGGTGCTTGAAGCGCAGGCACTCGGCGTTCCGGTGGTGACAAGCAACGTCTCTTCCTTGCCGGAAGTGGGCGCCGACTCCGTGGCCTATTGCGATCCGACCGAACCGGTTTCCATCGCTGACGCCGCTTATTCGCTCATCAGTGATCCGGAGCGGAAGGAGGATATGATAAAAAAAGGCTTGGAGAACGTGAAAAGATTCAGCTGGGACAAATGCGCCACGGAAATCGTGGCGGTGTTGGTCGGGGTTGTTGTTACGTAACATACTACGTAATAAGATGAGTAACAAAAAATCGCGCAAGCGGAGCGCGCGACATTTCTTCGCAACTCGTTCTTATGCGAATTTCTAGTTGTGCAATAGCTAAAATTTGCGTGTTATGCGAAGTTCTAGTCATGACTAACAAGTGTCATAAATATAGCATATTTTTCAAGAAAGGTTCAATATTGTGATTTGGACGAATAATAGGTATACTTTAGTTAGGTTTTTAATATGCAACAACCGGTAGGTTGTTGGTTTGAGCTTATGAAAAAAGATTTAAAAGTCGCTCTGGTCCATGATTTTTTGAACCAATACGGTGGCGCTGAGCGGGTCTTGGAGGTTTTGTGCGAGATGTTTCCCGCCGCGCCAATCTATACCATTGTCTATGACAAGGAACGGATGCGCGGGAAATTTTCCGAGCGGGAGATCCGCACCTCTTTTTTTCAAAAATTGCCGCGCTATTTTCGCCGGAATATGAAATGGGTGTTGCCGTTCCTGCCGACTGCGCCGGAAACTTTTGACCTGCGCGAGTTCGATCTGGTGATTTCAAGTTCCGGTGCTTGGACGAAAGGCATCGTCACGCGCCTCGACACGCTGCATATCGCCTACATCCATTCGCCGATGAGATTCATCTGGGACTATAATGAGAAATATCTGAAGGAAGATCGACATAACAAGCTGGGATTTTTCATCCGCCCATTTTTGAGCTATTTGCGTCTGTGGGATAAGCTGGCGGCGGATCGGCCGGACTATTTGATCGCTAATTCGAAATATACCCAAGCGCGCATTGCCAAATATTATCGGCGGGAAAGTACGGTGATATATCCGCCAGTCGGGAAATTACAAAATCCAAAATCCAAAATCAAAATTACAAACTCTGAAGAAAATTCAAAATTCTTCTTGATTGTTTCGCGATTAAGTCCGTACAAAAAAATTGACAGAGTCATTGAAGCGTTCAATAAGCTGAGGCTGCCATTAGTCGTGGTGGGCACCGGCAAACAAGAAAAAGCGCTCAAGCTGATGGCGAAGGACAACGTGAAATTCCTAGGTTGGGTGCCGGATGAAAAGATGTTGCCCATATACGAAAATGCCAGAGCCTTCATCTTTCCCAGCGTGGATGATTTCGGGATCGCGCCGGCCGAGGCCTTGATGCGGGGCGTGCCGGTGATTGCCGTGCGACGTGGTGGAGTGCAAGAAATCACGGAGGAAGGTCGAACCGGTGAATTTTTCGATTCAGCCACGCCGGAAGTCATCGCGGACGCGGTGCGCCGTTTTGGAGAGAATGAGAAAAATTATGACCGAGAATATATCGCTCGGAGCGCGGGAAAATTTTCGAAGGAAAGATTTGTGAGGGATATGAGAGAATATATAAATAATGCAATTTCAAAATCCCAATGCCAAATGTCAAATAAAATCTAAAATCCAAATGACAAAATTTTTGGATTTTGAAATTTGAGTTTTATTTGAAATTTGGATTTTGACATTTGAAATTTTATGCAAATCATCGGTCATCAAAAAATTATAAATTTTCTGAATAAATCTGCAGCGCGCGACAGTACTTCCGCCGCCTATCTTTTTTGCGGAGTCGAACATCTGGGAAAATTCAAGGTAGCGCTGGATTTCGCGGAAAAAATTACAAAAGGGACAGATCAGAAGATCAATCCAGACATCATTGTCATACGTCCGGAAAGGGAACCCGCCTCGACTCGCGGAGGCGACCGCTCGTCGACGCGAGGCGGGGAGAAAAAAGGCATAGTGAAGAAGAAAGACATAAAGGTGGAACAGATCAGGGAATTGCAGCGGGGGTTGGCGATGACGCCATATTTCGGGCATTGCAAAGTCGCAATCATCGATGATGCCGATCGTCTGACCGTGTCTGCTCAGAACGCGCTGCTCAAGACTTTGGAAGAGCCGGATGACAGGTCGATTCTGATCCTGATCTGCCATGACCAAGAAAAAATATTGCCTACCGTCAAGTCGCGCTGTATAACGCGAAGTTTCAATCCTGTCAGCGGAAAAGAGATTGAGAATCTGTTTCCGAGCGGCGGGCTGTCCCGAAGCGCTGTTTTTTGGTCGTTGGGCCGGCCGGGGTTGGCGGTCGAATTTTCCCATGACTCGAGTAAGCTGTCGGCATTGGAAAAATCTCAGGAAAGATTGGCGGAATTTTTGCGGAGCAATCTGACCGATAAATTTTCCCTAGCGGAAGAACTCAGCAAAGATGTTCCTAGGTTGCAGGAAGAACTTCAGACGTGGACGATCATTTTTCGTCAAAATATGCAATCGCCGACTGATTTTTTGAATATGAGCGGGGAAAAATCCTTGGAAATGATCGAAAAAATAGCAGCGAACTTGGCTTTGATGCGCCGAACCAATTCCAATGTCAGAGTCGTTCTGGAAAATCTATTCTTGGCATTTTAGAAGCTGATGATTTATAAAAGAAAAAAATATCCTACTGTTTCTCGAAACCACTCGCGCGGCTTTTTGCAGTTCCTTTTTTGGTTCGCGCTGATAGCTTTTTTCGGGGTGGTCGGATATGTCCTTTTCTTCTCTTCTTTTTTGACGGTGACATCTTTGAGAATCAGCGGCGAAAAAAATGTCAGTGAGGAAAAACTCTTGGAGCGAGTCAAGCCGGAAATATCCGGATATATCTGGAAATTCATAAGCAGGAACAATCTTTTTTTGGTGAGAAAATCAATCATTCAGAAAAATATTTCAGAGAATTTCCGACAGATCAAAGGCGTAGAGGTGCGGAAAAGATTTCCTTCGGAATTGGAGGTGATCGTTTCCGAAAGGATTCCGACGATGCTGTTCCAAGGCGCCAACGGCTGGTTCATTTTGGATGAAAATGCGGTGGCCTATGATAGCGTTGATCCGGCGGCGGAAGAAATCGTCCGGTATGACCTGCCGCGTTTGGTCGATTTGGATGGGAAGAGCGTCGCTTTGGGCGAAACGGTCTTGAATGGAGACTATGTAACGTATGTCCTTGGGATAAAAGAAAAGATGAAAAGCGATACGGAGATTATGATCGGGAGTGATTTCCAGACCCCGAGCCTGATTTCGAAAGACATCCGGGCAAAGACGCAAGAGGGGTGGGGGATATATTTCAATGAAAATATCAATCTGGACAAAGAGATTGAGATGTTGAATGCCGTTCTGAACCATGAAATTGAGAAAAAGCAGCGGCCGGATTTGGAATATATCGATCTGCGCATCGACAACAAGGTTTATTACAAATTCCGTGAGGGCACGCCGGAAGAAACGGCGCGGCTGGCCGCCACGGCAGCCGACCAAGCCGCAACTGACGCAGCCACTCAGCCAGTGGTGCCGGTAGATGATTCGGGGAAGAAGAAAAAGAAATAGTTGACTTTTTTGGATAATAAGAGTATAATATAATATCGTACTCTGAAAACAGAATATCGAATGGCAATCAACCAAAAAACCAAAAAAGGAGGGAGTATGGCCGAAAAGATCATTTTAAGATCGCCCCTATGTATAATTGGGATGAGTAAAGCGGAGATGGACTTGCTGGTGGGGCGAGGCTGCCATGCCTGTTATGTTGAAGGGCAGAGCACTGAATTTGTTGCGGTCATCAGTGAAATAGTTGGTGGCTGAAGAACTTCGGCAAAATACTACCGCGGTCGCGGTACGGATTGGTCGAAATGGAAATTGATTGAAAGTCCATTTTCAAAGAAAGGAAGGAGATAGGGCGTGAATTTAGCAATAAAACTAAAAATCGCAGCTGCACTGGTAGGTTTGGATTTCGTCGCAATGATAGTTTATGATGAATTCCGTCATTTACTTAGCGAATCATTGTCGACGTGGATTTTTTCTCTTGGCATCATCGTTACAGTTCTATGCCTCTTATTCGTTCTCAGCGCTTTGAGGGAGGTGGGGGAAAATATCAGATAAGATCCAACATTATCTATCATTTGACGGCTGGATTGTTTCAAAAAAGGCGAGCATCAGTATTATCGATGCGCGCCTTTTAATTTTGCCTAAATATTGTTTCCTATTTCGCCGCCGCTGCCTCTTCCGGTGTGACATAATAGACGAAGATGGACGTGCCGACTTGAGCGACGGGTTTCAGGTCTTTGACCCAGCGGTATGATTCCTCATCTGAGCGAGTGGTGTCGTAGATGCTGCCCATCAGGAAGTTGGTCGAGAGGGCGTACCACCCCGGTTCGATTGGGCGCTTGGAGTCCCACCAGTCAATGGCAAAATCTCCGAAATAGTAATGAGTGTCGGCACCGCCGAAATAGTTCATGTTGATATGCTCGATTGGTCCGACTTCAAAAGCCTCCGGGAAAATCGGTCGATTGTTTTTCAGACAACATTTCGCGCAAGTTTCGACATTGATGGCGCAATTATTGTAATCATCCACCCAGGTCTTGAGCCGTTTCAGATCCTGTCCCCAGTCAGCATTGGAATCAGTGGCATAGTGAAAACCGTTTTTCGGTCCGTCGGCTAGCTGGTTGAAATATGACATATAGCTCGGATAGGCAGCGATTGTGCCCGCCACAAGAAACAGTGCGAGGCCAGCCATGATGACGTACCAGATCAGTCGGGCGAAATGGTGCAAGCGCTTAATAAAATCGAAAATGACTTTGGCGACCAAAATGTAGATGAAGGGCAAGATTGGGAAAAGATGGCGGAAACCGATGTTCAGATTACTGGTGATGCTGACGTAAGTGTAGAGGATGATGAATGAGAAGAGGGAAAGACTGACGATATTGTGCCGGATGAAATCACTCAAATCTGTTTTTTCCGTCACCGTTTCATCTCCCGAAAACTTTTTGACCAGAAATTTTCCGCCGCGGCCAAGTGTTATGGCAAGGGCCAACAGCATCAGGAACAAATTGATCAAAGGTTCTTTTATTGCGAAAACTGTGGGGAAATAGGCGCGGAAAGCGGAAGAAGAAACTTGCCCCATGAAGTACGCTCCGTTGCCGCCGGCCACTCGCCTGAAAACATAACCGATACCTTCGCCATAAGTGACCAAAGGACGAGTTATCGCATTCGTGTTGAGTGCGATGTAGATCTTTCTGGCAGTGGCCTCTTTGACGCTTTGCGAAGCGCTGGCGGGGAAATTGAAATCAATGGAGCGCGCGGTTGTTTCTTTCGACATCTTGAAAGTGTTCAGGAAATAGAATGCCCAAACGACAAAAAGAGAAATGATGAGAAGCGAAAAACCTTTGACGATATATTCTCCCAATTTTTTCACTCGATATTTCCCCAAGCTTCCATTTTCGCCATCCCGCAGTTTTTTGGTCAGGGGATAGATCAAGGTGGCTAAAGCGAGGATCGGGAGGCCGACGATGAAAGAGAACTTAGTGAGTTGCAAAAGGCCGAGAAAAACTCCGGCCAGCGCCACATTTTTCCAAGTCGGATCTTTCACAAATTTTAAGTAGAAGTAGAAGGCGAAAGCGAAAAAAACGGCAATCCCGAGGTCGGTGGTGACAAAATGATTGTGGCCCAATATGTTGGGATCAAAGGCATAGAGCGTGAGGGCGAAAAGTCCGGCCAGCGTGCCGGCCAATCGGCGGACCCAGAAGAAGATGAACCAAGCAAAAAGAAGGGAAAGAAGGACGATCGGCAGACGGGCGAAGAAAAGGATCTTGTTGGCATCATTTCCGGCGGAAAAGAGCAAATAGCGTCCCGCCGCCCATTGGCCCTCATCCCATTTGCCGGGCAGAGTGCCGTCCCAGAACGCTTGATCGGTGACATCGAAATGCGGGTGGACGAACAAGAGGATCGAGAGCCCGGCCAAGTCTTTCAAAAGCGGCGGGTGTTCCGGATTGAGGCGCATCTCATGTTGCGTGACATAGGAATAACTGGCGCCGATGTGAGCCGTTTCGTCGAAGATGGCCGAGTCGTTCCAGGCATTGAGAAGTGAAACTGTCGCCATAAACAGGATGATGAGTGCGACTATTTTCTTGTAATGCTGCTCTAGAAAAGTCTTCATAGTTTTTTATTTTAAGATATAAAATTTCATTCCGGCTTTATCGGTTCTTTCTTCCAGTTGCAAATCGGGGAATCTGGAAGTCAGATTGCTCACGATTTCGTCTTTTTGATAATCGGTGAAGATGACGGTGAAATTTTTAGGATCTTTCGGTCGGATCGTGTCCAAATCGGTCGGGTGCAGTTCTTGAAAATTGGGATTTTTCGAATTGAATAAGCGGAGAGGCACTCTTTGCATATTGCCGGACACGAAAAATATCTCTTCGCCCGCGGGCAGGGTGGCGATATATTTCTGGGCATCGGCCAGATTGGCTTCAAACGCTTCGGCCGTTTTGGGATTATTCGCCCAAAAAACGAAATATTTCAGCGGGTTGAAAAGTCCGATGGAAAACAGCATCACAAGGATGATGCCGGTCACAATTTTTTTGTGGATGTAAGTTTTGCTTTGGGCTTGTCCCCAGAAATAGTTGAAGGTGAGGGCGGCAAAAACGAAAACGAACGGCATGGTGCCGATGGAACGCAGGGCGTGCGGGTTGCCTTCTTCGCCCATGATTTCCGGCAGGAGCATAATGAGAAAACCGGCCACCAGAAAAACGTAAACTTCCAATTTTTCATCCCGGATCTTCCTGCGGAAGCGCACATAAAGCAGATGGAAAATTTTGATGATGGCATAGATGAAGCCGAAAAGGAAGGCGATGCCCGTGAGCGGATCCAAAATGGCATAGGGCGGATAGTTCTGGCGCCAATTCTGATCGCCCCAGAAATTATATTTCGCGAGAGCCAGTCCGAAAGTCTTGCCGAAGGCGCTGAGGAGATGGCCTTGGTTAACAGCCGGATTCAGGATGGAAATTTCTGAAGTGCGCGATTGCCAATATTCCGGATGAGCCACGAAAAAAGTGTAGAGCATCGGGGAAGCGCTGATGAAAGCAAAAAAGATGAAAGTTACGATAGCCCGCCAATAATTCTTCAAAAAATTCTCGCGACTAATGATGAGGGCGAAAAGCATCACGATCAAAATGAGCGGCGCGATGCGAAAAGCGATGTAGGTGTGCAGCCCCAGTCCGAAGACTAGCCCGCCCAAGGCGAAGTCGTACCATTTGCGGGTGCGCATTCCGCGGAAAAGGAAATAGAAAGAAAAAGCCAGAAGAGCCGGGGTCATATTGGCCCGGAAAGAGATGCGCGAAAAGTTGATTGACCAGAAAGAGACAGCCGTGAGAAAAGCCCCGAACAGTCCGACGGCGCGATTGCGGAAAAGCTCCGCGCCGAGCAAATAGATGCCCCAGATGGCCAGCGTGCCGAAAATTATGGTCGGCAATTTCAGCGTGAGGACGGAAATGCCGAAAAACTTGAAGCAGAGAGCGATCAGGTTCATAAACAGTCCTTCGCGGCCGTTGTTGGCGGGATAGAACCATTGCCATTGGCCGTGCATCGCATCAATGGCGTCCAAACCGTTGACTGCTTCGTCCGGGTAGACTCCCGGTGGCGCACTGTCGATATGATAGACTCGCAGAAATATTCCAAGAATTATGATGACGGCGAGGATCAGATACGTTTTTATTTTAGTGGTCATAGCAGATATTTTATTTTTATTTATATTTTTCTTAACCGCCTTAATTATATCATATTTTTCTTACTTATACATCTGAGTCAAAATATATAAACTTATCCACATTGCGCGCCGTAGCAGGAAAGGGTTTTTTGTTGTATAATTTAGATAAGATACAAACAACTTTTTAAGGAATATAATATTCTAAGTCTGGATTTTTTCGTATGGCAGAAAAAACAACAATTGGAGATTTGGATGGCAACCAAAAAGTTTTGGAAGAAGCATTGGCACGTGCAAAAGACAGGGAAGGTTCTTCCGCAGGAGAGGCGATTGAAAAGGAATCTGTATTACTAGTTTCAATACCCAAGGAAATTGAGCAGGCATATTTAACTAAGGTTAAAGATAAAAAAAGAGGAGCGGATAATTTGAGAAAATGGAAATTGGAATTCGAAAAAGTGATTTTCGGAGGAGGAGGTGATATATTGACCGATGAAGAATTTAAAAAAAAGATGGAGGGATTTTTGGAAGAAAAATCACCAATAATGAAAAAAATCATCAATAAGATGACGGAAAACGCAGAAGTGGAAAAATCTAAATCTACAGAAAATGAAAAGATTCCGGCGTCGGAAGCTGACCAAGAAGAAATTGGTGCGGCTGAAGTCAATGCTGAGCTGGGAAAATATTTCGGCAAATATCTATATAACAGTAAAGGTGTTTGTATACATATATCCGGAATAGAGGATGATAAGATAAAATTTTCCCATAGAAGGAGTGATGCGAAAGGTGGAGAGGAAAAAATAAAATATCTCACTTTTAAGAATCTTAAAAGTTTTAAGGATCTGCTCAAGGGATATTCTGAGAAAAAACCGAAAAAGGCAGCTGAAGAGTTGGAAGCTGTTTTAAAAATAAATTTATACAATAAAAATAATCCAAAAGAGTGGATATATATAAAGGGATATGATGAAAAAAGTAAGATAGCAAAAATTTTTGATAAGCGTTTTGAGGATGGGAAAAAAATCAAGGAAGTTTCTTTTGATGAATTGGAAGAATTGCTCAAAAAATATACCGAGAAAACTCCTCCGACGGTCGATGATAAGAAAAAAACTAAGGCTAAAGCTAGGGTTAAGGCTGAGGCTGAAACGAAAAATCCGGAAGAATTGCAAGGCGAAGCGATGGAGGCGTTCATCGAGAGAAATCCACTAGAGGAAAAAGCGACAAAAGAAAATATTTTAGAAGAAGGTTTGGACGCGCAGGGTGAAAATATGGAAGCGTTTATCAAAAACAGCAGTTCGGATAAAGCTGAAGAAAAATCTGAAAAGACGCCGGATAAGGATGACGAGGTGGTGTTTGAAGAAGTTGTCGAAGATGGGCCCAGAAAGAGGAGAAGTCTGGAGGATATTCCGGTAAAAGAAGACGGATTGCACAAAGAGGAAAAATGGCCGGGGAGTATCCGGATAAAAGAGCGCGGGAGCGACTTGGAAGAGCTGCAAGCGGCGGTGGAGCACGCGCGGATGGGTTATGCCAAAAAGGATTATGAGGTAACTTCTGTTTTTGCCAAAATAAAGAAGATCTTTGGCGGAAATTTGCGTTCAATTCCGGGTAATCATCCTGAAACTCACGATCAATACAATGCGTACAAAATTGCCTTGACTGAACTTTTGGATTATCAAGTAGCGCAATTGAAAGAAAAAAATTTATCGCCGGAAGAGTCGGGGACTGAAATGGAAAGATTGACGAAATATTACAACCAAGATGAAAAAGCTAATTTATACGCGGCGCGCACTGATGCACGGGCGGAGATTTGGGAAAAGAAATATGGCAAAGCTCCCGGATGGATAGCCAAATATGGAGGTAAGTATATCAATAAATACAGAAAATTGAATTGGAAAACCAAAATGGCGCTCGGAGTGGGAGCAGTTCTTTCCGGTGCCGGATTATTGGTTGCAGGACAACGCATATTGAGCGGAGCGGCGGCTGGTATGGGCGTTACAGCCGTTATGGAAGCGCGTTATAGGCAAAAAGAGGAGGCGCGCCTAGCTCAGGAGCAAACTGAGATTAAAGAAAAGTTGGAAAAAATAGCAGATCCAGAAGAAAGATACTCGAAATTCATGGAGCATATGCAAGCTGAAATGGATGGTTATGGAAAAGATTTGAGGACCGAAAAATCAAAAGCTTTCCAAAGAAGGATGCTTGGAGCGACTGCTGGAATTTTCATCGGCAGTGGAGCTTTGTCACATCTGATCGGCTGGGGACATACGGCCTATGATGCACATTTCGGAAATCCCTCACCTGAACTAATGTCAAGCCATATTTCTTCCGTGCCTCATGGCGCCGCACAGCAGGAGGGATTGCCAGCGCATGATGTCGCTTCGTCCACGCCGGAAGTTCCGCCCGCTCCTCCTGCTATGCCGGAAGTCCATTCGGAACTTGGAACCCAAAACGTTCCCGAGGTGGCCAAGGTTGCCAGCGATCCGCTGGGTGGGGTTGAAACCGCGCAAGAGGGTGATAGTATTTGGAAGATGGTAGCCAGGCATTTTGAGCATAATACGGAATTTTCTACCTTGACCTCGGAACGACAAACTTATGTCATTAATGTTTTGAAAGACCGGATAGGCTCCCATCATGACGTTTTCAATCTGAAAGATATCGACAAGATCAAAATTGGTCAAGAAATCGATTTCTCAAAAGTGGTGGACAATGAAGCGGATTTCAATTCCATCGTAGAACACGCCAAACATCTGACTCCGGCGCAATTGCAAAATATCGGACATAATAATGAAGCGATTTTTCATTGGGTCGAGTCTCATCACGGCCAACCGTTGACTTCTCCCAAAGTGGAAGAGATTTTGTCACACGCGCAAGATCATCCAGTCGCTGTGCCGGCTGATAGCCATATCGCACCACCCGCGCCAGCCGATGGATCCAGTCACATTCCTGACGCGCTTGATCATAAGATGCCGAGCGCCGAAGCTTTGGCGGATAACGCGAAAGATTTTTCCGCCGGAGGTACGTTGGCGTCAGCGGCAGGCCTTGGTGCCGTGGCCGGCAGGATGAAAGTTGCAAAAGAGAAGCCAGTGGCGAAAGATAATATCGTGAAATTTCCTGACGCGGCGGAGAGAGTGGAAGCAATGACAGAAAAGAAAACTTCGGAAAACTTGGCGTTACTAAAAAAGGAAAAGATTGAGAAATTGGCTAAGAAATATAAATTCAATCCGGAAGCGGATCTGATGGCGAGTCTCAAGGATGTCATTCTGAAGATTTCCTTGAAGAGTTTGGAAAATTGGCGAGTGATGAAAGATATCAAGTTCTCCGCCTTAGGCAATAAAGACAGTAAGATCAGTGTTAAATTGGAAAAGAATATCAAAGAATTGGAAAAGGACGTGGTCAATCTCTTGGGAGAAAAAGCCAAGGCCAGACCAGCGGACACGCTTATGGTATGGCTGACGAGAAATGCTAAGGATTTCTTGCAAACAGAAAAAGTCGAGGATCTGCAAAAAGCCGCTTAAAAATATATTTAAATCAAATTAAAATAAAAAATTATGACTGACCAAATCCAAAAAACATTGATTGACGACTTGGGCCTCTCCGATCTGCCGGCGGACAAGAAAGACCAATTGCTGATGAAAATGACGGAGGTGGTCCTAAAGCGGATCTTTTTGGAAACGATGGAAAAGTTGAATGATAAGGATCAGGACGAATATTCCAAAATGATCGACGAGAATGCCGAGCCGGAACAGCTGGAGAAGTTTTTACAGGAGAAGATTGCCGGTTATGAGGGGATGGTAACCAAGATCGTCACTGATTTCGTCGAGGAAATGAAAGTTGTCAGCTAAAGGATAAAGGCGTAAGTATTAATATTTTTCATATGGTTGATGAAATAAAGTCCAATTTGGAACCGATCGATGAAGGTGACCTTGATCTGAAAGAAAAATTTACGGGGGATAAAGCGAGCGATGGCAAGAGTCTCGAAGCTAAAACCGAAGCTATTCATTCGATCGAAGGAGCAGTGGAGAGGAAAGAGGGAATGGCGGAAAAGGAAACGGCCTATTCCAAGATCCTTGCCAAAGTCGGAGCGCAAAAACCGGTAGTGCTGACAAGCGACGCTGATGTCGTAAATGATGCTGCCACCACTAATTCAGGCATAGACGCTGAGAGCAAGCTTACCAGTCTGGTACAACTAGCTGAAACCAAGGGCATTCCGCACGCCGTGAAGGTGGCGCGACATATGGAAGATAATTATACTCTTGATGAGTTCCATGACCGCTTGCTCGGTGAAGAGCTGCACAATGCTTTGGTGCAAAAAGGGATGATAAGAGAACTATAAGGGCAAATTTCAAATGACAAAATCCAAATGACAAATAAAATCCAAAATTATAAACAAAAACAAAAGTGCTTGATCTAAACTCATTGTTAATCTATCTGATCTATATCTCGGCGGTCGCTTCAATTGTGAGTGGCGTGCTTTTGGTGGTGCGCAGCTATTTTGGTTTTCGCGCTCACATCAATCAATCGATGAATTTGGATCTGGAAATCATCCGTGTTTCCAAGGCGGAAAAACAGGGCGTCCAAGAAAACAGGAATTCTAACGAGATGTGGAAGGAGGAAATCGGCTCGATGGAACAACTATTGACCGCTCTTTCCGGAATAAAGGACACGCGCAGCATATTCAACCGATTGCTATACGGTGCTCCGGGCGTCTCTTTTGAAATTGCCAACAGTGCCAAAAGCGAAGAGATCGTTTTTTACATTTCTATTCCGAAAAAATTTCGCGAATCAGTGGAGAAGCAGATCCACAGTTTTTTCCCCAATGCCGTTTTGGAAAAAGCTCAGGATTATAATATTTTCTTTCCCGGCAGTTTCACTGAAAGTTCGATCTTGAAATTGAAAAAAAGATTTACTTTGCCGGTCAGGACTTATGAAACCATGGAAGTCGATCCCTTGAATGCCATTACGAACGCTCTTTCCAGATTGGAAACAGTAGCGGAAGGTGCGGCTATCCAATTGATCTTGAAACCGGCCGGGACCGCATGGCGGACGCATGGGCGACGCATTGCGCACGAAATGCAACAAGGCAAAAGATTGGCGGACGTGGAGCAATCCTTGGCGCTTAAAGTTGGAACGGGGCTTATGAACGTCGCGTCCGGTGCGATGTCATCTAAGAAAACTGACGATCCTTTCAAAAATGATCCGAAACCTGTGCAACTGACGCCGGAAGAACAAGAATTAGTGAAGAGCATTGAAAATAAAGCGTCCAAGACCGGCTATCACGTCAATATCCGCTTGATCGCTTCAGCCGCCACCAAAGAGCGGGCCCAGATGATTTTGGCGCAGATAGAAAATGCTTTTTCCCAATATGAAAATGGAGATATCAACAGCTTTCAAGTAAGAAGGATCAATAAAAAAGATATCGCCTATAATTTCATCTTCCGCAATTTTATCGAAGAAGAATCCGCTATTCTTAACAACGAAGAAATCGCCAGCATTTTCCATCTGCCCATTTCCACCACTGAAACCCCCAAGATCAAATGGTTGAAATCCAACGCCGCCGCGCCGCCACTAGACATCCCCGCTGCCGAGACAGACAGTATCCTTCTGGGATACAACACTTATCGTGGTGCTAAAACTGATATCCGCATCTCAGAGAAAGATCGCCGGCGCCATCTCTACGCCATCGGACAGACCGGCACCGGAAAATCCAATTTCTTGCAAGAGATGGCCAAGCAGGACGCCAAGGCTGGGCGCGGCTTCTGCTTCATCGATCCGCACGGCGATGCCATCGAAGATATATTGACCGCCATTCCCAAAGAGCGGGCGGAGGATGTGATCGTTTTCGATCCGGCCGATACGGAACGTCCGTTCGGGCTCAATATGATGGAATATGATCCGGCGCGCCCTGAGCAGAAAACTTTTGTCATCAATGAACTGATCGGGATTTTCGACCAATTGTATGATTTGAAAAGCACGGGCGGGCCGATGTTCGAGCAATATATGCGAAATGCCATGCTGCTCGTCATGGAAGATCCGGACTCTGGTAATACCTTAATGGAAATCCCAAAGGTTTTGTCGGACGAAGAATTCCGCAAATTGAAAATCAGCCGATGTCAGAATCCGACCGTGGTGGATTTTTGGACCAAAGAGGCGGAGAAGGCCGGCGGGGAAGCGTCCTTGGCCAATATGGTGCCCTACATCACGTCCAAACTCACCACTTTCATTTCCAACGATCTCATGCGACCGATCATCGCTCAACAAAAATCGACCATCAATTTCCGCGATGTGATGGATAACAAAAAAATTCTCTTGGTCAATCTGTCTAAGGGGCGCATCGGAGAAATCAATGCACGCTTGCTCGGTATGGTGGTGGTCGGAAAAATTCTCATGAATGCTTTGGCCAGAGTAGACACGCCGGAAGATCAGCGCACTGATTTTTTCCTGTATATGGATGAGTTCCAAAATGTCACGACCAATTCCATCTCACAAATTTTGTCGGAAGCCAGAAAATATCGTTTGTGTCTTGTCCTGGCACATCAATTCATCGCGCAGTTGAAAGAAGAAATTTCCAAAGCGGTGTTCGGCAACGTCGGTTCTATGGTCATTCTGCGGGTCGGGGCGGAAGACGCGGAATTTTTGGAAAAGAATCTGGTGCCGACTTTCACCAAGCAGGACTTGGTCAATGTGGACAACTATCACGGTTTCGCCCGCATCCTTATCAACAATCTGCTCACCAAGCCTTTCAATATCTCTTTCTTTCCGCCGACCAAGGGCGATCAAGAAGTGGCCAACGCTTTGAAAGAATTGTCGCGCTTCAAATATGGTCGCGATAAAAATATCGTCAACCGCGAAATCATGGATCGCGCCGGCATGAAAAGTTCCCGCTAAAGATTTTTTTGCCGATTTAAAATAGAGGCTCTCAGGAAGGCCTCTATTTTTTGACTTGACTTTTTTCGTCTTTTCTGCTATTCTATATTGAAAACAAAGGAGGCAGTTATAGTTCATTAAAATTCAGAAAGGAGAAATCGAATATGAGAAACATTATTTTGTTGGTAGCGTTTGTAGTTGTATGGATGATGGTGACACTGACAGTAGTCACAAAGTCTTTCGCTCAGGATGAGGCGCCGCTGGAGAACATAACTACGATCAGCGGAAAGGTCGTGCCAGGAGCCGGAGTTTGGAGACAAGAATTCATCGCTTATGGTAAGTGCTATCTATTGTCGGCGAATGATTCTACAAAAGATGTTTGTCCGGTGAATGATGAGTTGGCTTGCCTTACGATCAAGGGTCAGTTTGTCTGTCTTGGGTGGAAAAACTATGTCACATTCACCTTCTTCCCAATCAACGGGAAAAAATTCCCGCCGATGGAGGCCATCGGGTTCAGCAGTGACGAGAAAAATTATCCCTCAGGAGGGACATATCATCTGGCTGAATGTCCGCCCGAGGATTAGGAGTAAAGCTTATTCTTAACAGCAGATGCAACTATAAGCAGTAACAAAATTCTAGTTACTGCTTTTTTTATTTCCCATTCAACCTCACCATCATGAGGCTGGCGAGGATGGTTAATAAAGTTCCAAAACCGGCCAGGGAGAGGATGAAGAGAATTGGCCAAGCAGTGGGGAGTAAGAAATATAAATAGCCAAGGGCAAGAGCCACCCATGCGCCGGTACACCACGGACAATCCAAGAGTTCGTGCAGTGATAATTTTATGCCGCGGTCATTTTCCGAAAAAGAATCGCGCAAGAAATCAAAGACTAAATCGTGCACTAAAAGGCGCGTAACACGAAAAGTGGCCAGGACTAGCATGAAGAAATCGAACAAGGGCACGCTATGTGGAATTTTGCCGTGGCGAGCTAAAATCGCGATGAGCAGGATGCTCAGCAGGCCAAAAGCGGAAGCGGTCACGAAATGCCAGAAATGCTGGTCTTTCCGAATGTCAGTGTTCATAGGAGTGAAATATTATTCGTTATCATTGCTACTAATACGCTTATCAGCCATAAAACTTGCAATTCGAAGTCGGATATGCGATGATTAGCGCAATAAAAAAAGTGGGTCAGAGAAAATAAAATCAGGGAGGGAGAATATGACAAGGAGGATCTGGAGGATAGGCAGTTTGCTTTCCGGAGATGGATCGGGCACAGAAGCATTCGCATCTGTTTGCGAGAAAGGTTTTGCCAATGGAGAAATTGTTTTGGTCGTTTCCGACAGAGCTGAGGCTGGCGGATTGGAAAGAGCTAGGACGCGCAATATTCCAACTTTCGTGGTGAATGATGAAGAAGTTGGTCGCTCGCCGGCACTGTTTATCAATGACTTTTCAAAACATTTGCTCAGTCTGGAAAAGATAGGGGAATTGATCAGTCAGAGTGCCGACATTATTCCCGTCTCCATTACGGACGTGAATGAGCGCGCGGCGTGGATCATCAAGCGGTTTTTGGCGGAAAACTTTCTGCTGGATATTCTGGTCAAGCACAGGATAGATTTCCTGCTGTTGGATGGATTCGCATGGGAGCTGTCCGCTTTTTTCATCGAACAAGTAGGGATACGTTTCGGCGAGCATTGTCTCGTGGACGTCTCATAAAAGCCTTGCTGGTCAAAGACTTGCAAGGCTTTATTTTATATTAGATTTCTCAGAGTTTTTCACAACCATTTTACTGACGTCAGTAAAATGGTCTATGCTAAAGTAAAAGTCTTAATACTATCTTCGTGATGTCACGAGAAAGAAAATTATTTAATCAAATTAGGCTTAATAGAAAATATGTAAGGATAAAAATATTTAGACCCTTCTCCGTAGGGACAGGTCGCGACCTGTCCCTACAATATTCTTACTCCATTGGTTTCCACTCTGTCGGTTGCATGAGTCCGAAACGGTTACCTTCGGTGTCGCGCGCACCGGCGAACCAGCCGATACCCTTGATCTCATCTTTTTCTTTCGTGATGGTGCCGCCGGCCGTTTTGACATCCATGACGGCTTGGTCGAGATCCTTGACCATTACAGTACAGTCATAGGTGCGATATTGATCTTCACTTTCCATCGGGCGCTGGTATATACCGCCGTTGATGCCGGGACCCGTGCCGGTCTCAATCATCCAATAATCCATCCCGCCGTCTTCCTTCTTCATGGCCTGCTTGATTTTCCAGCCTAAAGCTTTCTCATAGAAGGCCGTGGCACGCGCCACGTCGTCCGCTTGGATCTCAAAATGTATGACTCGGTTGTTCATATTTTTTTTATTCTCTTTTTTGGCGACAGAACGCGCCGCAAAGAAAAAGTTAGTTGTTTATATCATATATACAAACGAAAAAGCCCCAGACTTTCAAAAATTTGGGACGGCTATATTGACAGAATAATATTGATAGTCTAACCTTTACCGGAGAGTTGGCTTGAGGTTTGTGTTGGGGGGATTGACGTGTTCTAAGTGGTACAAGATGCTGGCCTGTCACGCCAGAGATTTAGGTTCAAGGCCTAACATCCCCCAGCACAACTTCTCTTTTGAGGATTTAACACAATCCTCTTTTTTTATTTCCTAATTCATTCCAAATATACCCACCCCGCTAGCGGTGGAGACGTAGGCGTTGTTATTTTTTTCATCCACCGTGAAGCCGGTGGCCTTGGTCAGGTCGGCGTTGTAGTATTGCGCCACAATGTTGCCAGTTAAATCGGTTTTGACAATTCTGGCATTGGTCTTGTCTAAGATGTACAAGAATTGATTGTCACGCTTGGTGAAAAGCGCGTCCGCCTTGATCGGGGTGGCGGCGGTTTCCAAGGTGAAATCTTGTTTTTTGCCTTGGAAGAATTTCAAGAGGCCGCTCTCATCGATCAGATAAACATTTTCTCCGATGGCCATATTTTTGATCTGCGAAAGATCTGTCGCGCCTTTCAACCAATCGATTTTTTGTCCGAAGCCGCCGGTGTCGCGCGGATAACGATAGATCTGGCCATTCGCGCTGTCCGTGACATATAGGTAGGTAAGGTATGTTCCGATAGAAACGACACGCGTGCCACTTGGAATTTCAATGGTGTTGTCTTGGAATTTTTTGGAGGCGGGACTCCAAGAGATGATCCGATTGTCCTGATTCATAAAAAAGATGAAATTTATATCATCCATACCGGCGGAATGTGTCGGGGTGAAATTTTCAGGGAAAGGATAATTCTGGCTGTTCGCGACATCGACTACGCCCTTGGCGCTGATGGCAAAAATTGAATCGTTCAAGTTTATGACGGCGGAAACATTTTCACCGGTGTAAGCAGTTGTTATTTTTTCGACGCGCACTACGTTCTTGTCTCCGGCGAGGGGCAGCGGAGCGGGGGCCGTTTCCGTCGAGACGGCTTTCGGAGCGGGTTTGGCCCCAATCTTGGCGAGGAAATAGGGGACGATGAAAAGGAAGATGATCGCCAAGGCAGCATAAATTTTTTGGGTATAATCCATTTTGGCCAAGATATTTTTCAAGCGGGAAAAGTCAGGCATAATTTTGGTGGGGCGGTTTTCTGTTCGGCGGTCGATCCTTGTGTTGGTCGTGGCAATCGGTGTCAATTTTTCAGAATATTTCCCAATCCAGCCTTGCGGGTCATCGGACGTTCCACTGGGGCTTTCTTGGGCCTGTCCGGCCGCTTCATCGGCGTGATCCCGAGAGGTCTTTTTTTTCTGTCTTTCCTGCCAAAAAGTATGCACGGCCAAACCGCCGGCCTTTATCTTTTGCAATATGATTCCGGAAATAGCCGCTAATGTGTGTCCGATGATGGTCAGCGCCATCAGGATGGATTTTTTACATTTCGGATAATTTTCTTGCCAGAAAAGCAGTAGCTGTTTTTCGATCCTAAGGAAGATTGTCAGGAAGGAAATCGTCCTGTCGGCTGAACGATCCGTATTTTTTTCTTCGGCGGGTGCTTGTTCCGAGTAGGGCCTATCTTCAAAGGAAGGGACGGAGGCTCCTTCTTTGTCAGGGGAGGGTAGCGTTTTTGCGGTTTGGTTTTTCTTCCGCAGCGTTCCGAAAAACTTGAGCGAAGAATCAGTATAGGCATCAAGTTTGTCCTGCCATCCGCCGAGCATTTCTAGGAAATCGGACGATGTCTCTTTCTCTGAGGAGTTGCCTTTGATGTAGATGTGACCGGTTTTCTTATCTACGAATTCACCGTTGTTTTTCGCCAGTTCTTTTTTTATCTCATTGACCAGCGCCTCTCTTTCGCTGGAATTTCTTCCGGGAACACTCTTTTCTTCCGCGTCCGCCGCATTGCCGGAAAAAGTTTCCGATGAAATTCTCAGTGGTCCTTTTGCCATCGTTCTGGGGGATGATTTTTTGGAGAAAGCGGATTGGCTGAAAGCGTTGAAATTGTCGCCTTGTGTCGGAACGGCCATCTTGTTCAGGATTTTTTCTTCCTTCTTGATCCCGATGACCAGTGCAGCGGCGCGTTCCAGTTCGTTCACGAGCGCGGTTTTCAAAAATTGGATGAATTCCGCTGCCGAAAATTTGAGCGCGCTTTTTTTGATCTCTTCCAAAGAAAAAATATCGAACATCGCACTGGTCGTGATGATCAATTTGTCATCTTCCTCCAAACGCCCGCTGACGATATCAGTAAAAGTTTTGAGCGGATTGGGCGGATTGATGGAGGCGGGGTCTTCACTGAGGTCCGTCAAAGTCTTTCCCCGCAACAGCAAGGCGGACGCGTTACCACTCTGGGACAAGTGGAGATTGTTCTTGTCGATCACCAAGAGAATGGCGTTGGTGTGTCCGATCCAAGCGATGTTTTCGTGTTCGGCCAGCTTGGCCAGAGCCAAATTGGCTTTCCTGAGCGCCGCTTCGAAGCTTTCAATTACGCCGCGTTTCGGTTTGGAATAGTATTCTTTTTTGATGACGGAGATCAGATAATTCACGATGTAAGAAGAATCTTCAGATTCATCGGTTATTTCTAAGATTCCGGCTAAGATTCCCAGGTTCTGCTGAGCTATATTTTCCGGCTCGGAGACAAAAACTTCAATGAAAGGCTTGGCATCGTTATGGCGGCAGATCAAGATATTATTAAACGAAGCGGAAAAACATTCAATTTTTTTATCCGATTTTTTTTTGGACATAAGCGCTTATTTTTCTACATTATAACAGCAAAAATTGTCCTTGCCTAGAGTGCTCGATATTTTTCAGGTTCTCTATAGCTTGATAATTTTCACAATTTCCGTTAGGCTAGATTAAGTCAAGCACGGCCTCATCGTCTAGCGGCTAGGACATCAGGTTCTCATCCTGGAAACAGGGGTCCGATTCCCCTTGAGGCTACGAAAAAATTCTCCCTAGGAGAGAGTTTTTTTGTTTGCCAAAGGTTTCAAGCAGGCGTAAACTGGAGGTGGGTAGGGAGATACCCACCCAGATACCCACCTTAGAAACAAAAAAAGAACTTCGCGGAGAAGCTCTTGCAGGATATACTTGCTATAGCAAGTATATCCATAAAATATATAGTTGTCAAATTTCAGTTTGCGTATGTAAGCAATATTTTACCTAATATGAGCCTAGATTCAGGGCATTGACTAGTAGTCTACTTTAGAGTATACTACTCATAAGTAGACTGGGCATATTAAATCAATTATAATATTATTACGAGTATGAAGTTTATAAATCGTAAAAATGAATTGTTAGCTTTAAATGAAAAATGGGAAGCTAATACCTCTCAATTAGTTGTTGTTTATGGAAAAAGGCGAGTAGGAAAGACGGAACTTTTGAAACAATTCGGTCACGCTAAGCCTTTTATATATTTTCTGGCTGACAGAAGGAATCAAGTTGAGCAATTTAGAGAGCTGGGTCGAATTATTGGAGAGTATTTTGATGATGCCATTCTTACAAAGCGAGGCTTTACTGATTGGATAGAGGTGTTTGGGTATTTAAAAAAAAATAAGCAACGATTTGTTTTTGCCATAGATGAGTACCCATATTTAGTTGAGGCTGATAGCGCCACAAGCTCGCTTTTTCAAAAAGGGTGGGATGAATATCTGAAAAATAGTGGAATATTTATGATTTTATCCGGATCAAGCGTGGCGATGATGGAATCGGAAACGTTAATTCAAAAATCGCCGCTCTTTGGTCGACGGACCGGACAACTTTTAGTCGAGCCCTTGGTATTCGATCAAGCGAGTCAGTTTTTCCCGAAAAAATCTTTCCATGATTTTATGCGATACTATTCTATTGTTGGCGGCATGCCAGCCTATCTTTTGCAGCTGGATGGAGAAAAAACACCAGAAGAAAATATAATAAAAAAAATATTCTCACCAACTGAATTTCTTTTTAATGAAGTAGAATTTACATTAAGAGAAGAGTTACGTGAACCGAAAAATTATCTGGCGATTCTGCGAGCTATCTCTTGGGGCAAGCGAAAATTTGGAGAAATCGTCAATGAAACTGGCTTAGGAAAAAATGTCCTAACGAAATATCTTAATGTTTTGGAGCGTCTTCGCTTGATCGAAAAAGAAGTCCCGGCGACAGAAAAAAACCCTCAAAAATCCCGTAAAGGATTGTATCGGATAACGGATAATTTTTTTCGGTTTTGGTTTCAATTCGTCTATCCATATAAGAGCGAATTGCAAATCGGAAGACAGTCAGAAGTTTTGGAGCGATACCAAAAATGTTCAGCGTCTTTGGAGGCGGTAGTATATGAAGATGTTTGTCGTGAATTAGTTTTTGGTTTTGAGAAACATCTTTTTCGTTTTGAGCATGTTGGACGTTGGTGGGAGAAAGAAAAAGAAATAGACCTGGTTGGCATAAATAGAAAAGAGAAGAAGATAATTTTTGGGGAATGCAAATGGTCAGCTAAGCCAGTTGGAACAAATATATTCCTTGATCTTAAGCGTAAAGCTGTTGATGTTCAATGGGAGCGTGGGGAAAGAATGGATTTTTTTATTCTTTTCAGTAAAAGTGGCTTTACGGAGGATATGATTAAATTGGCAAAAAAGGAAAAAGTTTTACTTGTTCATGGAAATGCTTTATTGAAATAATTTTTTATAAAAGGATGAAATTACAAAGAGCAACAATCGAAGACATCCAGGCGCTACTGGAAATTGAAAAAACAACCATCGGAGTGAAGACATATTCGAGGTGGCGCGATGAGAAAGAAATGAAAGAGCGGCTTGATTCTGAAGTGGTATATCTGATTGAGAATGATGGTGTGACAGTGGGGAGTATTTCGTATGAGATAAAAAACGAGAATCACGCGGATATAAGCGCGCTCGTTGTGAAGCCGGAATTTCAAAGACAAGGACTGGCCAAGCAGGCGATGGAGTTGCTTTTGGAAGAGTTGAAGAATTTCAAAAAACTAACGCTGGAAGTGCATCCGGATAATCATTCAGTCAAGCTCTATGAGTCATTTGGATTTGTGACCGAATCACGCCAAGAAAATTATTACGACGGCGAGCCTCGTTTGATTATGATAAAAAATAATTAATTATAGTAATCATGAATCAATCAGGAATTAAAAAAAGCGAAGGCGTTACTATGGAATTCATATTCTCCACTTTTCAGTCAGCTTTTGCGTTCATGCAGCCGTATCTGACAAATTATTCAGAATTTTCAAGGGTCTTGTCCAAAGAAACTCAAGTCAAAGAGGGTGGCAACATTCAATATAATTTTGATTTAGAACTGGATGGAATTTTTCAGAAGAAAATTAGAGAGTTCGGCATTGGAGGGAAAATATTTTCCGAAGAAAGTGGGTGGAATGAGTGGGGAGAGAAAAAATATAGAGTAGTCTGTGATCCGTTTTGCAACAGTTCCTTGGCCTCAAAAACATTCCTGGATGCCGCGATCGGTATATCGATTTTCAGTTATGATTATCGATTTATCACGTCAGCCATCATGGATTATCAGACCGGGATAGTTGGGATGATTGAGGATGGCAAGACTAATTTCTACCAGATCCAGACGAAAGAAAAAATCGTGTTTGATATTCCAGTCAAGGATAAATTGGAAGATGCTTGGGTGGTGATTGCCTTGGAAAATCGAAAAACGAGAGAGGATATTGATAAGGCTAGGCATATTTTGGATAAAGCCAAAAGGATAATCATCAATAGTGGGCACATCTATTGGCTAAGACTGGCGGAAGGAACAATTGATGCTTACCTCGACCCCTTTGGCGGAGAGAAATTGTATGAAATGTTCGCTTGCACCGTGGTGCAGAAGAGCGGTTGCGCGGTGACTGATTTGGATGGAGAGGAATTTGATCCGGTGAAATATCTCAAAATATTCGAAGATGATCGTGACTCCATTTATTATCCGGTAGCTTCAAGGCATAAAGAATTACATAATCGAATATTGAGTACATTGGCAGATACCCATCTGGTAAGAATAAAAGGCGCGGTAATTGCTTAATGGGCTTGAGTCTTGTATAATTTCAAAAGGATTAAAAGGCCTATAAAAAGCTAAAAATATGGATGTCATTGAAAAATTGAAGGAATATAAAAGTCGTCTGGATCCGCTGTTGAAGATCTACTTTAAGAAAAAGATCAAACAGCTTAAGAAGTCCGATATTTTGGCGGTGGAGGCGGTGGAAACGATCGCTGATTTCACTTTGGCCGGTGGCAAGCGTATCCGGCCCGCCTTGGTATATTATGGCTATCTGGCGGCCGGCGGGAAAGATGAAAAGAAAATTTTGGAAGCCTCTATGAGCATAGAATTGATCCATATTTTTTTGCTCATCCATGATGATATCATCGATCGGGACGCTCGGCGTCATGGCGTGGCGACCGTGCATGAGCGCTATAAGAAAATTGGCCGGATGATTTCGTCCAAAGAAGATAGTCTGCACTTTGGCAATTCTATGGCGATGTTGGCGGGGGATATGGCATCCGCCATGGCTTATGAAATCATTTTCAACAGTCCTTTCGCGCCGGAAACCATCATTAGTGCTTTGGATAAGCTTCAGAAAATAGTTTATACCATTGTCCCGGGAGAAATGTTGGATGTGGTGATGGAGATGCGCAAAAAATCTTCCGAAGAAGAGGTTCTCCGGATGTACGAAGGCAAGACTTCCAGCTATAGCTTTGAAGGACCATTGCATCTGGGGGCGATTCTATCGGGGGAAAAGGATGAAAAAATATTGGAAAATTTTTCGGCGTATGCTATGCCGATCGGCAAAGCTTTCCAGATCAGGGATGACATTATCGGACTTTTCGGTTCAGAGAAAAAAGTCGGGAAACCGATCGGATCGGATGTCATTGAAGGCAAGCAAACCATCTTACTCGTCAAAGCTTTGGAAATGGGGAATCGGGAACAGAAAGGAATGATCAAAAAATATCTAGGCAAAAAAGATCTGGTGCCAGCTGAGCTGGAAAAATTCCGCCAAGCCATCCGTGCTACGGGTGCTTTGGAATACAGCCAAAATCTGTCGCAAAAATTGGTGGCGGAAGCCAAAGCAGCATTGGAACGGATCAAATTTGACAATGATGAAGCGCGTGAATTCTTGGTGGCTTTGGCGGATTATATCATTGTCCGCGAGGTCTAGGCGGGAATTTTCAGGGTTGATTTTCTTTCTCTTTTGATTTATTATTTACACATATCTCTTATCCTAAGAACAACCAAGTCTATGATAAATGAATCGAACAAGGTGCCTTTCCATGTGGCGATAATCCCGGATGGTAACCGACGCTGGGCCAGAGAGAGAGGACTTAAGCCTTGGGAGGGACATGAGGCTGGCGCGAAAAATTTGGAAATTCTGGTCGATATCGCGCTGGGAAAAGGAGTCGGAAGCCTGTCTTTTTGGGGTTCTTCCGTCGACAACCTCATCAAACGTCCGCTAGCCGAGAAAAGAGCCCTGCTGGACATTTACAAGAGATATTTCGAGCGATTATTGACGGATAAGAAGATTTATGACAATGAAGTCAGGGTGAATGTGATCGGAAGGTGGGAAGATCAGTTCCCGGAATCGCTCAAGGAAATCATCTGTGAAGTCATCGAAAAAACCAAGCACTACAAAAAAAGGATGCTCAATTTTATGCTGGCCTATTCCGGCACGGATGATATGCTCCGCGCCATCCAAAAGATCAATGACGGGTATGCTGAGAAAACAAAAATTACGGCTGGAATGTTGAAAGAAAATCTGATGACAGCCGAGCTGGCCCCGGTGGATTTTATGATCAGGACCGGTGGGGAGCCGCACAATTCCAACGGTTTTCTGATGTGGGACACGGCTGACGCCCAACTCTATTTCTTTGAAGGCAATTTTCCAGAATTCAAGGATGTTGAATTTGAAAAGGCTCTGGAAGAATATGCTAGGCGAAGCCGAAGATTTGGGAAATAGTTTTTGCGAATATATTGAAGTGTCAGTTGTAGTTATAGAAGCATTTTTGTAAAAAAATAATAATTAATAACCAAACACCAAGGAACAAGATACAAACAAATTTCAAATTACAATAACCAAATTGCAAAAAGCCTGATTATTGTTTATTGAATATTGTTTGGTTATTGTAACTTGTATCTTGGTTATAAATCATATGGCAATGGAATTCACCGATCAAAATTTTGATCAAGAAGTTATGAAAAGCGATAAGCCGACATTGGTTGATTTTTGGGCACCATGGTGCGGACCTTGCCAGATGATGGGGCCGATCGTGGAAGAGTTGGCGAGCGAGATGGGGGACAAGGTCAAAGTTGGGAAGCTTAACGTGGATGAAAACCCAGCCACCGCCCAAGCCTTCACCGTGATGTCCATTCCGACCATCCTCATTTTCAAGGACGGGAAAGTGGCGCAAAAGTTCATAGGGGTCCAATCGAAAGAAGCGTTGAAAGAGGCGTTGGAGAAGATATAAAAATTCAAATATCAAAATCCAAAAAATTTGTCATTTGGATTTATGATTTGATTTGTCATTTGAGCTTTGAAATTTGGAATTAAATCAGCTTTTATTTCTCGCAGTTATAATATCAAGGAATAATAATGCAAACTGAAAAAATTTACGATCTCATCATCATCGGAACAGGTCCCGCGGGCCTCACTGCTTCCATTTATGCTTCGCGCTACAAGCTGGAGCATCTGATTTTTGGCGCGGAATCGGGCGGTCAGATGAATGAAATTTATGATATTGAGAATTGGCCGGGGGATACGCGCCTGAGCGGACATGATCTGATCGCGCGCTTCGTCTCTCATACGGAAAATTATGGGGTTAAGGTCCAAAGAGAGGCTGTCGGCTTCATCCGGAAAAATAGTGAAGGACTTTTTGAGATAGAAACTTCACGGGAAATTTATCTGGCCAAGGCAATAATTTTGTCGATGGGGGCCAAAGCTCGCAAAATGGACATTCCGGGAGAAAAAGAATTCACAGGACGCGGAGTGTCGTATTGCGCCACTTGCGACGCGATGTTTTTTCGTGGTAAGACCGTAGCGGTGGTCGGCGGCGGCAACAGCGCGGCCACAGTTGCCTTGGAGCTCTCTGATTTTGCCACTAAAGTTTATCTGGTCAGCACGGAGGAAAGGCTTGCGGCCGAGCCGGCTTGGTTGGAAAAGATGGCTAATGATCCGAAAATAGAATTGATCAAGGGGACTAAGGTTTTGGAGATAAAAGGCGCCGATGTAGTGGAAAAAATAGTTCTCGATAGGGTTTATGATGACAAGACAAGCTTGGCGGTTGATGGCGTTTTCATCGAAGTCGGCACGGAACCGGGAGTGGAATTGGCGCAAAAGATCGGAGTGGCTATCGACGCGCAGAACTATATCCAAGTCAAAGAAGATATGAGCACTAATATAGAAGGTTGTTTCGCGGCCGGTGACATCACGACGGGATCGAATAAATTCCGCCAAGTCCTGACGGCGGCGGCCGAAGGGGCCATTGCCGCGAACGGAGTGTATAAAAAAATAAAACTAAACCAGAAATAAAAGAGTGTCTCCTTCTGGATACACTCACTCCTATGCCCTCTCTCTGCCAAACCCTCCAAAAAGAATATGTCGAACTGGAAAAGCTGCAACAAGAATTTGCCGCGGCCTTGGACGTGGCCGTGAAAACCAATGAGACCGCCAAAATCAAAGAA
>Ga0172380_10001725_pt1 | contig 37050 bp, 31 predicted proteins | sample Leawe162metaG_FD_119747 | JGI IMG/M metagenome (GOLD analysis project Ga0172380, IMG submission 119747) | Leachate microbial communities from a municipal landfill in Southern Ontario, Canada - Leachate well 162 metaG | ecosystem: Engineered > Solid waste > Landfill > Unclassified | place...
CACCCTTTCGAAAAAATTTGATGTTGTTATATGTGCTTATCCAACATTTGATTTAGCCTGGTTATTATTTCTTTCTCGCATTCCGATGCGAATCGGCACAGGCTACCGCTGGTATTCATTATTATTTAATAAAAGAATTTACGAACATCGAAAGTATGGATTAAAAAATGAACTCGAATATAATGCGGGATTATTAAGCCCCCTTGGTATAACAGAAATCCCAACTCCTCGAAACGTATCATTTAATCTACAACCCGACCAGAAAAGTGAACAGATTGTTGACGAATTTCTTTCTTCGCTCGGAATAAAGACTTCAAAAAAAATTGTAATTATACATCCCGGAAGCGGTGGAAGTGCTTCTGACTTACCAAAATCGCACCTTAAAGAATTATTGAATCAATTGGCACACAAATTGGATTGTGTGATATTAATAACAGGTTCACCCGCTGAAAAGGAACTTGCTTCATATTTTGTTGTAGAAAACAACGTATATAATGCGGCGGGTCTTTTTAACCTTAGTTCTTTAATGGCATTGATAGATAGAGCTTCTTTAATAATAGCAAACTCTACCGGACCTATCCATATTGCAGCTGCACTTGGAAAGTTCGTTGTAGGTTTCTATCCAAAGGGACAAACAACCTCCCCTATCCGTTGGGGTCCTTTTACTGAACGGAAACTGATTTTTACTCCCGTTGGCGAGTGTTTAAACTGCATGGAGACTATCGATATCAATCATGTATTTGAGGAGATAAATTCAAAATGGGAAAATATATAAATAAAATTTTTATCGTATTAGCATTGCTGCCATTATTGATTTCGGCACAGAAAACTGATTTTAGGACAATTGAAAATAATGCTTTCAAAGTGGGCGAAAAACTTACCTTTGAAGTAAAGTATGGATTCGTTACCGCCGGAATTGCCGAAATGGCAATTCCAAGAATGACAAAACTTTCCGGGCGCGACGTTTATAATATCACATTTACTGTTAATTCAGTTTCTGGATTCGATCCATTATATAAAGTTCGCGATCGCTACGAAACATATCTCGATAAAGAGGGACTGTTTCCTTGGAGATTCGAACAGCATATTCGCGAGGGTGGATTTTCTCGCGATTTCTCCGCCTATTTCGATCATCGTAAAGGTAAAGCAAAAACTTCCGAAGGTACTTATGATATTCCTCTTTATGTGAATGATATAGTTTCAGCATTCTATCTTGCACGTACTTTTGATTTCGATAAAATGAAACGTGGTGAAGTTTTTAAGTTACAGAATTTTTATAAAGATAAAGTCTATCCGTTAGATGTGGTTTATAAAGGTAAAGAAAAAATCGAAGTAGCTGCCGGTACATTCAATTGCATAATCGTGGAGCCTTTAATTGTAGAAGGCGGATTATTCAAGAGTGAGGGAAATATACTTGTATGGCTAAGTGATGATGAAAATAGAATACCTGTAAAAGTGCAGACCAAAATTTTAATCGGTTCTATCGATGCCGAACTAATCAAAGCCGAAGGACTTGCAAATAAGAAATAACACACCTCCTGCACGGGATTTCTTAATGCGAAAAGATATTTTTTATTTGTTCAATATTCTTTTTATTTACGAGAACGAGCACTGTATCGCCTGTTTCTAATATTGTTTCCCCTATCGGTATGATACTCGCTTCATCTCGCCAAATAAGTATTATCCTGCTATCATGCGGAAAATCGAGTTCCACTATTTGTCTCCCTTTCATATTTGAGTTATAAGGAATTATAAATTCCAAGAGATCGGTATCAAGACTTGTAGTAGCATTGAACTCTATCGGAAGTTCGGGTTTCTTTTTTTCTTCTTGACTAAGTTTTAATAATTTTGCCACGGGATTAATCGTCCATCCCTGCAATACAGTAGAAAGCACCACTATAAAAAATACCACATCAAAAATCAGATCCGCTTTTTCGATCCCTGCAAGTAGCGGAAATGTAGCTAAGATAATTGGTACTGCTGCCCTTAATCCTACCCACGAAACAAATAGTTTTTCTTTCCAATTATATTTGAATGGTATGAGTGCAATAAAAACACTAAGCGGACGAGCAACAAACATTAATGCTGCTCCAATTATTAATCCGATTCCCATTACATCAATTAAGCTCGATGGATAAATTAATAAGCCGAGAGTTAAAAACATTGCTAACTGACCGAGCACAGCCAATCCATCAAAGAATCTAATTGAACTTTTTTTATGAATGAATTGTGAATTACCGATTACTATTCCACCTATATACAATGCCAAAAATCCGCTTCCGCCAATTAATGCAGTAAGTGAATAAAGTGTTATGCATACTGCAATTGCAAATACGGGATAGATTCCTTCGTAAGCAAATTTGAGTTTGTTGATTGAATAGACCATTGCCTTACCAATAATCAATCCGGATGCAGCCCCGATACTCATCTGCATAAAAAACATTCCGATAATTGATAAGAATGATTTATCAGGCATTAAAATTAATTCAAGTGTGCTGATAGTAAGAAAAATCGCCATAGGGTCATTACTACCTGATTCCAATTCAAGTAGTGGTTTTATGTTCCCTTTCAAGCCGATGCGCCTCTGCCTAAGTATTGAAAAAACTGCCGATGCATCAGTAGATGAAATTATTGCTCCAATTAAAAAACTCCATAGGAACGAAACATCCAAGATAAAATGTATGAGAATGCCTACAATTAATGCAGTTAAAAATACTCCTAAAGTTGCTAAGGTTAAAGATGGGATAATTGCTTTTTTCCCGGTTGACCAATTAGTTTCTAATCCACCGGAAAATAAAATAAATATAAGAGCAATAGTACCAATAGATTGAGCGAGTGCCGGGTCATCAAAATAAATATTACCAACACCCTCCGAACCTGCGAGCATTCCAACTCCAAGAAAGAGCAATAAAGTGGGCACTCCGATATTATCTAATATTTTAGCAAGCAATATACTTGCTAAAAGAAGCACTCCTATAATCAATAATAAATATTCTAATGATAGCAATTTTGAAGACCCTCAAGAATTTCGGAAATATACAAAATTAAATTTCTATTCGCTTTATTCTAAATACCCAATTTTTTTATTTTACTCTGAAGAGTAGTAGGTTTTATTTTTAGTAATGCTGCCGCCCCCTCATTTCCATAAATTTTTCCTTCTGTAAATTCTAATGCTTTGAGAATAATTTTTTTTGTTTCCTCTTCAAAAGATTTTATCGACTCCATATTTGCATCTATGATTTTTGCACTATTTTTCTTTTCAAAAATTAAATGGATTGGTTTAATAAAACCATCTTTTGCAAGTATTGCCCCTCTTTCGAGAGTATTCTGAAGCTCTCTCACATTTCCGCTCCAATAATTTCCCTCCAACACTCTTATCGCACCATCTGAAAGGAATAATCTTTTATCAAATTTTTTTGAAAGTTTTTCTAAGAAATAATTAGACAATAAAAATATATCACCGTTTCTTTCTCTTAATGGTGGGAGGGTGATTGGAAATACATTCAATCGATAGAATAAATCTTCTCTAAATTTTTTTTCTTTTACTTTCTCTTCAAGATTAACATTTGTGGCAGCAATAATTCTTACATCAGCGTGATAAGTTTTTTCACTTCCGAGACGTTCAAAAGTACCTTCTTGAATTGCTCTTAAAAGTTTTGGTTGAATCTCATAAGGAAGATCACCGACTTCATCCAATAAAAGAGTTCCTCCATCGGCAAGTTCAAATCTCCCTCTTCTTAAAGAAGCCGCACCTGTGAAAGCCCCTTTCTCATGCCCAAAGAGTTCACTTTCGGCTAAATTATAATTTAGTGCTGAACAGTTTAATGCAATGAATGGTTTTTTTGAAAAATTAGATAGTGAATGTATTGCCTTTGCTGCCTGCTCTTTTCCGGTTCCTGTTTCCCCTAAAATAAGAACATGCGAATTTGTTGGTGCTACTAATTTAATTTTATCAATCACCTGAATCCATTGATAGGAATTCCCAACTAAACCTTCAACAGTATTACCAATATCACTTAATAGAGATGTACGTTCATACATAAGTGTTTCTTTTTCATTTGCTAAGTTTTCATTTTCAATTGTCTGAAGCAATGCTAACGAGATAAGCTTTGAAAGTGTTTGCGCAATACTTACGCGTTGTGGAGTAAAAATATCGCACTGCCGATGGTCTAAAGTCATTAATCCAAGAATTTTATTATTTACTTTTAGCGGGGCTAACATACACGAATGACCCATCGGCAAATCAAGAACTTCTTCATAAGTATCATGATGATTTTCATCTGCTGTTTCTTCCACCAATTTTACTTCACCAATTCTCATTACTTCTTGAAGATCAGGTCGATTTGCCAATCCAATCTGATATTTCTCAATCTCTCCATTTACAAGGGGACCTTTTGCATAACGCACCTTTAGTCGATTATCTTCTTCTCTACTTAATATTACTGCAAGTTCATAGGGGATAATCTCATTAATTGCCTCAAGAACAATATCCATCGTTCTTTTTGGTGTTAATCTAAAATTCGCACCATCATAAGACATATTATTTTTCATGTTTTCCACCGATATTACGTTAATAACGATATTTAGTTATTATAAATACCGAAATATCGTGTATTTTACAAATGATTTTTTGCTTTTTATACTTAACTCATTATAATGAAACAAGTTAGCTTGATTGAAATCTCTGGTACGTTCTTTGTATAGATATAGCAAACATTATTTAAAGGAGAAATGAAATGAAAAATGGATTAAACTCAGAAGTAAAAAACGAAATCGCAGAATTATTAAAACCAATTTTAGCAGACGAACAGGTTTTATACGTTAAAGTTAGAAATTATCATTGGAATATTACAGGAAGTCAATTTTTTGCTCTACACGTAAAATTTGAAGAACTTTATACTGAATTGGCTTTAGATGTTGATGAACTTGCAGAGAAGATTCGTGCACTCGGTGTTTTTGCTCCAGGCTCAATGAGCGAATTTCTTAAGCTTTCAGGTATAACAGAAGAAAAAGAAAGCAACTACCCTGATCAATTTAAAATGACTGAAAACATTGCAAATGATTATGAATTTTTGACTATGAGGATTAAAGATGCAGGTGCTAAAGTGCAGGAGCTTGGCGATGAAGTTACCGCAGGGCAGCTTTATTCATTAGCTGAAAAATATGATAAACATGTTTGGATGCTTAAATCTACGGTACAGAAATAATTCATTTTGAAGTGTTTAAAAGGAATAAAAAGGATTAGGAATACGAAAAGAAGAGAAATAATATAACATTTAGAAACCTCCCTTTTGCTACTTAGGGAGGTTTTTTTATTTTATTAATTCTGATGGATTTTTGCCAAATTGATCAGTAAAACATTTTGAAAAATAAGAAACACTATTAAATCCACTTTCGAAAGCTGCTTCTGAAACATTCTTACCATCTTCAGTAATTAATTTTAATGCTTTCTGCAATCTAAAATGACGAATAAATTCATTCGGAGATTTATTTAGAAGTGCACTCATTTTCCTTCGCAATGTTGAAGAACTATATCCTAAATCATCCCCTAATTTTATTACATCATATTCAGGATCTGAATATTTCTTTTCCATCGCATCAACAATTTTCGTAATCAACCCTTTATCAAGTTTTGTAAGACCATTATAATCTGCGAAATCAGAGAAATTTTGTTTACTTATCTCCGATAGAAGCTTTTTCTGAAGATTCCCTCTTAATGCTATAAGATTTCTAATCCGGGCAACCAGCTCGGTTGAATTAAATGGTTTAATCAAATAATCATCTGCTCCGGTTTCTAATCCTTCTAACTTATTTTCGATTGCAGCTTTCGCAGTTAATAATATTACGGGAATATGACTTGTAATTGAATTAGATTTAATCTCTTTGCAAAGTTGATATCCATCTTTTATTGGCATCATCACATCACTTATTATAAGATCCGGAATTTTTTCTAATGCTTCATTAATACCTTCTTCGCCGTTAATTGCTTCAAGAATATTGAAGTGTGGGGATAAGACTTCCACAATAAATTTTCTCATATCCGAATTATCTTCAACCAATAGGATAACCGATCTATTTTGGTAATCAACTTGATTTGTAATAATATTCGGTTCTTCATTTGCTGATGAAATAATATATTCTTCATCTAATTCCAATTCATCAAGGATTATACAATCGCTATAAAAAGAATCATCGATTGGTATTGAAACAATAAAAATAGAGCCTGAACTTTGGTTCGACAATAATTTAATCTTACCTTTATGAATTTCCACGAGTTCCTTTGTAAGCGCAAGACCAATTCCGCTTCCCTCATGTTCACGTATTTTGCTTGAATCAACTTGATAAAATCGATCAAATATTCTTTCTCTATTTTCTTCCTTAATTCCAATTCCGGTATCGCTGACTTTCATGATTATTCTGTTTTCTTCGGTAAATAATTCACAAATTACTTCTCCCCCTTTAGGAGTAAACTTAATAGCATTTGAAACAAGGTTGTTGATGATTTTTTGAATTTTATCAGGGTCAAAATATGTATAAAGTGAATCGATTGAAGAAACTACTTTAAAATCAATCTCCCTCGCTTGTGAAAGCGAATCAAAGGAAGACGCAATACCTTTAAAGAATGGGACAAAATCTTTTTTTATAACAGCTAGTTTCATTCTACCCGATTCTAATTTGGAGAGGTCTAATAATTGGTTTATCAATTGAAGTAAGCGCTTTGAATTTCGATGAACCATTTCAAGAGTTTTCTTTGTTTTGAAATCGTTTGTCTTTATAATTAAATTTTCTACCGGCTCTAAGATTAAAGTTAATGGAGTTCTAAATTCATGCGAGATATTTGCAAAGAAGTTGGATTTAATTCGATCGGTTTCTTTTAATTTATCTGCTTCGAGTTTTTGAAATCTTAAATCATTCTGAAGTTTTATTTTATTTAATTCATAACGCCTTACCCATAAATAAAGAAAACTAAATAAAGCAACATAAAATAAATATGCCCACCAAGTCCGATACCAAGGAGGACTTATAATTACTGCAATTTCGAGAGGGTATGTATCCCATAATCCATCATTAAACCCAATTACTTCAAATTTATATTCACCCGGATCGAGATTAGTATAAGTAACTTCATTTCGCTTCCCGGCATCTATCCATTCACTATCAAATCCTTCTAATTTGTATTTGTATCTATCCTTAGAGGGAGTTATATAATTTAGGGAACTAAACGAAAACGAAAATACATTCTGATCATATTCTAATTTGATTTCATTTGAGTATGAAAAAAGCTTACCTGAGGGATCAAATTTATTAAAGATTTTTAAATTGCTTAACTGAACATTCTGGAGATAATTTTCTAAACTTATCTTTTGAGGATCAAAATATAATACCCCATTATCTGTACCAAAAAATAGTTCGCCCGATGGAGAAACTGAGAATGAATTTCTAAAAAAATTATTGCTCGGTAGTCCATCAGTTTTTGAATAATTTATAAATGTTTTTTTTTTCTTATCAAAGAGAGTTAAACCTTTTTCAGAACCAACCCAAAATTTATTATCATCGAGACAAACAATAGAATTTATTCTATCTGAAGGAAGCCCGGCTTCGAGTGTATATTTATAAAATTGTTTTGTTTTTGGATTAAAACTTTTTAATCCTTCATGCAGCGAACCGAGCCAAAGCATTCCATCCTTATCTTGGGCTAAAGCCCAGTATTGATTGCTAATAGGGAATTTTTCGTTTACATCTTTATAAAAAGTCCACTGCTTATTATTTTTATCAAAACTAAATAACCCCCACCAAGTAAGTATCCAAAGTTTATCGTTATCATGTGGAATAATTCCAGTGATTGATGGGAATGGAATTACAAAAGTTGTAGGTGGAGTAACGTGATAAATTTTTTCTTTATTAGTATTCAAATCGTATTTTACTAATTGATCTCCCGATCCATACCAGAGAAAACCATCTTCATCTTCGTAAATTGAATATACTGCCGCATTTTTAATATTAGTAAATTTATTCAAATCAGAATTAGTTGTGCCCGTTTTAGGATTGAATTTAATTATTCCGTTACCTGTCCCTATCCATAGATTTTCTTTACTGTCTCTATAGATTTTATAAATCTGATTTGGAAGATTATTAGAAGTATTATCTGTAAACTGAAAATTCTTTAGCGATTGAGTTTTGCTATTGTATAAGTAAAGTCCTTTTCCCTCAGTACCTAAAATAATATTTCCGTTATTATCATTATATAATGCTGAAACTGTACCAATGGAAATTTTTTCTTTATCATCTGTGATTGCAAATAGATTTTTAAAATTCTCCTTATTTCTATTAAGGATATATACACCTGAATAAGTAGTTGGTAACCATATTGAACCAGCTTTATCAATTAATGGAAACGAAAGTCCATCCATTTCGAAATTTTTTGGCTTCTCTTTTTCAGTAAATAAAGGACTTATTTTAAATGAATTTTTATCTAATTCAAAAATTCCATTTTTAGATGTAGTAATCCAAATTTTGCCTTTTGTAATTTCTACAGCCGATGTTACTCGATAAGGAAAACTATTTTTGCTGATGATTTCTTTTGTCTTAAAGTCGGATTCATTGGTAGCAATTATAGAACCCGCAGTAGGAAAAGAATAGACAACCTTATTTACTGTATCCTCACAAATAGCAACAACAATTTTAGAAAGACTTACATTACTAAATTTACCTGTCCTTTTATTTAACCTACTTATACCATAGTTGGTAGCAAACCAAAGATTTCCATCTGAAAATTCATATATTCTATTTACTTCTGATGATACTAATCCATTTCTAATAATTTTTTTATTAATTTCTTTCTGAATATAATTTGCATTCGATAATGGCAGTTCTAATAATTGGATACCCCAAAATTCGGGGAAATCGGGTGGAGTAAGATTCCAATTCCCGAAGGAATGGTCATTGTCAGAAACATACTTTAAATTATATTGACCTTCATCTAATTCAATTATATCATAACAAATCCTATTCTTATCGCTTCCCCCGGCATTCAAACTTTTATCCCAATTCATTTGCCAGATTATTTTCCCTTTTGAGTTTACAATTGAGCCATAATCAAAGGGTTGTCCATTAGGTATTTCACCTGATGCAGCTACAAGAAATTTTTTCTTCTCTTTTACTGTAAAATTTTTAGAGATATTTTCATTATTTTCGACCTTAATTGCATCAATAATTATCTTATTATTTTTCCTTAGGGAATTAATGATTTCTATTACTTTTGGATTGTAAGTCGGTCCTCCGGCGAAATAATTTGTAAAGTTATCTTCCTCGTAATTGTATTTACTTAAAGCAAATGGAGTAGCACACCAGATATTTGCATTAGAATCAATAAATATATTTTTTACAACAACATGAGGGAAACTATTTTTATCATTGAAAATAATATTATAATGAGTAAATTTTCCGGTCTTAGGATCAAATCTATTTAATGCACCTCCAACTGTCCCAATCCAAAAAAATCCATGAGTATCTTCTATTATGCTTTCAACATAATTGTTAGAAAGTGAGCTTGAATCGGAAGGATTATTCTTATACGTTATAAAATTATATCCATCATATCTTTGGAGTCCGTTATTTGTACCAATCCAGATAAACCCGTGGCTATCCTGAAAAATACAATTAACAGTATTATTCACTAAACCATTTTCGGTAGTAATTTGATTAATTTTGAAATTGCTTTGAGGAAAGCTGATTTCCGAAAGCAATAAGAGTAGCAATATTGAAAATTTTATAAATCGAAGCATAATCTCTGGAATTGAATCTTACCAAATTAACAAAGATTAATATTTATTACCATTCACTATTAATTTAATTATAAATTGATTATATCTTGCAGTTAAATAAATATGATTTAGCAGAATTGTATAATTATACTTAGATTGATTATCTGATTAAACAAAAAAGGAATACCATGATACAAACAAAAGGATATGCAGCCAAATCTGCAACTACACCATTAGAAGCTTGGAATTTTGAGAGAAGAGAAGTAGGACCAAAAGATGTTCATATAAAAATTCTTTATTGTGGCGTATGCCATTCGGATATACATTTTGCGCGTAGTGAATGGTTCCCTACTAATTATCCATTAGTGCCGGGTCATGAAATTGTTGGAAAAGTAGTAGAAGTTGGCAATGACGTTACAAAATATGAAGTCGGTGATACAGTTGGAGTTGGATGTCTTGTTGATTCATGCCATTCATGTCCGAGCTGCGAAGCCGGTCAAGAACAATTTTGTGCAGAAGGAATGATTGGCACTTATGGCTCTCAAGAACGAGGCAAAGAGACCTTTACTCAGGGCGGTTATTCAGATCAGATTGTAGTGGATGAGCATTTTGTTTTACGCATTCCTGAAAATCTGCCTTTAGAAAAAGTGGCTCCACTTTTATGTGCTGGAATTACAACCTATTCGCCTATAATGAGATGGAGAATGGGCGAAGGCGATAAAGTAGCCGTTCTTGGTCTTGGCGGTTTAGGGCACATGGCGGTTAAAATTGCAGCTTCACTCGGTGCAGAAGTAACAATGCTTAGTACTTCCCCGGAAAAAGAAAAAGATGCTAAAAAATTAGGTGCTACTCACTTTGTCCTGACAACTGACGAAGGACAATTTAAAAAATATACAGGTTATTTTAATTTTATTATTAACACCGTTTCGGCACAGCATGATTATAATAAATATATGCAGTTACTTGGTGTAAATGGTGTTATGGTTTGTCTTGGAGTTCCTCCCGTTCCAACGCCCGTTCATGCAATGAGTCTTGTAATGGGTAATAAAACCATTCAAGGTTCATTAATTGGCGGGTTAGAAGAAACTCAAGAAATGCTCGATTATTGCGGACTAAATAATATTACATCCGAAGTGGAAGTAATCCCGATTGATAAAATTAATGAGGCTTTTGATAAAACAATTGCCGGAGATGTTCATTACCGTTTTGTCATTGATATGGCTACTTTGAAATAATTAGTTATCGAGATAGATAATATGAATAAAAAATATCTTTTATTTTTTTCTTTTGCTGTGTTAATGGTTAATCTAATTTCTTGCAGACAAAAGGAGGAGCCCAAAGTAGAATATCATTCCAAGTCTTTCATAAATAGTTTTGAAGTAGATAGTATGCATTTGGTGGAATTTAATTTTGACATTTTAGAAATTGATAAAGCACCTACTTCTGCTGCGAAAGATTCTATTAATAAGTATCTCCGTTTATTCTATAATGAAAATGTTACAGGAGAATATAAAGTTAATAGTGTAGAGCTCTTGTTTGATTCTACCTTAGCTGATTTCAAAAAGGAAATTCCAAGTGCTATCGAAATGGGTTTTTCATATAGTATTGGAGTAGATAGATCAGTAAAAGTCGTTTTAAATGATTTTAATCTTTTTACTTATCAAATTACCGGATATCAATTTACCGGTGGTGCTCATGGTATGACCTATCTCATTAATTATAATTTCGATGCTACAACCGGAAAACAGATAGAGTTAGACCAATTATTTAATCACGGTTCTCAAGAGACAGTAAGGCAGTATGCTGAAAAATATTTTAGAGCTAAGAATAATTTAATGCCTAATGATAATTTAGAATCCGCCGGTTTTTGGTTTGAAAATAATAAATATGAATTAAATAATAATTTCCTAATCGGAAAAGATTCGCTTTCATTTTTGTATAATCAATATGAAATAGCGGCTTATGCCTACGGTCAATTTGAAGTTAAGATACCTTATAACGATATAAAAGATATTATTAATAAAGATGGGGCTTTGAAATTCGTCTTTGAAAAATAAAAACAATCACGAGTTTTCGTTTATTCCTATCGGATACGTAAAATCAGATTTTAAACACCGGTACGAGACTCCCCGCCAGGGGGTTCTCGCTGGTGATTCTATTTCTTATATTCAATTAGAAGAGGGTAATAATTTCCAACAAGCAATAAAAGAATTAGAAGGTTTCGATAGAATCTGGGTTATTTATGTTTTCCACTTGAATGAAAATTGGAAGACTATGGTTAATCCACCGCGTCATTTAGATAAAAAAGTTGGCGTATTTGCTTCACGTTCGCCTCACCGTCCCAATCCAATTGGAATCAGTTGTGTGAAATTTGAAAAGATAGACGGTTTAAAAATTTTCATCAGCGAATCTGATATTTTAGACGGCTCGCCCATTCTTGATATAAAACCATATCTCCCTTATTCAGATTCATTCCCTGAATCATCAACCGGGTGGGTTAGAACTGATATTGATGAAAAATATATTGTTGATTTTTTGCCTGCAGCTGCAGACGCTTGTGATTGGTTAGAAAAAAATGCTGAGATTAAGCTGATGAATTTCGCCCGACTTCAATTGGAGTTTAAACCTTCGGATAATACCCGTAAACGTGTTTCTAATATTGGCGCTGAGTTTGAGCTGGCTTACCGTACTTGGAGAATCAATTATACGGTGGATGAACATGAGAAGAAAGTATTAGTAAAAAATATCCACAGCGGATATACTTTAAAAGAACTCTCCTTCCCTGAAGATAAATATGAAGACAAAGCCCTGCATAAAAAATTTAATAAACTGCCTTTTTAACTCGCAAATTCTTAATAAAATTCCCTCCCGCAATTTATTATGATTACTTTTGGGCATTTTCTATACATGATAAAGCTATTATGACTACTTTTTGCTGTTTTCTATATATGAGAAAGTTATTATAATCGTTTTTTCTTTAAGAACTCTTCTACAGGTCTGGATTTCCCTTCGAGATATTCTATGTAAAATGAAAAAGGGCGATGCCCTCCATCGCCCCCGTTCGTAATTCTCTGAATATTAATCCAGAAAATATAAATTTTTCAATCTCAATTATGAATCATCGCTCATAAATTACTTAAGAATTACTTAAATATACATTTTCTCGATTAACAAAAGGATTAATTCCTATTTAATTCGAAATAAGAATCCGGTTTTTATTTAATTATTCATTTTTATTGCCATTTTTCTTTGTTATTTTTATTTCATTATTAACTTATTATACCATATATGCAAGAAGACGATTTAAAAGAAAATAATTCCGAATATAAAGAGGATGAAAACCCGAATCCTGAGGATAATCCACCACCGTTAAAATCGACCATCAATCCCGTTTATGCCGCTTTTTTTGGTCTCTTTGCCGTGTTTATTCTATATCAATTCGGTGGAGCTATTCTTACGCTTCTTATATTCGGTGCTGATTTCCAAAAAGCTGATGTGAACGCCACTCGTTTATTAACAATGGGCGGTCAGATTCTCTTTATTCTCCTACCTGCGCTCCTTTTTACTAAATATTTTTATAATGACATCACACGTGTACTACGAGCACATTTACCTAGTTGGAAAGAAATTGCAGTTTTTACAGTCGGACTATTTATTCTTACTCCCCTGCTTCAAGATATAATCTACATCCAAAATTATCTTTTTGATTTAGGTGCTAAAAATTTCGATTTGCTTAGAAAATTCAAAGAGATGTTCGACCAATTAGATAAAATTGTAGAAGGTGCATATGGAAGTTTACTTAATGCCAATAATCCGGTGGAAATGGTTTTAATTATTGCCGTTGTAGCCGTTACACCTGCTATTTGCGAGGAAGTTTTTTTTCGTGGCTACGTTTTAACGAGCTTCAATCAAAAATTTAAACCCTTTTTCAGCGCACTTGTTACAGCATTCTTTTTCGCAATCTATCATTTTAATCCGTATGGCTCGCTTGCATTAATATTACTTGGATTATATTTTGGATTCGCCGCTTATACTTCTGATTCAATAATTGTCCCGATGTTTCTACATTTTTTAAATAATTTTTTGGCTATTCTTGCTTACTTCATCCTTGGTAGTGATGAGTTATTAAATTCAAATTTGCCTGATGATGGTGTGATTGCACCCCACTTTATTAGTCTTTTCTTTTTGACGGTAATCTTCTTTATTTTTATTTATCTTTTAAAGAAGAACTACAATAAGTTCGTAACTAAATAATAGGAGGTTATTATGATCTGCCCTAATTGTGAATCAGAATATATTGATGGAATAATTACTTGTGCTGATTGTGGCATCGAGCTTATTCCGGAGAAAGAATTTGAAGGTAACTTAATTACTCCTGCAGATTGGGTTATTGCATTTACATCTATGGACCCTATTGAAGTCGATATGCTAAAAGCTAATCTTGAAGGTGCTGATATTGAATGCTTAATTCTTTCCCAAAAAGATAGCAGCTATAATATTTCTAACTCCAATTTTTCATTAGTAAAATTATTAGTGAAAAAATCGGATGCAAAAACTGCTGCGGAAATTATTAATGATATAAACGATCGAGCTGAAGAGGATGAAGAAGGTTAAATGAAATTTAACAATCTATCGGTTAGAATTGCTGTTGCCCTTATCGGGATCCCTGCTTTAATTGCTCTTAGCTTAACAGGCAAATTGGCATTTCTTGCTTTCATTCTTGGTATTGGTATTGTAGCATTATATGAGTTTCATGTAATGGTAAAGTCTAAAGGTCATTCTGCCAATTTGCTTTTAAGCGGATTAGCGTTAATCTTAATAATTATAAATGCCTATTCGGAATTTATCAGTTTTGAAATCTTAGTTACGATCTTTATCCCACTAATTTTATTTTATGAACTTTTTCGTAATAAAAATTCTGCCATTCAAAATATCGGATCTACATTAATTGGGATTTTTTATATCGGATTATTTTCAGCTTCGCTTATTAAGATACGAGAATTTTATAGTTATTCAGGCTCAATATACGATCAGGGCGGGTTTTTAATAATTAGTATAATGGTTACTATCTGGGTATGTGATTCAGCTGCATATTTTTTCGGAATTGCATTCGGTAAGAATAAACTCTTTCCAAGAGTGAGCCCAAATAAAAGTTGGGAAGGTGCAATTGCAGGTTTTGCTTTCTCCATTCTTGCAATGATTGTTCTTCGATCATTTTTAATCGATTTTTTGCAATGGATTGATGTCCTCGCTATTGGTGTAATCATCGGTTCTATTGGTCAAGCAGGAGATTTAATTGAAAGTCTTTTTAAGCGTGATGCCGGTGTGAAAGACTCTTCTTCAATACTTCCGGGTCATGGCGGTGTTTTCGATCAGTTCGACTCTCTTCTTTATTCTTCTCCTGTAATCTATCTCTATCTACATTTTTTTGTAAAATAATATTTGTTTGTGAAAGGATTTTAAGTAATAATGCCTAAGAAAGAAAAAATTTCCATAATTACACTTGGATGCTCTAAAAATACAGTTGATTCGGAACGATTAATGAATCAGCTTAAATTGAATAAATTTTCGTTAGTCGATGATTCTAATGAAGCAGATTCAGTAATAATTAATACATGCGGGTTTATTGATGCCGCTAAAGAAGAATCGATTAATACGATTCTTGAAGCTATCGAGCTAAAGAAAAGCGGTAAGCTAAAAAAAGTTATTGTTGCCGGCTGTCTATCCGAACGTTACAAAGAAGATTTGCTAAAAGAAATTCCTGAAGTGGATGCCTTCTTCGGCACAGAAAAATATGAAGAGATTTTAAAGGAGTTTGGTGCTGATCTTAAATATGAGCTTTTGGGGGAAAGAACTCTTACAACTCCAAAACATTTTGCGTATTTAAAAATTTCTGAAGGATGCGATAACCCGTGCTCGTTTTGTGCCATTCCATTAATGCGCGGACTTCATAAATCCATTCCAATAGAAGATTTACTAAAAGAAGTAAAATTCCTCGCCGATAAAGGTGTAAAAGAAATTAATGTTATTGGACAAGATACAACGGATTACGGTAAAGAGACCGGTAATAGAAACGCTGCAGAACTAATCCGAAAAATCACAGAAATCAATGGAATCGAATGGGTGCGTTTATTATATGCATATCCTTCCCATTTCCCTGATGATTTGATTGACGAAATTGCCAATAATCCCAAAGTTTGTAAATATGTTGATATTCCTCTTCAGCACATATCAGATAAAGTATTAAAATCAATGAGGAGAGGCATAACTAAAAGAAGAACCACCGAGCTTTTAGAAGAACTTAAAAAAAGAGTTCCGGGTATAACTCTAAGAACAACCTTTATTGTCGGCTATCCGGCAGAAACAGAAGTAGAATTTAATGAACTTTGCGATTTCGTTAAAGTGATGGAGTTCGATAGAGTTGGCGTTTTTAATTATTCCGTTGAAGAGAATACTCCAAGCTTTATTCTTGGAGATCCGGTTTCCGATGAATTAAAAGAAGAAAGAAAATCGATTCTAATGGAGATTCAAAAGGAAATATCTACAAGGAAAAACGAAAGCCTAATTGGAACAACAATGAAAGTAATAATAGACAGCAAAGAGGGAGAATATTATATAGGCAGAACCGAAAGAGATGCTCCTGAAGTTGATGGCGAAGTTTTAATAAACGCTGAGGATAATACACTAAAAGTAGGGAATTTTTATGACATTGAAATTGATGATAGCAATGAGTATGATTTATTTGGTAATTTAGCAAAAAAAGGGAAAAGGTGATTTTATGAAACGAATCTTACTATTCTTATTATTTTTAATTACAGTCGATATAATTAATGCGCAAGTGGAATATTCGAGAGATTCACAATTCTTAGGCTCGGCTCCATTTTTTTCGATAGATGCAGCGTCTTATAAAAGCAGTAAAGAAGGTAAAACAAGAGTTGATTTCTTTATACAAGTGCCATATGCTAATATTCAATTTGTAAAAAAAGGAAGCGAATTTCTTGCTTCGTATAGCATTACGCTTACCTTTTATTCGGAAGACAAATCTCGAATAATGTTTGAAAGTATCTGGAAAGAAAAACTTTCTTCAGATAGTTTTGAAGAAACAAATTCTAATAATAATTATAACCTCAGCTATAAATTTTTTGATCTTACTCCGGGCAAGTATAATCTTAAATGTACAGTCGAAGATTCTGATTCAAGAAAAAGCAGTAACCGTGATTTCCCTCTCAACGTAAGAGAGATTACTGATTCGTTAGATCTGAGCGATCTATTATTAGTTACCGATGTAATTAAGGATTCTCTTGGTGAATCAATTGTTCCAAATGTTGCTCGCATGGTAACAAATAAAACATCCGAGCTTTCGGTTTATTTAGAAATTTATTCCAATAAGAATCAGCTCGCATATATCGATTTTACAATGAAAGACATTAAGAACGGGAAAAACTTTAATCAACTTAGTCCACAAGAATTAAACAAAGGGATCAATAAAGTAATACATACTTTCAACAAAACTGATTTTTCAGTTGGCGATTATTCCATTATTGCTTTACTAAAAAATAGCGAATGGAAAGAGATTAAATCGACAGAGAAGAGGTTTATTTCCAAAATATTCGGCGTGCCGAGTGGAATTATCGATCTCGATAAAGCAATCGATCAAATGCTATATATTGCTTCACCCGAGCAATTAGATGACCTAAAAGATGCAAAAAATTACGAAGAGAAATTGAATCGCTTTTTAGCTTTTTGGCAATCGAAAAAACCAAACCGGAGCTCGGAAGAAAATCCCGTGATGTACGAGTACTATCGAAGAATCGATTACGCAACCAAAACTTTCAAAGGTCTTGGTGAAGGATGGCGTTCTGATATGGGAATGATATATGTTACTTTTGGACCTCCAAACAATGTTGAAAGACATCCAATCGATGCATACTCCAAACCGTACGAAGTTTGGGAATATTACGACATAAATCGTTCATTTGTATTTTCAGATAATACCGGATTTGGGAACTATCGATTGGTAAATCCTGATTTCAGCCGCTGGCCCGGTTATAGATATTAAAGGTAATTTATGGTACTTACTGTAACACTAAACCCATTATTAGAGCATCGCCTTTATTTTAGCGGCGTTAAATACCAAACTGTAAATAGGAGTTATAGAGAATCTTTTTCAGCAGGCGGTAAAGGTATTAATGTAAGCAGACAGCTAAATAAAATAAATATTAAAAACCAAGCTGCTACTTTTATCGGAGGTAATAACGGAAAATTATTTCGTTCAATTCTTGCCTCCGAAGGTATCGAATTAATTCCCGTTTCTTCTAAATACGATTTAAGAAATGCTTCACTTATCATTAATGAATCAGAAAATTCTATTACCACTTTCTTTTCTCCTGATAAAGAAATACCGGAAGATGAAAGCGCAGATTTAATGAATAAGCTTGATAAAATGATTCAAAACTGTTCTACCGTTGTTTTCTCCGGCAGTTCTCCTTCTGAATATACAGATATAATTTTTTCTTATGGAATTGAATTAGCTAATAAATACGATAAAATTTCTATTTTAGATACCTATGGAAAGGCACTCTCAAAATCAATTGAAGCATCTCCAACTATAATCCACAATACAAAACAGGAAATTGAAAATTCTCTTAACATCTCTTTATCGAATGAAAATGAGATTAGAGATTACTTAAACACATTATATCAAAAAGGGATAAAGCTTGCATTCATAACAGACGGAGGCAATTCTGTTTATGCTTCTAAGTTCGATTTCCATTATAAATGCACACCACCTGAAATTGCAGTTTTAGATGCTACCGGAAGCGGCGATTCGTTTACAGCAGGACTAACTTATGGGATGGAACACGCACTCGTGTTTGAAGATTTTTTCAAAATTTCCATAGCTCTTGCTTCTGCTAATGCTACAAAATGGGAAACTTGCGCTGTTGGTTTAGAAGATGCAGAATACTTGCTCCCTTTAATAAAAATCGAACCGATCGGAAAAAAAATGAAAATTTTAGATGACTCGCCAACTATTTAAATATTTTTTAATTCTATTCTTCTCTTCATCTTTAATTTTTTCTCAGAACAAACCACTCTTAATTATTAATAATATTATTTTTAATCACACCGGAAGCGATTCATTAATCCTAACGCGTTATTTCAATGAACTGAAAGGTGGTCAACTTACTGAAGAAAATATTAGTTACACAATTAATAAAATTCTTGATTACTACGAAGAGAACGGGTTCCCATTTGCCGAGATAAAAATTATCGATACAAAGATCATCTACGACTCATTAGAATCGGAATATATAGCAGATATTACTTTTAATATTACACCTGATCAACTAAGCAAAATTAATAACATAAGAATTACCGGAAACGACAAAACAAAACCATACGTAATATTACGAGCATTACGATTAAATTCGGGTGAAAAATATTCTCAAAAAAGAACTAATGAAATCCCAAAGCGATTAAATCGACTTAGAATTTTTGAACCGGTAGAGTTACCTGTTTTTTATTTAGACCCCGATTCAAATGGCATACTTGAGATAAAAGTAAAAGAAAAAGTAACTAATAATTTTGATGGTATAGTAGGATATGTTCCAACTCAAAGCGATAATCAAAAAGGATATTTTACAGGTTTCGTTAACATTGGGCTTCGAAATTTATTCGGAACTGGTAGAGATGCATTCTTCAAATGGCAGCAGGAGGAGAGGAATTCACAAGAGCTTCAAATGAAATATCTCGAACCGTGGATATTCGGATTTCCTTTTAATGCAGGTGTTGAACTATATCAAAGGAAACAAGATTCGACTTATGTTCAACGTTTCCTAAAAGCCGATCTTGAATACCTTGCTACTGAAGATATCTCCGCTGGAATTAATTTTTCTACGCAATCAACTATTCCATCAGTTCGCGTAAATAAAGTTTTCACTTTATTTAATTCCTCTGAATTAACTACCGGTGCATTTTTAAAGATTGATACAAGAGATGATTTTTATGCACCCCGTAAAGGATTTTATCTATTCAATTCTTATAAAATATCATCTAAAAAAATTAGTGGTCCCGCTGAATTTATTACTTCCGAAACAAAAACAAAATTGTATTTGCAACGAATAGAAATCGACCTTCTTTTATATTATGAATTATTTAATAATAATGTAGCCGCATTAGGTCTTCACGCAAAAGAACTAAAAGGAGATTCATTTGAAGTTAGTGATCTCTATCCCCTTGGTGGAACAAACTCTCTCCGTGGTTATAGGGAAAGGCAGTTCCTCGGTTCACGAATTTTTTGGTCTAATCTCGAATATCGCTTATTAATTGAAGGACGATCATTCATATTTGCTTTTTTTGATACGGGATATTTTCTTTATAATAGTTCGGGATTTTTTACTGGTTATGGTATCGGAATAAATGTGGAAACGGGACTTGGCGTTTTAACAGTTAATTATGCACTTGCAAAGGGGGATAGTTTTAGTAACGGTAAAATTCATTTTGGTATTCTAAGTGAGTTCTGATGCAAAACAAAATTTTTGATAATACTTATATAACTGAAGAAATAAAAATAATTGCTGGAGTGGATGAGGCAGGGCGCGGCCCGCTTTCGGGTCCGGTTGTAGCTGCCGCTGTTATTTTCGATAATTCTGTTTTCATTGAAGGAATAATGGATTCCAAAAAAATTATCGAACCAAAAAGGGAATTGCTTTTCGATCATATTATATCAAAATCTCTTTGTTACGGAATTGGAATAATTGATAATATCGAGATAGACGAAATCAATATTTTGCAGGCTTCCTTAAAAGCTATGAAAATAGCAGTTTCTCAATTAAGCATTACTCCTGATTTAGTTTTGATCGATGGCAATAAATCTTTTGTTACAGAACTTAATGTACAAACAATTATTAAGGGCGATGATAAATCATTCTCTATTGCAGCAGCATCAATCTTGGCAAAAGTTACAAGAGATCGAATTGTTCGTAATCATGCTCTTTTGCACCCAGACTACAAATGGGAGAAAAATAAAGGATATGCAACTAAAGAACATATATCCGCAATTAAAAAATGCGGTGTAACTGATTTACATAGAATAACTTTTCTTTCGAGAATTTTAGATGAAAATAAACAATAAAAATTTCGGGAGCAGTGGAGAAAAACTCGCAGCCGACTACTTGCAGAAAAAGGGCTATGAAATAATTAAACTAAATTATCGATTTCATCACGGAGAAATAGATATAATTGCAAAAGTCAAAAACATATTGGTTTTTGTTGAAGTTAAAACAAGATTATCAGATAAATATGGAAGCCCAATTACTGCTATTTCAAAAGGTAAATTAAATCAAATTCATAAAATCGCTGAAGCATATATTGCCGTGAATAAAATAAAAGATACCGATTGCAGAATAGATTTTATCGGTATCTCATATAAAAACGGTGAACCCGAAATTGAGCAAATAGAAAATATCGGTTAATTATTTTTTCTTTTTATCTAATTTTTTTGAATCTTCTTTTTTAGTCTCATCCTTAAACAAACTATCAGGCAGACCTTTGTTAATTTCATAATTAGAATATGTAATAGTAACAGAACCTTTCATTTCCTGCGGAACTCTTCCGTTCGTTTTGTCCTCGCTATTATCCTGCTGCATAGAATTCATTGGCATAGACATTTCGCCAAAATTAAAATAAAACTTAGCGGCTTCAGGCAATGGATAACTTTGATTTCCGGGATAGTTTAATTCGATTTTAATTGTTCCTGCTTTTTTTGAAATAGTTTCTATTTTTCTAATCAGTGATTGTCCATTGTCTATCCACAATGTTGTCATTATTACCTTAGATGAATCTGAATTAGGAATTATTTTTATTACATCAGTCGTATAATTTCCTAATTTTTCTTGGCGGATATAAAGAGTATTGAAATCACCTTCGAGCAATTGCATTGGAGAAAAATTAATTCCTTGCTTTGGAAGCATAGCAAAACCTTTCGATTCCATCTTTACTTTATCTGGTTTCTTAAAGTAAACCACCGCTTTAGTATCAGGCATTTTTATAAAATCAAAATCAATTTTTACATTTACATCACACTTGTAATCATTAATCTTTTCAAATTTACTTTTTACTTCTGATAGAATTTTATCAGCATTATTATTCTGAGCATTTAATACAAATGTAACTGCAAAGAATAGAATAAATATTTTTTTCATCATTACCTCGTCCTAAGAAAGAATATCTTTTTTTATAAAAATATATGTAGTCAATCCGTACAATCCAAATATATGAAGGAGGAGCACACCGGCATCTCTAAGAATATTCCAAAATTCTAATGGGTCAGTAAAGAAATTATCCCAGCCTCCCATATACGAAGTGAAATAAAATTTCTTAGCCCCCTGAAGTGCATCAATAGGAATAACGGATAGAATTAATAGAAGAATTAATACTGCCATAGTTCCCATTATCGGACCAATTGCATTTTCAACCATTGAAGAGAAGAAGAAGGATACCGCAAAAACCGTAGTCATACTTAAAAAGGCATAACTATAAGCGGCTAAGAATCTCCACAGCACATCATCAGAAGCAAAAATTATTAGCTTACCCTTGATAGTAATAAGTTCTCCCGATCCAAAAATTAATAGACTTCCAACAACACTCACTAAGAATAAAAAAGCCAAAAGAAGAAATACATAAAAAGCCCCTGCTATGAACTTTCCAGTTACGAGTGTAAAGCGAGATACAGGACGCGTAAGCAGCATTCTATAAGTCCCTGATGTTGCTTCACCGGCTAATAAATCGCCTCCTACAAGCACAATCAAAAACGGAATATGTATATACAATGCCTGCAAAATAATGTAGCCAATTAAATAACCATTGAATAAATTTCCGGACATAAAGAAAGAATCTTGAAGACCACGAGTAACGTGATTAACATATCCTGAACCTTCATAATAAAGAGCAATCTGAACTATTGGAGCTAAAACACCAATTGCGATAAATCCTATATATGTTCTCCACTTCCTGAAAATCTTTTGAAGTTCTACATAAATTATAGTAGTCATTTGTTTACTCCTTCTGTAATTTTCAGGAAATAATCTTCGAGCGATCTTACAGGCACTAAGGCATTTACTTTTATTTCATTTATAACAAAATGTTTGTTTAAATCTGCCACTTCTTTTGTTGGTAGTTCAAATAAAAGATCGTTCTTTTCAATATGTTTCAAATTATTTTGCCAGCCGGAAAGATCAATAATTGATTTCGCTTTTTCAATATTATCCACAGTTACCGTTACTTGCATCGAATCGGATTTAAGAAGCTCTTCCACCGTACCTTCTACAAGTGTAGCCCCCTTATTAATGATAATCATACGTGTTGCAATAATTTCCACTTCCCTAAGAATATGTGAAGAGAGAAAAACTGTCTTCCCTTTTTCAATACTAAGATGACGGACAAGATCGCGAATCTCTTTCATGCCTTGTGGGTCTAAACCCGTGGTTGGTTCATCAAGAATTATTAATTCAGGATCGTGCAATAATGCCTGGGCAATTCCAAGACGCTGTTTCATACCGTGTGAAAATGTTTTAACTTTGCTATTATATCTCTTTGCAAGTCCTACAAGCTCAAGCATTTCCATAATTTTTTTCTTCGATATATCAGCTCCCGAAATTCTTCCTAAGATTTCAAGATTTTTATACGCTGATAAATAGAGATAAAAATCGGGCTTCTCAACTATTGCTCCGATTCTTCTAAGAATATCTTTACGGTTCTGAACTAATGGCTTTCCGAAAATATTTATCTCGCCATAATTCGGTTTTATTAATGAAAGTAGCATTCTAATTGTTGTGCTCTTTCCTGCTCCATTCGGTCCCAGAAATCCAAATACATCACCTTTATAAACATTCAAATCAAGATTATTTACTGCGGTAAGGCTTTTGAATTTTTTAGTGAGACTTCTTACTTCTATTATTTTTTCAGAATCCAATAGCACTCCTTTTGTTATAACGTTTAGACGAACTTAAACCGTAGATGTTTTCTTTTTCTTTCCAAAATTTGGATCAATTGGAATAAATTTAGCAACTAAGAATGATGGAATAGTAGCAAACATTATGTATATAAAAAATGTTTTATAGCCAAGCATTTCTTCAATCATACCAGAAAACATACCCGGTATCATCATTCCAAGAGCCATGAAACCCGTAGCGATAGCATAATGCGATGTCTTAAATTCACCCTCGGAAATATGAATCATATATAATACATAAGCAGTGAAACCAAATCCATAGCCAAATTGTTCCACCGCCACGCAAGCATTAATTATCCAAAAACTTTCCGGCTGTACTAAAGATAAATATACATAAACAGAATTTGGTATATTTATAGCGATTATCATCCACCAAATCCAGTATTTTAAACCTTTTGCCGATGCCGAAAAACCACCGAGCAATCCTCCCAATACGAGTGAAATAATTCCAACAGTACCATATATGAATCCAACTTCAGAAGTCGTAAGTCCAAGTCCCCCAAGATTTCTTGCATCAAGCATAAATGGTGCTGCCATTTTTACTAATTGAGCTTCTGCAAATCTGAAGAAAAGTAAAAACCCTAAAATCCAACCGATTTTTTTCTTAATAAAAAATTTTGAAAATGATGCAAAAAATTCCTTCACCGCTTTTGTTTCTCTTATTTCAGTAACCGAATGATCGCTATCCGGTTTAGGCAGCATTAACCAATGAAACAAAGCAAATATTACAAACATCACTGCGATTACCACGAATGTGAAAGTCCATGCAAAAGTAATGGATTTCGTTACTTCCCAATACCCTGCTAATATTATTAACATTCCCTGTCCAGCAATCATTGCGACTCGGTAAAAAGTACTTCTTATGCCAACGAAAAACGCCTGCTTACTTTCGTCCAATGCCAGCATATAAAATCCATCTGCCGCTATATCATGTGTGGCAGAACTAAATGCCATTAGCCAAAAGAATAGAAGTGTATATTGGAAAAAGTTTGGCATCTGAATAGTTAGAGCCACTCCACCCATTCCCGCACCGATTAATAATTGCATCACTACAATCCAAATTCGCTTCGTCTTAAAGAGATCAATAATCGGGCTCCATAATGGTTTAATTACCCATGGCAGATATAACCAACTCGTATATAGAGCGATATCACCATTAGAAATCCCCATTCTTTTATACATTATTACGGAGACGGTCATTATTACTACATAGGGAAGCCCTTCTGCAAAATAGAGCGATGGAATCCAACTCCACGGGGTTTTCTGCTTATTCATTAATAGTCCGGTTTAATTTAAAGAGCGCTGAATTGCTACTCCTTTGATTATTGTTTTTATTCATTATTTATTTGCTTAATTATATAGAGTGATGGTATCCCGCCCGATGGATTTTTATCCTCGTTCATTAATTCTTCGCATTACTATTGAGAATCGCTTTTTGTGCTATTATTAATGCACCATATTCCGGTTTATTTATCGGCTCGATTACTTGGATGTTTGAGAATGATTCAATTAGTTTCTTTTTAATTAATCCTTTGTAGAAAGTATGATTCTCAATTAACCCGCCTAATAAAGAAATCTTAAAATCATCTTTATTGATTTTCACAGAAACAGCTTCGACCTGATTTACCAATTCACAAATTTCACTATCAATTAAATTTAAGCAGGCAGAATCACCTTCGGAAGCGCAGTTTATCACTTCAATTCCGATTTCTGAATATTCGGGTGCACCTTTATATACATGATTAATTAATTGATGAATATCTGCAATTTTATATCTACTCATAACATGCGAAGTTAGTTTTGTATTAATTTTTTGTCCGTCAAGCTCTTTTGAAACTAAGGATAGACCTTTAAGACCAAGCGAGTGTCCGCTCCCTTCATCACCCAATATTTTTCCGAGTCCGCCGCTTCTAAAATGTTCACCTAATTTATCTTTTGCGAAAACGATAGAGCCCGTTCCGCAGATAACAACAACACCTTCTTCTCCATCTAACGCCCCTTCTAAAGCGGCTTCGGCATCAGTAACTACATTTATTTCTTCTACTGTAATAATATTTTTAAATTTATCTTTTACACGATAGCCAAATTCAAAAGCATCATTTTTTCTTCCGGCTCCGGCGGTGGCTATTACAACCGAAACCAATTTCGAGTTTTTAACATCTATAAGATTGAATGATTTTCTAATGACTTCTACTGCATTATCGACTGCTTTATCCATACCAATAGCCAGAAAATTCGTAGGACCACCGGCACTTTTAGAGAGAATTTTCATTCCTTTATCGCTCAATAAGCAGTTTGTTTTACTCCCACCGCCATCTATTCCAATTAATAAATCCATCTTTACCTATAAAATTTTAATATAATTTTTTAATATAATTAAATAGTTATAAGATATAAAGATTGCTAAACACCATTTGAATAAAGTATTTTTATCATTACTTTTGTAATTACATATCTTTTCATTTATTAGAAAGGGAAAAAATGAAAAATCACTTAATTAAATTGCTCTTAGTATTACCTTTATTAATATTCATCACTTTTTCCGGTTGTAGCAAAGATGATAATCCTACTGAACCATCTACAAAAGAGAAATTAGTTGGTAATTGGGTTGTAACTAAAGTAACAGTTCAATTTTCTGGTACTCCGATAGTTCTTACTCCCGAACAGGCAGGCGTTTCCGGGTCGCTTCATTTGAATAGTGACAATACATTTGTATTTGCATTTACTCAATCAGGAACAACCGATACAGGTTCCGGTACATATACATTCACTGAAACTGAAATTTCCCTTAAAAATAGTATTTCGGGTGAAGTTTTAGTAATGCCTTACAAAATGAAAGCCGATAACAAAGTGGAAATCGAACAAGAATTCGATTATCTGAATATGACTCTTCCGGCAACAATAGAATTTACGAAACAATAACTCTATGAATTTACCTACACTTATAGAGGGAAGGAATTTATCGTTTAAAGATTTAATCCATAATTTTCTTCTAAATATTAGCGGTTTAACAATTTTCAATATCGAATTTGTTAAGCAAGCCTTTAAGCCTCCCTTTGAAATTTCTGAAATCAGAAAACATATGGATGAATTAGGGGTTAAGACTTTTCCTATAGTTAGTGTAATGGGAATAATAATCGGCTTGGTTTTAGCAATGCAAAGTCAGCCGGTGATGCAAAGATTCGGTGCAACTGATTTCCTTCCTAGTATGGTATCTCTTTCGGTTGTAAGGGAATTAGGACCCGTTTTAACGGCATTAATTTTTGCAGGTAGAGTTAGCTCCGGTATTGGTGCAGAACTCGGCTCTATGCGTGTTACTGAGCAAATTGACGCAATGGAAGTATCTGCTGTTAATCCTTTTAAGTTCCTTGTTGTTACTCGTGTTTTTGCTACTACAATGATCCTTCCAATACTTACGATATACGTAATCATAATAGCCATTTTCGGCGGTTATATTGCAGTTATCATCACTGAAAATATGACTTTTGAATATTATAGAGCATCGGTAGTAGCTGCTATTCAATTTGGGGACTTAATACCGGGCATTGTTAAAACATTTGTCTTTGGATATATAGTCGGTATGGTCGGGGCTTATAAGGGTTTTACAACTACCGGTGGAACTGAAGGTGTAGGAAAAGCTTCTACTACCGCAGTTGTTATGGCTTCTCTTTTAATTCTTATTTTTGATGTCGTTTTAGTTAAGGTATCTTTGTGGTTATGGCCAACTCTCGGATAGTCGAAATATCTAATTTAAGCAAGAGCTTTGGCTCTCTTAAAGTACTCGATAATATTAGCATTAATATCGAGCGCGGTGAAAATCTCGTTGTATTTGGCAGGAGCGGTACCGGAAAAAGTGTTTTACTTAAATGTACTGTCGGACTTTTAAAACCTGATAACGGATCTATTTTAATAAATGATAAAGATATTAGCACCATATCAATTAAAGAATTAAACTCTGTACGAAAGAATATAGGTTTCTTGTTTCAAGGTGCTGCACTTTACGACTCAATGTCAGTAAGAGAGAATCTGCAATTCCCGTTAAAACGTCATTTTGATATGACCCAAAAGGAATTAGACGAAAAAACAATTTCTACTCTTGAATTAGTATCTTTAGCTGATTCTGTCGATAAAATGCCTTCTGAACTTTCGGGAGGTATGAGAAAAAGGATTGGTCTTGCTCGTTCTATTATTACCGATCCACAGTTAATGCTTTATGATGAACCTACAACAGGACTTGATCCAATTTCATCTAAAGAAATTAGTGAGTTAATAATTAATCTTCAAAAAAAATTAAATATGACTTCAATAGTTGTAACGCATGACTTAATTTGTGCAAAAATTATAGCCGATCGTGTAATATTTTTAAGAGATGGGCATATTGCACATGAAGGAAAAATTGATGAACTTACCCAGTCATCAGATCCATTCCTGAAAAACTTTTTTAGTCAAGAAATAATCAATGAATAGCCGGAGTAAAAATGTTTAAACAATTAGAAGGTGCCCGCCTTGGTATTTTTATTTTTTTCGGCACTGTTCTTTTAGTGCTTTCAATTTTCTTGGTTGGAAGTAAGGAATCTCTTTTTGTATCTACAATCAAGATTAAAACTTATTTTAGTTCTATTGAAGGACTTAAAACCGGTGCCCCGGTTCGTTTAAGCGGTTACGATATCGGGAATGTATCAGCAATCGAATTAGCTGATGATAATTCGGGACGTGTTCTTATTGAAATGAATATCAATATAGATTTGCGTCATTTAATTAGACTAGATAGCGAAGCATCCATAGAAACAGAAGGTTTGGTTGGTAAAAAACTAGTAGCTATCTCTCCCGGTTCTCCCGATCTTGAAGTTATCCAAAATGGTGGTTTTATAAAATCAAAAAATCCTCTCAATATTGCTGCAATTATTGAAGAGACTACTGCTACACTGAGTTATTTAAAAACAATGACAAAAGAGTTCGCTGAAATAAGTCAAAAAATTAATACTGGGGAAGGCTCTCTTGGTAAATTAATAAATGATGATAAACTTTATAGTTCGGCTGTCTCAATTACAAAAACTGCCGAAAAATCGCTTGATAGTATGACTACTAAACTAAGTGAAATTACAGATTTTATTGTTGGATTTGGCGATAATCTCAAAAACATAATTAAGAATGCTGATGATGCTATGACTGATATTAAGGAAATTGTTAAATCGGTTGATAATGGTGAAGGATTGGTTGGTTCATTAATCAAAGATAAGAGTATGGTCGATTCTGTAAGGGCAATGGTCAATAATTTAGCTTTAACAGCAAAAAATGCAAATGTTGCCACCGTAAAACTTGCAGAGAATATGGAAGCACTTAAACATAATTGGCTATTCAAAAGTTATTTCGAGGAACGCGGTTATTGGGACGTGCTTGAATACGAAAAAAATATAGAAGCTAAATTGCAGGAAGTAAAAACACAAAATCTTATTCTCGATAAGAAAATTAAAGAAATGTTAGACCTCGAGAAGAAGTTAGATAATAGATAGAACACTATGCCAGATAAAATTATTGTTAAGGGCGCAAGACAACACAATCTTAAAAATATTGATTTAGAAATACCACGCGGAAAATTATCTGTTTTTACTGGTGTAAGCGGTTCAGGAAAATCTTCTCTCGTTTTTGATACTATTTATGCAGAAGGACAAAGACGCTATGTAGAAAGTCTTTCTTCTTATGCACGTCAATTCCTCGAAAGAATGAATAAACCTGATGTTGATTTCATTTTTGGGATATCTCCCGCTGTGGCAATCGAACAAAAAACCGGTGCACGAAATCCCCGATCAACCGTAGGCACTTCTACCGAAATTTACGATTACCTCCGATTGCTCTATGCAAGAATTGGTAAGACATACTGTTTCAATTGCGGCAATGTCGTTAAGAGTGCTTCAACAGGAACTGTTTCTGAATGGCTTGAAACTCAATCTGAAGAAAACCGCTTTTATTTGGCGTTCCCCCTTCACTCTCACGAAGGAAGAAAAGTACAAGACGAAATTGATCTTCTAATAAAAAGAGGTTTCTTCCGTATTTACTATAAAGATCAATATATCGATCTGAATGACTCCAAAGAAATACCTAAAACTAAAGATGATTTATATGTAATTGTAGATCGATTCAAAATTCAAAAAGGTAAGGTAAGAGAAAAGCTTGCCGACTCTATTGAAGTAAGTTTCAAAGAGGGCGAAGGTCGTCTTACGATTATTAATGCCGATACACACGAGAAAAAACAATTTAATAAATATTATGAATGCTGTGGTATCCGCTATGAAGAACCGGAGCCGAGATTTTTTTCCTTTAATAATCCTTTCGGCGCATGTCCAGTCTGCCAAGGTTTCGGGAAAACCTCCGGCTATGATATTGATCTGATTGTTCCTAATCCAAACTTGACCATTGCAGATGGTGCTATTGCTCCTTGGCGTTCGATTAAGTTTTCAAAATATCAAAGGGATATGATTCAAAAAGGGAAAGGGAAAATTAATTTTAATATTCCTTTTAAGAATCTACCTCAAGAACAACTTGATATGGTGATGGAAGGATTTGATGGTTTTCCAGGGCTTAACGGCTTCTTTGAAATTCTCGAAAAGAAAAATTATAAGATGCATATTCGTATCCTAATGGCTCGATATCGGGGCTATTCCACTTGCTCGGCTTGCAAAGGTTCTCGACTAAGAAGAGAAGCACTTCAAGTTAAGATTGCATTTAAATCAATTCACGAAATCGTATGTATGCCTATCGATAAAGCTTTAGTATTTTTTAAGACTTTAGAATTAACAAAGACTGAGCTTGCAATCGCCCAACAGATTTATGATGAGTTAGTAAAACGATTTACGTTCCTTAATGAAGTGGGACTTGGATATTTAACGCTTGATCGCCTTAGCAATACATTATCAGGCGGCGAGACTCAAAGAATTAATCTCGCAACTTCACTCGGCTCTGCTTTAATGGGTACTTTATATGTACTTGATGAACCAAGTATCGGTCTTCATCCACGTGATAATACACGTCTAATAAAAATATTAAAATCCCTTCGTGATCTTGGTAATACAGTGCTTGTTGTAGAACACGATCCTGAGATGATGCACGAAGCTGATCTAATTTATGACATGGGACCAAGAGCCGGTGTGCATGGTGGTGAAATTATTGCTTCCGGCACTTACGATGAAATTATTAATAATGAAAATTCATTAACCGGGAAATACCTTTCGGGTAAATTATCCATTCCATTGCCTGAAGAAAGAAATACTTCTAATACTAATACAATTAAAATAATCGGGGCAAGAGAAAATAACCTTAAAGATATTGATGTTGAAGTGCCATTAAAAAAGCTTGTTGTAGTTACAGGTGTAAGCGGATCGGGTAAAAGCACTTTTGTTCATGACGTATTATATGGTGGTGTCGCAAAAACACTCGGAGAAAATCCAGATAAAATAGGCAAATACGAGAGTATCGATGGCGTTCGTGGTATTGATTTTATTGAGATAGTTGATCAATCACCAATCGGTAAATCTCCACGCTCAAACCCAATCAGTTATGTAAAAGGATTTGAACATATAAGAGAACTTTTTGCAAATACACCACAAGCACGCTCACGCGGTTATAAACCCGGATATTTTTCATTTAACGTTCCGGGTGGAAGATGCGAAACCTGTTCAGGCGATGGTTTCGTAAAAATTGAAATGCAATTCCTTGCAGACTTGTTTTTGGAATGCGAAGACTGTAAAGGTACACGATTTAAAAAGGAAGTTCGTGAAGTAACCTATAAAGGAAAAAATATTGTAGATGTTCTAAATATGACCGTTGATGAAGCCGTGCCATTCTTTGAGCATAATGCAAAAATAAGTAAAAGCATCTGTGTGCTTGCTGATGTTGGACTTGGTTATATAAAATTAGGACAACCTTCAAATACACTTTCGGGTGGTGAAGCACAGCGTATTAAATTGGCGTATAATCTTTCTACTCAAAGAAAGAATAAACATACTCTTTTTATTTTCGATGAGCCGACTACGGGACTTCATTTTGATGATATTAAAAAACTTCTTAATTGTTTTAATATGCTTATTAATTCGGGCAATTCGGTGGTTATAATTGAGCATAATATGGATATAATAAAATGTGCCGATTATATTATTGATCTCGGTCCGGAAGCAGGCGATAAAGGTGGAGAAGTTGTTGCAACGGGAACTCCCGAAGAGATTATTAAAAATCCAATATCTCACACCGGAAGATTTTTGAAAAATTATCTTTGATTTTGATTCTCGCAACAAGAGAATAATTTATTTATTAGGACTGGAGTAACTATGATTAAGTATTGGTTAATAAAATCCGAACCCGATGTTTTTTCAATCGATGACCTCGCTAATGCAGATAATAAAACTACATATTGGGATGGCGTGAGGAATTATCAAGCTCGTAACTTTATGCGGGATGAAATGAAAATCGGTGATAAGATTCTTTATTATCATTCCAATTCCGATCCAATGGGTGTAGCAGGAATTTGTGAAATTGTAAAAGAAGCATATCCCGATTTTTCTGCGTTTGATAAGAAAGACCCTCATTTCGATCCTAAAAGTAAAAAAGATGATCCCACTTGGTTTATGATCGATGTAAAATTTTTAGAGAAATTTAAATATCTTGTTACACTTTCCGAAATAAAAAACAATCCTAAGCTCTCCGAAATGAAACTTATTCAACGAGGAAGCCGTTTATCTGTTATGCCTATTACAAAAGCTGAATTTGAGGAAATTGCTAAAATGGCAAAAGCCAAATAATTTCTGATAAAATAAAAATTCGAGAATAATTAGTAACTAAATGAATACAAAAAGAGTAGGATTACTTCAAGGTGGTGAATTCAAAAACTCCACAGAATCATTGGGTGTAAATCAAAGTAATGCGAAGCTGCTTCAAGACGGTGAACATAAAACATTCTCTGAAAACAACGATCTAATCCAAAGCCGCTCAAGAATACTTCAAGACGAACAGAAAAACGGTGCGGTTCTATATTGGATGCAGCGCGACCAAAGAGCTGATGATAATTGGGCTTTAATATTTGCTCAAGAAAAAGCATTCGAAACTAATTCTCCTTTGATTGTAGTTTTTAATTTAGTCTCCGATTTTTTAGAGGCAACTCTCCGCCAATATAATTTTATGCTACGAGGTCTTCAAGAAGTTGAAAAAAAACTTTCTAGGAAAAACATTCCTTTCAAAATATTATTAGGCAGTCCTGAAGAATCTCTTCCTAAGTTTATAGAAGAGAATAATTGTTCAATTTTAGTTTCCGATTTCAATCCCTTAAGAATTGCTCGTATCTGGAAACGTGATGCAGCGAAAAAAATTTCAATTCCATTTTATGAAGTTGATGCACATAACATTGTCCCTTGTTTACTTGTCTCACAGAAAGTTGAATTTGGTGCTTATACAATTCGTCCAAAGATTAATCGATTGCTTAGTGAGTTTTTAGAACCGTTTCCTACTTTGCAAAAAATGCCTTCATCGGAAAAAAATTTTGTTAATGATTGGACTGATATTTTCGCATCGCTGAAAATTAATAGAAATGTATCGGAAGTGGATTGGATTAAACCGGGTGAAGATGCCGCACACAAAACTCTTGCAGATTTCTTGAATAAGAAATTAAAAAATTATGCTACGGATAGAAACGATCCGAATAAAGAGGCGACATCTAATCTTTCTCCTTATTTACATTTCGGACAAATCTCAGCCCAAAGAATAGCTCTTGCGACAGAAACATTTATTGAATATCCCGAAGCACAAAAATCTTTCTTGGAAGAATTGATTATACGAAGGGAGCTTTCGGATAATTTTTGTTATTACAATAAAAATTATGATTCAGTAGATGGATTTCCTGATTGGGCGAAAAAATCTATTACAATACATCAAAATGATCCTCGTGAATTTATTTATTCACTTAGTCAATTTGAGAACGCCAAAACTCACGATCCGCTCTGGAATGCTGCTCAATTGGAGATGGTGAAGCTCGGGACTATGCATGGCTATATGAGAATGTATTGGGCTAAGAAAATTTTGGAATGGACTCCTTCTAATGAAGAGGCGATGAAGACTGCAATTTACCTTAACGACAAATATCAGTTAGATGGACGCGACCCTAATGGTTATACCGGTATTGCTTGGTCGATAGGTGGAATTCATGATCGTGCTTGGTTCGATAGACCTGTATTCGGAAAAATACGTTATATGAACTATAATGGAGCAAAATCTAAGTTCGATGTCAAGGAATATATTAATAAAATCGCATCGCTCTAATGAAAACAAAAAAGGGAATGAGGAAATTATCCCCATTCCCATCGGAAGGAATAACAGTATTTACTCTATTTCTTAGATGATAACCGTTTTGGACCGGCAGCAATCACCTCTTCGGAACAACCTTTTTCAAACAACTTAAAATTCTCTACAAATCGTGCTGCAAGTGCATCATATTTTTTCCAATACTCATCTTTATTGCCCCATGAGCTTGATGGGTCTAATACATCTTCAGGGACTTCAGGACAGGTAAGCGGAACATCAAAACCAAACAACTTATCTTTCCTATATTTTACCTTATCAAGTTTTCCTTCTAAAGCGGCATTAAGAAGATTACGAGTATGACGAATACTAATTCTTTTTCCAACACCGAATCTTCCGCCTACCCAGCCGGTATTCACCAACCAGCATTGAGCTTTTGTTTTTAGCATTCTCTGCTTTAACATTTCGGAATAATCAAATGGATGGCGAACCATAAACGGACCACCGAAACACGCACTGAACGTAATCTGCGGCTCGATACCGAGACCAATCTCCGTTCCCGCAATCTTGGAAGTATATCCGCTTATAAAATGATACTGTGCCTGCTCAGGGTTTAATCTCGAAATTGGAGGAAGCGTCCCGGTAGCATCGCACGTTAAGAAAATAATATTCTTTGGATGTGTTCTTACATATCCATCTTTTGCAATATTAGGAATAAATTCCAATGGATATGAAGCTCTCGTATTTTCTGTTAATGTATCATCATCTAAATCGATTCTTCTTGTTATCGGATCGAAAACTACATTTTCTAATATTGTACCGAAGGTTCTTGTGGTTGCATAAATCTGTGGTTCGTGTTCTTCAGACAGACGAATAACTTTTGCATAACATCCGCCTTCAAAATTGAATACACCTTGACTGCTCCAACCATGCTCATCATCACCAATCAATTTTCTTTTTGGATCGGCAGAAAGTGTTGTTTTACCTGTACCACTTAATCCAAAGAACAAAGCCACTTCACCATTATCACCAACGTTTGCAGAGCAATGCATTGGTAATACATCCTGATAAGTAAGAAGGAAATTGAGCACCGTAAAAACTGATTTCTTAATCTCTCCACCATATAATGTATTCGCAATTATCGCTGTACGCTGTTCAAAATTGAGTATGATCGCAGTATCAGTACGTGTGCTATCTGTAATTGGATCGACCTTAAAGCCGGGCATACAGATAACAGTAAATTCCGGTATTAAGTTTTTTAATTCATCTTTATCATCTGTTGTGATAAACATGTTGCGTACAAATAACGAATGCCATGCTTTTTCGGTAATGATTCTCACGGGCATTCTATAATCGGGGTCAGCACCTGCATAAACATCCTGAACGAAAACTTCTTCGCCTTGAAGCCATGCCTGCAAACGTCCCATTAATTGGCTCCATTTTTCATGTGCATAAGGGCGGTTATAATTCCCCCACCAGATATCCTTAGCGTTGGATTCTTCCATTACAATAAATTTATCTGCAGCGGCTCTTGCTGTGTGCTTACCTGTATTTACTACTATTGCGCCATGCTTAGAAAGTTTTGCCTCATTCCTAAAAATTATCTCTTCGTATAATGGCTCATCTGCGAGATTCCAATAAACTCGGTCGAGATTCGTAAGTCCTTGGTTCTTCAATCTAAAATCGGAAGCAAGCTCCATCGCCTGTTTTGATGCAGGGGTTTGAAATTCTAAATATTTACTCATGACCAATCCCTCACTAACTTGCGATCTCCGATATATAATTCATTCGGTGAATTAGGATCGAGTGCCCATTTCATTCTCTCGATTCCTTCGGTCATATCTTTAATTGTTCCGCAGAAACTGATTCTTAAAAATCCATCCATTCCAAATTCTTTTCCCGGAACAGTGAGTACCATTACCTTATCAATTAAGAATTGAGATAATTTATTTGAATCCTTTTCATAAGCACTAAAATCAGCGAAACAATAAAATGTTCCATCAGGTTTAGCTACTTTAACTCCGGTAAATGAACCGAGAAGATCAATTAAGATATTCCTATTATTCTCTAATGTAACACGTAATGATTCAACTGAAGATTGGATTCCATTAAGAGCACCGACAGCAGCTTTTTGAAGTAGTACCGACGGACCAGACGTTTGATGTCCTTGAATATTCGCCATTGCTTCAATTACTTTTTTATTACCTACTGCCCAACCGATTCTAAATCCCGTCATTGCATATTGTTTCGATACACCGTTTATTACAATAATCTTAGAATTTTCTACTGATAACTTTGTGAAATCATAACAGCTAAATGGTTTCTTTCCATCAAATACTAATCGATGATAAATATCATCCATAATTAAATAAAGGTCTTTCTTCTCGCAAAACTCTACTACTTCGGCAATAAATTCTTTCGAGTACATTGCACCCGAAGGATTATTAGGTGAATTGATAATGACGGCTTTTGTATAAGAACCAAGCCTCATTTCGATATCTTTCAAACGAGGATAAAACGTTCCATCTTCTGCGGGTGCGGGTACGGGTATTGCACCACATAGTTTTATCATATCGGGATAACTAACCCAATAAGGAACCGGGAAAATTACTTCATCCTGCGGATTAAGTATTGCCTGCAATGCTACCATTAATGCCTGCTTTGCACCGCTTGAAGCAATTACATTTTCGGGATTTACTTTTCTGTGATAATATTCTTCTGTGTAACGGATTATTGATTTCTTTAAGTCCGGTATTCCGTCTGCGGGTGCATATCTTACTTCGCCTGTGTTGATTGAATTAACTGCTGCTAATAGAGCATCCATTGGCGCTCTGCTTTTGGGTTCGCCACCTCCGAGATGAATTACTGGATCACCTTTTTCTCTTAAAATTGCTGCTTTTTCATTTAGTGCTAAGGTGGGAGATGCTTTGATTGAACGTGCTATTTGACTTAAACTCATAGAACTTCCTTATCCAATATTAAAGAATCTTGATA